>Ga0194110_10000208_pt1 | contig 73072 bp, 63 predicted proteins | sample TA2Kig1200mmetaG_FD_146192 | JGI IMG/M metagenome (GOLD analysis project Ga0194110, IMG submission 146192) | Freshwater microbial communities from Lake Tanganyika, Tanzania - TA2015032 Kigoma Deep Cast 1200m | ecosystem: Environmental > Aquatic > Freshwater > Lake | place: Tanzania: Lake...
GAACCATTGAGGTGAAAGCTATCTTAAGAAAATCTCGTAACTGCTCATCTGGCTCTTTCTCGATTGATTTCATTAGCAGTGCGAGAGCGTAGAGATTTCTAGGCGTGAACATCTCATCGACCGAATCGTACTGCTGTTTCTCCTTGAAAGGACTTCCATCAGGATAACAAAGCCGGTTCCGGGGATACCATAGGCGCCTCTCGGCGAATTCCTCCTCAACCATTCTTACGTGCTTGAGATCTTTTGGCTTTGGTTTGCCACCCTTCTCAACAACCTCACGGCAATTCGGGCACTTATATCGTAGTTCTTTCAGTGTAAGCCGCTTCCTTTGGTCTCTCTTCCAGACAGCACATTCCACCGAAAATCGCTCGCCGCATTTTCGACATTCGGCAAGATACAAATCATTGATTGTTTTCTTGACATCACTCTCAACCCTGTCGAAGGCTTCTCTTAGCTTCAATGGGTCGACGTATTCTATTGTCAATCTGAGTATTTCAGAGGCAATGGGTACCAGGTCAACGGCGATCACTTTGCGACCCAGCTTGAGTGCCTCGAGGGCTGTAACTCCGCTGCCCGAAAAGGGATCCATGACAATACCACCTTCAGGCGAGTATGTCTCGACAAACCTGGAGACCACATTCCACGTCTTCCTACCCCAGAACTTGTGCCAACTGTACATCGACGTGTGAGCCTCTGGGGGAATTTGATAGTTGATGTGCTTCATGGACTACTGGATCTTTACGTTCAGCGCACCAAAACCCGCGTAGTAGCCATTCGTATCGAGCTCTTCTTCGATACGCAACAGTTGATTATACTTGGCGATACGATCCGTCCGACTTGCCGAGCCGGTCTTGATCATGCCGGAATTCGTCGCCACCACGATGTCCGCAATTGTCGTATCTTCCGTCTCGCCGGAGCGGTGGCTGAGGATCGTCGTGTAGTGTGCACGCTTGGCCATCTCGATCGCGTCCAGCGTCTCTGTCAGCGTCCCGATCTGGTTGACCTTCACGAGAATGGAGTTAGCCACCCCCAGTTCGATACCTTTCGAGAGATACTCAACGTTGGTCACAAATACGTCATCCCCGACAAGCTGGATCTTGTTGCCAAGCGCGTCCGTCATCAATTTCCATCCGTCCCAGTCACCTTCGGCCATGCCATCTTCAATGGAAGCAATCGGATAGCCCTTCGCCCATTCTTCCCAGTATCGTACCATTTCGTCGGGCGTCTTTTCCGATTTGTCCGATTTCGAGAAAACGTATCGCTTCTTGTCGCCGTCGAAAAACTCGCTCGCCGCCGGGTCGAGAGCAATATAGACCTGCTTACCCGCTTTGTAGTTCGCCTTCTCGATCGCTTCAAGGATAGCCTCAAGGGCTTCCTCATTGGATTTCAGATTCGGCGCAAATCCTCCCTCATCTCCTACGCCTGTGTTGTACCCTTTCTTGCTGAGGACCGACTTGAGCGAGTGAAAGACCTCCGCTCCCATCCGCAGCGCCTCAGCGAACGATGGCGCGTCGAGCGGCATGATCATGAACTCCTGGAAATCGACGTTGTTATCGGCATGCTTGCCCCCGTTCAGGATGTTCATCATTGGCACCGGGAGGATCTTCGCGTTCGTGCCACCGATGTAGCTGTACAGCGGCAGATGCAGCGATTGCGCGGCAGCCCGCGCCACAGCGAGAGAGACACCCAGGATCGCATTCGCTCCAAGCTTGCTCTTGGTGGGCGTTCCGTCGAGCTGGATCATCATCTTGTCGATGCCGACCTGATCTGTTGCTTCGAAACCGATTACTTCTTCGGAAAGAATTTTGTTGACGTTATCCACGGCTTTCCGCACTCCCTTGCCGTTGTATCGAGCCTTATCCCCATCACGAAGCTCAACCGCTTCGTTCTCTCCTGTCGACGCGCCGCTCGGGATCGCCGCGCGTCCGACTGTCCCATCGTCCAACGTGACATCGACCTCAACCGTTGGGTTACCGCGAGAATCGAGGATTTCCCGCGCCCACACATCTGTAATTGTCGTAGACATGGTCATCTCCGGGAATAGTCAGCAGAATAGCTACATCGGGGTGAGTTCATTCCACAGCGCACGTCAATAAAGCCAAAAATCTAGGGAAAATCAATCAAGCGAGTTAAAATACTCTTCCATCCATTGGCAGAAGCTGATTCTTTCTTCAATCGGGAGTGCCTGCATGTCGTCTGTGATATAGTTGAGCGATTGCCAATAGAAAATCTGGGCCTTCTGGTACTTGCCGAGCTCGAAATACGCGTGGCCGGTCCTCCGCTGCCGCTGCATTTCGAGAATATCCGGACTCAGGCGCTTGGTGCGTTCGAATTCTTGTGCTGCTTCCTCGTACCGCTCGTCCGACGCGAGATGCCTCGCAAGCAGAAACCGCGGCAGGGGATTGCCCGGTCTGGCCCCGAAGATCCTCCTCAACAGCTCCTCCCGCGTGGAATCAGGAAGACCGGCCACGAAGTACGGTTTCAGATCCAGGGCGAGGTCCTTCTTGCTGAGCGCTTCAAGCCGGAGAGCAACAGCTTCATCCCACGCCGGCGAGAGATGGACGCGCAGCAGTTCCGCATAGGTTTCTTTCGCTGCCGAAACCGAATCGATGGCCCACAACGCGTCTCCCAGTACCAGCTTCAGCGTGATCAGCGAGTGACGCACGGTCGGATCCTGGAGTTTCTGTCGCGCGAACGTTATCGCATCCTCGAAACGCTGGAGACGAACCAGTGCGTTCGTGCACTGGAAGATTGCCTCGATGCTTGTCGTCAGCTCAAGCGAGAGCTGCGCCGATTCAAGAGCTTGCTGGAATTTATTCCGCCCAAAGAGCCCGCGTGTCTCAGCGTTCACATTCGCCACTTCACGAGCGCACTCCTTGACAAAGATCGACGGACGCTTGAAGAGATACGCCGCCTTCTCGAGGTCCCCCTCGCTCAACGTGTACCGACGCACGGTCTGCTGCCACTCCGTCAGGAGTGTCTCGAAATCCTTGTTGTACAGGCCGCGGAAGTTCCCCGTCCGGTACAGGAGCTTGAATCGCCGCAAGCCATAGCGGTCGATCAGGAAGCGGCAGAACGATCCCGCCAGAGTATAGCTGACACCCGGATGCGCCCTGACGAATCCGGTGAACGAAAAGAGACTCCGCATTTCGGGCTCCGGTGCGACCGCAAACACCATGGATGCAAGCCGGTGAAGATGCTCGTCATAGCGCGTGCGCTCGACCGCCGTCGCAAGCCCTTCGATCAATCCCGAGTTCACGCCAATACGGAGCAAGGGAAAACCGAACTCGGCCGCCATCACGTGCGTGAGCTCATGAGAGAGGGAGCCCTCGACATCGGAGAGATTCAGATGGACTTGCCAGAGCCATGGCTTGGCGATGTTCGTGCCAGCAGCGCCGACCAGCCGTTGCTTCTGTTCATCGGACGCGTACAGGAACGCGTTGATCTTCCTTGTCGGATTGACCCTCAGTGCCCGAGCCAGCCGGCTGAAGTGGAATTCATGAAGCTGAATGATGTGACTCAGTCGACGCCCTTTCAGCATCGAATCGGGGTAGGAAATCACAAAATGATCCGTCTCGACATATCCTCCGAGTTCGCTGCGAATGAACGATTCCGACGAGGCGAGCCCAAGCCTGTTGCTGAAAATGTAGATGATGACCACCACCGCAAGCAGCGCGATCATTGCAACCTGCTCCCCTCGTCCACGTTGTGGCGGCACATCTGTTGTTGAGTTGGCATGCTTCCGCCGGTTGATGACGACTGCGAAAAGCATAAGCGCGGCCGCGAACGCCAGCGTTCCGACGCGATACACGAGCAGGCGACTGATGATCTCAAGGGCCTCATCGTACGTGAAACCCGGGAAAAAACCGAGAATGGGGTTGAACGCAAAGATCTGAGGGCCAGTGAAGGTCACGTATACAATGTGAAGGAGAGCCAACAACCAGAGAAACACAAACCAGGATCTACGCCCGTGCTCAATGAGAACGGAAATGACCAACGCCACCGAATGTGCGAGCAGCACCGCCGGAACCGGGATCAGCAGGAACAGGAGGGTTCCATGCAGAAAGGAACAATTCTTTACGACGAACGCATTGGCAGAGATGATAACGAAAGGGAGAGCCACGAGAAACCCAAACAGCAGAGCACCCCGTTGAGTGAACGAGAGAAGCCTCCCTGCATAGGCGCCTCGGCTCTTTTGCCACAAGGAGATGGTGAGCAGTCCCGCCAGCAGACTCAGGACCACAGCGATCAGGGCGGAGAATTCGAATCCAAGGTAGTTGAAGAGCGGAACCTGTGTGCACCCGAGCGAAACGAAGACCAGGAGAGCAACAGCGATACGGACGGACCAGTATGAAAGGAGTTGTCTCAGTTCCATGCAAATCAGCCCGGCGGTTTGTAGTTTGTAGTGGGATATTTTGAAAGGGAAAAATATGGATGAGAAGAACGCGATAGGGTAACGCAGGCCATAATTCAACAACTAGTCTGGCCTACCGAAAAATGCGACGCAAATCCTTCCCTGGGTTTCCAGCTTGATCAAGAAACAGGCAAGAATTCAATAGCTATTTTCGGGTGAATGCTTCTTCCAACCCCTGGATAGCTCTAATAATATCAGAAAAGCCTCTTGTTACTATTTCAAGAAGACTCCCGCTCTTCTCGAGTGGGAAAACTGCTACGGGTTGCTCGCAATCTCGGCAACGAAGCACGTGGAATCGATAAGGATGTGGCCCACCGGAGGCAGCCTCAAATGTGGTGTGTTGAAGCCTGTCGTGTTTACAGTTGTTCATTGGAGGTATTCCTTTTGGTGGAGAGAATCATACAACATGAAGGCTGGGGGTGGTCGCGAGTTGCTACGGATGTCTACGGCGCCGTACAAAGCAACGCGCAGTTGCCCCGCTATCTCGACTTGGTTCCGCCCGCCCATTTTTGAGATATGGTATGGAAAAAAGAACTAATGTGGGCCGTCAGTGTCTCTCTAGTCTTAGGCACAAGCGATCAGTTTTGCTCGATCTTTGAACAGTTGCAGTAAATACTATCTTTTGAAGATTTCAGAGAATCCGAAGGCCCGACACGCTGCTAAGAGGGAGCGCTTTATTGTGGTGCGTTGTCCGCACAAAGGGAAAGCCGTGCCCGAGGGGCACGCGGTGTTTGTCTGTAAGAACGACTTGAAAATTAGCTCGCTACACAAGTCGATGGGAGGTGAAAGCTTTCAGCAATCTTCCTTTAGTTCTCTTTATGAAATCTATGTCGCTGAGCAAAACGACTTCAACGTTGTAGGTTTTTGCGAAGTGAATTGCCGGGATGAAATCGGCATCAGATGTAGCTAACAAGATTCTCGTAACTATGCTCTTGATGCACAACTTTGCAACATCAAAGCCGATTTTCATGTCAACTTGCTTTTGAGAAAGTATCGGCTCAAAGTCACTGTCTGCCAGGAGAAGTCAAAATCTGCCTTGCTCACCGGAAGTGTCCTCTGTTCCGAAAACGGAGGACAGTCATAGTAGTAAGTACGTGCGATGAGCTCATCTGGTAGGATTACGCTTCTACAGAAGATTTCAATTTCTCCAGGCGAAGGCCTATGCCCCAGCTTTTTCTTTATCAATCTCCTAGAAAAATCCCCATCTAGCAGGGTGGCTATATTCATTTGTGCCCCAAAACAGCAAACCCCCTGCACGACTCGTACAAGGGGTTTATGTGCCGGCCTACCGGCTCTAGCGGATTATATTGCATGAGATTGTACAGTTCTTAGGCGTAAATGTCAAGTGAAATGTTCTGTCGCACAATGCCGTGTATGTTCCGGAAACTCGGTATTCTTCTAAACGAAATACGTTCCCATTTGAGGCGGAAGAACTCAAAAATTGACGCGGACAGCAGACGCAAAATACCCACTACCCGCCCGCCTGCGACCGGGCCACGAGAACGAGGAAAACCACCACGGAAGTCGAATCAGAACTCTTCGCCGCTGACACGGCTGATATCAGCTCCGAGCAGCGCAAGTTTCTTTTCGATGCGTTCGTATCCGCGGTCGAGATGGTACACGCGGAGGACTTCCGTCGTCCCCTCTGCCGCAAGTCCGGCCAAGATCAGTGAAGCGCTGGCCCGGAGGTCTGTTGACATCACCTTCGCGCCGGCGAGCTTCTTCACGCCGACGACGGTGGCAACGTTCCCCTTTACGGTGATATTGGCTCCAAGTCGATTGAGTTCGGGAACGTGCATGAACCGGTCTGCGTAGATCGTGTCAGTCACCATGCTTGTTCCCCGGGCAAGCGACATCAGGGCAATCCATTGCGCCTGCATATCGGTCGGAAATCCGGAGTAGATCGAAGTCGTGACATTCACGGGGAGTATTTCCTTCAGGGGCTCGATCTCCACAAAGTCCTTGCCGACCCTTAGCATCACTCCCGCGTCCTCCAGTTTTGTTGTGACCGCACTGAGATGTGATGGATCGCAATTCTGGACACGTATGGCCGTTCCCTTCTTGCCGGCGATCGCCGCGGCAACGAGAAAGGTTCCGGCTTCGATACGATCCGGAATCGTGGTGAAATCCGCCGGATGAAGCGCGTCCACCCCTTCGATCTCAAGGTGATTTGTGCCTATGCCACTGATTTTCGCCCCCATCCGCACGAGGAATTCGCCCAGGGCGGCGATTTCAGGCTCCATCGCAGCGTTATCAATCACGGTCGTACCTTCAGCCAGTACAGCCGCCATCAACACGTTCCCGGTGGCTCCAACACTGGAAACGTCGAAGACAATTCGTGCACCCTTAAGCCTCTTCGCCTTGGCCGTGACGTACCCGCCTTCCAGCTCAACCTGTGCTCCGAGTTTACGCATCCCCTCGATGTGCAGGTTCACCGGTCGAGGTCCCCACGCGCACCCCCCGGGGAGCGAGACGTGAGCATACCCGTATCGACCGAGAAGCGGCCCCAGTACATAAATCGAGGCGCGCATCTTCTTCACATGCTCGTACGGCGCCTCGTACCTCCTCACGTCTGATGAGTCGACGCTGAGCGTGTTGTCTTCACGACGAAAGCGGAGCCCCATGGTCTCCAGCAGACGTGACATCGTGGCGACGTCGCGCAGGCCGGGTGTATTGTGGAGCCGGTACTGGCCGGGGGCAAGAAGCGTTGCCGGCATCAGGGCAAGCGATGCATTCTTCGCGCCGCTGATGCGGACTGTTCCTGAAAGCTCTTTTCCACCGTTGATGACAAACTTGTCCACTCTGAGTATCGCGCCTGAATGATGAGGTGCAGCATGATGACGACGCCGCTTAGAATATAACCGTTAAACGAGTGAAAGGCAAAATGGTGACAGCTTATGTGCCTTGTATTTCGTTCTTTTTTTTCCTACACTTTTCCGGAACACAGTTGACTCTCGACACGTCGCTGTCTCCTCCCCGACGAGAGAACTCTCACTGGATTTGCCATCTTCCATAGGAACAGCACATGCCTGTTCAGATCATCGTTGGTGCCCAATGGGGTGACGAAGGAAAAGGAAAGATCGTCGATCACCTCAGCGAGGAGATCGATATCGTAGCGCGGTATCAGGGGGGCGCGAACGCCGGCCACACTGTCGTCGTCCCGGTAAAGGGGCCGAACGGCGTCACGAACAAGGAATACGTTCTTCATCTCATCCCTTCAGGCATTTTTCATCGCCATGTCACATGTGTCATCGGCAACGGCGTTGTGCTCGATCCCGCGGCGTTGATGACGGAGATTGAACAGCTACGCCAGCTGGGCGTCAAGATAGAGGGGCGCCTGCTCATCAGCCACAACGCGCACCTCATCATGCCGTACCATAAGCTGCTCGATAACATCCGTGAGCAAAGCGACCAGAAGATCGGCACGACGGGACGGGGAATTGGGCCCGCGTACATCGACAAATATATGCGCACCGGCATTCGCGTCGTAGACCTCCTCGATCGTGATGTCCTCTGCAAGAAGCTCAAGAGAAACATCGAAGAAAAAAACCAGTTCCTCAGTCGAGTCTACAACTCCAAGGAACTCGACGTCGATGCCATTATCAATGAGTACCAAGAATTCGATAAGAAGATCGACGAGTACGTGACAGATACGTCGGCGTTTCTCAATGCCGCACTCCAGAAAAAGAAGAAGATCCTTGCCGAAGGCGCACAGGGCGCTCTTCTGGACGTCGATCATGGAACCTATCCTTTTGTCACGTCGTCAAGCCCGACGAGCGGTGGCGCGTGCACGGGCTTGGGGATCCCGCCGACCTCGATCACCTCGATCGTCGGGGTCGCAAAGGCGTATTCGACACGCGTCGGCAACGGCCCGTTCCCAACGGAGCAAGAGAACGACATCGGGGAGCGGCTGCGAACGACAGGCGGGGAGTACGGTGCAACGACCGGTCGCCCACGCCGCTGCGGATGGCTGGACCTCGTGAGCTTGCGGTATTCTATCCGGGTCAACGGGATACAAAAGATTGCCATGACGAAGCTCGACGTCCTCGATGCTTTCGATGAGATCAAGGTGTGTGTGGCCTACCGCATCAATGGAAAACGTGTAACCGATTTCCCGACGGACGTTCAAGCGCTTCAGCGAATAGAGCCTGAGTACCGGGTGCTCAAAGGCTGGAAGGCAAAGAGTTCCGGCGTCCGGTCTTACGGCAAACTCCCGGTCCGGGCGCGGAACTACATCGAAACCGTCGCCAGATTGCTCAAGACCAGGATTTGGATGGTATCGGTGGGCGCCCGCCGCGACCAAACCTTGATGGTCCGATAACGGGTACCCCAGCTTGTTGGTGCTTTCCTCATGACTTCAACCACAAGAAACTCCCTGCCGCAAACCAGCGAGCTGAAGGTCGTTCTCCTGATCCTTGCGTTCATCATCGTTGCCGGGACTCTATGGTACACCCACACCATCGTGCAGGAGCTGGAAGCCAACCAGAAACGCATCGCCGATCTGTACGCGAAATCATTCGAGTACATCGGCAGCGGTAAGACCCAGAGCGGCGACTACAGCTTCGTCCTGGACGAGATCATCCGCAACATCGACTTCCCCATCATTCAGACCGATGCTCACAACGAGCCCATCCCTCCATATTCCATCAGCGTACGAAACGTCAAGTTCGACTCGACACAGACCGTTGAAGAGCAGCGTCTCTATCTGAAGTCCCTGATCGCCAGCATGGACGAGCGCAACCCACGCATCAAGGTCGAGTCGGGCGATACGTTGATCCTGAACTACATTCACTACGGAGAATCCAAACTCATTACCCGGTTGCGGATCCTCCCGTACATCGAGCTGGCAGTCGTCACCCTGTTCATTTTCATCGGCTATATGAGCTTCAGCCACATCAAGCGAAGTGAACAGAGCAACATTTGGGTCGGGATGGCGCGGGAAACGGCTCATCAACTCGGCACACCGATCTCGAGCTTGATGGGCTGGACCGAGCTTCTCCGTCATCAGGTGGGCAGCGAAGATTCGAAAGTTGCAGAGACCCTGCGGGATATGGACAACGACCTTCATCGCCTTCAGAAAATTGCCGACAGATTCTCAAAAATCGGATCCAAACCCGATCTCAAGGACGAAAACCTCGCGGACGTCATCGGAAAAGTCATCCACTATTTCCAGCGGCGCATCCCTCAAACAGGAAAGAGAGTTCAGATCGCACTGGAGCAGCGGAATACGGTGTTCGCACACGTGAACCGGGAGCTGTTTGAATGGGTGATCGAAAACCTGACCAAGAACGCGCTCGATGCGATCGAAACAGGCGAGGGGAGGATTACAATATCCCTTTTCGAGCGCACCAAACATGTGTACATCGACGTGACTGACACCGGAAAGGGAATCGACCCGGGTCATCGGAAAGAGATCTTTCGCCCGGGCTTCTCCACGAAAAAACGGGGCTGGGGATTGGGTCTGAGTCTGTCACAACGGATCATCGAAACCTACCACCGGGGAAAGCTGCTTCTAAAAGAGAGCAAGCCCGGGATCGGCACGACCTTCAGAATCCGCCTGCGCAAGTTCTGACCTCACTGATCGTGAAGTTCCTTTCTCCTTCACAGTGGTGACCATGATGAAGACATCAACTATCGTTGCAGTCCTGCTTCTCTGCGCTTCTCTTACCCGCAGCCAGCCGGTGTGGTACAAGGATCTCGAAAGAGCGCTGCCTTCATTGATCGAGATGTACAAACACCTCCACGCCCATCCTGAAATTTCTTACCAGGAGGAGAAGACCGCGGCCTTCGTGGCACACGAGCTGCGAAGACTCGGTTTCGAGGTGACCGAACGCGTAGGGAAATACATGGAGCCGAGCCGCGTGAGTTACGGTGTGGTCGGCGTGCTGAAGAACGGAGAGGGGCCAACGGTGTTTGTGCGTACGGATCTCGACGCGCTTCCTATTGAAGAGAAAACTGGGCTCCCGTACGCTAGCTCTGTAAAGACAAGAAGTGATGCTGGCGAGGAGGTGTCTGTTATGCACGCATGCGGACACGACATCCACATGTCGGTCCTTCTCGGGACAGCTCGCCTGCTCAGTGGAATGAAGAACCAATGGCGGGGAACTCTTCTGATGATCGGGCAGCCATGCGAAGAACGGGGTGCAGGCGCTCGTGCAATGCTCAATGACGGTTTGTATACCCGTTTTCCGAAACCGGACTACATTCTCGCTCTGCACGACGACGCCTCGATTGAAGCGGGAAAGGTCGGAGTCTGCGAAGGTTACGCGCTGGCAAGCGTGACATCAGTCGACATGAGAATCCGCGGGGCTGGCGGGCACGGAGCGTACCCACAGGCGACCAAGGACCCCGTTGTGATCGCCTCACAGATCGTCCTGGCGCTTCAGACGATTGTGAGCCGTGAGATTTCACCCCTCGATCCAGCCGTGGTCACGGTGGGTTCGATCCACGGCGGCACGCAGCACAACATCATTCCGGATGAAGTTCACCTCCAGATCACTGTCCGAGCATACAAGGAGGAGGTCCGCAAAAGGATCCTCGCTTCGATCGAGAGGATCGCGAAGGGGATCGCTGCCGCGGCTGGTATTGCACCGGATCGCACGCCGATCTTGACCGTTAACGACAAGGAATACACGGCTTCAACGTACAACAATCCGGCGTTTACCCGAAGGATTGCAGGTGTCCTTCGGAAAGCAATCGGCAAGGAAAACGTTGTGGAGGCTGATCCGGTGTTGGCGGGAGAGGATTTCGGCGCCTACAGCCTGGGCAACAAGATTCCGAGTTCCATTTTCTGGCTCGGCGTTGTAGATCCGGCATTGATGGAGAAAAGTAGGAAAGAGGGAACCACACTACCATCGCTTCACTCGAGTGAATTTGCACCAACGCCCGAAGTGACGATCCGAACCGGCGTAAAGGCGATGGCGTCGATTGTGCTGGATCTAATGAGGACTGACAACTAAACAGCTCTTCAGTTTTTGTCCGTTTTTGCTTACATTTATTGTATGATTGAGCCCTCCAAGAACTAAAGTGCTTCGCGATGCACAAGCCCCGATCAGGACACGTTCTCCAAGAAGTTCTTGGGTTCGCCGACGAAACCCCTAGCAGAAAGGAAGCGAGTCATAGGCAGAGGCTAAAGCGGCTCCTTTCGGGAAAACTAGATTTCCACGGTGAATACAGCAATTATGCAGTCCATTCCTGGCATTCCTTTCCCGCGAAGTTCCCACCTCAATTGCCGCGCCTTCTGATCCGTGAGCTCACGGAACCGGGCGAGATAGTCTTCGATCCGATGATGGGTTCCTGTACAACATTAACTGAGGCAATGCTCCTCAACCGTCGCGCCCTTGGCAGTGACATTGATCCTTTGGCTCTAGAGATTGCCAAGGCCAAACTGAAAACCATTAATGCCAGCGATGTGTGGGCTACGGGCAGAAGGATCCTCGCGAGTGCACAGAAAGCGTGTGATCGAAATGCGGATGGTCTAGCAAAGGAATTTGAGCGACGGTTCAATGAAAACACACGAACCTTCATAGACTACTGGTTCAGGAAGAAAACTCAGCTTGAGTTGATTTCGCTTGTTCGTGAAATTGAATGCCTTCTTGATCCCTGTCTACGTGACTTCTTTAAACTTGTGTTCTCCAGCATTATTATCACAAAGTCAGGGGGAGTATCGCTGGCGCGCGACTTGGCTCATACCCGCCCTCACAAGGTTGAGAAGAAACCGACCTCTGTCTTTGTCGAATTTTGGAGACGGCTTCAGCGGGTACTGCGAGATTACTATCCGGCTGCTTCGGTGAAGGACCCCAGTATCTTCGAAGCCGATGCGCGAAATCTACCGCTCAGGGACAACTCGGTAGATTTGATCGTGACTTCGCCGCCATACGCTAGCCATGCGATAGACTACATGCGAGCGCACAAATTTTCACTTGTTTGGTTCGGTTACCCCGTTGAACACCTCTCCGCACTGCGAAAAAAATATATCGGGGGAGACTCAATTGGGGACGTGCGGTTGCTTCCGATGCCGAAACACTCAGGTCAGGTCGTACGATCGCTGTCTCATTTGGATTCAAAGAAGGGTCTAGTGCTGCATCGTTACTACTCTGAGATGATGCAAATCCTCCTTGAGATGTTTCGGGTCATCAAGAGAGGCCGCGCTGTCGTCGTGGTGGTCGGTTCATCAAGAATGAGGGGGATAGACGTCCAAACCGATAAATGCCTCAGTGAGATTGGGGAAGAGGTCGGTTTTCATCTGGTCCATGTCGCGGAACGCAGAATGGACAGGGACAGGCGGATGATGCCAGCACGTTGGCATGGAAACGGAGGTAACAACATTGAATTGCGAATGCACAAAGAGTTTGTACTTGGATTTTTGAAACCAGCGAGCGAACCATGAGACTCAAGGGGCTTCGCCGAAAATACCATCAGCAGATCTGTGCTCAACTGCTCTCCGTTGACAAGGCCGGCGTTCCGAATAACGCCGACAGATATAGCGAACTAAGTGTGTCACTCGCGCTAGGAATTCTAGAGGCGATGCAATTGCAGCCTCGCAAGACATCTACTCCTGGACAGACGGCGGGCAGACTATTCGAGATGCTGACGCGAGACTACCTTGAAGCTGCGTTCAGAATGATCGAGCACCTTAGACCAGGGAAATGGCAGTTCACCGTTGGAAAACGAATCGAGGAATTTGAACAGTACGAGCATCTCGCAAAACTATCTCAGAGTTTGAGCGCAAATAAAGAACTACGGGCCGCGCTGGGCGATTATCTCATAAATCCCGATATCGTCGTCGGCCGGTTGCCCGTTAGAGACAATGAAATCAACGACAAGCGAACCCTTCTGGGCGATGATGAAATAGCGACTCTGACTCCGCTACGCGCGAAGAACTCTCAAAGGTCTATTCTGCACGCGAGCATCTCATGCAAATGGACCATTCGAAGTGATCGTTCGCAGAACGCGCGCACAGAAGGACTGAACCTGGTCCGCAATCGCAAGGGTCAGACTCCCCACATCGCTATTGTCACAGCAGAACCGTATCCACAGCGAATTGCATCAGTTGCATTGGGGACTGGTGATATTGATTGTGTTTATCATTTTGCTCTGCAGGAACTTCAGGCAGCAGCAAATTCGCTTGCTGATGAAGCCGTCCTCGAAATGTTGGATATTTTGGTCAGTGGAAAGAGACTAAGAGACATCAGTGACCTCCCCTTTGACCTAGCCACGTAGACACGCTCTGTTCGGCTGCCTCCTTTTCAAAGCAATTCTAATCCCCCAACGACGTGTGATCGTGCGTGATCCGCCACCCGTCGGGCTTCTTTTCGAAGATGAGCGTGAAGCGCCCCCAGGGCTCGTCCTGAGCCCGATACAATCGCCAGACTCCTGTTGCCACCGCCGCTCTTTCAGAGAGCAAACGTATCGTCAGGTCCGAAAACTCCAGCCTTCCCATCTTCTCCCGCGTGCCATATGAGCTGCGATAGCGTGCCAACAATTCCTGATAACCACGCGTCACGCTCCCGCCACTGACGAAGAGCGTGCTATCGGAATCCCAGTATCCTTTCATGTAGCCTTCAACCTCTCCACGGTTCCACGCGTCGACTTGATCGGTTAAGACCCTTTTGATGCGGTCGATGTCCGCTTGTGCATATGTCACAGCAGGCAGGATCGCGGCTGCCAGAACTGCCACCGCCACCAAGAGTCCACAACCCCGTGTGGCAGCCTCTTGAGCAACTTTCTTCACTGTCACTCCCGCGAAAGCCTTCCCGACTTTGTCGTTCAGGCGGGCGGGAGTCCAGATCTGGCCCGTCTTACTGTACCGGTGTCGCTTGAGGTGGTGTCTTCGGACGGAAGAATGCATATCCAAGTAGCGCTCCAAGTATGGCAAAAATCGGATAGACGATAAGTTCAATGAAGAGATTGCCGAGAATACTGGAAACACGGGCAGAATCCTGTACGGCGCTCTCGAGCTGGTCTCTGAACTGGTCAACCATGTCGCTCGGCAGGGTTCCTTCCTCAGCCAGCCGGTCGAGCCCCTTCTCAAACAGCGATCGCAGGAACTCCGCCTCGATGGGACCGAAGACGACCAGGATCGCGACGCTCAGAAATGTAGCGACGAAGGCACCGACGACGCCTGACATCAATCCCAGCAGGAGCGCGTCTGACGATTCCAGAGGCGGCATTCCTTCTGTGAATTCCTGTCTGTAGAGGTACATCGCGAGTACGCCGCCGAGCCACACTCCCGCACAGCAGCAACAGTTGAGCAGGTTCAAACCCGGGATCCCGGACACTGCTCCGATCGCCGCACCACTGATCAACGCAACTCTAAACTTGTTCGGCTTTTCGAGCATAGGTGAGATCTCCTCTTGATGATAGTCGGCCAATCACTTGTGCAACCGCTTCAAGCAGTGGTGGAAGTAGATAGAACGGCAGAAAGCTGCCGAAGATGAACCCGCTCGCCGTCCTGGTCGCGATCGTACTCGCATGCAATCCGGTGAAGTTGAGCAGCACATCAATGATCATAGGGGCGACGCCAACAAGAAACCAGTGACGGCCCGGCACCTGCTGTGCTCTCAACGAGCGCAAGAAAGGATAAATCAGGAGAGCCACGAGAAATCCGAGATACAACGAGGCGCAGCGGGCACACACACCGAGCTTGTGACCTGCGACGTGAATCGAGCGGCCATCGACCTGGTGGCAAACCGAGGAATAGAACGAATAGAGAAACGAGCTGAGGCTGAGTCCGGCAGACTTGAGCAGCGGGGCGAGCAGGATGCCAGCACACCACAGAGTGACGAGAGCGAGGAAAGCGAGGTATATTCGCTTTGGGGTGATCATGAATCAAAAGTGTTGGAGCATTATCGGAACAAATGCCGTATTTGTCAAGATGAAATCCTTGCTTCTCCACGGTTTATCTCGTACCTTTTTTGCCGACTTCTTCCTTTCTTGCCGCGTCTGTCTTCGAGAGGTTATTCATGAATTCCCTTCGCACCGGGCTCGCCATTGTACTTGCTGGCCTTCTCTTCACAGGATGCAAGAAAGTCGAAATGGAAACTACGAAAACGGCAGATCTTGAAGCAAAAATCAAACGCTTTGCACCCGTCGAGATCACTGCTGATATCTCAAGGCTCTCGTACGGAGACCGTAAGGCGATTGCGAAGCTCTTCGATGCAGCGAAGATCATGGATAAACTCTACACCCGACAAGTCTGGAGCGGAAATGAACCGCTGCGCCGCAAACTCGAAACAGATACGACTGCTCAGGGACGGCTCGAGTTGAAGTTGTTCAATATCGAAATGTCCCCATGGTCTTCTCTTGACCATAACCAGCCATTTATTAAGGGTGTCCCTGCGCGTCCATCACAGGCGAACTTCTATCCGGAAGACATCACGAAGGAGGAATTCAACGCTTGGCTAGCGTCGTTGCCTGATGCTGAGAAGAAGAAAGCGACGGGATATTTCCATGTCATCCGGAGAGATGCAGGTGGCAAGCTGAAGCTGGTTCCCTACGATGAAGAATACAGGGATCTACTTGAGCCCGCAGCAAAGCTCCTCCGTGAAGCGGCTGATCTGACCACCAGCAGGAGCTTGAAGACATTCCTTACAAAACGTGCTGAAGCGTTCCTGACCAACGACTACTACGAGAGCGACATCGCCTGGATGGAGTTGGACAGCCCGATTGAGCCGACGATCGGTCCATACGAAGTATATCTGGATGAGTTGTTCAACTACAAAGCCGCATTCGAGGCCTTCATCACTTCGCGAAACGACGAGGAGACAAAGAAACTCGCCACGTTTTCGCGATACCTACAGGAGATCGAGAGCAACCTGCCGATCGATTCGAAGTACCGCAATCCCAAACTCGGAGCCTCCGCCCCAATACGTGTCGTGGACGAGATCCTCGTCGGAGGTGAGGCTCGGGCGGGGGTTCAGACAGCAGCGTACAATCTGCCGAACGATGAGCGGATTGTCCGTGAAAAGGGGAGCAAGCGGGTGATGCTCAAGAATGTGCAGGAAGCCAAGTTCCAGAAAGTACTAGTCCCAATCTCCCGAATCGCGCTCGATACCTCTCAGCAATCGTCGGTGGCCTTTGAGCCCTTCTTCACCCACATACTTGCCCACGAATTGATGCACGGGCTTGGCCCTCACAGCATTACCGTGAACGGCAAGCAGACGACCGTGCGGCAGCAGATGAAAGAGCTCAGTTCGGCTTTCGAGGAAGCGAAAGCGGACATCTCCGGGCTCTTCGCCCTGCAATACCTTATCGATATCGGGGTCGTGCCGAAATCCATGGAGCAGCCGATGTACGTAACCTTCCTTGCCGGCTGCTTCCGGTCTGTCAGGTTCGGGATCAATGAGGCCCACGGCAGGGGCATGGCACTTCAATTCAATTACCTCATGGATGCCGGTGCGGTTCGTTTCAACCGGGTTGCAGGGACGTTCAGCGTAGATGTCGCAGCGATGAAGAACGCAGCTCAGAAGCTCACGGGGGAGATCATGACCATTCAGGCCGAAGGCAGCTACGAAAAGGCGAAGGCCATGCTTGACCGCTACGCAGTCATTCGGCACGAGATGAAGAGCGTTCTGGACAAGCTCGCGGATATTCCGACAGACATCGCCCCGAGCTTCCCACTCGCCAACCAGCTCCGATGAGCTTTGACGTTCCGTGCGACGAAAACTCGATCAACAAAGGTGAGGCATTCCGACCGGTAGAAGCTTAGAATGGAACAACAGGCGGAGAAACTTCAGCGCATCGTCGTATCGGCCCTGGACGAGGTCCTTGGCCTTCCTTTCAAGGTTCTTGATGACGGCTTCGTCCGTGTTATCGACTACATGGGATCTGACGAATCGGTCGTCCAGGCTGCACGGGTCTCATACGGCAAAGGCACGAGAAAGGTGCAGGAAGATCGCGGTCTCATTCGCTACCTGATGCGGCACGCACACACGACGCCCTTCGAAATGTGTGAGATCAAGCTGCACGTTCGTGTCCCGATGGACGCCTGGCGGCAGTGGATCCGCCACCGGACGGCTAACATCAACGAGTACTCGACGCGTTACTCGATAGCCATCGATGCATCGCAGAAAACCCCTCCAACGGAGTGGCGGCATCAATCGAAGAACAACAAGCAGGGGAGCGAGGGATTTGTCGACGCCGGCCTCGGTGTGCAGCTGTCCCGCCAGGAGGAAGAGCTTCAGGACTACGTGCGCAAGGTGTACAACGAGCGTGTCGAAGCCGGTGTGGCTCGTGAGCAAGCGCGTAAGGATTTACCACTCTCGACGTACACAGAAGCATACTGGAAGATTGATCTCCACAACCTGCTCCATTTTCTTGCGCTCCGGATGGATGAGCGCGCGCAATATGAGATTCGATGCTACGCGAACGTCATTGGACACGAGATTGTGAAGCGCTGGTGCCCGATAACCTGGGAAGCATTCCTGGATTACCATGTACACGCTGCGTCCCTTTCGCGGCTGGAAGTCGAGATCATCAAAGCCATTCAGTCGGGTGAACCGGAGAAAGCGACTGAGCTGGCCATCCAATGTGGGCTGGTGCCGCCGACCGGCCAGGAAATGAAACGCAGCCGCGAGCGCGAGGATATCGAGGCAAAGCTGAAAGAGCTGAACATGCCAATCCCGTGGGCTCGACGGTGAAGCTGATCCTGATCGCGGCCCTTTCGCGGAATCGAGTCATCGGCAAGGATGGCAAGATCCCGTGGCACATTCCGGAGGATCTCAAACGATTCAAAGAGCTCACCACAGGCCACACTGTGCTCATGGGCCGAAGGACGTACGAGTCGCTCGGAAATCTTCTCCCCAACCGCCGAAACGTCGTTCTCACGTCACGAAGGATACCAGGGGTCGAAACGCATGTATCGCTCGAGGCGGCACTTCAGGCGTTGAAGGACGAGGAGAAGGTTTTTGTGATCGGAGGCGGTACGGTGTTCGCTCAGACGCTCAATGCTGCCGATGAGTTGTTGCTGACGATTGTCGATCAGGAGATCGACGGCGATACATTTTTCCCCACATTTGAGGACCTGGTCCGGAAGGAGTTCAGGCTGGTCAACCGTGAGGAGCACGCGGGGTACGAGTTCCTGGGGTACGAAAGAAAGAAGGGTGAGCTACATTTTCGCGGAAATCCGCATTGAGCCCCACTCTTTGTTTGTCCCTCATCTTACATTCTTCATTCGTTCAGCAGCTCCCAATTGGCAATCGCCAATCGAAAATTGACAATTACTAGTGTATCCCTCTCGCCCCTCCCCCATCAACCAACAGATTCACACCATTGATGTAGCTGGCTCGCTCTGAGGCCAGAAAAGCAACGACAGAGCCGATCTCCTCCGGCTGCCCAAGTCTCTCCGCCGGGATGGCGCGGGCGCTTTCTGCAAGATAGGCGTCAAACGTCATACCCTTCTCCGCCGCACGAGAGACACTCAGCTCCTCTTGGCGTTTCGTAAGGATCAGACCCGGGCAAACCGTATTCACAGTGATATTGTACTTGGCGTACTGGTTGGAGAGTACCTTAGATAGTCCGAGAATGCCGGGCCGGAGGGTCGAGGAGATCAGCAGCTCGTTGATGGGCTGCTTCGCCGCGATCGAGACGATCGTAATAATCCTCCCCCATTTCTGCTTCTCCATGAACGGGAGGACTTCACGCATCAACCGCACCACGCTCATAAGCGTGAGTTGAACCCCTCTCTCCCATTCTTCTTCCGGCAAAGAAAGGATGTGACCGGTTGGGGGTCCCCCCGCGTTGTTGACCAGAATATCCACTTTCCCGTACTCTTTCACTGCAGCGCCGACAACACGACTGATGTCATCCTTCCTACTGACATCAGCAACGAGCGGGGTTACCGCCGCGCCGGCCTTGTAGCGAATCTCATCGGCGGCCGCTTGAATATGCTTCTCATTCCTCGAGCAGATGACGAGCTTCGCTCCTTCCGCCACCAGCGCCATTGCAGACGCCTTGCCGAGGCCTTGGCTGGATGCCGTAACAAGCGCGACTTTGTCTTTCAATCCCAAGTCCATTCACGTACCCTTTCTCTTGCTATACAGACCTGACAGCTTCACCGCGCGATTTGAATGGGATAAGCTCTTGAGGCGCTCGTCCCCACTTCCATTCACGTAGTTGCCCTCCGCACCGATGAAATCGATCGTGAGGGAAAGAACTATGAAGGAAAAGAGAGGCAAGTTGAGATCGAGGCTCATCGCAGGAAGGTCTCTAAGGCACTGAAGCCGGTAGGAAGGCTTTATGAAACCTCGATTCCCTTCTCCCTCAGTCGGTCCGAGACGATCTTGACGAGCTCGTGGAGTGGAATGTGCGTGCGGGCGCCTGCACTCCGGATGGCCTGTTCAAGCGTTCCCTTCCGGTCCACAAGCCATGCCCAAACGTTGTACCCCAGCCGGTTGACATCGTTAGGCTCTTGGGCCGGAATATCTGATACTGCGTTGTAGGCAATCTTTTCGATGCTCTCGGGTGGGAATTCACTTACAGCGGAGGGTGGTTTGGTTGTCATGCTTCAGGTTCTCGTATGGGCGAAGAGTTGCTCTCCGGCTGAGAATTTCTGCGGAGAAATATACAAACATATACCAAAAAGGGAAACCCGATAGTACTCTGCAGACGTCAAAGCTTGACTTCCGTCGATTTCACGACGACGAGCGTCAGGTCGTCATTCTGTTCCGTGGCACCCCGGAAATCCTCCACAGAAGTCAGGATGCTCTGTTGAAGCTCTTGTGCCCTCAAGTGACGCTTGGATTTCACGATCTCGTAGACGGTCTCTTCACCGAACTGGGCATTGTGCTCGTTCATCGCTTCTGTCAGCCCGTCGGAATAGAAGACGAAGATGTTGTCCCTGTTGAGAGATCTTCTGATCTCCTCCAACTGGTCTTCGAAAACGGGTCCGCGCTCGAGTCCAAGACCGATTCCGCCGCCCCGGACGTACTCAAGTTTTCCATCCACCCCAATCAGGGCCTCGTTATGTCCGGCACGGCAAATGAGGACCTCTTTCTTCTCCATGTCGAACAGAGCAAGGATCATGGTGATGAACGATTTCCGTTCGATACCATCATAGATGCGGCGATTGACCTGGATGAGCATATCCTTCGGATGCTCGTACATCGGAGCGACGATCTGAATCATGCCCTGGATCTTCGACATATACAGCGCCGCCGACATGCCTTTGCCGGAAACGTCGCCGACAGCGATCAGCAGCCTCTTAGGTCCAAGCTCGATGTAGTCGAAGTAGTCTCCGCCCACCGTCAAGGCAGGGATTGAGACCCCCGCGATATCAAGTCCTTCGATCAGCGGATTGGATATCGGTAAGAGACCCTGCTGGATATTGCGGGCAAGCGTGAGTTCCTCCTCGATCTTCTGCTTTTCAATCTCCTCCTTGTGCAGGCGGGAGTTTTCGATGGCGATCGCAGCCTGGCCTGCGACGGTCGAGAGAAGGTCGATGTCTTCCTGTGAATAGACTTTGCCCGAACGCTTCGGACCCACATTGATGAACCCGATGAGTCTTGCCTGGAGGAACATGGGGACTGCCAGGACGACGCCTGACCTGAGAAGCTTCTCTCTGTCAAGTTCATGCAGGTTGAAGGACTCCGGCTCCGTTGCCAGCAAGGCGAAGGATTGTGGGGCTCTTGTTTCGCGCAGCAATGCGATAAGCCCGTTGGCCTCTCGTCCGTAGGCGCACGCTCCCTCTTCCATATTGACTGCTACGCACGAGCATCCCTCACGCTCATCACACAACACGACGGCAACCTTCTCAATATGCATCGTCGACGAGATCGTATTCACCATGGAGGAGAGAACTTCATCGAGGCTCAATAATCGCGGCAGCTCCTGACTGAACTCCAGGAGCGCCTTCTGATAGTTGTATCGTTCCTGGTAGAAAACCCGATCGATCCACTCCTGTGCTTTTCGCTTCAACGGATCAAACGCGAATGCAATAATGATGAAAGCAAACAAGCTGACGACCTGGCTCTCCTCCATATCGAGCAGGTAGGCAAGCGTGTTGCCGATACTGAAGACCAGCAGGAGGTAGATGCCCGCCAGGACCGCGGTAACAAGAGCATAAAGAAGGCTCCGTTTGATGACAAGTTCGATATCCATCAATCGGTACTTAAAGATGGAATACCCGAAGGCGCACGGAAGGCCCACGACAAAGAACATCGGGATCAGCAGGACCGGCTGCGTGAAAATCGTAAACGGATTTCTCATCTGGATGACGAACACATACGCAAGGGTCAGCAGCCACACCGCCGCACCGATAAGGATCGGCCGGAGAGGTGCTCTTCTTACTCGATCAACACTCCGAAAATAGGTCACGCCGAAAATGACCAACCCTGCCACGAAGAATACAGTTGGCGTGTAGGCGAGAACAAGATTGACTGGAAAAGGAAGTTGTCCTGGAATATTTAGGGGGAAGAAGGCCGCAGTCGCAATGCTGTAGCCATAGAGCAGGGGCTTCACCCACATCCTGTTGAGGATCTTCTTGCGTACTGGGAAGTGCAAGAAGAAGGTGATGAAGTTCGGGAGCGCGAGACTCCACCCCAGCACAAAGGCTATCCCCAGCGTGTAGAGCTTCCAAGGCGGTGCGCCGGTGAGATTGAGCTGGGAGAAGCCAAAGAACAACATCGTGTAAAGGCCGTAGCGTGCGAACAGTCTCTGAATCACTCCCTGGGGACGGCTGAGGACGACAACGTAGCCGACGAGAAGAAAGCCCAGACCCAGCAGATACACAGCGAGGTACCTGATGTCGAACACCTTCAGGATCTGGACGTTCGTAACGAACGTCGCCCCGTCTCGTTCGATCAGGTACTCTGCGTACTCATTTCGCTTGATGCTGTTGATGATAACCATCGCCTGGTTGCCATCTTTGAATCCTTTGCCATCAATCCTGAGAAGGATATCACCGTCTCGTATCCCTGCCTGGTCGGCCACACCGCCCGGCACAACGTCGGTAATGAGGAACCCTGATTTCCCATCCTTGCGCGGGAGCCATCCACATTGGTCGTTGCTTGTGGCTCGGAATACCATCACATCGAGCGCGTGGATGAGAGTCACACTCAGCACAATAAGCGTGGCGATGGTGTATAGAATGCGGATCGACCGCGGTGTCATCTTCTCGATGGGATTTCTCATGGCTGGATTCCGCAGTGAGTGCAGGCTCTTCTTCTAGAATACGAGGGAGAAGGATTTTCGTTTCGCCGGCTAGAACGCATATCCGATGGAAAAATAGGCCAGAGTCGGGCCAAGACTGATGGGATTGTTCAGGAGTTCCTTTCGAAAATAGAAACTCTGGCCAACGGAGAACTCGGCCAGGCCAACCGGGGTGTCGAGTGCAAGCCCCACGCCGATTCCGTGCCGCAGGTCCTTTCCTCGGATTTCCGCAGGGGCAGCCCAAATTGAGCCCAGATCGTACCGCGCGGTCAAGTAGGTATCAAAGAAGATTCTGAATGGGCTGTGGTACCGATATTCGAGGCTCGCAACGAGCAGTTGGCGACCCCGGCTATTGTCTTCTCGCAGTCCGAAGAAACTCTGCTGGCCGCCGAGGCTGAACTGTTCCGTGATGGGCAGCGTTTCATCGGCAAACCCAAAACGGATCCGCGGATGCAACGTGTGGCGCTGGAAATATGTATCGTACCAATCAGAGCTGAATGACATCTTGGTGAATCCTGCGCCACCCTTTGCCGGGAGAAAGGCCGATTCGTACGAGAAGTCCATCACCACGCCTTTTCGCGGGAATGGGTAACGATCCTGATTGTCGATTTTCAGACCGAACTTGATTGAGCCGATCCTGAAATCCTCCGTTTGCAGCGAGAGTCCAGAGATGTTCCAGACACGATGGCTCTCAAGCCTGCCTTCCGCCGTCACTGTTCCCAGGCGCTCCAGCTGCGTTCCGAACTTGATCGAGCCGCCCCGCCGAAGCTCCCGGTATTCTCCCAACCAGATCCGATTCCATCTCCTGGAATCAGACAGCGGCTCGTCTGCATAGACGTTGACATCGCGGAATGTGTAGTACGCGCTGAGGCCAACGGTGAGATAGGAATTGAAGATCCGTGTAACCTTGAACTCCCCTACATAACTCATGTTTCTCGGCCCGCCGAACACATGCACGCCGAGCTCTGCACCGATGCCAAACAGGTTCTCGTCCCGAACGTCGATCGAGGGTTGAATGTCGCGTTCATTATCGATGCGCAATCCCAACCGAATCAACTCCGTCTTCCTCTCCCGAATGTTGATCACCACAATCTGATGTTCGTGATGTTCACCCTCTTGATGAACACTCACGGACACCTGCTCAAAGAGATTCGTACCGTAGAGTCTCGCAATTCCCTCCGCGACCCTCGCCACCTGAAAGACATCACCCTGATCCCACGGCAGCTCCCTCCAGAGAACATAATCCTTTGTCTTTGTCGTGCCCCGTATGTCCCGCCGGAATACCACACCTTCGTCAATGACCAGGCTCGCGATACCACTCGATCGGTCCAGCTCTGCATTCCGTATTCGAGCGAGCGAATAGCCGCGGTCTCTGTAGATCGCCAGGACTGATTCCATTGCTTTGCGGCTCTCAAGGAAATTGAGCCGGCGACCAATCAGCGGCTCAAACACGGCTTTCAACGTGTCAAGTCCAATGTACCTACTCCCGCTGATCTCCACAGTCTTCACCGTCGGATTAGGTTGGGCCCGCAGGCTCAGAGCATGGTTCCCATCGTTTCCGCGAACCTCGATTTCAACAGACTCAAAATCGCCGCTCTCATACATCTCATTCACGAGCGATTGCAGTGTGAACTCGGGGACATCGGCTTGACGTCCGATCTCGAGCATCTTCGTGAGCCATCGTTGTTCGAGCGTCAGCGGATCGAACTGCAACCTCGCGTTAGCGAAAACGTGATCCCTTGTGTGGCTCCGTTCAGTCTCGAATGACCTCAGCCGGATCAGCGACCGCAGCTCATCCACAACGCCACGCGCGGCCTCATGTCCCTGCAAGACAAGGGAATCGAGATTGGTGAAGTCGTCTGACAGATGAGCCCCGATCTTCGGGGTGATAACTACGTCTGCCTTCGCCAGTTGGTCGCGCTTCGCCGACTGCATCGTGATGCCCAAGACCTGATCGGCGATCTCCCAAAGGGCGTTCAGCTTCGAAGCGGGCCGCAGCGGGCTTGTGACATCAACGACAACAACAATGTCGGCACCCCAGGATCGTGCGATATCCACGGGTATGTTGGAGACCAGCCCGCCATCCAGCAGCCGGGTTGTATCACGCGGCACAGGGCTGAACAAGAGAGGAACCGAGACACTGGCCCGCAGGGCTTCCGTCAGATCACCGCGGTCAAGCACGAACGATTCGCCCGATACGAGGTCTGTCGTGACGGCACGAAACGGGATCCGCAGGTCGTCAAAGCTGGGGTTGGGATGATAGATGCCTTGAAGCACCAGCAGGTTCAGGTAGTTCGTGAGCCTCTGACCAGTCGAGAGTGCCTGCGGGAGAATTGGCTCAAATCCGTCAAAGCGTACCGTCACGATGCTGCGGTCCGCCGCAAGCTTCTGGTCAAGAAACTGGTCGCTTCGGCGCGCCTCGTCGCTGAAGCTCAATATCTCGGTCCAGTCTGTCGTGTCAACCACGTCGCGCAGCTGCTCGGTCGAATAACCGGCGGCATACAAACCACCGATTATACTCCCCATGCTCGTGCCGACAATGAGGTCAATGGGGATTTCCGCTTGCTCCAGCACTTCTAAGACCCCGACACTAGCTATCCCCCGTGCCCCGCCGCCGCTGAGGACGAGCGCCACCTTTGGTCGCACAACGGAGCTATACGGAAGGAAATTCGGGATTCGGTCAGTCGATCCCGCAATCCTCGGGCGGATCACCTCCACTGATCGGTGCTCGCCAGCGCCCGCCTGCCTCGCGGGAGCGGTAAGTGACGCAATGCACATCGTCAGCACAAGAAGAGTGTATCGCGCAAGCATCGCTCCATCCTGATTTATCACGGCATTCGCAGCGAAGGTACCGAATAAAGAATGGAATAGCAACGATGCGAGCGCGTCAACTCACACTGCGGCATCGTCGAGCCGCCATCGTCCTCCTCTTCTGCACAACGTCCGTTCGCTTGATTTTCGGCCATCTTCGGGTTAAGTTATGATCGTGAAAATGCTCCAGACGCTTCATTCGCTTGCACGCAGGGATGATGATGCGCTGTTGACCGGCTGAATCCACCTTGGTATTCTAGCAGTATGACATTTCTCAATCCCATTGCCCTCTTCGGTCTAGCCGCGGCTGCCATCCCGGTACTGCTGCATCTTCTCAATCTGCGGAAGCTCCGGAGGATTGAGTTCAGTACACTTACCTTCCTCAAGGAACTGCAGCGGACGCGGATTCGCCGCCTCAAGCTCCGACAATTGCTGTTGCTGGTCCTCCGAACACTCGTTGTCATCATGCTCGTGCTTGCATTTTCGCGACCCACGCTCAAAGGGACCCTGGCAGGAAATATCGGCTCCCACGCCAAGATAACGGCGGCTCTGATCATCGACGACTCGTACAGCATGACACTGGACGATGAGCAGGGCGAGCTCTTGAAGCAAGCGAAACAGATGGCCTCAGCGGTGGTTGATCTCTTTCAGGAGGGGGACGAAGTCACGCTTGTCAGATTCTCGGACGTCGCCCGCGGGGCACCCGACATCCAGCCAACGACAATTCGGGACTTGTCCCTCCTCAGGCAAGAAATCGGAGACATTCGGTCTACAGCGGTCCACAGAACTGCTGAATCAGCCCTGCGCTACGCAGCAAAGCTTCTATCCAGCTCACCCGACTTCAACAAAGAGGTCTATCTTTTCTCGGATTTCCAGCGCGGCGTTTTTGCGGATCCCTCCCCACCAACTCCGAAAGAGGATCTCTTTCCCTCTGATGCCCGCTTTTTTCTCGCTCCCGTCGGAGAGCGGGAGGCCCGGAATGTGAGCGTGGAATCCATCGCCATACCTATGACCATCTTCGAGAAGAATAAGCCTTTCACTGTCAACGCGCGATTCCGCAACAACTCCAGAACAGGTGTGCGGGATCTGGTTGTAAGCCTCTTCTTGGACGGGAGCCGCGTCGCGCAGCGAGGAGTTGATCTTCAAAGCGAGGGAACCGTTGACGTTGAGTTTTCCGCTGTTCCGAATTCCGTCGGTTTCATCGAAGGATTCGTAGAACTCGAAGACGACGATTTCGAACATGACAATCGGCGCTACTTTGTCGTTCAGATTCCTGAACGCATTCAAGTCCTGCTGATCGGACGTCCATCCGACACCCGCTATCTCGGTCTTGCGCTGGCAACGGAGCTTTCGACAGGAGCGACAGCTTTCGATGTCAAGGAGATCACAACGCCACAACTGAGCTCCTCGAATATCGAGCAGTCGGACGTTGTCGTTCTGGTGGGAAGCCAGGGACTATCTCCGACACAGACGGGCCAGCTTGCTTCATTTGTGAGGAACGGCCACGGAATGGTCTTCTTTCCGGAGCCTTCCCTTTCCCCGTCCTGGTTTGACTCTGCATTTGCACGTCCGATCGGAACTCCCCCGATGAGCGGCATCGACAGGGGGCCTGCCCCATCGGTGAACGGACAGGGTGAGTCGTTCATGGAATTCGATCAGGTCGACCTTCGGCATCCGATTTTCCGGGGGATGTTCGAGGATCAGCAGTTAAGAACGCCCGAGCAGTCTTCGCGCGCGGCGCCCAGACCAGTGCGTTCCATCGAATCCCCGCGGGTGAGATCAGCCGCCCGCTACGCATTGACGCCTCAATCTACCCCCATCATTACGCTCTCAAACGGATCAGCGTTCCTCGTCGAGCACAGAGTCGGAAGCGGAAAGGTACTTCTCTATGCAGTTGCACCGGTCCTCGAGTGGTCGGACCTTCCCCGCAAAGGTCTTTTCGTACCGCTGGTGCATCGATCCGTGTCGTACGTGAGCCAGCATCAGGCCCCGGCGCTCGAGACTCTCGCAGGCGACGACGTACTCCTGAACAGCACAACTCGTTCTGTGGTGCCCTGGACTATCCGAGATCCTGCGCGGATTGAGAGAACATATGCCCCTTCTTCCTCCGGCTGGTTGCAGACACTGCGGTTCTCGGACACCGATCAGGTAGGGGTCTACTCCGTCTACGCTCACGACGCGCTGCTTCAGCGGTTCGCGGTGAACCTGAATCCTCAGGAGTCGAAACTTCTCAGAGCATCAACAAAGGAGATCGACGCGTCCTTGCGGCAGATCGGGATAGAGCGCTCGGCAGTACGATATGTGCAGCAAGTGCAGGATCTGGTGCAGACCGTTCGCACATCACGATTCGGCTCAGAATTGTGGAGACACTTTCTGGTGGCCGCTTTGATACTCGCGTTGATGGAGATGATGGTAGCACGAACGGGAAAAAAGGAGACGTTGGAGTCCCGCTAGGATGATAGAACTTGCTCAGGCAGGAAAAGAACGCTGCATTATCGTTGGCGTTTCCACTCGTTCGGTTGGGCGGACTGAAACAGAGGAATACCTGGACGAGCTCGCTCTCCTCGCCGATACGGCAGGAGCAGAAATTGTGGCGCGGTTAACGCAAGACCGCGATCGCATTGATCCTGCAACCTTCATCGGCAAGGGGAAGGTCGAGGAGATCCGCGCGCTCGTCGAAGCGCAGAAGATTCCACTGGTGATCTTCGACGATGATCTCTCCGCCGTACAGGTGAGAAATCTCGAACGCTCGCTCGAATGCAAGGTGCTCGATCGAAGCGCCCTCATTCTCGACATCTTCGCCTCACGCGCCAAGACCAACGAGGCCAAGACGCAGGTTGAACTCGCTCAGCTGCAGTACCTCCTGCCCCGTCTCACTCGCCAGTGGACTCACCTCTCGAAGCAGTACGGCGGCATCGGCACGAAGGGGCCGGGCGAGACCCAGATTGAAACCGACCGTCGAATGATCCGTGCCCGGATCGGTCATTTGAAGGAAAAGCTGGACCGGATCTCCCGGCAGCGCGTCACACAGCGCAAGTCACGGTCGCTCCATACCAGGGCAGCGCTGGTCGGCTACACCAACGCGGGGAAGTCAACGCTGTTGAATCTGCTCTCCGGCTCCGACGTCTTCGTCGAGAACCGCCTCTTTGCGACGCTCGATCCAACAACGCGGGTCGTTCACCTGAGCGCTGCCGTTCAGATTCTCATGACGGACACGGTCGGATTCATCAGAAAGCTTCCTCACCACCTCGTCGCTTCGTTCAAGAGCACTCTTGAAGAAATCACCGAGGCCGACCTCCTGCTTCACATTGTCGATGTCTCGAGCCCATATCTCGAAGAACAGATCTCCATCGCGAACGACACGCTCGCCGAACTCTATGCCGATAACAAACCGACGCTCATGGTTTTCAACAAGATCGATCGTCTCACCGACCGTACGCCCCTCCACTCGCTGGCGAAACAGTACCAACATCGTGTGTTCATCTCAGCGACCCGGGGGATCAACTTGCTGGGATTGAAAGAGGAGGTCTTGGTTCTGCTCGAGAAGGAGTTCGTCGAGGAGACCTTCCGCTTACGACAGGAAAACCAGAAGCTCATTTCGCGCCTTCACGCTGCCGGCGAAGTCCTCGAACGAGTATACGAGGATAACCAGGTCATTCTGCGCATGAGAGTCAAGCGAAAGGACCGGGAGCGCCTTGCCGCGATGATTGAGCGACCGTGAGTTCCCTGATGCAAATCCACCGTCGCGAGGATCCTCTGACCGCTTTCAGGACAAGAGCTTCGGGTTGAAGGGCACGAAGGTCACAACGATGGGGGGAACAACGGACAGACCGTAGAGCATGCCCCTGATCTCCACCGTCACGCGCTCGCCCGCGATCTTGTACCACGGCTCATCGACCGTCTCGGTATCGTTCCCTTGCAGGGCCATCCGATAGCTCGCTCCAGGGGGTATGGCAACGTACGGCATTGGTTGGAACTTGTCATTGAACTGATAGCGAACGTTTGAGGACGCACCTCTGATGTACGCTTGCCGAAGGCTGAGCGTGTCCCGACCTTTGTTATGGAAGATGATGTTGATGGTGGATTCGACGTGATCTGTCACCCGATAGAAAGCGGAAAACTCCACTTCAAATTTCCACCGTTGGTCGGTGACGATGTATTGCTCACAGTTGCATCCATCCGTCGTAACGAGGTACGGATAGGTGCTTGCGCAAGATGAAAGGACGAGCGGCGCGGCAAGAGCCAACCACCCGAGTCTCATTCCTTACCTCTCAGGAGATTTAATCACCGTCTCGCCCGTGAAGATCTTCTTCAGTTCTTCGGCATCTTTGACCGATCCAACGATGTCGCCCCAGTGCATCGGGATCACCGTGTGCGGCTTGAACTGGTTGGCGGCATCCGCCGCCTCTTTACCGTTCATCGTATAGGTTCCACCGCAGGGCAGGAGAGCGAAATCTGTCACGACGGAGCGCATCTCCGGAGTGAAGTCGGTGTCTCCCGCGTGATAGATCTTCTGTTCCGTCGAGAGCGCGATGACATAGCCCACCCAATTGTTCGCTTTAGGATGGAACTGTTTGCCGATGTTGTAGGCAGGGATGGTCTTGATCTTCAGCTCACCGACATTGTAGATCTCACCCGGTGTAACGGCAATGGTTGTCCCCTTGATCTGATACGCGACGTCTTTCGGGGCAAAGAATGCCGTTCCGTCCTTCCTGATCTTAGCGATATCTTCCGTGGCGAAGTGATCATAGTGGGCGTGCGTAATGAATATGACGTCCGCTTTGGGTGCGTCCGTCGGAAGCTTCCAGGGATCGATGTAGATCTGCGTCGCACCATCTTCAATCCGGAAGGACGCGTGACCCAGCCAGTGGATGTGTTGATGGTTCATAGAGCCTCCTTTCGCTGATCGCTGCGCGATCAGGCACGAAGTACGACATACGGCGATGGTACACAAGTCGAGGACCAGTCGCTGAGGAGCGTAAATGTCGGGCAGCGCCTCACCTACGCAGCCTCCGCTTCCGCCCGCGCCCTCGCCGCAGCGAATCCGGGCTTGATAACGTCGTAGATCCACGCGATCCGCTCTTTGTATGGCATGAATGCGCTCTTCATCGCATTGATCGTCAGTTTCTCGAGATCTGACAGACTCAGGTTGAAGACCTCCGCAGCAGTGAGGTACTCATCTGTCAGCGTGATTCTGCTCATTAAACGGTCATCGGTGTTGAGCGTAACACGGAAACGGTAACGGAAATAGACACCGAACGGGTGCTCTTTCAGCGATTTGACCGAGCCCGTGTGAACATTGCTTGTGAGACAGATCTCGAGGGGCAAGCGCTTGTCCAGCACATACTGGGCGAGGGTCCCCATGCTCAACACTTCGCCATCTTTCACCTTCATATCCTCGATGAGCCGGGTTGCATGACCGATGCGATGTGCACCGCACCATTGGATCGCCTGCCAGATGGATTCCTTGCCGAAGGCTTCCCCCGCATGGATCGTAATGTTGAAGTTCTCCCGCTGGATGTAGTGAAATGCCTCGACGTGTTTCTTCGGAGGATATCCCCCCTCCTCTCCCGCCAGATCGAACCCGACGACTCCATGATCGCGAAAATCCACCGCGAGCTCGGCAATTTCTTCCGACAGCTGTGGCTTCATGTTCCGCATGGCGCACAGGATCACACCGTAAGCCACACCGAAGTCTTTTCTCCCGCGGTCAAGTCCGCGGAGAACCGATCGCACCACGGTCTCAGAATGCAGCCCTTTATCTGTGTGAAAAATTGGAGCGAATCTTGTTTCGACATACACCACACCATCGGCCTTCATATCCTCCATCATCTCGTAAGCCACCCGTTCCAAGGCCTCTTCCGATTGCGTCACGCCGCATGTGTGCTCAAATCCTTCCAGGAACAGCGGCAAACTCCCGCGCGTCGCACCTCGATGGAACCAATTCTGGAGTTCCACAGGATCCTCTGTCGGCAGCTTCTTGTACCGATGTTCCTTCGCAAGCTCAATCACCGTTTGTGGTCGGACACCACCGTCTAGGTGGTCGTGTAGAAGTACCTTTGGCAATTTGCGAACAAGCTCTCGGCTGAGTTTCATCGATCTCCTTTCTTCCCTCTGTCAGGTCAGTTCCTTAATGGCCCGCTCGGCATCTGCCCGCATTCGAATATCAAGAACGCTCGGAAGAGTCGTTTGAATATCTGCGTGAATTCCTGTTCCACGTGCTCGATCTATCATTGAACAAACCGGCGCGTGGTCTCTTCACCTGGTCCAACTTGCCTGGGCTCCATCCACAATTCAACGATAGTGTGCGCGAAACTGATGCGGCGCTGCGCGGGAGAACCCTAGGTTGAGCGTGATCGACGATGTGGCTCACGACTTCGATAGGGAGCCATCCGTCGTAAAGCGAACAGGATCTCATTCGTGTTGCATACGCGAGCGGGAATCCTGCCGAATTTGTGAGCAATTTAGCTCGGCCTTTCCTGAAATTCAACTACGGTTTCGAATGTGATATGGATGATTGACTTTTCATGCGAATCTCGCTATTATGCGCACGAATTTCGAGATCCCGCTTCGGAGGCAAGAGATTCCACTTCAGTGCGGCGTTCTTTTTCTCCCACCGTCTGACGGGGTACTCCGGTCGCCGCTTCGATTGTTTCCTCTGCCGTGTACCGAGCGGGAGACGGGATCAGTCTCAGCAATCCACCTCTATGGACCAGCAAAAGATCCGTGTGCTCGTTGCTGACGATGAGGACGCGTTAAGGTCAACGGTCTCTGCATGGCTCAGCGACGAAGGCTTCGACGTGGAACAGGCCGCGAACGGCCTTGACGCCATCAAGCTGGTCCAATCCAAAGACTTCGATATCGCGTTGTTGGACATCAAGATGCCGGGCGCGAACGGCCTGGAAGTGCTGCGCTATATCAAGAAGAATTCCGTCGCGACAGAGGTCGTGATGATGACAGGCATGAGCGACGTGAGCATGGCCGTCGAGGCAATGAAGCTCGGGTCAAGAGAGTATCTAACCAAGCCGGTGGATATGGAGCAGCTCGTGCCGCAGTTGCGCACGCTCATCCGAACGCGCGATGCCGAAGAGCGTATCCGTCAGCTCCAGGCTGAACACACGGCGCGTCTGCTTTATGATTTGCACAACCCGATCTCAGGTCTCCGGCAGAGCATTGAGTATCTGACAAAAGGGATGGCGGGAACCATCAGCGATCACCAGAAGGAGCTGCTGGGTTATATGACCAATTCTATCGACAGGGTCATCGGCCTCTTGAATGATATGATGGATCTGACAAAGCTCGAGGCCGGTCGGGTCCGCCTCAACAAGGGGATTAGCAATCTTGCCGATCTGATTCAGGAGGTTGTGCAGGAATTCCGCGTGCCGCTGCAGTTGAACAAAGTCACGTTGGACGTCCATGCCGAGCCCGATCTGCCCGCCATCGAATTCGACCGACAGAAGATCGAGCAAGTGGTGCAGAACTTCCTCAGCAACGCCGTCGCACATACTCCCCAGCAGGGAACTGCCTCCGTTGAGGCTCGCAAGGTAGCCATGGTGCTGGAGGAAGGACAACAGCCGTCCGATTTCGTGATGGTCTCCGTGTTCAGCAGCGGTCCTGGCATACCAAAGGAAGAGCTCCCTCTGATTTTCGATCGATATCGAAACGTGACCTCAGCGAAGGAGAGTAACAAGACGACAAACCTCGGGCTGATTGTCTGCCAGCGCATTGTGGAAGCCCATAACGGAAAAATCTGGGTCGAATCCGAACCGGACAAGGGAGCGACATTCTCGTTTGCGCTTCCCGTCCGTTAGCCAATCTGCATATCACGACACATGCCAAAGCAACCCATCTCGATTCTTGCCGTTGACGACGAAGAATCCTTCCTCAACGTGTTGAGAAGCGTACTGGAAGAGGAAGAGTACTTCGTACAAACAGCAACGGATGGGATCGCCGCCATCAACGTCCTGCAAACGGTCCCCTTCGATCTCATTTTGCTGGATGTCAAGATGCCGCGCGTCGACGGTATCGAAGTTCTGCGATTCGTCAGGGAGCGCTACCTTGACACGCAGGTTGTCATGCTCACCGGCGTCAGCGATGTGAAGATCGCGGTGGAATGCATGCAGCTGGGGGCTTACGACTATCTTGCTAAACCGTACTCGAGAAGCGAGCTCCTGGCAGTCATTGATCGGGCTCTTGAGCGCAAGCGGCTCTTGATCCAGAACAAGGCACTGAGATCAGAGCTTGCGCGGCATGCACTCTCTCCCTTCATGATAGGCCAGAGCAGGCAGTTTGTTGAGGTTCTCAGTCTCGCCTCCCGCGTCGCCCCGACGGACACGACCGTACTTATCCAAGGCGCGAGTGGAACGGGCAAGGAGCTGGTTGCCAACTTCCTGCACAGTAACAGCGCCCGGAAAGAGCAGCCGCTGATGGCGCTGAACTGCGCCTCCATTCCCGAGACGCTTATCGAAAGCGAGCTTTTCGGCCACGAGAAGGGTGCGTTCACCGACGCAACATCGACAAAGCAGGGACTTGTGGAAATCGCCAACGGGGGGACATTGTTCCTCGACGAAGTCGCTGAGATCTCGATGATGATGCAGCCGAAGCTGCTCCGCTTTCTCCAGACGGGTGAGTACCGCCGCGTGGGCAGCAACAAGAACCTGAAATCGGATGTGCGGATCATTTCCGCGACAAACAAAGATCTTCGCCGGGAAGTCGCAGCCGGGCGCTTCCGTGAAGATCTGCTCTATCGACTCAACGTCATCACTCTACAGCTTCCAACACTTCGTGAACGAAAAGAGGACATACCACTCCTCGTTGAACACTTTCTGAAGACCAGGGTGCGCGCAAAAGAACCCAAGCGAATCGACGCACGAGCGCTGGAACTCCTGATGAAATATGATTGGCCCGGCAATGTTCGCGAGCTCGAGAATGTCATTGAACGGGCGGCTATTCTCTCACGGGACGATTTCATCCGTGTCGATGACCTTGCACTTCCCATCGGAACTCGATCGATGGTTGATTCCCTAGCTCAGGAATCCGGGGGCGTCCGCCTCGGCGGCGCCTTCTCGGTGTCGGAGATCGAGAAGGTGCACATCGACGGCGTCTTGAAATCCGTCAATTGGAGCAAGAACATCGCTGCAAAAATCCTCGGGATCAGCCTGAAGACCCTCTACACAAAGATTCAACAATACAATCTCACCCGAGAGTGAAAATCCTCCGGGGCGTCTGAAGCTGTTACCGCCTCACATCGTCCTAGATCAATGACCATCTTTGTCCTGCGCCATGGGGATGCAGTCGAGAATCCCGCTCTCCACGACAGCGAACGCCCGCTGAGTGAAGTGGGCCGTCGTCAGGGCATCACCGCAGGACGCTTCCTTCGCTCGCTGAACGTCAGCATCAGCATGATCCTCGTCAGCCCGCTTGTCAGAGCTCAGCAGATGGCGGCCGCAGTGAAGCAAGAGATCGGCGAGGTCTCTACCTCCGCCACAGAATACCTTACAGCCTCAAGCGAACCCCGGCAGATTCTGGAGCACCTTGCTCGACTCAATATATCCAACCTGTTGCTCGTGGGTCACGAGCCCCATCTGAGCAAGGCCATTTCTCTGCTCATCTCCGGCAGCGGAGCACCATGCGTGGAAATGAAAAAGGCGAGCCTGGCGTGCCTGGACGCGCCCGCACCGGTGGAGCAGGGAAAGGCCATCCTACGATGGCTCCTCACCACACAGCAGATGCAAGCAGCTATCGGATCGACCGACTCCGCTTGATCGCTGCCTACCCACCTGGCCAACAACGGCTTTCGCCCCTCAGGCACCGCGTTGCGCACCCACGTCTTGCCCGAGCTCGAAAGAACTGCCAGAATTGACTCACAGGAAACTGACCGTTCGTCGTATCACGGCTACAATTGTCTTCACCGAGAGAGTGTCGAGACCTCCTTGGGCGAGCAGTTGATTCAATGCCATAATCATCGTAAGATTGGATGAGAGCCCTAACGCACTGCGAGGAGAAGAACCATGGATTTGAGAACCGTCAAGATCGAGAAGCCCGAAACGACGAACTTCATACTCGGGCAGTCACACTTCATCAAGACCGTCGAAGACATTCACGAGGCGGTCGTCCAGACCAATTCCAGCATCAAATTCGGCCTCGGTTTCTGCGAGTCCTCGGGTCCTGCGCTCGTTCGCTGGACGGGCAATGACTCGAATCTGATCGAACTCGCCCAGAAAAGTGCCTTAGCGCTTTCCTGTGGTCACTGCTTCATTCTCTTCATGGAGAGCGGCTTTCCGGTCAACATCCTTAACGCCATCAAGAACATTCCTGAAGTCTGTGCCATATTTTGCGCGACCGCAAATCCCGTCGAGGTCATCGTCGCCGAGACCGAGCAGGGGCGCGGGATACTCGGAGTCATCGACGGAGTGAAAACAAAAGGGATCGAAACGGAAGGCGACATCAAGACCCGGAAGGAGTTCTTGAGAAAGATCGGCTACAAACTTTGAGCAACGGAAGCGAGACGATCATTTTTCCCATCAGAAGTCACTCAACGAGACACATCAACAGAGACACGATATGAAATCATCTTGCGCGATTCTCCTCGCGGCGGGCGTACTCATCGGCTGTGCGCCCAGCCGTACCTACATCACAGATGCCCGGGTGATTGGACCTTACACACCTGCAGTGAAGGTGGGGGATTTCCTGTATGTTTCAGGCCAGATCGCCATGAAACCAGGCACAGCAGAGCTGGCGGCCGACGATATTGAGAGCCAGACCCGACAGGTTTTCGAGAACATCAAGGCCATCCTCAACAAAGCTGGTTACGACCTCTCGGACGTCGTTCAGTGCACTGTCTACCTCAAAGACATGAATGACTTCGCCAACATGAATCAGATCTACGGAAGCTATTTCACGCAAGGTCGTTTTCCTACACGTACGACGGTCGAGGTTTCCAACCTACCGCGGAACGCGAGAATCGAGATCACTACAGTAGCCTGCAAGGCACGTTAGAAAACTTCTGTGAACAGGGGTGTCCTATGAAACGAGAGAATAGACCCTCCCCCCATGTTGCCGTTCGTGCTCACAAGGGCACAACGCTTCACTGCAAAGGCTGGCTACAGGAAGCCGCCCTGCGGATGCTTATGAACAATCTCGATCCGGAAGTCGCGGAGAAACCACAGGAGCTGATTGTCTATGGCGGTACAGGCAAGGCAGCGCGCAGCTGGGACTGCTACGAAGCCATCGTTTCATCCCTCAGGAACCTGGAGAACGACGAAACGCTTCTTGTTCAATCGGGGAAACCCGTGGGGATATTCACGACGCACCCCAGCGCGCCGCGCGTCCTCATCAGCAACGCCATGATTGTACCACGATGGGCAACGTGGGATGAGTTCCGGCGCCTCGAGGGACTCGGCCTCACGATGTACGGTCAGATGACGGCGGGCAGCTGGATTTACATTGGCACCCAGGGAATCCTACAAGGGACCTATGAAACCTTTGCTGCTTGCGCAGCGCGGCACTTCCGGGGAAGTCTGGCGGGACGATTTCTGCTCACAGCGGGCCTCGGTGGCATGGGAGGAGCTCAACCGCTCGCCGCCACGATGAACGGTGCGGCGTGCCTCGTTGTTGAAGTCGACCCCGAGCGAATCCAGCGTCGCCTCAAAACGAGCTACCTCGATACAGTGGCGGATAACCTTGATGATGCGCTCATTCAAATTCGCGCCGCGAAAGAGAAGAAGCTCCCCCTCTCCGTGGGTTTGCTCGGCAACGCCGCCGACGTCATCCCAAAGATAGCCAACGGCAAGTTTCTGCCCGATATCGTCACGGACCAAACCTCAGCACATGATACGCTCAACGGATATGTCCCTGCAGGCATTCCCTACGCCAAAGCACTGGATCTGCGCAAGAGCAATCCGCAGAAGTATGTCCAAATGGCGAAAGCGTCGATCGTCGCACATGTCAAAGGGCTGCTGAAGCTTCAGAAGAAAGGCGCGATCGTGTTCGACTACGGCAACAACATTCGCGGCGAGGCGTTGGCCAGCGGTGTGAAGAATGCCTTTGCGATACCGGGATTCGTTCCTGAGTACATTCGACCCCTTTTTTGCGACGGTAAAGGTCCATTCCGATGGGCTGCGCTCTCCGGAGATCCTGACGATATCTACCGAACGGACCGAGCGGTCATGGAGACCTTCCCCGAAAACAGACAGCTCTGTAATTGGATCGAAAAAGCACAGAAACAGGTGGCTTTCCAAGGCCTGCCCGCGCGCATCTGCTGGCTCGGCTACGGGGAACGTGCAAAGATGGGCAAGATGTTCAACGATCTTGTGGCAAACGGTGAACTAAAAGCTCCCATTGTAATCGGTCGAGACCATCTCGATTGCGGCAGCGTCGCCTCTCCGAACCGCGAGACCGAGAACATGAGGGACGGGAGCGACGCCATTGCCGACTGGCCGATTCTGAACGCTCTGCTCAATGCCGTGGGCGGTGCAAGCTGGGTAAGTGTGCATCACGGCGGCGGCGTTGGCATCGGACTCTCGATTCATGCGGGCATGGTGGTTGTGTGTGACGGAAGCAAGGATGCTGAAGAACGCCTGCAGCGAGTGCTCACCTACGATCCGGGCCTGGGGATCATGCGCCACAGCGATGCCGGATACGAGCGTGCGATCAAGAATGCGAAGCTTCGGGGGCTGAAGGTACCAATGATGCCTTAGCCAGCTCCCCCACACATCTACACACGCGATTTGGTCTTCCCTTTCCACCACTCATTCGCACAGGCCTGTCGATGAGACGCAAACTGGCACTTGGTTTTGGCGTGACCCTCGTGATTCTGATCGCCATGGCCATCGTGTCATACCAGAGCACACGGCAGCTCGTCGAGAGCACCTCGTTGCTGGGGCGTTCACACGCAATTGTCGCGGGCCTTGATCATTTGCTCTACATCCTCACGAGAGTCGAGTCTGACTCCCGCGGGTATGTTCTGAATGCCCAATCGCAGCATCCACACTTCCAGAGGCTGGCAGCGGATTCGCTCGCCCATCAGCTCGAGCACCTGCGGGAGCTGACAGCCGACAATCCTTCGCAACAGCGTTCACTCGATGCCCTCGAGCCACTGGTCCGGCGCAAGCTTGATGTGCTCCAAGAGGCGATCGATGCTCGATCCGGCAGAGGCATGAGCGAAGCGGCCAAGATCGTCCAGTCCGGCCGGGGGGAGGAACTGATGGACAGTGTTGAAACGGTTGTCGCGGTTATGAAGGGTGTCGAGCAAGCCCTCCTCCTCACACGCGACAGCGAGGTCTCATCCACGCTTAGCCAGGCAGTGTTGATTCTCGCGGTTGGGTACCTCTCCGGATTCGGGCTTCTGGTCGTCGTGTTCATCCTGTTGACCCGTGAGGTCAACCGGCGTCGGTGGGCCGAGGAAGCTTTGCGCAAAAGCGAAGAAAGCTACCGCGAACTCGTCGAGAGCGCAAGCGACGTCATCTATCGCACAGACGATCAAGGCCGATTCACCTATGTGAATCCTGTCGGATTGCGCCTCATGGGGTATGCTGAAGATGAGGTGATGGGACGACGATATCTTGAGATTATCGAAGAGGCGTCTCGCGAAGAGCTGGAGCGTTTTTACAGACGCCAGGCTTTTATGCAGACTCCCAACACCTATCGCGAATTTCCCGCTGTTACAAAGAGCGGGTCCGTCGTGTGGCTCGGACAGAACGTGCAGCTTCTGAAGGAAGGCGATCGGATTGTCGGTTTCCAGGCCGTTGCTCGCGACATAACGGCTCGGAGGAAAGCAGAGGAAGAGCGCGACCGGTTCTTCACCCTCTCTCTTGACCTGCTTTGCATTACCGGTTTCGACGGATTTTTCAGGCTCTTGAATCCCTCCTGGCAGAAGCTGCTCGGCTTCACAAACGGAGAACTGATGGCCGAGCCTTTTACGAACTTTGTCCATCCGGACGACCGGCTGAGCACGTACGAACAGCTCTTGCGCGTCACACAGGGTACCAATCTGCTCTCCTTCGAAACGCGCTTCCGCTGCAAAGATGGCTCCTACAAATGGACGGAGTGGACTGCGACGCCCTTTGCTCATCAGCAATTGATCTATGCCGTCGGAAGAGACATCACTGAGCGGAAGAAGATCCAGGAGGACCTTGCTGAAAGCGAAAGCCGCTATCGCATCCTGGCCGAGAATTCGACCGATTTGATCGCTCGTCACTCCCCTGAGGGTGTGTTCCTCTACGTATCGCCTGCCTGCAAGACCTTGCTGGGATATGAAGCCGAGGATCTCGTCGGCCGTTCTGTGTTCGAGTTCTTCCACCCCGATGATCTCCTGAGGGCCACGCTCGATCGACCAAAGATCAAGGATCTCCCGGAATCCTTCACCAATGTCTACCGGGTTCGGAAGAAGGATGGGACGTTCATCTGGTTCGAGTCGACCAGTAGAACCGTTCGCGACAAAACAACCCAGATGGTTCTGGAGGTAATTACCGTCTCGCGCGACATCTCCGTGCGAAAGGCGGCAGAAGAGATGCTCGAGCAAAGCGAGCGCCGCCTCCAGCAGGTCATTGAAACTGTTGAGGAGGGAATCACGCTCAGCGACGAGAACGGACATTTTGAGATCTTCAATTCCGCGATGGAGCGACTCACCGGTTACACGATGGCCGAAGTGAATCAGTCCGGTGATTTCTCACGCATTCTCTATCCCGACCCCGACCTCCGTCAACGCGCCCTTGACGGACTCAAGGTCCTTCTCGAGGAAGGGAAATCGGTAGAAACGGAGTCAACCATCCGCACGAAGTCCGGCGAGCGCAAGACCATCCTTGCAACAACAGCTCTGCTGAACGTCTGGAACCGCCGCATGTTCCTCAGCGCGTACCGCGACATCACGGAACGGAAGCGAGCCGAAGAGGAACTCAAGAATGCCAAGGAGCAAGCGGAAGCCGCGACGCGTGCAAAATCCGAGTTTCTGGCGATGATGAGCCACGAGATCAGGACACCGATGAACAGCGTGATCGGCATGACCGATCTCCTCCTCGAATCTTCTCTGACGGACGAGCAGCGTGACTATGCCGAAACTATCAGAACCGGCGGCGAATCACTTCTCAGCATTATCAATGACATTCTCGACTTTTCAAAGATCGAATCCGGGAAGATTGAACTCGAGGAACGCCCATGCGAACTGAAAAGCTGCATCGAGGAGGTCCTCGATCTTCTCGCGCCGAAAACCATGGAGAAAGGACTTGACCTTCTCTATTGGGTCGATCCGCAGATTCCTCCATACATCATTGGCGATCCTCTTCGTCTCCGTCAGATCCTGATTAACCTCGCGGGGAACGCCGTCAAGTTCACCGACCGCGGAGAGGTCTACATCAGAGCTAGCCTCTCGTGGAGACTCGGCTCAAACCTCGAGCTCCAGTTCTCTGTCAAGGACACCGGCATTGGCATACCGCCCGAGAAGCTCGACCGCCTGTTCAAGCCGTTCTCCCAGGTGGACTCATCAACAACGCGCCGCTACGGGGGCACCGGTTTGGGCCTGGCAATCTGTACGAGACTTGTTCAACTCATGGGTGGAAAGATATGGGCCGAAAGCGAGGAGAACAGAGGCTCAACCTTCTTCTTCACGATACGTTCCTCCGTCGCACCCGGTGAAACCGATCTCCCCAAGGTGTACCTGCGAGGAAAAACTCCTGAACTCGCCGGGAAACGCATCCTCATCGTTGACGACAACACGACAAATCTCCTCATCCTCAGGCTGCAGACCGAACAGTGGGGCATGCTCCCGCGCACCACCTCATCCCCCCGTGAGGCGCTTGAGTGGATCGGAAAAGGAGACCCGTTCGACGTTGCGATCTTCGACATGCTGATGCCTGAGATGGACGGCATTCAGCTTGCCAGAGAGGCACGGAAGATCCGACCAAACAAGACACTTCCGTTCATTCTGTTCACATCGACGGGAAAAACTCCGGCAGAGGAGCCGGCCATCAGGGACTTCTTCTCCGCTACGCTTCCGAAACCGGTGAAGCGAACGGAGTTGTTTGATCTCATCCTCGAAGTGGTGTCCGGCAAGAAACCGATCGCACCCAAACCAAAGACACAGCTTGTCAAACCCACGGTTCGACCGGGCGAACTGAAGATCCTCGTTGCAGAAGACAACCCAATCAACCAGAAGTTGCTGCTGCGCGTGCTGAAGCAACTCGGGTTCAGCGCAGATATGGCCAACAATGGTGTGGAAGTCCTGAAGGCAGTGGAAACGTCACGATACGATCTCGTCTTCATGGATGTCCACATGCCCGAGATGGACGGACTTGAGGCAACGCGCCGGATCGTCAATAGTACGAAATCCGAGGATCGGCCGTTCATCATCGCCGTGACAGCGGACGCGATGCAGGGAGACCGGGATAAGTGCATCGAAGCAGGAATGGATGATTACATCAGTAAGCCCATCCGGATCACAGATATCCACGACGTTCTTGATCGTTGGGGGCAGAACGTGGGCAAGGAGGCGGCGGCTGAGCCTGTGTCCACCTCAGCCGAACATGATCAGGAGCTAGAGCAGCTGGTGCAGGATCGCGTTCACCAGCTCGGCCTCGAAACAGACACCGTCTTTATCAGAGAGCTTATCCAGTCATACATCCCTCTGATCAATACGCAGCTCAACACCATTCTCGAGGCACATAGGGAGAGGAACGCCAAGAAGCTCTCTCAGGCAGCCCATTCCCTGAAGGGTGCAAGCCTCAACGTCGGCGCGAATGCTCTCGCTGACCTGTGCCGCATTATTGAGGAAAGTGCTCGAAACAACCAGTTCGAGGCCCTCGAAACAGTCTTGGAAGAGATATAACGGGAACTCACCAAGGTGATTCAGGTGCTTTCGGGAATCAAGGGGAAGCTAGAGCCCCCGCCAGAGGCCTCCTGAAACGCTCAGCCGAATCTGGACCCGTTCAGAACATATGAAATACATCATTTTGGGTACCGGCGGCGTGGGAGGATTTTTCGGCTCGAGGCTCGCGCTTGCAGGTAATGATGTCTGGTTCGTCTCTCGCGGGAAGCACCTGGAGGCAATGAAACGCTCAGGGCTGCGCGTCAGGTCGACTGCGGGTGATTTAGCCATCCCCCCCGGCAAAATGACCGACCGTGCTGCAGACTCCGGCGCTGCTGATGTCGTTCTCTTCTGCGTCAAGTCGTACGACACAGAAGCCGCAGCGAAGCAGCTCGCTCCCATCCTGAACGACAGCTCCATTGTGCTCTGTCTTCAGAATGGCATCGACAATGAAGAGAAAATAAGGCGCATCATCACCCGTGGAGTCGTCTACGGCGGCGTAGCATACATTTCAGCGCGGATCACTGCGCCGGGAGAGATTACCGAGACGGGCGGTTTTCAGAAAATCGCGTTAGGGCCGCTGGACGGTCCCGTCGACAACCGAGCTCGTGATCTGCGGGATGTGTTCGTGCGCGCAGGAATCAGATGCGACCTGTCTGACGTGATCTTGAAGGACATCTGGAACAAATTTGTCTTCATCGCTTCGATGGGCTCTTTCACGGCCTTGTCACGACTAACGCAAGGAGAGATCATTGACTCTCCGCAGACCCTCTCTCTCGTCTTCGACGCAATGCGCGAAGTGCAACAGATTGCATGGAAACTTGGGGTCCGGCTTGAGCCACTTGATGAGGCAGTGATAACAAAAGGCCTGAAACGTTTTGATAGTGCCACACGCTCATCGATGTACTACGATTTGGTGAACGAGAAGCCTCTTGAGGTCGAGGCGCTGAACGGTACGGTTGTCCGGCTCGGTCAGCAGGTCGGCGTTCCGACCCCGATCCACCGCGTGATCTACACGTCCCTTCTGCCGTACCACCGGAAATTCCTCAACTCCCGCTCTCCTCAGGTGCCTGCATAACGTCGATGTCGTCGTGACCACGAACGATTCCTTCCCGCATGTCGGTCTCTGCGAACGATGCCGACACTCGACGATCATCACGAGCGCTCACGAGAGCCGGTTCTACCTCTGTGAACTCTCCGCCGCTGACCAAAGCTACCCAAAGTATCCCCGCCTGCCGGTCCTTCGTTGTCCGGGTTTCGAGGAACGAGATCCCGCACCCCAAAACGAGCGCTCATCCTAGCCAGCTTGCTTCTTTTGCCACTTCTTCGTTTCTTGGGCCGACATCGAAGGGGACCTCCGCACCGCCGTTCAAGGAAGCTGTTGCGACCGACGCAGAAGTCGTGATCGAGAATTCGCAATATCAAGAACTCATCGCCAAAGAAGCCAAGCACTGGAGCGCGGTTCGACCGGATCCCCAGAACCCTCAGATCTGGCATGATCCACAGCTCTTTGAGATTTTTTTTGGGAAGCACTATCGGCGCCTCATCGAGCGAGCTGTTGCGGCCGGCCCAGCCGTCCTGGAACTCGGCTGCGGTGAAGGCAATCTTTCTATCGAGCTCGCTCAGCGCGGCCTTCACGTGACGGCCTACGACCTGAGTCCGGAACGGATCGAACGGGCCCAAGCCCGAGCACAGCGACTCCGTCTCGACCATTGCACGACTTTTCGCGTTGGCGATCTCAACACTCTCACGCTGCCCGCCGAGACGTTCGACAGCGTGGTTGCACATGACGCCCTGCACCATATTCTCAATATCGGCGGTCTGTGCGACGAGGTGCGGGGTTCCCTCAAGCCGACCGGGGTGTTTCTCGTCATGGATTTCATCGGCATGGGAGCGATCAGAAAGGTACTCGCCGCTGCACTGTACGCCCTGGTCCCGACGTACCAACCGTATCGCGCAAAGTGGAGCCTGCGCCACCGGCTCCGGGGTTTTCTTGCAGACGAAAACCGGAGGCGCCAGTCGCTACAGGATGGATCCGGATCCTCGCTCCACGATGAGTCACCGTTCGAAGAAATCTCGCAGCGATCGATAGTGAACGAAATCAGGAAGCGCTTGCTGCTCACAGCATATGAGACGTTCTGCCCATTCTGGTACTACTTCGCAGCCAAAATTCGTTTACCAAAGGGCATGAGATACTCCGTTGCACGGCTGCTCCATGTAATGGACGGCGTGTTGCTTCGCCTTCATCTGGTACGCGGGGCCTATTTCTTTCTTGAAGCAAGGAAGCTATAAATCCAACAAGACACGCTCGTGCAACTCCTTATAGAGAACATTAGAGAACTCGTGACTGTAAACGGCGGCGGGCGGCCATTCAAGACCGGCAAGGAGATGCGCGATCTCGGCGTCATTAAGGACGTGTGCGTGTTCGTCGAGGACGGCATCATCCGGTGGATCGGCTCCACCGGTGCGTTTGGGCTCTCCTTGAACCGTGATGCCGACGTCATCGACGCGTCATCGCTGGTCGCCCTTCCCGGGTTCGTCGATTCACACACCCACGCGCTCTTCGCGGGCAGCCGGGAGCGGGAGTTCGCGATGCGAGCCGAGGGAAAGACTTATCAGGAGATCGCCGCGGAAGGGGGAGGAATCGCGAGCACGGTCGCCTCAACACGAGCAACCTCCAAAAAGGAATTGAAGAAACTGACGAGCAAACGGCTCGACTCCATGATGAAGCATGGAACGACAACCGTGGAAATCAAGTCTGGCTACGGTCTCGATCCCGATACCGAAGTCAAGATGCTGGAGGCGATCAAGGAGCTTGCAGATGAGCATTTCATGACGATTGCCCCGACCTTCTTAGGAGCTCATGCCGTTCCCTCCGAATACGCACAGAATAAAGATGCGTATGTCGAGCTTGTCTGCGAACACATGCTCCCGTATGTCGCCAGAAAGAATCTGGCAAGATTCTGCGACGTGTTTTGCGAACAGGGCTATTTCACGCTTGAGGAATCGAGACGCATCCTGGAGCGGGCAAAATCGTTGGGACTTCAATTGAAGATTCACGCCGACGAGTTCAACGCCATCGGTGGCACGCGGCTCGCTGCTGAGCTTGGCGCTCTCTCCGTCGACCACCTCGAGCATATTCAAGCCGAGGGGATCAAAGCACTGAGGGGAAGGGAAACCATAGCGGTGGTTCTTCCCGGTGTCTCGTTCTTCCTTCGTAACCCGTACGCGCCAGCCCGCGCGCTCATCGACGCGGAGATCCCCGTTGCGATTGCCTCGGATTTCAATCCGGGCTCCTGCATGGCATTCTCCATGCCGCTGATGATGACCATTGCGTGTACACAGATGTCTTTAACCCCCGAGGAGGCGATCTGTGCTGCGACGCTCAACGGCGCTGCGGCGCTCGGCTTGTCAAGCATTCTCGGGAGCATCGAGGTTGGCAAGCAAGCGGATATCATCCTCTACGATATCCCAGACTACCGGTACCTGGCTTACCATTTCGGCACCAACCTCGTGGCGACCGTCATCAAGAAGGGGACAATCCTTGAATTCTCATAACGGGCGACTGAGCAGTTCATCATGAGACCTCTCGTCGAGTGCGTTCCAAATTTCAGTGAAGGAAGAAACGTCGAGATCATCGACACGATCTCATCGAGCATTCGCACAGTCGACAACGTAAAGCTGCTCAGCGTGGAGCCTGACAAAGACTACAATCGGACTGTTGTGACGTTCGTCGGCGAGCCTCACGCGGTTGAGGAAGCAGCCTTCCAGGCCACGAAAGTCGCTTCGGAGCGAATCGATATGCGAACGCACAAGGGGGAGCACCCGCGAGTCGGCGCGGTCGATGTCGTCCCATTCGTACCGATCTCCGGCGTGACGATGGAGGATTGTATCAGACTGGCCAACTTGTACGGAGCGCGGGTTGCCCGCGATCTGCATATTCCAGTCTACCTTTACGAATTTGCCGCGACCCGACCGGAACGGAGAAACCTGGCAACAATCCGCAAAGGTGAGTATGAAGGATTGCGGGTCAAGCTTGCCGATCCCGCGTGGAAGCCGGATTACGGATCGACAGATTTCAACGAAAGATCCGGAGCTACGGTAGCTGGTGCACGGAAGTTCCTGATAGCGTATAACGTGAATCTCAGCACGCCGAAAGCCGAACTGGCCCAGGAAGTCGCCCTCAGAATCCGTGAGAGCGGGCGGCCGATGAAGAGTTCCAACGGGGAAGTCGTCAAAGACGAGAAGGGCGAAACGATCAAGATCCCCGGCACGCTCAAAGCCGTCAAGGCTATGGGTGTGTATCTCGAACGCTTCGACATTGCCCAAGTCTCGATTAATCTGGTAGACTTCGAAACAACCCCCCCACACGTTGCCTTTGAAGAAGTGAAGAAGCAGGCAGCTACTCTTGGAATTGATGCCACGGGGAGTGAGATTGTCGGGCTCACACCTCTTTCGGCCCTGCTGATGGCTGGACGGTTCTACGCAGAGAGAGAAGGTCAACCAGAATCACTCTCGGAGGATTCGCTGGTCGCCTTGGCGACACGACATCTGGGATTAAGCCAGCTTGAGCCGTTCGACCCGACGAAGAAAGTAATTGACTACATGCTGTAGGAGTGTCGACCCGTGCTTCGGATCGCGAATCCGCGGCCCCTGGCACCGGACCACCTGATAGCGGAGACCTCATGCTCACATCCAACTCGCTTTCACAGTTCCTTGATGAGCTCGCCTCCAGCTCGCCTGCACCCGGAGGAGGAAGCGTTGCCGCTCTCGCAGGTGCGATCGGCTCAGCTCTCACTTCGATGGTCTGCAACCTGACGATCGGTAAGAAGAAATACGCCGGTGTACAGGATGAAATTCAGTCGGTATTGGCGCAATCGGAAAAGCTCCGGCGGGACCTCACAGAGATGATCGATCAGGACACAGAGGCCTTCAACAGTGTTATGGCGGCATTCGGGATGCCGAAGAACACCGAGGAAGAACAGCTCCAACGTACTTCAGCGATTCAAGAGGCAACGCAGCGTGCCACGCTTGTGCCGCTCAACGTCATGGAGCTCTGTGAGCGCGCGCTGATACTCGCAAAAGTTGTTGCGGAGAAAGGGAACAAGAACTCTGTGTCAGACGCGGGGGTTGCGGCTTTGATGCTTCAGGCTGCTTGCGCTGGCGCAGGCCTCAACGTCCGGATCAATCTTGTGGCACTCAAAGACGAGGTGTTCGTCGGAGGAACGATCGAAAGAATGAAGGTGATTTCCGGGAGGGTTGAAGAGCTTGCGGCTGAGACGCTTGCACTTGTCAATTCAGCGATAGGATAATGTCTAGGCAGCGGAGCCGTTTCCCGTTTGGAGTTCTGGGTTCAGATTTCAAACTGAAGAATTGAAGGACCCCCCCAGAGTCAATCCGGTTCACTCCGAAAAGTGCTGCCCGCTTTCTGCCTCTTACTTCCTCCTTTCTCCCCGCGCCATTTACATCTCACTTCTTGCATCTGACCCTTCACTCTTCTTGTCTTCATCTCTTCCAGAATGTAGCGCTGAAGAGCACTAAGACTGTGAACACTTCAAGTCGACCGGCAAGCATACAGAACGAGAGGATCCATTTTGCGATGCCCGAGATGTGAGCGTAGTTATCGACAGCTCCCACAGATCCGAAGCCCGGCCCCACGTTCCCCAATGTCGCGGCAACTGCCCCTGCCGAGCTGAGCACATCGAGCCCGGTCGCTGCGACGAAGACTGATGCGAGTACAAAAATGGCGACATACAGGCCAAGGAAGGCGAGAATCTCGCTGATGATATCGGTTGACACTCCGCGCCCGTTGAAACGAACGGGAAGAACCACTTTCGGGTGTACGAGCTTCTTGATTTCGACGACACCGTTCCTTAAGAGCAAGAGAATGCGAACGTTCTTCATTCCGCCGCCGGTGGATCCGGCACAACCACCGATGAACATCAACAGCAACAGGAGAACCTGGGCTCCGGGCAGCCAGAGTTCATAGTCTGCCGTCACGAAACCCGTGGTTGTGACGATCGAGACAACTTGAAACAGCGAGGCGCGGAAACGTGCTTCGACTGACCCGGCGATTTCTGACGGGATGAAAAAGGCAACGAGAGCAGTACAACCAAGGACGATAGCCAGGAAGAAGAGGAATTCATCGTCCCGCAAATGAGCACTGACGCTCCCCCTTAATGCCCGAAAGTGAAGCGTGAAGCTTGTTGCAGCTAGGAACATGAAGACGATAATGACGTACTCAAGGAAAGGCGAATTGTAGCTCGCGATACTCGCTGTCTGCGTCGAGAATCCCCCCGTGGCAAGAGTGGAGAAGGAATGGCACACCGCATCAAATAGAGGCATGCCCCCATACCAGAGCAGGCCAGTTTCTGCAGCCGTGAACAGGACATACACTCCCCAAAGTACCTTCGCCGTTTCACTGATCCGCGGTGTGAGTTTGTCCACCGTCAGGCCTGGAGCTTCTGCCTTGAACAACTGCATCCCGCCCACTCCGAGGAGGGGTAGAATAGCCACTGAGAGGACGATGATTCCCATGCCGCCGATCCATTGAGTGAGACTTCGCCAGAACAGAAGACCGCGCGGGAGATCTTCGGTGTTGGTTAGAACGGTTGCCCCGGTCGTGGTGAAACCAGAGACCGTTTCAAAATACGCATCGGTAAATGATGGGATAGCACCAGAGAGGAGGAATGGCAGGCTTCCGAACAGCGATGCTACAACCCAGCCGAGCGTGACGATCGCAAACCCTTCTCGAGCTCTGAGCTCGTCACCCCCTCTCCGATACTTCAGCCACAGGAGCAAGCCCACCACGATCGTTATGAGAGAAGAGAAAACGATTGGTTGAGCAGTTGCGTCGCCATAGCACAGGGAAACGGGAAGCGCGGTCAGCATCAGAACGCCGACCGATACCAGAAGGAATCCCAGAACACTGAGAACGGGCTGTAGCCGCATAGTCTAGCTGAAGAACCTCTCTACTTCCTTGATGGCCTTTGGCAAGCAAAACACGACCACCCGATCCTGCGGGCTGATGCGTGTCGACCCCACAGGAATCGTTGCGCTTCCATTGTGGATCACACACCCAACAATCGCTCCGTCGGGGAAATTGAGATCCCGGAGCGGCTTCTTGGTGACCGGTGATCCTTTCTGGGCGACCATCTCGATGATCTCGGCTTCAACGCCGTGCAGGGTGGCGACGGAAACAATCTCCCCTCTTCGCACAAACTTCAAGATCGCCGTCGCGGCCGAAAGCTTCTTGCTGATGAGGGCATCGATGCCGATCGTGTTTGCCAGGGGGATGTAGTCGAGTTTTTCCACATGCGCGATTGCCTTTTTCACACCGAGGTGCTTTGCCATGAGGCATGAGATGATGTTGTCTTCTTCATCGCGTGTGACGGCAACGTATGCATCCATATCCTGAATGCCCTCCGTCGCCAGTAAGTCGATATCTTTGCCTTCTCCTTGAATCACCATCGTCTTTGGCAGTTCGTCAGCAAGCCGCACTGAGGTCTCCTTGACAGATTCAATAAGCTTAACGGAGACTTCGGCTTGGAGCGCTTCGGCAACGTGCCGGCCAATGTTGCCCCCGCCGAGGATCATGATCTTCTCGAACGTCGCCGTGTCCTTGCCGGCTAACCTCAACATCTCCGGAACGTGTTCTGTCACGCAAATAACAAAGACCTGATCCCCCTTCTTGAACACATCATCTCCCGACGGGATAATTGTGCGCATTCCTCGATGGATGGCAACCGCACGAAACTCAAGCTCTTCATGGTCGGCTATCAGATTCTTCAAACGCCGGTTGATAAGGATACTTCCTTCGTCAATGCGCAGGCCGATGAGCTGGATTCGTCCATCCGCGAAATCGAGCACATCTGTCGCTGCCGAGCGGCGAATCAAGCGAACGATCTCTTGCGCTGCCAGGCCATCAGGATAAATCACAAGATCGACGCCAAAATCCTTTAGCTGGATTGGGCTGTCGGAGACGAGGAATTCCGGATCATTGACCCGGATAATCTTCTTCTTCGTGCCCAGCTTATCCGCAATGAAGCACGACGTAAGATTCACTTCATCTTTTGAGGTAACGGAAATGAGCATATCCGCCTCGGCAGCCCCGGCCCGCTGCAGGGTGCTGATCTGACTCCCGCCCCCTTCGAGGGTCATCACGTCCAGAGACTCGCTCACACGCGCCAGCTGCTCGTCGCTGACGTCGATGACTGTAATGTCATGCTTTTCCTGAGAGAGGATCTTCGCCAGGTGAGATCCCACCGCCCCCGCACCGACTATGAGTATCTTCACTGCAGAAATTCCCTTTCTTGTGACTGTCTAGCAAGGTAGAACCGTGCGCGCGGCTGCTACCTATTCCAAGTCATTTCCCCCTACCAGCCGCCGACCACCCAACTTAGCGCGGAGAGTGCAGCTGTCTCGGAGCGCAGCCTCCTTGGCCCCAACGAAATCGGAATGAATCCATGATGTATTGCCGCCGCTAACTCCCCTTCGGTAAATCCGCCCTCCGGACCGATGGCAAGCAACACCGACGACGCTTGCGTGTGGTGCTTCAACACCGATCCGATGAACTGAGAGTGCTCTGTCGTCTCATGCGGAATCAAGCGGAGACTGTAGCTGCGGGCGTGGCCCACAAGACCCGCAAACGCCGTCAACTCGACAATCCGCGGGAGGTATGATCGACCACACTGTTTCATCGCAGAGATAGCAACTTTCTCGAGACGAGCGTGCTTCTCGCGTTTCGGCACGGTCCGTTCGCAGATCGTCGGGATGAACGTCCGGACGCCCAGCTCTGTCGCTTTCTCCACAAGGAAATCGAACCGAGCGGGGTTGCGGAGGAGCGAAACAGCGAGGGCGATGTCCAGCTTCGTTTCATTCAAGCGATGCTTCGTTTCAATGATGCTGCATTCAGCGTGGACGCGATCGATCAGCCGGATCACAACCTCATATGAATTGTCACAACCATCCGTGACAAGAATGTGATCACCTGCTTTCTTCCGGAGGACGCGAGCGAGATGCCGATACTCCTCGCCGCGAATAACGACTGTCTGATCGCAAACGTCCTTCGGATCCACGTAGAAGTTGTCCATAGATCAAAACGAAGCTCCAAAATCCAGGACGAAGTCACCCCTGCCCTTGTTGTTCAGCGCATACTCGGTCCGCACGACAATGCTGTAGGGAAGGAGGAAGTGCAGACCCGCCCCGTACCCCGACCGCCATGGCATGTGGCTGAACGACTCCGTCCGATACCAGATCTTGCCCACATCAGCAAAGAGCCCGATGTACAGACCGTAACGCCACACGCTGAACTCCGGCGGCAAATAGGCTGTGCTAAGCTGCAGGTAGCGCGGCGTGAGGACCGGAATTCGGACCTCGACGCTGCTCCCCACCCTGTGTTCGCCTTCGAACACGGTGTTGAAGTAGCCGCGAAGCCTCTCGTCGTAACCGAAATAGGTGTGAAGATACGGGGGCGCCACACCCCCGCCAAGAAACGATCCAAAAGCCCTTGCACAGAAAGACGGACCGCCGTCGAACGGCCGGTAGCCTCGGAGGTCTATTTTGTACCGCAGGAGATCCACCTCCGACTTACCCATTCCAAACTTCGTCACCGAGAGCGAGAGAACCTCGCCCTTCGTTGCATACTCCCAAACGTCGCGCGTGTCGTGCAGGTAACGAAAGCCGATGGAGAAGAACTCGTCGGTGCCTGTTCGCGAGGCCGTCCGCCCCTCCAGGGGGTCGGTGATATTCCACCGGTCATAACCGAAGGATCCAAGAACAGTTGTGTACAGACCAAAGCGCTTGCCAAGCGTTGTACTCAGAGCGGAGACACGCTGGTTGTACAGTCCTTGGTTAACATTGAGGTTTTGCACATGGCTGTAGCTTGCCTTACCGGCGAAAAAAATGTCGTCGGCTGTGATCTTCGGATTCTGATACGAGAGGCTGACCCATCGATCAAAGCCTAGCGCAAATGACGCGACCACCTTCTCATTGCGCCCCCGGAAATTCTGATGGATGATCCCCAAGCCATAGTACAGTTTCTTTATGTCGCGATACTTGAAACCAATCACTGGAACCGGGAAGATGTACCACCGCTCCGACACCCGAACAAACACTGTGGCCTCGTTACCTTCAGAGGTATAGTCGATGTCAACGCGGTTGAAAAGTCCCAGGCCATAAATGCGGTTTTTATCATGGTCGATGAGCTCAGCCGTCAGAGGTCCTCCAACCTTGATCGACATTTCGCGGAGTATCACGTAATCCTTCGTGGTCTCGTTGCCCACGAGGACGATCTCGTTCACGACAAGAGCCGAATCCGGCAACGCCTGTGCTGCTACCGCTGCCGAACAGCAGAAGAAGAAAAACCCCGCCAGCCAGAAACGATCCATCGCTATGTTCCTCATCTCCGCCAAGATCCCCTGGTACACGCAAAACCCCGTCCGCAAGAAGGGAAGGGGTATACAGAGCTTTTGCTATATGCTTACTTCATCAGGCGTCGATACTCGATCTTGATGCAATGATCCATGATAACCTGAAGTCCAGCCTGCTCCGCGCGCGCGGCAGCCTCCTGATTCACGACACCAAGTTGCATCCAGATCGTCTTCGCGCCGATAGCCACCGCTTCGTCAGCAATGACCGCAACAACGAGGAACCGTGCAATCTGTCCGCTGTCGCGGCCCGGTTTCGGCGACGCGCCCACCACGGCAATCGTCCGCGTCCGCCGTAGAATCGTTCGAAGCGTATCGTCGTCCTCAATCGGCATTGCGTTCAATCCGCCTTGCTCTCGGCGTCTGCGTATGACTCAATCGGGGGACATGAGCAGACGAGATTGCGGTCGCCATACGTGCTGTTGATGCGGCCGACAGCCGGCCAGAACTTGCGGTCGCGCAGAAACGGAAGCGGAAACGCCGCCTTTGCCCTCGTATACGGGTGCTTCCATTCATCCTTCATCGTTTCGCGGGCAGTGTGGGGGGCATTTTTTAGAACATTGTCTGCCTTGTCCGCTTTCCCGTCGATGATTTCTTCAATCTCATGTCGTATCGCGATGAGCGCATCAGCAAACCGGTCGAGCTCGGCTTTCGGCTCACTTTCAGTCGGCTCAATCATCAGTGTGCCCGGCACCGGAAACGAAACCGTCGGAGCGTGGAATCCGTAGTCCATCAATCGCTTGGCAATGTCCTCAACCTCGACGTGTGCCGATTCCTTGAATCCCCTCGTGTTGAGAATGAACTCGTGGCCGATCCTTCCATTCACCCCTTGATAGAGAACCGGATAGTGTTTCTCGAGCCGCGACTTCAGGTAGTTCGCGTTCAGAATCGCGTACCTCGTTGCCTCTGTCAACCCCTCTGAACCGAGCATCTTGATGTAGGCATACGAAATGAGAAGAATGCTGGGGCTCCCCCAAGGTGCAGACGCAACCGCACGAATTGCCTTGCTCCCTCCCACCTTGACCACAGGATGTCCCGGGAGATACGGAGCCAGGTGCGAGGCAACACAGATAGGACCCATTCCAGGGCCGCCACCACCGTGCGGAATGCCGAATGTCTTATGCAAATTGATGTGGCAGACATCTGCGCCGATCAGACCAGGACTCGTCAGACCGACCTGGGCATTCAAGTTGGCCCCATCCATGTAAACCTGACCACCGTTTTGGTGAACGATTTCACAGATCTCGCGAATTTCTTCCTCAAAAACCCCATGGGTAGAAGGATATGTCACCATCAGCGACGCGAGAACGTCTTTGTATGCACTAGCCTTCGAGCGGAGATCCCCTACATCGATATTCCCCCTGTCGTCACAATTCACCACAACTACCTTCAGCCCTGCCATGACAGCACTGGCAGGATTTGTGCCGTGGGCCGACGACGGTATCAGCACGACATCACGGTGACCCTGGCCTTGATCGCGTAGGTACGCGCGAACAACCATCAAGCCGGTGAACTCCCCCTGAGCTCCCGAGTTCGGCTGGAGCGATGCAGCCGCAAAGCCCGTGATTTCACACAGCGCATCCCCAAGTTCCCTGAAGATCTCTTGATACCCCTGGCACTGTTCCAGCGGAATGAACGGATGGAGACTTGAAAACTCCGGCCAGGTCACCGGCATCAACTCGGTTGCCGCATTCAGCTTCATGGTACACGAGCCCAGAGGAATCATGGAATACATCAGCGAGAGATCCCGGTTCTCAAGGCTCTTGATATACCGCATCATCTCCGTTTCGGAATGACACGTATTGAAGATCGGGTGTTGAAGAAACGCGCTCTTCCGGGCGAAGGGCGCGGGCAATGCTGGCTGCAGACCGGCATACTTGTTTCCGAGGTCGACAACCTGGCGGGCGCGTCCTTTCGCTTCTGCAAAAACAGTTATGAGATTGGTAATATCATCGAGGTCGGTTGTCTCATCGAGGGATATGCCGATGAACTTCTCATCGATAGTTCTCAGATTGTAGCCTGCCTCAAGCGCAAGCAGGTTGATCTTCGCTGCCGCGTTGCCGTCTGGAGCAACGATTTTGAGCGTATCGAAATACAAGCCGTTGTGTTGCTTGTAGCCAAGCTCGTTCAATTCCGCTTCAAGTATCTTGGCCAGCACGTGGACACGCGCGGCAATTCTTCTGATCCCGCCAGGCCCGTGGTAAACGGCGTACATACCTGCCATGATGGCCAACAGTGCCTGTGCCGTGCAGATATTCGACGTGGCTTTTTCCCGGCGGATATGCTGCTCACGAGTCTGCAAGGTCATCCGATACGCTTTGTCGTTTTGCGCGTCGATCGAGACCCCGATGATACGCCCCGGCATCTGGCGGATGTATTCATTTCTGGTTGCGAAGAACCCGGCGTGCGGACCTCCGTACCCCATCGGAACGCCAAACCGTTGCGAGTTGCCCACCACGACGTCCGCGCCGAGCTCACCCGGCGGTGTCAACAGCGCCAAGCTGAGAAGATCAGACGCCACCACGACCAGCGCGCCGACGCCGTGAGCGTGCTCGATGAACTTCCTGCAATCCGTGACAGCACCGTCCTGGCCGGGGTACTGCAAGATCACCCCAAAGAAGGACTTATTGAGCGTCGCCGTGTTGTGGTCACCCACAACAACCTCGATGCCGACCGCCGAGGCACGGGTCCTGATCACATCGATCGTTTGAGCCCAGCACGTGTCTGAGACGAAGAACTTGTCCGCCGGCGAGCCATCCGTCTGCTTGTTGACAATGCCGTGTAGCATTGTCATCGCTTCCGCAGCCGCGGTCCCTTCGTCGAGCAGAGAGGCATTTGCCACGTCCATGCCGGTCATATCCATGACCATTGTCTGATAGTTCAGCAACGCCTCCAGACGACCCTGCGAGATCTCGGGCTGGTAGGGCGTGTACTGCGTGTACCATCCTGGATTCTCGAAGATATTTCGCAGGATGACGCTCGGCGTTATGCAGCCATAGTACCCTTGGCCGAGATAGGATTTCATCAATCTGTTCTTCCAGGCAATTTCCCGCAGCGAACGCAGGAATCTGTACTCGCTGATCGGCGGAGGCAAGCGAAGCCCCTTCCGAAGACGAATGGAAGCGGGAATCGTTTGGCTGATGAGTTCATCCAGCGATTTCACACCGATGGTGCCCAGCATCTCATGGAGATCGCTTTCACGCGGTCCAATCTGCCGCGCCTGGAAATCATTTTCGTCAAAATGGGGATTAGTCATGGGTCTGGGATTGCGTGGTGTCGGATTGATGGTCGGCAATTTTGTCCAACGCTTGAGCCGCCGCTGCTTGCTCAGCATCCTTCTTGCTACGCCCTGTGCCTGTGCCATAGCTGACATTCTCAAGGAAAACCTCAACGGTGAAGCGACGGTCGTGGTCCGGACCGTCCTCCCGCACAATCATGTAGCGCGGCACACCCAGGGAACGCCCTTGCGAATACTCCAGCAATGCGCTTTTGTAGTTGTCATCAGTCAGGGCTGAATGAAGAACATCGTCGTTGGCCAGAAGCGTCCTCTGAACAAAGGCGTGTGCATCCGCCAGCCCGCCATCGACGTAGATCGCACCGATAATTGCCTCAAAGGCATCAGAGAGAATGGATTCGGATCCACTGCCAATGGACTGAATGGCGCTGGAGCTGAGAAGGAGGAAATCTGGCAACTGGAGGTCTTTTGCGCGCTGCGCAAGAACCCGCCGATTCACAAGGCGCGACCGGATTTTCGTAAGCTCCCCCTCTTCCATTAAGGGGTACGAGCGATAGAGGTGTTCCGCGACGAGAGAGTTGAGAATCGCGTCACCGAGGAACTCGAGGCGTTCGTTCGAATTCCAGCGCTCGTCGGTGTATTGCAGGAACGATCGGTGAATGAGGGATTCAAAAAAGAGGGTCCAGTCCTTGGGGTGATACCCAATGATGCGCTCAAATCGGGCGAAGTCGAATCTTTTCCCTTCCAGCCCTGCAGTCAGGCCCTCGATCTGTAAGCTAAGACGTGACCGACTTCGACGCGGAAGTAACCAGTTGAACAATTTTCCGAGTGCCGTGAACACACAAGACTCCGCCCCAACCACTCCATGACGCTGCTACTCCTGATATCTCCGGAAAAGGAGTGAAGCGTTATGGCCACCAAATCCAAACGTGTTACTGATGGCAACGTTGATATTCCAGTCCCGCGCGGTGTTGGGTATGTAATTGAGGTCGCACTCGGGATCTGGCGTTTCCAGATTGATCGTCGGATGAACTTTGTTCTCGCAGATCGACATGATGGTCGCTACCGCCTCAGCGGCCCCCGCTGCACCGAGCAAGTGCCCGATCATCGACTTCGTTGAATTCACCGCCATCCTGTATGCCCGCTCGCCAAACACTCCCTTGATCGCGGCAGTCTCGCTCACGTCACCTACGGGTGTCGATGTCCCGTGGGTGTTGATGTAGTCCACATCATCAGCTGTCAGCCCGGCATCCTTGATAGCTTGACGCATGGAACGGACCGCACCTTCACCACCGGGTGCTGGTTCGGTAATGTGGTGTGCGTCCGCAGTGAAGCCGATCCCTCCCAGCTCGGCGTAGATCTTCGCATTGCGGCGGATGGCGTGACCCACCTCTTCGAGGATGAGGATCGCGGATCCCTCACCCATCACAAAACCATCGCGGTTCTTGTCAAACGGGCGACTTGCTTTCTCGGGCGCGTCGTTGCGTGTAGAGAGGGCCCTCATGGCGTTGAATCCCCCGATGCCCATCGGACAGATGGCCGCTTCTGCGCCCCCAGTTATCATCACGTCGGCATCACCCCGCTGAATCAAAATGAAGGCATCGCCGATGGCATGCGACGATGTTGCGCAGGCTGAGGTGGTCGAGTAGTTTGGGCCCTTCAGTCCATAGCGCATGGAAATCCGTCCGGGCGCGATGTCTGAAATCATCATTGGAATGAAGAACGGACTGATCTGACGCGGGCCGCCAGTCTTCAGCACGGTCTCCTGCTGCTTGTGGTACGTCCACATACCGCCAATTCCCGAGCCCACAATTACACCGATGCGCTCACGATCCTCCTGCTCCACATTCAGCCGCGAGTCTGCCAACGCCGTCTCCGTTGCCACGAGTGCAAACTGAGTGAAAAGGTCGGTCCGCTGAGCGAGCTTCCGATCCATGTGCTTCATTGGATCGAACCCCTTGACCTCACACGCGAACTTCGTCTCATACATTGACGCGTCGAAGTACGTGATCGGTCCGGCACCGCTCTTCCCTACCAGCAGGCTTTGCCAATAATCCTGGACATTCAAGCCCACCGGTGTGATCACTCCCATGCCGGTGATGACTACTCTCCGCTCTGGTCCATGAAACGCCATGGTGTTCGTCCTTCATTCCTGGTTACCGTGGCACAGCATTCTCGAGGATAGAAGGCACTGCTCCCTCGCCCCCGAGTTCTCCCACGCAAGTAGCTATGAGAGCTTTGTCTTCAGGTAGTCGATTGCGTCGCCGACGGTGGAGATCTTCTCGGCGTCTTCGTCCGGAATCTGGATGTTGAATGCTTTCTCGAACTCCATCACGAGCTCGACTGTATCCAGCGAATCCGCACCCAAGTCGTTGGTGAAGGAAGCCGCCGGTGTAATCTGTGCCTCATCCACCCCCAACTTGGAGACGATGATCTCTTTTACCTTTTTCTCGACTTCTGCCATACACGGTTCCCTTTCGAGGTATGATTGATTGGTTGATGTGTTGAATCTACATGGCAATTCCCCCGTCAACGCACAGTACCTGTCCTGTAATGTAACTGGCGGCGGGTGAAACCAGAAACACGACAACACTGGCAACCTCTTCCGGCTGCGCCGTTCTCTTCATTGGAATAAGATTCATGAGTGCCTCGCGCTGTTGGGCGCTGAGTTTCTTCGTCATTTCGGTCTCCACATACCCCGGAGCAACCGCATTGACTTGAATATTGCGAGATGCAAGCTCTTTTGCAAGAGTTTTCGTCAGTCCGATAACGCCTGCCTTCGAAGCGGCATAATTCACCTGGCCTGCATTGCCAATCAGTCCGACGACCGATGCGATGTTGATGATCGTCCCTCGACGCTGACCCACCATCTGCCGCGATGCCGCCTTGCAAAAATTGAACGTTCCCTTCAGATTCGTATCGATCACGGCATCCCACTCCTCCTCGGACATCCGCACGAGCAGGTTGTCCCGCGTGATCCCCGCATTGTTCACCAGAATGTCAAGACGTTGATGCTCCTTCACAATAGTGTCAATGACTCCTTGAGCCGCATTGAAATCGCGAACATCGGCTTGGAGGGCTGTCGCTCTCAATCCTTTGGAGCGAATGATGTTCACCACCTCATCGGCCTCTGTGCCGAGCCGAACGTCAACCAACACAATGTGGGCACCCTCAGACGCGAGGGCGAGGCTGATGGCTTTTCCGATCCCGCGTGCGCCGCCGGTCACACAAGCCACTTTGTTGTCGAGGATTCCCATCTGGAGTATCCTTCAATCATACATGCCAGGAAGAACCTGGCCGGTGATGTAGTCCGAAGCAGGAGAAGCAAAAAACAGTACCAGCTCTGCGATTTCCTCCGGCTGGGCCACCAGCTTCATGGGCAAGAGACCGGAGAATCCTCCCATCTGCGAGAGATCAAGTTGCTTGACCATATCTGTTGCCACGAATCCCGGCGCAACGGCGTTCACCTGGATGTTTCGCGTGGCCAGCTCCTTTGCTATCGTCTTCGTCAGCCCGATCATTCCCGATTTCGCGGCGGCATAATTTGCCTGCCCGGGATTGCCGATGACACCGGAGATGGACGCCACGTTAACGATTTTCCCCCGCCGCTTCGCGATCATCGAACGCGAGACGGCTTTGCAGAAATTGAACGCGCTCTTCAGATTCGTATCGATCACGTCATCCCAATCTCTTTCGGTCATACGCACCAGCAACCGATCACGAGTAATGCCAGCGTTGTTGACCAGAATGTCGATAGGTCCGAACTCTTCGCTGACGCGGTCAACGACCGCCTGAGTCGATAGGAGGTCTTTTGCATCCGCCTGCAAAGCAAACGCCCTCACCCCTTTTGAGCCGATCGCGTTGACCGTTTCCTGGGCAGAAGATGCAGCAGATTTATACGTGAACGCGATGTTCGCTCCCTCCTCTGCCAGCAACAACGCGATCGCCCTTCCGATCCCCCGGGATGCACCCGTAATCAATGCAGTCTTGTCTGCAACCCACCCCATCTGTCAACCACCAATCAAAGTGCGAATGAGGTCTCTACGTGCCGAGATCGCTCATTCTCTCAATGCCGACCGCCGCAACACTTCCGCTGATCCTCTTGACGAGGCCTTGCAGAACCTTGCCGGGACCGATCTCGACGAATGCCGTCGCTCCGTCGGCCATCATGTTGACGATCGTCTCCTCCCAACGGACGGGACTCGTGAGCTGCTGATAGAGCAGCTCACGGATCTCTTCGGCTTTCTGCACGGGCGTGGCCGTCACATTCGCGTAGATGGGGATCGAGGCATCCCGAATCATCGTTGTGTCGAGGGCCGCCTTGAGACCTGTTCGGGCCGACTCCATCAAAGGTGAGTGGAAAGCTCCGCTCACAGGGAGCTCTTTGACCATCTTCGCACCGCGCGCTTTCGCCAACTCCATTGCCTTTCGCACACCGGCAACTGCGCCGGAAATCACGATCTGCCCCGGAGAGTTGAAATTCGCTGCTTGCACGATGCCCACGGGCCACGCTTCACAACACACTTCCCCGACGGTATTCGCATCAAGACCCACCACCGCGGCCATCGTCCCCGGTCGTTCGATTCCCGCCTTTTGCATCAGCTCGCCGCGCAGCCGAACGAGTCTCAAGCCATCCTCGAACGTGAGCGCGTCGGCATATACCAGTGCCGAGTATTCACCAAGCGAATGACCGGCAGCCATCGCGGCGGGTTCGCCACGGTACAACGTTGAAAGAACGATGCTGTGCAAAAAGATTGCCGGCTGCGTGTTCCGTGTTTGCCTCAGTTCTTCCTCGGGTCCATCGAAGCAAAGTCTGCTGAGTGGAAATCCGATCAACGCGTCTGCTTGCTCGAAGATCGCTTTCGCTTCGCCATCCTCCTCGTAGAGGTCCTTCCCCATCCCTACGTACTGCGAACCCTGACCCGGAAAGAGAAAAGCGGTTTTTCGCATGCCGCGCCCATCACTTTGCCGGATTCTCCAGCGACCACTTCATAAGCACAGCGCCCCAGGTGTAGCCCGCTCCGAAACTAGCCAGCACGATGTTCTGTCCACGCTTGAGCTTGCCGGTCTCCCACCACTCCGAAAGGCACAGAGGAATCGTTGCAGCGGTCGTGTTGCCGTACTTGTCGATGTTGATCATGACCTTCGACCGATCAAGACCCATTCTTTCGGCCGTCGCATCGATAATGCGCAGATTTGCCTGATGCGGCACCAACCACGCAACGTCGTCACCGGTGAGGTTGTTGCGCTGCATGATCTCGGCGGAAACATCAGCCATTCCCTTGACAGCGACCTTGAAGACCGCTTTGCCGTCCTGGTAGATGTAGTGCATTCGCCTGTCAACCGTCTCATGCGTCGCCGGGTTCAAGCTCCCTCCACCCTTCATGTAAAGAAAAGCGCCCCCCGAACCGTCGCAATACATCCGATAGTCCAACAATCCGTACTGTGGATCGTCCGACGGCTCCAATAGGACGGCTGCGCCAGCATCACCGAAGAGAATGCACAAATTGCGATCGGAATAGTCGGTAATGCTGCTCATCTTGTCTGCACCGACAACGACCACCTTGGAAGCCGCACCGCTTTCAACGAATTGAGCCCCTGCGGCAAGAGCATAGAGAAATCCCGAGCACGCTGCGGAAATATCGAAGCCCCATGCGTTGCTCGCGCCAATCTTGTCCTGCACAACACACGCGGTCGGAGGGAAAAGCATGTCGGGAGTGACGGTGGCAACAATAATCATCTCGATTTCCGTCGCCTCCATCTTTCTGCGCACAAGGAGGTTTTCGATTGCCCCGGCGGCAAGATCCGACGAGGCACCTTGCTGCAGGATACGGCGCTCCCGGATCCCGGTGCGCGTAACGATCCACTCATCGCTCGTGTCGACCATCTTTTCGAGATCGGCGTTGGTCAGTACCCTCTCAGGAACGTAGTGGCCAACCGCCGTGATTGTTGCTCTGCGCTTGCTCATACGCTGCCTCTACGATACTGGTGCCATCAAAGGATCCCCCGAAGCAGGATTGTGGGCTCCCTGCATCGCCTCTTCGATATACTTGTTGAGCTGTGACCTGGCAACCCGCACGGCTGTGAGGATCATGTTCTTAAAGGCTTTAGGACTCGAACTGCCGTGGCCGATGATGGAAACCCCATTCACGCCGAGCACCGGAACGCCACCAAACTCTTCATAATCCATGTCCCGAAGGGAAGCTCGCAACGATCCGCGTGCCATCCCGATCAAAAGCTTGCGCCAGAGACTCGCACCCGCGTACTGCCTGAGTTTCGACTTGAGAAATCCAGGAACACTCTCTCCAAACTTGAGAATGACATTCCCCACAAAGCCGTCGCAGACAACAACCTGGGCCTTGCCTTTCAGAATGTCACGCCCCTCCACATTTCCAATGAAATTCAGACTACTGGATTCGAGCATCACGTATGCTTCCTGCACGACCTCCGTCCCTTTGAGCTTTTCCTCACCGATGTTCAGGAGCCCCACCTTGGGATTCTCATAGTTGAAAACCCGCCTGGCATATGTGCTCCCCATAATGGCAAACTCATAGAGGTGTTGCGCGCGGCAATCGACGTTTGTGCCGGCATCAACCAGCAGGCAAACGCCCGTCTCTGAAGGGAAAAAAGCGCCAATGGTGGGCCTGCTGACTCCTTTAATCCGACCAAGAATGAGAGTTGAAGCAGAAAGGACTGCGCCCGTATTCCCGGCGCTCGCGAACGCGTCTGCCTTGCCTTCTTTGTGGAGCTGCATCCCGACGGCAAGCGATGAGCCCTTCTTTTGCTTCAGCGCGGCCGTCGGAGAGTCATCCATCGTAATGACCTCTTCAGCATTGACGACCGATATCGAGAGGCCCTGGGCATTCTGGGCGCGTATCTCCCTCCAAATCTCCTGCTCCTTGCCGACGAGAATCACTTGAAACTCGTTGTCGGCTTGGCGGAGAGATTGGACGGCTCCTGCCACCTCATTGGCCGGCGCGTGATCTCCCCCCATCGCATCCAGCACAATTCTCAGTTTCTGCCCCAAGGGATCTCTTTCGTGTTTCTGTGAATGATTATTGCACCCCTCCCGGAATTGTCAAGCACGCGTTGGAGGGCATCCGGTATCAGAGAGGAAATCCCGCGTCGTCGGCGACAAAGCGGGATGTCAAATCATGCTTGGAGATTTACGATTCTCTTGGGATGATGATGGAACGACCGTTATAATAGCCGCAGTTTGGGCAAGCTCTGTGCAGAAGCTTCTGCTCGTGGCAGTTGGGGCATTCGGCCGTCGCAGGGGCAGTTGCCTTGTAGTGCGTGCGCCGCTTGCGTCCGCGCGATCTTGAGTGGCGTCGTTTCGGATTCGGCATAGAAGAAATCCTTGGCTAACAGTATGATTGCTTGAGATCTCGTTCCCTAGTTATCAAGATACTTCTTCAGGTTTTCCCTTCGGGGGTCCGCGTCTGCCCGGGAGCAGCTACACCTTCCGTGGTTCAGGTTCTTCCCACAAGTGGCGCAGAGGCCTGCACAGTCGTCCCGGCACAACACCTTCTGAGGAATCGCCAAGATGGCATACTGCCGGATATCCTCATCCAGGTCGATATGGTTCGCTTCCGGCGAGATGACCTGAACCTCCTCTTCATCCATACCGACTGCCCCTGCCTCGTCTGTCACGTACAGAAGCCTGTATGAGCCGACGATTTCTTTCTCGAACTCATCCAGGCAGCGATCGCACGTGAAGATTCCGCCGCTCTTGAATTCCGCATGGAGGAAGAGCTGGCGATTGCCTTTTTCAATTGTTGCCCGGAGGCTGATGCGTTTCAAGAATCGAGAATCGAGACCGATTTCTTCCGGACTCGCCTCGAGAAATCGGTGATGGGTACCCTCCGAGAGATTCGAGATGTTGATGCGCAGTACGCTCACCGGTTCCCCCCGGGATCTCCGGTACCGCAATTCTAGGGACAGCGCTCAGGACACCGGAAGAATCTGCTTTTTGCTGGAAAAAGAGCGCTTTTGGTGAAAAAAAGCGTAGAAATATACCCAGAAGCTTTCAGAGAGTCAAGCGGGAATTCTCGGGGGACACGGGACGACAAAAAAAAGCCCTCGCACTACCGTACGTGGGCTTTTTCTGTGCTTGAACCGGAGAAGATCGTAGCAACTAGGCCTGCTTCTCGGCCACCGCCTCTCCGCCAGTCGGCTCGGTATGCACAAGAAGCTTGCCCTGGACATAGTCCACCGTCTCATCCAGCGCATCTCGAAACTTCTCGAAATCCTCTTTGTAGAGGAAGATCTTGTGCTTTTCGTATTCCTCTTCCCCCACACGCTTGCTCTCGGTGATCGTGATGTAGAAATCCTTCTCGGATTTCGTGGATTTCACATCAAAGAAGTACGTGCGCTTGCCGGCCCGCACCCGCTTCGTGAAGATCTCATCCTTATACGTGTTTTCCAAGGCCGTACTACCTCCCTTCAGAAACAGTTGAGAGTTTGGAGATTGATGTTTGTGATCCGAAATTTGAAGTGCGAAGGATGAAGTTCCATTTGGCCCTTAGACTTCGTCATTCGGCATTTTACATTCAACGTACGATTTCTACCGCCGGTTCATCATGCCTGCCAATCATTCACCTCCTCACCACGGCGACCTTGCTTGCTATGACTTGGTTTCCGTTCTCTGCAAATCCCACTACAAGATACACACCGGAGGGAACGAGCTCACCCCGCCGATCTCTTCCATCCCAAAACGCTCGCCCTCCTCCCTGCGCCTGGAATTCTGTCACGAGCGTACCGCTGATCGTCAAGATCTTCACGGAGCTTTCAGAAACGAGATTTCGAATTGTCAGTTGCAGGCTACTCGGTATCACGAATGGGTTTGGGCCGATGTCAAGCGACGTCAGGTTCCTTTCCATCTGAACCGGCTTGATCTCGAGGCTTGACAGCCCTTTCTCGGTTCCCAGATATACAATACCGCGCCTTTGGTCGATCGCGATGCAGCGAACATCATTGTCGACGAGTTTGCCACCGGTTGAAAGAACCGTATATTGCGCAAGAAAGTGTACGCCGTCGGGTGTCACAACAAGTACGCCCTCCTTCGTCCCCACCCATTTGTTATTCACTGCATCCACAGCAATAGCCTGAATGCTCTGCCCTCGGAGAGGAAACGACGTTGTCCCACTAGAGGATACTCGTGGATTGAGCGGATCGGTGATGATCTTCATTCCGAAATCGGTCCCAACGCACACATCGCCATTAACATCGACCGCCAGGGAAAGAATAGTGCTGTTCGGCAGCCCATCGGTTTGCGTCATCAGTCCCCAGCCGCCCGTGAACCTGGTACCAGCCACAAGAGTGTCTTCATTAAAGTAGTACAGCCCGGTTGCTGGTTTATTGTTCGGCTCAGCATTCGCGAGCCACTTCGTATTGTTGCGGTCGATGACGATGTTGGTAAAAAGGCCGTTCGACGGGGCGGAGTGGTACTTAACGGAGCCGTCATTGGAGACACGCATCAGATGACGTCCATTGACCGCCGTCCGATTGACGATCCACGTGTTGCCTTTGAGGTCGACGGCGACCCCGCCGACAACGACGTAGTTTGGGTCCTGAGGAACAGAACCCGCAAGCGCCGGCTGCGTCGTTTGATCCAGTCGCCGTTTAATCGAATCCCCCACCAGCTCAAGGACACCGCGCCCCCATGAGCTCACCCAAACAGAGCCGTTGGCTCCGAGCGATACTTTGTAGTAGTCGTTTGTCTGCATCACGGGATAGTCGGCAACTGTGTAGTTCCTCCACTGCTCTCCTTCCGGAGCAGCCGGATCATAGCTGTAGAATCCCAGCCCTCGTGTGCTTATTCCCGATGCCCCCCACAGTACGCCGTTGTCATCGACGACGATGCTACTGAAGAGATTTGACTGGGGACCGTTTGGAGCCACATATACCCAAGCCGCGCCCGTCCAGCCCGCAACTCCTTTCGTTGTCGTCCCAACCGAGAAACCAGACGAAGATGGTTGGAGGACCAGCCCTGATGCAGATGTCACGAGGTTTGTCGCCAGCGTGCTCGGCGTTGCAGAGGGACGAGCGAGCGATGCCACCGAATATCCCTGCGACTCGTTCCATACAACAAGCATATCATTGGCACGAGCAACGAGATCAACGATGATCTTCCCATTTGTCGAACCCATGGTCTGGAATGTGTTTCCAGCCAGCGCTGCCAGGCCGCTGGCTGTTCCAACAAGGATCGTATCGCTGAATGCGGCAATCGACGTCGCATTCCGCGAGGGAAGGCCTTCGGCTGTCTCGTAGCGGGACCATGCCGTTGGAGAGGAGAGGTTCGGAGCACTCAACAGAGCGGAGACGACGCCAAGATCGGTCGCCGCCCAGATGCGATTCCTATGGATCAGCAGGTCGTTAATCTTTGCCTGCGTGGGAAAACCGAAGGTCGCGTACGTATCGCCAAATTCGAAGCGAGAGAGGAGAAAAACCGTGATCCCGAAGTCTGTCCCGATCAACAACGTATCGCCGTTCACAAGAAAGGTCCGGATCCCCTTTTGGATCCGGTCGGACTCTTTCACCGCCATAATTTCGCGCCAGAGGCGAGTTCGAGGATCATAGACGTTGATCGAACCGTCGAACGCGCCAACCCAGACCCGCCCTCCGCCGTCAACAGCAACCGCGGTCAGATCGTTTGAGCTCAGTCCTTCCGCGTTCGTGAACTTGGTGAATTCACCTGAGGAGGGGGTATAGAGGAAAAGGCCACCGCTTGTTGCAGCCCAAACGCCTTCTTGTGTGGCCATGATTCCCCGGACGGTCTTCATATCCGTGAAGTTCTTCCACCGTCCGAAGTCGAGAGGGCCCTGCTGACCCAGCATCCCAAAGGGTACGACAAACAAGCCCAGGCACACCAACGCTGCACACCTAGTCATCGATATCTCGCATCCCCACCGTGCTTCTTCTTCGAGACCGACTTCCTTCCCTTTCTCAGCCGACCAAACAACTCGCTCATCTCCAGCGAAGCAAGCGCCGCATCCCAACCCTTGTTCCCGCGCTTCCCGCCAGCTCGTTCCCGTGCCTGCCGAACGGTCTCCGTCGTCAATACCCCGAACGTCACAGGAATGGAATACCGCAGTGCGACATCCTGGATACCTCGCGCCGCTTCGGCCGCGACATACTCAAAATGCGGAGTCTCACCTCGTATGACAGCACCGAGACAAATCACGGCATCCCACTTGCCTGATGCGCATAACCGAGCGGCGACTTGCGGAAGCTCGAATGCCCCGGGGCAAGGGAAAATCTGAATATCCTCGTTCCGCACACCATGCTGCGTCAGGCAATCGATGGCACCGTCGAGCAGTTTCTTGGTTACGGGGATGTTGAAGCGGCTCACTACGACGGCAAACCGGTTACCGTCACCGCTCACCTGCTTCTGCCGTGGTCTGCGCCCGATCTTCACCGTACGCTACGAGAAAAGTCTGCTCCGCATCGTCTCGACAATCTGCAACGCGATAGTGTACGTGCCGAGGGTATGGTCGTCGTTCTTCTTGCCGCCGTGGAAATCAGATCCGCCGCTCTCGAGAAGGAAGTACTGGTTCACGAGCCCTTTGTAATACTCCTGCAATTTTTCGTCGTGCGCGGGGTGGACCACCTCGATGCCGTCCAAACCATTCTTGATCAGGGCCGAGAGCTCGAGCTCGGTCGTATACTTTCCGGGGTGAGCAAGGAACGACAACCCCTGCGCCTTGTTGATCAACCTGAACGCATCGACCGGACTGAGCTGATATTTCTTCTCGTAGGCAGGGCCTCCCGTCCCTATATACCTTTCAAACGCCTCGTGATATGTATCGGTCAGCCCTTCATCCAGAAGAGCGTTGGCAATATGGGGCCGACCCACGGATCCAACGCCGGCTTGCTCAAGCACCGATTCCAGCTTCAGCGGCACATTGATCTTATTGAGCTTGCCAACGATGCGCTCCGCACGCTTGAGGCGCTCGCGCCGGAAGAACATCAGATAGTCGAGCAAATCCCGGTTCTTGTGATCAATGAAATAGGCAAGGAGGTGTACGTCTTTGTCGCCCAACGTCACACTCAACTCGAGGCCGGTGATCACTTCAATCCCCAGGCTCTTCCCACACTCGATCGCTTCATCAAGGCCACCGACATTATCGTGGTCAGTAATCGATACCGCGGCAAGTCCTAACTCGTGTGCTCGTCGTATCAACTCATATGGCGATAAGGCACCATCCGAGTGCGTCGTGTGTGTGTGGAGGTCGGCACGTAATCCTGAGGAGGGGGACCGTGACCCGTCGAGATGAACGGGGTCTCCCGTCTTCCCAGACTCCACCGGTTGTGGCATACCTTCGTATGGAATAGGTTCGACATAAGGAATTTCGCCAGGGAACGCTCGATTCAACCAACCCGGAGCGGAGGGGTCCCCCACGAAGAACCGTGGAGCGAGAGGACGAATTACAGGTACTGCTTGCGGAATCCTTCGTAATCGTTGATCGTCAACTTATTGCCTTCCAGCAGCACATGTCCTTCCCGAATAAACTGGTGAATCATGCGCGAGACCGTCTCGCGCGAAGTTCCAGCCATGTTCGCCATATCTTGCTGCAGAGGCAGCTCGTCGATCTCGACCTTCCCCTTCCGGAACACACCGACATCATCCGCCAGCATCAAAATGACGTTGGCAACACGACCGGCGGCGTCTTTGAGTGAGAGGCTCTTGATCTGCCCATCCGCCTTGCGAAGCCGCAGGGTGAGCTCGCCAAGGAGAGAGATAGCAACTTGAGGGTGTTCGTGAAGCAGTTTCAGAAAATCGCGTCGATGGATCATGAAAAGCTCGGTCTTAGAAAGCGCAACAACACTCGCCGAACGCGCAAGGCCATCCAACAGCGACATCTCCCCAAAAAATTCTCCGGGGCCAAAGATCGACAGGATGACCTCCCGCCCATCCTCATCCGTTCGGACGATCTTCACCTTCCCCGTGATGATCACGAACAGCGCAGCACCCATCTCCTGCTCAAGAACAACGATGTTCCCCCTCTTGTATTTCTTCCGTACACCAAGCTTTTCGATCTTGATCAATTCATCCTTCTCAAGATCGGCAAAAATTGGGACGTTTTGTAGGAAACTGTATTCCTCAGCCATGGACATGTGTATCCGGACAATAGAGGGAGCAATGTGAGAATGGATGGATGGACAAACCGTCAGCCCTTCATAACCCTTGGTGAATATATCGGCTGATGTGATGAAAGTCAAGGCCATTCGCTGACGTGACGGGGCTCACATTCGTGCCACTACGCGCTCCATCGTTCCTGATTTTGGCATATGGCAAGCCGTGCCTCTCCCTCAACAAGATCCTCCGTCTGCGGTGCTGCTGATTGCAGGCGTTCTTCGTCTCAGCCAAAGAGTGGCGACCCATTAAACCTGAAGAATCATTCGGAGTCAAATCCATGTGGTTGACCAAACTCTCAACAAAACATCACAAGTGGAGGGCATTATGAGGAGGGACGCTTTTGTTGCAGCTCTGGTCCTACTGCTGGCCGGAGCTGTGCTTTCAGGCTGCTCCAAATCCGTCACCGGTCCCGAAAGCTCGGTTGATGAGCAAGACCTCGCAGCTATCAGGACCATGATTCTGGAGGATCCTCTGTTTACGAGCGATTCGTATACATTGGACGACGGTGATGTCGTCACATTTGGCACATCTCTGCGCAAGACGATGAACCCCGTCATTCCGATCTCGTGGGGACGTCGAGTCACCAACAGAAACGTGGACACTCAGTTCGAGAATGTGAACGACACGACCGTCATGGCAATTGTGACCCATACCATCAAGGGTGACCTCATCATTCTTGCGAAATCAAGCACCAACGATACGGTGCGAATTACCAAACCTTTTACGAATGCCACAGTCAGGAAGGTGAAGTTCTACCGTCACGGTCGCATCAGCGATCCCGGCAGAGGCTGGAAACACGCTGAAATCTCCGGCGTCAAGGGGGGGACGGAGGGTTCTCAGGTGACGATCACGAGCCTGCAGGTCACAATCGGGAATGAAACCCACGTCATTGCTGATCCGACTGAATACTTTTTCAAGGTGAACCGTCCCGGCCCGCGCCCGCTGCCAGTGCTGGCTGCCTTCCAGCCTATCAAGTTGCGTGTGACGCTGACGAGTGCAGATCCCGATACAGATTGGGTATCACTGCACCGCCCTTTCATGATAATGATCCTTGGACCCGAACATCGTGTAAAGGCGCTCCACATCCGCATGAAGCTGGTATCGGAGACCCGAATAGGCGGTCTCTACGAGCGAGCATTTGAATACTCCTGGGCGGGACACATCCCCGGGCGCCATACCGTGTTGGTCGACGCCGTAACCCGGAGCTCGCTTTTTGACGACACTGCCCCGTTTTCCACGCAGATTTGGGGCATTCCGTACATCGTCCAATAATCGGGAATCGCCTGAGGTATTCCGACGAACGGTTGAAGGGAGGGACAGTATGGGACGCACCGGATCTCGGAGAGATCGAACCCCCGGCCAGCAACCGGGGGTTTCGCTTATGAACAACGGTGAGTGTGTGATTCAGACTACAACATTTTGGCTCCATTTCCCGTAAACTATCATAGGATAGAGAGCGTACAGCAATGAAATATTTTTATCGGAAACTGGCTGAGAGGGAACAAGAAGAGCTCGAACGGGTGTTACTTGAGCAGATGGAACAGCAGTGCTGGTTCTCCATCTCCGTTGTTCAATTGTGGCATCAAGAGGTCATACTTCCAAAGAACTGATTAATCGATCGAGGTTGCCGTGAAACCCTTTACATTATTTGCTGGATTTCTCCTGCTCACGACTGTTGTGGCGATTCCCCTGTTGCTACTGAAGAAGGACAAGAGACTCCGGTTCATCGACGACGAGAACCTGCGGTACGACATCAACGACTACATGGCTGCTGAAGGATTATAACGTCAGCTCAGCTGATCGTCAATGTACTCGATGATGGTCATCGCGTCACGAACAGGATCCAACGAAGGGGAAGTGAAGTCTGAAGAGATTCTCGCTTGAAGCCTGACCGCCGCGCTCCGCACCTCATGCGGAAGCGCGGCGTCTTCCGCGAATGAGCGCATCTGCCGAATGAAGTCCTGCCCATGGTAACGCTGGGGGAAACGCCTCTGGAGCTCTGAAAGCGCAATCCCAACAGCCCGGCGCGCCGATGTTCTTGCCTTCCCCATGTTACCCGATTCTTCCGCCTCCTTTGCCCGCGCCAGTTCCTGTTGCACATCATCAGCCCAACCCATGCCTAGCCCCCGAAAGGATGCCGGTTAGTATTCTCTTCACCGCCTCAGGGCATTCAAGCTGTGGTACGTGCCCGCATTGATCAAGGAAATAGATACTGCTGCTCGGGACGTACTTCTTGAGCGCATTTACTGCTTCCGATGAGATGGCTTTGTCCTGTTTTCCCCACAGCACGCTCACGGGCATCCGGAGCTTCGACAACTCCTCGGCCAGGAGGTCGTTCGGCTTGATCGATGCGATGACATCGTTCAGGTTTCGCCGACTCAACTCCCGGAAGATGGCCGTGGTGAACGGTCGGAAGTACCACGGATAACGGTACCATAGTGCATCCAACAATCGACGCGTATCCGCTTTACTTTTCACCGTAAAAAGGCGAGCGAGCTCTTCAATTCCACGGTAGTAGATCCCGGCGGTGTTGATGAGAATGAGATGTACTACTTGTTCCGGGCGGTTGGAAGCACACTGAGCCGCAATCCAGCCGCCGAACGAATGCCCGACGAGAACGAACCGATCCTGCACGATCTGATCAGCAAGAGCCTCAAGTGCAGCACGGTGCTCGTTGACCGTGCAGAAGGATCTTCCCGGCTTCAAGCACGAGTACCCGAATCCCGGCAAATCCATAGCAATGACGCGGTGGTCCCTGATCAGTACCGGAAAAACCTTCGTCCACGTGCTGGACGATGTGCCAAGGCCGTGAACGAGCACGACGGTTCCGCCCGGATTGACGCGGGGGAACTCATAGTAGTGCAAGCGGCAAGATTCCAACTCGAGGTACTTACTCCGAATGCCAAGCCGCCCAAACGAAGTACGGACAAGATTATGAAGGAGACTAATGAGCATCTCAAAAGGGAAATTTCTGGTCTGCCCAGCGCCGCGTCATTTCCATCCAGAAGAACAGGCCCCGCCATTTCCCAAAGCGTGAGTAATGTCTCTCGATCGTCTTATCAGCGACGCGCCGTCCATTCTTGTGGAGCTCGTAGAATCTGGCACGCACCCATGAATCGAGGCCGAGGTAATCGTACCGGCCAAGAAGCTTCAACAGGTTGCCGGCTGCGTAATCCCCTATCCCCTTGACTGATCGTACGAGTCTGAAGAGCTCATCAGTCGGAAGTGCGGAGCGCCGCCACGACTCGATGTCGAGCTTGCCGCTGGCAACCCGTTCCGCGAGCTCTATGATATACGGGGACCGATATCCCGCGCGAACATGCTTGCGCACAAAGGAATCCGACAGCCCCGCCGTTGCCTCTGGAGTAGGGAATGCGTGGAGTCCGTCAGCGAACTTCTTGCCGACCGAAGCGATCAGATTGGCCACCATGATCTCAGTCAGCGACCAGCTGCAGTTGGTGGTGCAGATCATCTTGACGGCATCTTCGAAGACCGTCGGCGCTCGCAGTAATCGCCCTGCTCCGGACGCCGGAATCCAACGATACCGCGGGTGGCGTTTTGCCGCCGCGTAGAACGCGGAGAGATCTTCCCCCAGCCGAAGACACTCGACGAGTTGTCGTTTGATCTCGTCTTTCCGGACCTTGTCCAGCTTCGCGGTGCTTTGTATCTGGACGGAGAGCCTTCCCTTCCCATCCGACAGCGTGCACGAAGCGAGCGATCCATCCTCCAGCAGAAGCAATCGTGAGAGGGCGCCCCTCACTTTGTCCACCCAGAACGGCGGCAAGGCACACCAACCGTGGCTATATACAGTCCGCCAGAGGTCGAAATCGTGGGGAGTACTGAGAGTACTGTGTGCACTGAACATCGGTATGAGTCGAAATTGGCGGTGTTAAGTTCAGATTTGACTTCGGAAGATCCTTTGGCCTCAACAGCGGCAATTCAATATAACCATGCGAGACGCGAAATGCAAAACGTGACCTCGGTTGAGATGGAAAATGGGAAAGAAATTCTTAGATTGATGCGGACAGATCACCCAAAACAAGCGCTCGATTTCTCTCTGATGTCCGGTGCAGCGATCGAGGTCCATGACCTCGTAAAA
>Ga0194110_10000210_pt1 | contig 72772 bp, 69 predicted proteins | sample TA2Kig1200mmetaG_FD_146192 | JGI IMG/M metagenome (GOLD analysis project Ga0194110, IMG submission 146192) | Freshwater microbial communities from Lake Tanganyika, Tanzania - TA2015032 Kigoma Deep Cast 1200m | ecosystem: Environmental > Aquatic > Freshwater > Lake | place: Tanzania: Lake...
CTACGTTCTGCTGCGAGATTTTGCCCCGCAAGGCGGGGCTGCCGACCTCATTTTGGGGTCGGCTAAAATCTCTCCGCTTCTCTACCTCCCTATGGATAACTCCTATTTTTCATTAAAATTTACCCACACGATTTGGAGAAGACCCTAAAAAATATTGACAGATCAAGGCCATTGGGTTAATATTATTATAACCTTTTTACGAGGCGGGCGTAATTCAGGGGTAGAATGCAAGCTTCCCAAGCTTGACGTCGCCAGTTCGAATCTGGTCGCCCGCTCCAAAAAAACAAAAAGAAATTATCATTAGCATAGGGCGCGATGAACTACGGTTAGCTTATAGAGGCGGTTTTACAGGAGGTCTGCTTGATAAAAAGTGGGCTCGCGGGCCCATTTTTTTTTGCAGAACAAAGAGAAAAGCTTGAAATACGATCAACTTATTCAAGAAGTGCAAGAGGTCATTGATCCTATCCTTCAGGCCCAGGGGTTGGAGCTGGTTGACCTGGAATACCAGAGAGAGGCTCAGGGTTGGGTGTTGCGGCTTTACGTCGACCGCGAAGGAGGAATCACCGTGGCGGATTGCGCCGAAGTGAGCGGTGAGATCGGGGCGTTACTGGAGGTGCGGGACCTGATCACCAATCCTTATATTCTGGAGGTTTCCTCTCCCGGACTCACTCGACCCCTTAAGAAGCCCGCAGATTATAATAAATATCAAAAACGGCTAGTTAAGATAAAAACATTTGAACCCTTAGAAGGCCGGAAAAAATTTCAAGGAATCCTCTTGGGTATGGAGGACGAGAAGGTGTGCGTGGAAACGGAGGGGCGGATTTTTAAGATTCCTCTCCACGGCATAGCCAAGGCCAACCTGGAAATCGAATTTTAAAAAAGGGGATGCAAAAATGATTTCGGAGTTGAGTCGAATCATCGACCAGGTGGGAAAGGATAAAGGGATTGATAAAAAGATATTGATCGATTCCCTGGAGCAGGCCCTGCTTGCTGCTGCCCGGAAGAAGTATGGCCCCAAACAAGAGATCGAAGCCAAGTATAACGAAGAGGCTGGAGAAATCGAACTCTTTCAGTTCAAGACCGTCGTGAAAGAAGTGAAAAACCCTCCGGCGGAGATTTCTTGGAAAGAAGCCCGCGAGCTGGATGGAGACGTAGAGATCGGGGATAGCCTGGGCACCAAGATCGACATCTCGGAATTCGGCAGGATCGCTGCCCAGACCGCCAAGCAAGTGATTATCCAGAGGGTTAAAGATGCCGAGCGGGAAAATATCTTTGAAGACTTCAAAGACCGCAGGGGAGAAGTCATCTCCGGGACAGTCCAGCGCTTCGAAAGGGGCGCGATTATTGTTAACCTGGGAAGAGCAGAAGCGGTGATCCCGCAACAGGAATTAGTCCCCCGGGAGACCTATAAACCAGGGGACCGTATCCGGGCTTATGTTCTGGATGTGCGCAAGACCCCCAAAGGGCCCCAGATCATCCTTTCCCGCAGCAACCCGAACTTTTTAGCCAGGCTTTTCGATCTGGAGGTTCCGGAGATCTCTGAAGGCATAGTCAAGATTATTAACACCGCCAGAGAACCGGGTAGCCGGGCCAAAATTGCGGTCTATTCGGAGGATTCAGACGTGGATCCAGTGGGAGCCTGCGTGGGCATGAAAGGATCGCGTGTACAAGCAGTGGTCCAGGAACTTCGCGGGGAAAAGATCGACATCATCCCCTGGAGTGATGACCCGGCCAGCTTCGTTTGCAACGCCTTGGCTCCGGCAGAGATTTCCAAAGTGATCATCCATCAGGAAGCCAAGTCCATGGAAGTCATTGTCGAAGATGACCAGTTGTCTCTGGCCATCGGTCGACGGGGACAAAACGTCAGGCTGGCGGCCAAACTCACAGAGTGGAAGATCGACATCCGCAGCGAATCCAAAGCGGAACGAGTTCTTCCGGCGCTGGACGAGATTGCTTCTCGAGGGATGGACCAGGTAGATAAAATCGCTGGCGTCGGAGAAAAGACCGCCCAATTATTGAACGCAGCCGGCTATCTGACCGTTGCCGACATCTGTCAGGGCGCGCCTGAACAACTTGCCACGATCGAGGGAATAGGCCTGAAGAAGGCGGAAAAGTTGATCGAAGCGGCCAAAGCCCATTTTGATCGGGCAGGCGAGAAGAATAAGTAAAAGTTTGTAAGTCCATGGACCCATTGGGTCAACAGGGGTATTGAAGGGGGTGGACAGGGTGACGAAAGTAAGGATTCATGAATTGGCCAAAGAACTGAAGATGGAGAACAAGGATCTCCTCAAGCTTTTAGAAAAGATGGGGCTATCTGTAAAGACCGTCCACAGCACCCTGGAGGACTCTGATGTAGAGCGGATAAAGAACCAGATCAGCCTCTCGCGGAAAGAGGGATTGGTTGAGCAGCGCATTAAACCCACGGTCATCCGCAGGCGGGTGAAACGGGAAGATGTTACGCCTTCTCTCCCGGAGCCTGCCGCCCAAGAAGAAGTGAAACCCCCGGCAATTAAGAAAGGCCCAGCCCCCGAAGTTGTTAAAGTGGCGGTAAAGCCGGAGGAGAAAAAGGCCAAGGCTGAAGAAAAAGCTGAAATACCCTTCCCCCCCCCGGCAGAAATTAAAATCCCTCCAGCGCCAATGGTCACTCCCCCGGCCGAGTCGGCGCCGCCCGTGTCTCCCGTAGCGGACGCAGCGCACATGCCCGCCAAGGCAAGAGAAATGCCGATCGTAGAAGTCCATCCTGTTCCAGGGCCGGAAGCGCCCCTCAAGGGAATTGAAGCGACCTCTCCCCTACCTCAAGTAGAAAAACCGGCGGTTGCCCCAGGCCTTGAACCAATACCCGTAATAAAACCGAAGATTCCCGAAAAGCCGCATATTAAACCTTTGCCCAAAGTTAAGAAAAAGCACGAACCGGCGAAAATTATTGAGCGGCCCGCAGCTCCCCCGCCTTCCCTGGTTAAAGAATACCCGGAAGCGGGCAAAATATCTCCAGTTATTGTTACTCCCAAAGCGCCGGGCGTTACGCTAAAGCCCCCGATCATCCTTCAGCGTCCAACCCCAGCCATCGTCAGGCCTGCGAGTGAAGAGGAAGAAAGGGGGCGGCGCAAGAAGAAAGTCAAAAAGGATGTGCAGGTTCTCGAAGAAGGCAAGCCCCAGCGGGTGCGCATTATTTCGACAAAAAAGAGGCCCTTTAGGGAGCACGACATTTTACGGGAAGAGCGCGGACCCAGGACTTATTCCTTGGAACGAGAGGCCAGAGGAAAAGGCCCCAAAAGCAAAATGACCAAGCCCGAGATCACGCTCCCCAAGGCCATTAAGAGAAAAATTCGCATTTCGGAGGCCATTCTGGTCGGGGAGCTGGCCAAGCGCATGGGCATTAAGGCCTCGGAAGTGATCAAAAAGCTGATGGAATTGGGCTTAATGGTAACGATCAACCAGGCGATTGATGCCGATGCCGCTGCCCTGGTGGCCACGGATTTCGGTTACGAAGTGGAAAAGACAGGATTTGAAATCGAAGACCTGATGGAAGAAAAAAAGGAACGCGCCGATGATCTCACCCCGCGGCCTCCGGTGGTAACTATCATGGGCCACGTGGATCACGGCAAGACCTCTCTTCTGGATGCCATCCGGAAGACTAATGTCACGGCCGGGGAGGCAGGAGGGATCACCCAGCACATCGGGGCTTACGAGGTCGATGTGGATCACCGCAAGGTGGTTTTTCTGGACACTCCGGGGCATGAAGCTTTCACGGCCATGCGCGCTCGCGGAGCAAAGGTTACGGACATTGTCGTTCTCGTGGTGGCCGCTGACGACGGAGTGATGAACCAGACCATTGAAGCCATCAATCATGCCAAGGCTGCCCAGGTCCCTTTAATCGTAGCCATCAACAAAATCGATAAATCCAATGCCAATCCGGAACGGGTCAAACAAGCCTTAACCGAATATGGGCTCGTGCCGGAAGCCTGGGGCGGGCAGACGATTTTTGCTGAAATTTCGGCCAAGCAGAAGATCGGGCTGAAAGAGCTCTTGGAAATGATCCTTCTCCAGGCAGAAATTTTGGAGCTGAAGGGCAATCCCAACCGGCCATCAACCGGAGTGGTCATTGAAGCCAAGCTGGACAGAGGCCGGGGGCCGGTAGCTACTGTTCTCGTCCAGGACGGAACCCTGCACACCGGGGACGCCTTTGTCTCGGGTATCCATTTTGGGCACGTACGGGCCATGATCAACGATCACGGCGAGAAGATAGAAAGAGCCGGACCATCTACCCCGGTGGAAGTCATCGGGTTTCCCAGCATACCCAACGCCGGTGATTCTTTCGTGGTCATCACCGATGAGCGGCGCGCCAAAGAGCTGGCCACCCAGAGGCTGCTGAAACAGAGGGAGATAGAGCTTTCCAAAACTTCCAAAGTCACCCTGGAAGATTTCTACAAAAAGCTGAAAAAGGGAGTGGTCAAAGACTTGAACCTCATCTTCAAAGCGGATGTGCAGGGATCGATTGAAGCCCTGGTGGAAGCTCTGAACCGCCTGAGCACCGAGGCCGTTAAAGTGAACATCCTGCATACTTCTGTGGGGGCTATCAACGAGTCGGACTGCATGCTGGCCTCGGCTTCGGAAGCGATCATCCTGGGGTTCAACGTGAAGATTGAACCCAAAGCCCAGATTCTGGCCGAACAGGAAAAAATCGACATTCGTCTATACAGTGTCATTTACGACGCCTTGGACGATGTGCGTAAAGCCATGGAGGGCCTCCTGGAGCCTGTTTATGAGGAGCGTTTGATGGGCCGGGCCGAAGTGCGTCAGCTTTTCAATATCTCCCGGGTGGGCACGATTGCCGGCAGCTTTGTCCTGGAAGGCAAGATTATCCGCGGTTCGCATGCTCACCTGGTGCGCAATGGCCAGGTGATTCACGAAGGGAATATCAGTTCGCTCAAACGTCTAAAGGATGACGCCAAAGAGGTGGCTTCGGGGTTTGAATGCGGGATCACCGTGGGAGAATTCCGGGATTATTCGGTCAAGGACATCATCGAGTCCTATGTGGTGGAGAAAGTAACCGCCCAACTATAGACCTTCGGGACGGGAAAATGGTTATCGGCGTTTGCCATCTGGTACTTCTCCTCCACGATAATTTTTCCTTGAAGGGAAAGCGGCAGGTGCTCCGCAGCCTGGTGCAGCGGGCCCGCAAACGGTTCAATATCTCCCTCGCCGAAGTGGAGGATCAGGACCTGTGGCAGAAGGCGGTGTTGGGTATCTGCGTGGTGGGCAATGACCGGAAGCTGGTCAATTCCATTTTGGATCAAGTGGTGAATTTCATCGAGAACACCCAACTCGCCGATGTGGCTGACTCGCAGATCGAGATTATTAACTATTAAATTTTAGCCGCAAAGAAGGAATACGGGCTGAAGCCCCTAAAAGCAAAAATACAATTTGGATTTGGGAATTTAATTTGGATATTTGATTTTATTCTCGGCGCTCTTAGCGCTCTCTGCGTTTAAACATTATTATGCTTTATAAACGATCCGATCGCGTCGGAGATTTGATCCGGCAGGTCGTAAGCGAGATGCTCCTTAGGGAATTGAATGATCCCCGCCTGGAGTCGGTGACCATCACCGAGGTGGAAATAACTGACGATCTGAAACTGGCCACAGTCTTTTTCAGCGCCATGGGCAGTAAACCCCGGGAAGAAGAAGCTCTCCTGGGGTTGCAAAGCGCCGGGGGATATATCAAGAAAAAGTTGGGAAAGGAACTGAGACTCCGGTATGTGCCGGACTTAGTATTCAAATTGGACCGCTCGTTCGAATACGGGAGCAAGATTGACCGCCTCATCCAGACTATCCAGGAAGAAAAGGACAGAAATCTTAAAGAGGATCGCTGAAGAGATCCGGGCCGGCCAGGATTTTCTGATCTCTTCTCACGAAAACCCGGAAGGAGATGCCATCGGCTCGATTCTGGCCCTGGGTTTGGCCTTGAAGGAACTGGGTAAAGACGTGCTGATTTTAAACCAGGACCCGACCCCCGAGACGCTCAGCTTTCTTCCCGGGGCGGCAGAAATCGTTCATCAGGCTCCGGCCAACGGGGTTTTCGATGCGGCCTTCGCCCTGGATTGCGGGGACAAGCAACGGCTGGGAGAAGAGTTCGCCAAGGTGCCGAAGATTAGCAAACTCATCAATATCGATCATCACGTAAGCAACAGTTTTTTCGGGGACATCAATTTCGTAGACCCCCTGGCCAGCTCCACGGCAGAGATAATCGGCGATCTTCTGCGCATCCTGCCGGTGGCCCTTAGTCCGGCGGTGGCTGAGAATATTTATGCGGGCATGCTAACCGACACAGGTTCTTTCCGTTACTCCAATACTTCGCCTAAGACTTTCGCCGCGGCCAGGAAGTGCCTGCTTTCCGGGGTAGATCCCTGGAAAGTGGCCGAGAAGGTGTACGAAACCCAGCCGCTCCCCCGGCTGCGGCTTCTGCCCCGGGTCCTGGAAACCCTGGAAGTTGCCGGGAACGGGCGGATCAGCTCGGTGCTCGTTACCCAGCAGATGATGAGCGAGACCGGGTCCTCCGTAGCCCTGACAGAAGATTTCATCAACTTTCCCCGTTCTTTAAAGGGGGCGGAAGTGGCCTTGCTCTTTCGGGAGGTAACCCCGGTGAAATATCGGGTGAGTATGCGCTCGCGGGGGAGAGTGAACGTATCCCGGATTGCCGCCCATTTTCAGGGCGGAGGGCATTTGGCTGCGGCCGGTTGCAGTGTGGAGGGAAGTTTATCCGAGGTAAAGGCCAAGGTTCTGGAACAGGTGAAGGCGGCTCTTTGAACGGTGTCCTGGTCATTGACAAACCCAAAGGCTGGACTTCCCACGATGTGGTTGCCCGCGTGCGCAAGGTTCTCAGGGTTAAGAAGGCCGGCCACGGAGGCACACTTGACCCGCTGGCCACCGGCGTTTTGCCTGTTTACCTGAATGAAGGGACAAAACTGGTCCCCTTCAACCAGGAGGGCACGAAAGACTACGTGGCCACCATGAAGTTGGGCCAGGAGACGGAAACACTCGACGCCGAAGGAAAAGTTGTTGCCGAAAAACACGGGTTCTCCTTAACCCGCGATGAAATCGAGGAAGTCCTGGGACGATTCCGCGGCCCCATCCGGCAGGTTCCTCCCCTCTTTTCGGCGATCAAGCAGGGCGGCATCCCCCTGTACAAGCGGGCCAGAGCCGGAGAAAAACCCGAATTGCCGGAAAGGGAAACAATAATCCATTCTCTGGTTTTAAAGGAAGTTTCCTTCCCACTGGCCACCCTGGCCATTACTTGCGGCCGGGGTACTTATATACGCAGCCTATGCGCCGACATAGGCAGGGCCTTAGGGTGCGGAGCTCATCTTACGGAGTTAAGGCGCTACCGGTCGGGAAAGTTTTCTATCGACCAGGCTTTGAACGTAGAGGAGCTGCCCGGTCTGATCGAAAAGGAAAAAATAAGAGAGCGGATCATCCCCATGAAGGATGGGGTGGATGTCGCAGGGGCGATAGCCGTGGAAGAGAAAACGGCCGTGATGGTTCGGCAGGGCCGGTCTCTTTTCTTTCAGGATCTCCCCGGAGGAGACTTAAGCTTTCTGAAGAAAGGGCAGAGGCTTAGCCTCTTGCAGGGGCCGAACAAACTACTGGCTATTGCTGAATCCCTCTTGGATGAAGAGACAGGCCTGGCCAAGGATTTACCGGTCCTGCGCATCCGGCGGGTCTTCCATGGTTAATTAAAAGGAATGGCAAATTTCTGAGAACGCAGGAAAGGAGAGAGACGTGACCTTAATGCCAGAAAAGAAAAAGGAAATTATCGAGGGATTTAAGACCCATCCCACGGACACGGGGTCTCCGGAGGTGCAGATCGCCATCTTGAGCGAGCGCATCAATTATCTCACGGAGCATTTTAAAACCCATATGAAGGACCACCATTCCCGCAGGGGCCTCCTGAAACTGGTAAGCCAGAGGCGGCACCTTCTGGATTACCTCAAAGCTAAGGATGTGGAGAAGTACCGTAAATTAATCCAGCGGCTGGGAATTCGCAAATAAGGGCAATTCACCAAGTGTTTTTCCGAATTTCAAGGCATTAACGGCTTTGTCGCCGCGATCCGGCCATGAGGGGATCGCCATCTCCTTCGGGCTCGGAATGACATGTAAAGATGTTCATGGCCTTTGTAATTTTTTTAAACAGCGGGCTATGCCCGGTTGAAATACTCGCCACGGAAAAGTTTTTCCGGCGAGAAGAGAGGATAAGTTAATGTCAATAATGGACGAGCGCCTCGAAGTTCGGTGCAACATCGAGGGCAGGAATTTCGTAATCGAAACCGGCGCCGTGGCCAGACAGGCCGATGGGGCGGTGCTGGTCTCCTTTGGAGAGAGTCTGGTGCTGGTCACGGCCACGGCTTCCAAGACAATTCGGGAAGGAATTGATTTCTTCCCCCTAACGGTGGATTACCAAGAGATGGCCTACGCCGCCGGCAAGATTCCCGGGGGATTTTTTAAAAGGGAGGGCCGTCCCAGCGAAAAAGAAATTCTCACTTCCCGGTTGATCGACCGGCCGTTGCGCCCCCTCTTTCCCAAGGGGTTTTTCAATGACGTGCAGATCATCGCCACCGTGCTGTCGGTAGATCAACAGAATGATCCGGATGTTTTGGCAATCTGCGGCGCTTCCGCAGCCCTGGAGATTTCCGACGTCCCCTTTAAGGGCCCCATCGCCGCGGTGCGCGTAGGCAGGGCGAACGGTAGGTGGATCTGTAATCCCACCCTGAGCCAGGTCCAGGAAAGCGACGTCAATCTGGTCGTTGCCGGAAGTCGAGAAGCGGTGGTCATGGTGGAGGGAGGAGGAAAGGAGCTCCCTGAGGATGAGCTTTTGGAGGCCATCTTTTTCGCCCACCAATCCTTTCAACCCATCCTGGGACTGCAGGAAGAATTAAAGCAGAAACGCATCCAGCAAGAGAATGAGAGACGCAAGGCGGCCGGAGAACCAATGATCACGGCCCTTGAGAAAAAATTAGTTCCGGAGCTTTCATTCGACCCGGTATTGGGACAGCCGGTGCTATTGGGCGAAGAGACGCTGCGGGAGAGGATTCGCGCTTCCGGCCAGGAAAATATCAGTCAGGCCTTTTCCATCGCCCGTAAAAAGACCCGTAACGAAGAGTTGGAGAAAGTGCGCCGGGAGACCTTGACCCCCCTGCTGCAAGAATTTCCGGAAAAAGCCCGGGAGATCAAAGAATATTACGAGGCCCTGGAGAAATTTGTCTCCCGCCAGCCCATCTTCCTTAAGAACCGGCGCATCGATGGCCGGGCCCTGAATGAAGTCCGCCCCATCCACATTGAGATCGGCTGGCTTCCGCGCACCCACGGCTCCGCCAGGTTCACCCGGGGAGAAACACAGATTTCCGCGGTAGTCACCCTTGGTTCGGCTGATGACGAGCAGAGGATCGATGCCCTCACCGGAGATTCTTTTAAATCCTTCATGCTGCATTATAACTTTCCCCCGTTCAGCGTCGGAGAGGTGCGCATGTTGCGCGGCCCCAGCCGCAGGGACATCGGCCACGGCGCCCTGGCCGAGCGGTCGATTAGCCGCATCCTGCCCCCGAGCAAAGGATTTCCTTATACCATCCGGATTGTTTCCGAGGTACTGGAGTCCAACGGATCATCTTCCATGGCCACTGTCTGCGGAGCCTCGCTGGCCCTGATGGATGCCGGCGTTCCCATTAAAAGCCCGGTAGCCGGAATTGCCATGGGCTTGATCAAAGAAGGGGATAAGGTGGCCATACTCACTGACATCATGGGCGATGAAGACCATCATGGTGATATGGATTTTAAGGTGGCCGGGACGAAAAAGGGCATCACAGGTTTTCAGATGGATATTAAGATTTCGGGCGTAACCCGGGAGATTCTTCGGCAGGCCTTGGCCCAGGCGAAAGAAGGAAGGGATTTTATCCTGGGAAGAATGGAGCAGGCCCTCTCGACCCCGCGGGCTGAACTTTCCATCTATGCGCCCCGGGTTCTCACCCTGAAAATCAACCCCGATAAAATCCGCGACGTGATCGGACCGCAAGGCAAGATCATCCGGGGAATTCAGGATGAGATCGGAGTAAAGATTAACGTGGAGGATGACGGCCAGGTCCAGATATTCTCCTATGATTCAGAGGCTGCCACCAAGGCAGCAAAAATCATTCGGCAATTGACCCAAGAGGCAGAGATCGGGGCTATCTATCTGGGGCGCGTGTCTTCCATTGCCCGCAAGCCGGATGGAAAAGAGTTCGGGGCCTTTGTCGAGATATTTCCGGGAACTGACGGATTGATCCATATCTCCCAGCTGGCCAAAGAGCGGGTAAAGAACGTCGAGGATGTGCTCAAAGAAGGAGACGAAGTTTTGGTCAAGGTCATCGGGATCGATGAGCGGGGCAAGATCAAACTCAGCCGGAAGGAAGCCCTGGACTCTCCCAGGCCAGAAAAGAAAGAATAAAAAAACATTGCAAAATGTTCAATGAGAAATTAGCAATAAACAGTTCCCGTAACAAAATCCTTTTTCATTGCAAATTGATGATCTCGTAAAAAGTCGCGAAAGGGTCATTGCGAGCGAAAGCGAAGCAATCTCGTTTTTATAAGTGCCCGAAAAGACGAGATTGCTTCGTCGTCCCGCCAATGCGGAACTCCTCGCAATGACAGGAACAGGACTTTTTACGAATCCATCAAATTTTCCATTGACCATTGATAATTTTGCAATGATAGCCGGATGCTAAAATGGATTATCGGCCCAAAAAGACCAAAGAAAGATTTAAATAATTCCTAAACAAGAAAAAACAGCAATCAACTTTCAGCAGTCAGCTAATTGCTGATTGCTGAAAGCTTTTATTAAAAATCATGCTCCAAAAAACTACTCTTAAAAACGGAATTCAGGTTATCACCGAGGAAATTCCCTATGTCCATTCGGTCTCGGTGGGAATTTGGGTCGAGACCGGCTCTCGCGACGAACTGAGCGAGGAGAACGGCATTGCCCATTTCATTGAACATATGCTCTTCAAAGGCACCAGGCGTCGTTCGGCCCGGCAGATTGCCAAGGAAATCGATGCGGTTGGAGGAGTGCTGAATGCCTTTACCGGCAAAGAATTTTCCAGCATTTACGCCAAGGTTTTGGCCGAACACCTTCGCGTTGCCCTGGACCTTTTGTTTGACCTTTACTTGAATTCGCTTTTCGCTCCCGGGGAACTGGAGAAGGAGCGGCAGGTCATCGTCCAGGAAATCAGCATGGTCGAGGATACTCCGGACGAATACATTCATGACCTTTTCAGCCAGTCCTTCTGGCCCCGGCATTCCCTGGGTCTGCCCATTCTGGGCCGGCTGGAGACCATTTCCCGGATGGATCGCAGGAAGCTCAGGGATTTTTTTGTCCAGCGCTACATCGACTTGCCGCCCATTATCGTGGCCGCCGGAAAATTAAAGCACGAAGACTTGCTCCGGCCGGTGCGCCAGGCCCTGGGAAAAATCCGGCCCAGGCCCAAGGAAAGAAAAGACCGCCCTCCCCATCCCCATACCCATATTCAGGTGAAAAATAAGAAACTCGAACAGGTCCATCTCCTGCTGGGAACGCCGGGTCTGCCGGTAGGCCACCCCCAGCGTTACGGTTTTTCTGTTTTGAACACAATCCTGGGGGGAGGGATGAGTTCCAGGTTATTTCAGGAAGTGCGGGAAAAAAGAGGCTTGGCTTACTCGGTTTACTCTTTCGTTGCTTCTTTCCTGGATAGCGGCATGTTAGGGGTCTATGTGGGCACCGGGGATAATACTCTAAAGCGGGTGATACAGATCATTCTGCGGGAGATGAAGAGTTTGGCCGGAGATTCTGTCCGGCCCAAAGAACTGCGTTCGGCCAAAGAACAGCTAAAGGGAAATCTTCTTTTAAGCCTGGAAAGCACGGACAGCCGTATGAGCCGTCTGGCCAAGAGCGAAATATATTTCCGGCGATTCATCAGCGCCGAGGAGATTATCGAAGGTATTGAAAAGGTTTCGGCTAAGGAGATCAGTGCCCTGGCCCAGCAGTTTTTTCAACCGGGTTCCATTTCCCTCACTGTCCTGGGGCCGGTCACCGAGAAAGCCGTACCCAAAACGCTTTTAGCAGCATGAAAAAAGAAATAGTTAGAGTAAAGGTAAAGCGAGTGCAACAGAATCAGGACTGGGAAATCCCTCTTCCGCGATACATGACTGCCCATTCCGCAGGGATGGATCTTTCTGCCGCCCTGGATGGGGAAGTGATCCTTAAGCCCGGAGAACGTAAGCTGATCCCGACAGGGATAGCGCTCTCCATTCCGGATGGTTACGAAGGACAGGTTCGCCCCCGCAGCGGATTAGCCCTAAAGAACGGAGTTACCCTGGTGAATACACCCGGAACCATCGATGCTGATTACCGGGGAGAAGTGGGCGTGCTCCTGATTAACCTGGGCCAACAACCATTCACGGTCAAGCGGGGAGAGCGAATTGCTCAACTGGTCATCGCTCCGGTATGCCGGGCAGATTTAGAGTGGGCGGATAACCTGGATGAGACCCCCAGAAATGATGGAGGTTTCGGACATACCGGGTAAGGTAAATTCTAAGCAGGAAATCCGAAACTCGAAACAAATACAGAAAGAGTGATTATAATTATTCGCTATTGAAACTTCGTAACAGTTTAGCGATTTGAAAAAATGGTATTAAAGCCTTTGTTGAGGGCCGGGGGTTAGAGCGGAACGCGCCGGAAGCATCGGTTGGGTTTTGGCTTGGCTACGAAGACAGAAGATCTTTTCCTCCGGAGGAGGCGGGGGTTCTTGCCCGCCCCATATGCGGAGAAATAAGGCTCTTATGATTCCAAGCGTTCCGCTCTGGCCCCCGGCCCCTGGAATCCCCTGCCCTTTACAACACACCTTTTTTCAAAGAGCTAAAGTGTTACAAAACTTCCAGTTTGTTTCGTCCGCCGTGGCGGATCGATATTCGAATTTAGGATTTGATTTATTGTTTATGCCTCAATCCATCTTCTTCGATAAAAGACAGCGCTTTTTAGTGGGAGAAACCCTTAAGATTGCCGAAACTCTGGCCGGAGATTATTTTCGGATCAATCTGGAAGATATTGAACGGTTTCCGTATGATTTACAAACCCTGGCCAACCTTAAAAGCCAGGAAAAGACAAGGAGAGCTTTAGCCCAGATATGTAAGTACGAATACCATAAAAAAGAACCCTTATGGAAATTCAGCATAAACGAATTTTACAGAATTTGTCTGCAGGACGATAAAATCTTGGATGCTGCCCGGGCAGAAGCTTCCTCGTTACCATTGTTAAAACCCTTGCTCCTTTATGTCGTAACCCATGAACTCGTCCATGTCATCCGGTTCAGCCAGGATCCCCAAAGATTCTACTTAAAGCCGGCAGAGAAAAAGGTGGAAGAGAAAAATGTCCACCGGATGACCTATCAGATTCTGAAGCCATTTTCAGACCCTCAAGTGAGGGTGTTGCTGGAAAAGTACAGGCCATGGTGGGAGGATTTACAGGGACGCGCTCCAGAAGGGCTGCCCTTGACAAATCCTGCCGGCATGCCTAATTTTTTATAAGGCGTTGTAAAAGAGCGGAGGTAGTAAGAATGCCAATTTACGAATACAGATGCCATAAATGTGGGAAAACAACGGAAATCGTGCAAAAATTCTCGGATCAGCCCATGAGTCGCTGCCCTTCCTGTTCAGGAAAAGTTTCCAAGATTATCTCCAATTGCAGCTTTCAGCTTAAAGGGAGCGGCTGGTACGTGACCGATTATAAAAAGAAGGATTCCGGGGCGAAAGATAAAGAGCCTGAAGCAAAGCAAAGCGATACATCCAAAAGTGAGACGGCAACAAGCAAGACGGAAGAAAAGAAATGATGAATTAGCAAGAAGTCCGCTGGTTAGATCTTCCACAACCCCAAAACCGCCAAAACCGCTAAGCCGACTCCGGCAATCAAGGCCCCGATCCAGCCTAAAAGACATAACGTAACAACAATTACCCCGGCGATAAGCACGCCCAGGGCAATGGGCAAAAAAGCGCTCCTCAGGTTCATTCCTAAAAGAAAAGCTAAGAGCGAACCGGTCCAGGCCCCGGTCCCGGGTAAAGGAACTGCCACAAAGAGCATAAGACCTATCTTTTCGTATTTCTCGACGATGGCGCTGTGCCGCCGAGTCCTTTCAAAAATCCAGTGGAAAAACTTTTCCATGAATTCAATCCGGCTTAAAAACCTGGTTACCGGGTCAAGGAATAGAATGATAAAGGGTATCGGAAAAGTATTGCCTAAGAGAGCGACGAGAAAAACCCACGGCCAGGGCAGATGCATGGCAAACATCCCGGCAGGGATTGCTCCTCTTAGTTCCCAGACCGGGGTTGCGGCCATCAGAAAGACCCAAAGATAACTTAGATTCATACGCTTTATCTCTTCTGCATATTCTTCATCGTCTTTTCCGCCGCCATATCGAGCGCCGGCATGAAGCGGTCATTTTACCCTTTTAAGAAGAGCCAAAAGATGATCACCCCGGCAAGGATTAAGCGGTACCCGGCGAATATATTGAGGGTATGCTGCCTTAAATAGCGCATGAGAAAAGCGATGGAAAGGTATCCGGCTATTCCCGAAGAAACAAAACCGACGGCAAAAAACGGCCAATCGGTTGCCATTCCGGGATAAAAGAGGTGCCGCAATTGCAGAAAAGCCGCCCCGGCAATAGCCGGAGTGGAGAGAAGAAAGGAGAAACGCGTGGCCGCCTCTCTTTGGTACCCGCGCCACAGGCCAGCGGTGATGGTGATTCCCGAGCGGGAGACTCCGGGAAGCAGGGCCAGAGCCTGGGCAAACCCGATGATCAGAGAGTCTTTCAGCGTCAATTTATCCAGCGGTTGAGAGCGCTTTGAGCGCTTTTCCGCGTAGATCATTAAAAAACTCACGACCGTCAAAGGGAAAACGATTATGCCGGGGTTACGAAAGCTGGTCTCGATCATATCCTGCAATAAGAAACCAGCAATGGCTGCCGGGATGGTAGAAAGAACAATGTAGATAATTAGCTTTTCCTGAAAATTTACCACTCTTCGCTGCCGGACAATTCTGAAAAATCCCCGGATTAGATCCACCCAATCCTTCCAGAAATACCAGAGAATGGCCACGAGCGTTCCGGCGTGAAGGGCTACGTCAAAAGTCAGGTTGTCTATCAGAGAATTTTGCCAGCCGAAGAACCGGGGAATTAGAATAAGGTGGGCCGAGCTGCTGATAGGCAAAAATTCAGTCAGCCCCTGCAAGACGCCTAAAAAAAGGGCCTGGAGAATAAGTGAGGATGCGCCCATAGCCTACCGGTTTCCCCTCGGGCGTTCTTTGCGGATCCGGTCGCCGTGTCCCTGGTGGCCTGGAGCAGATTGGCGTTTGGGCATTCTTCCTGTATTTCCTTCCGAATTTTTAAATTCTATAATCGACGGGAAAAAAGGAAAAGTCAAGAAATATTTGGAAAAGAAAAGGATACCTTGGCACTAATACGAGCGTAATAAATGTCTTCACAAGTCATTGCGAGCCCAAGGGGCGCGGCAATCTCATTCTTCATGGGATTGCTTCGTCCTTCCACTCCTCGCAATGACAGGTTATTTAATGCGTCGGTATTAATACCGCAATTCAATGATTTTTCTTGACTTTAAAGCTGCTGAGTTATATATAAAAGCATCAAGGGGTTAACTATCCTTTCCAAGAGAATTACTTAATGAAACAGGTCGTCATTGAAAACCCTGTTATCAACTCCCCTTTCGAAGAACCCGCGCGACATTTTCGTTTCTCAGAAGACGGCATTACCGATGAACTCGTAGAATCCCGCCGAATAAGCGCCTACTTTGTGCCCATTGCCTCGCCCAAGAAAAAAGGCGCCCAGGCGCAGCTTTCTTTCGACACGGAATCATGGGAACAGAAGATGGCCAGCGCTCTGGAAGAGATGGACGAGGTAATGTGTTACGCCAAGAATCACAACCTCGGTTTTGCCATCCCTTATACTATCAATGGTGAAGAACGGAATTATCATCCGGATTTTATTGCTCAGATAAAGTCCCCCTCTCGCCCTTCTTCCTCTTCTGCCCGTGTGAGAGAGCCTCTTTCTTCTCCCCCTCCCCCTGCGGGAGATTCCACCATTTCACCCTCTCCCCTGGCGGGAGAGGGTCGGGGTGAGGGGGAAATTAACCTCATCATCGAAGTCACCGGCGAGTCCAAAAAAGACAAGGCAGCCAAGGTTTCCACCGCCCGCACCTTATGGGTCCCGGCTGTGAATAACCACGGCGGGTTTGGACAGTGGTTTTTTTGGGAAATTAATGATCCCTGGGATGCGATGAATACTATACGTTCGCATTTGCAGAGCCTTAAAAATAAGGATTTGTGAAGCCAGAGCTGTAGAGAGGATAGGGGTATGACCGACAAAGATAGAGAAATCATTTTGGAATTAAAGAGAAGGCTTCCCAAAGATGTTCGCAGACGCGTAAGGAAATTTATCGTGTTCGGTTCCCGGATACGAGGGGAAGCTCCGGAAGATGCGGATCTTGACGCGATTATTCTCCTTGATGAAAAAACGCCCGAGATCGAAAAACAACTGGAAGATATTGCCTACAGCGTTATGTGGGATTACGACTTTAAACCCATTGTATCCCTGAAAGTTTTTGCTGAGGAACAGTTCAGAAAGGCGCTTGAGAAAGGGTTTTCCTTTTACAGGCATGTGGAACGAGAGGGGATTCCCCTATGACTGATGAAGTGAAGGGGTACATTGAAAAGGAGGAACATGCCCTTGAAGTTGCCTACGAGCTCATGAAAAAAGGATACTCGCCGGATGCGGCCAGCAAAATATATTACTCAATGTTTTATGCCGCCCAGGCCTTGCTGAAATCAGAAGGAATTGATGCCCTGAAACATTCGGCGGTTGAATCCGCTTTTGGCTATTACTTTGTCAAACGAGGAAGAATTGATTCGAAATATCACAAGATGCTCATCGGCGCCAGGAAGATTAGGGAAATTGCGGATTATGATATTCAGGAAGAAGTCATAGGGCCAGTTGCGTCACTCAAGGTTGAAGAAGGAAAAGAATTTTTGGCTGAGATTAAGAAATTTCTTAAAATTTGACGAACCTCCCTTAGAGAAGAGGGTGACCATGGCACGGAAGAAAGCATCTATGAGCAGCATTCCTGTTGATGCGGTAAAGCATAAGGACAAGCGAGTCAATATTCCTACAGAGGAGCTGCGGGATTTTGTGGCGGAAGAGGATAACCATACGAGAAAGGGGTTGGCATGAATACCAAAATGGGAGCCGGACGTTTCATTTATGAAGTCCAAAGCGATTGGGCCAAACTGCCGGCCGGCTGGAGCTTTCATGAAGTGGTTGACGTGGGAGTGGACTTTCAGGATAGGGTTTATGTCTTTAGCCGCGGCGAACACCCAGTCATGGTTTTTGATCGGCACGGGAACTTATTGAAGGCATGGGGCGAGGGGCTTTTCAAGCGGCCTCACGGCTTAACCTTAGCCGCCGACAATACCCTCTATCTGGCTGACGATGGGGCCCATGTTGTCCAGCAATTCACCCTGGAAGGGGAGTTGCTAATGACTTTGGGCAGGCCGGGTCAGGGAGCGGCTTTCATGAGCGGCCAACCTTTCAATCAGCCTACTAAGGCAGCCCTGGATCCAAAGACAGGCGAAATTTATATCTCCGACGGCTACGGCAATGCCCGGGTTCACAAGTTTTCTCCTAATGGCAAACATCTCCTCTCCTGGGGAGAATCAGGCACTGACCCCGGTCAGTTTAATCTGGTCCACAGTGTGGCCATAGACAATAAAGGCCTGGTCTATGTGGCCGACCGGGAGAACCACCGGATACAGATATTCGATGAGCGGGGTAATTACCTGACTCAGTGGAACAACATGCACCGCCCCTGCGCTTTGCACATCGCCGGGCAGGAGGAGCAACTCGTATTTGTTGGGGAGCTGCCCTCCTCCCTGGCGGTAAACGAGGCCTACCCCAACATCGGGGCCCGGATTAGCATCTACGATCTAAAAGGTCAGCTCATGGCCCGGCTGGGCGACCTCCGGCCGGGCGTGCAGCCCCACCAATTCTTGTCTCCCCACGGACTGGCCATCGATTCCCGCGGGGATATTTATGTAGGCGAAGTTTCCTTTAGCTTCAAAGGGCGAAGCCTATCCCCTCCCCGGGAATTACCCAGTTTTCGCAAGCTGGTCAGGATAAGCTGAGACAATTCGCAAGCACTATAATTGATGGTTTCGTAAAAAGCTCCAGATGCAAGGCGCGCAAAACATTGTAGGGGCAATCCGATGTGGTTGCCTGAGATTGGGCGCCCACATAGGGGCGCCCCTACAATTCTGCAACGACCAAGGTGAAGCGCAATCCCGCTCAGAGCGGGACAGATGGACTTTTTACGAAACCATCATAATTCTTATCTTGATTCAAAAACAAAACAAGGGTAGGCTTAATGCCTGGGAATAATTGCCTGGATAGCAGATCCAGGATTTCCTCATCTCACTACACAACGGGAAATCGTTTACGGTAAGGATTAGCCATGGATACACGCAAGAATGAAATAATCCTGCATGAACAATTGCAGAAATTTGCCACGCAGGAAGGGGCTTCTCTTTTCGGGGTGGCCAAGACCTCGGCCTTGAAAGATAGAATAAATGCTTTGTCTAAACAAGCCCTGGAAGGATTGGACCGGGCGGTTTCGCTGGCCTTTCATCTATCCGATCGAGTGCTGGAAGATATAACCGGTGGCCCAACGAAGCTTTATTTCTTTCACTATCAGCGGGTCAATGTGCTTCTGGATGAGCTAAGCCTGAAGGTCGCCAATTTTATCCAGTCCCATGGCTGGCAAGCCCTGCCCATCCCTGCCTCCCAGATCGTCGATTGGGAAAAGCAGCTTGCCCACGTCTCGCATAAACATGCGGCGGTGCAGGCCGGCCTGGGCTGGATCGGCCGCAACAACCTTTTGGTCAGTTCCCAATTTGGTTCACGCCAGCGGTTGACCACCATACTTACGGATATGCCCCTTAAAACTGATGAGCCCATGCCTTGGGGTTGCGGCGACTGCCAGGCCTGTTTATCCTCATGCCCGTCTAAGTCGATCAAAGAAAGGCCGGAGGATTTTGATCATGTTGGTTGTTATCACATGATCAAGGACCTGGTGAAAAAAGCGGGCATCAGTCAGAATATCTGCGGGCTTTGCGTGAAAGCCTGCCGACCGAAAAGAAATTTCACCACAGAGAGCGCAGAGAACACAGAGAAGAATTAAATTCGAAATTCGAATATCAAAATCCGCAACAAATTAAAAACCCAAACTTTTAAAATTAAAAAAACTGTATCATTTTAACAGTTTGAAAAAGTGGTTTGACCACCTTTGTTAAGGCCCGGGGGCCTGGGCGGAACGCGCCGGAAGCATCGGCCGGGTTTCCGCATGACTACGAAGAACCCCGCGCGTTTCCGTCGGAGGAGGCGGGGGGCATTTTCCCCGCCCCACTCGCGAAGAAATCAGCGCCTTATGATTCCAAGCGGCCCGTCCAGGCCTCCGGGCCACGGAATCCCTTGGCCCTTACGCCCCACCTCTTTTCAAAGGGCTAAAGTGTTACAAAAAACTTTTTTGTTTAGCACGTGCTGATTTTAAGCCTTTGTGTTTGTTTAGAATTTCGAAATTTTATCCATTCTCAGCGATCCCGGCGTGCTCTGCGGTGCAAAATGAATTTAAATTACTTTTTCTTTTTTTAGCCTTTCCACTTCTGCGTTTGAATAACCCAGAGCTTTTGTTAGAACCTCCTCCGTGTGCTGCCCCAGCGTTGGGGGAGGGAGTTCCACCGCCCCTGGAGTGTGGGAAAGCTTGACGGGAACCCCGGTTACCTTGATCTTCCCGCAAGTGGGATGATCCATTTCTTTGACCATCTCCAGCGCGTATGCCTGCTCGGAAGTGAGGGTTTGGCCCACCGACCAAATGGGGCCGTTGGGAACTCCCGCGTCATCCAGGATCTTTTGCAGATCTTTCAGTTTAAAAGTTCTGATTTGCGCCTCCATTGTGTCTATTAAGGCTTCCCGATTCTTTACTCTGAGACCATTGTTGAGGAACCGGGAATCTTTGGGGCACTCGGGCAGGCCTATAGCTTCGCAGGTTTTAGCAAAAAGGCTGTCATTGGCCGCGGCGATATTGATAAATCCGTCGGCACAGGGAAAGCTTTCGTAGGGGGCTATAAGGGGGTGGCGGTTGCCTTCGGGTTTGGGAGCCTCGCCCGTGGCAAAGAAACGCCCGGCCTGGAAAGTGAGCTGGGCTATCATTGTCTCGAAAAGGGAAGTCTCCACCATCTGCCCTTGCCCGGTTCGCTCCCGATGGTAAAGCGCCGAAAGGATGCCGTAAGCGGCGAACATGCCCGAGTTGATATCAGCTATAGCCACCCCCACTTTAATCGGTCCTCCGCCCACTTCCCCTGTGAAGGACATAAAACCGCTCATTCCCTGGGCAATCAGGTCGAACCCCGGCTTTTGCGATTCCGGCCCTTTACTCCCGAACCCGGTAATGGAACAAAAAATCACCCGCGGGTTGATGGTCTTCAACGTTTCATAGGGAAGGCCCATCTTGGTCATCACCCCGGGGCGGAAATTTTCCACTACGATGTCAGAGATTTTGATCAGGTCAATCAGGATCTTCTTCGCCGCATCGGAGCGCAGGTTGAGGGTCATGCTTTTTTTGTTCCGGTTGCAGGAGAGGTAATAAGCGCTCTCCTGGCCGATGTAGGGGGGAGCCCAGGCCCGGGAGTCATCTCCGCCATCAGGCGATTCGATCTTGATCACCTCCGCGCCCATATCCCCTAACATCATCGTGCAATAAGGCCCGGCCAGGGCACGGGTCAGGTCCAGTACGCGAATTCCAGTAAGAGGTCCAGCCATATTTCCCCGCTCCTTTATGGAAGGATTAACTTTTAGAAGAAATATACTAAATTGGAGGTTGGAGGTCAAGAGAATAGGGATAGCAATAACCGTAGAGACAGGGCATAGGGGCTTTGCGGTTTCTGCAGTGGAAAAGGGAAAAAATAAATCAAAAAGGACTTGACAAAATATTTCATCGCCATTAAAGTCTTAAAAAAAAATTATAAAAATATACTTTTATACCTTTTTAGAATATTTAGCCATGAAAGAGAGTCGGTTCCGATATCATTCTCGCATTCCTCTCTATATACAACTCGAAACCTTATTGCGGAATAAGATCGAACTTGGAGAAATATCTTCCGCAGAGAAACTGCCTTCAGGAAAAGAGTTAAGCCAAACCTATGGCGTTAGCCAGATCACTGTCAAAAAAGCCCTCGCCACTCTATCTGCAGAAGGTTTATTGAGACGCCAGCGTGGCAAAGGGACTTTCATCTCGGGTGGCTTAAATGGATTCCGGTCTATTAAGCTTACCGGATCCATGGAGGATCTCATCGCCCATGGCCTTGAGACGGAAGTTAGAATTTTAGAGGTAAAAAAAACAACTGCCAGCGAGCGCGTAGCTAAATTTTTAAAAGTTCCCATAAGGGAGGAAATCCTTCTTTTTCGCCGTTTACGCCAAACCGGAGATGAACCTTTCGCCTATGTAGTCAATTACCTTCCTATTAAAATAGGCTTGCGGATAACTCCTCAGGATTTAAAGACCAAGACCATGCTTCAGGTCTTAGAAAAAACGTTAAGGTTGCCCCTGGGACCAATCAGACAAAGCATCGAAGCCATAGCCGCCGACGGGGAAATCGCGTCTCATTTGAACATCCATATCCATGACCCCGTCCTTCACGTGGAGACCGAGGTTTTTTTGAAAAGCGGTGAGCCTTTAGAATTAGTGCGTACGTTCTACCGGGCTGACCGCTACCGATATACCATCGAGGTAATCCGTAGCCCCCAATCCCCCATGAGTAATCAAGGGCGGGAGGCAGAGGCGGGAAAAGTTAAAACAGTCTAAAACCTTCTTTTGCGCCAACCATTCCAACGGAGGCCTCCATGAGGCAGAGCGAGCATCTACCTAACTCTGTTACCGTCATTGAAGTGGGTCCACGTGATGGATTCCAAAATGTTAAGGGAGAGATTCCCACGGAAGAGAAAGTAAAGATCATTAACCTTCTTGCCACGTCGGGTTTGAAACGCATAGAAGCCACCTCCTTCACCCACCCGAAATGGATACCCCAACTTAAAGACGCAGCCGAAGTTATCAGGCGCATCAATCGCGGGTCGGATGTTGTCTTTAGCGCCTTAATTCCCAACGAAAAAGGCCTGGATCGAGCCATCGAGAACGGCGTGGAAGAAGTGGTCTTCGTCGTCTCGGCCAGCGATGCTTTAAATCGGGAAAATTTTAACAAGTCCACTGCGGAGTCCCTGGCTGAACTATCCGCCATCGCGGAGAAGGCCAAAAGGAATGGCGTTCGGCTGCGGGGGGCCATAGCCGCTTCCTTCGGGTGTCCTTTTGAGGGAAGCGTGGCCGTGGAGAGAGTTATCGATGTCGCCAAGGCATTCCAAAAGGCGGAAGTTGGCGAGGTCTCGCTGGCGGACACCATCGGAATGGCTCATCCTTTGCAAGTTAGAGACCTGCTCTCCAGGCTCTTTGTGGAGTTATCGGATTTGCCTCTGGCGCTGCATTTCCACGACACCCGGAGGATCGGGCTGGTCAACGTCTACTCAGCCTGGCAGACTGGAGCTCGAATCTTCGAGAGTTCCATCGCTGGTCTGGGCGGATGCCCTTATGCCCCGGGAGCCCCGGGAAACGTGGCCACCGAAAGCCTGGTGTACATGTTTCACAAGATAGGTGTGGAGACCGGCGTGGATCTGGAGAGTCTGATGGAATGTTCGCGGATCACCAAGGAGGTTGTCGGCGGTATTGACCTTGACCGATGTCATGGGTAGGACAAAGGAGATCACTGATGCAGGCTTTATCGGGAATTCGCATTCTGGATTTAACTCATATGTTGGCGGGACCTTATGGCTCCATGCTGCTGGCCGACCTGGGGGCCGAAGTCCTCAAAGTGGAGCCGCCCAAGACAGGTGAGGGGACAAGGCGGCTGCTGGAGAATGACCCCAAGAATTCTCTTCAGGGAATGGGAGCGTATTTTCTCACGCTTTGCCGGAACAAGAAGAGCCTAACCCTTGATCTTCAAACCGAGAAAGGGAGGGCCGTCTTCTACGATCTGGTGAAAATTTCCGATGTGGTTTACGACAATTTTCGGCCGGGGGTGCTGGAGCGACTGAAGGTTGACTATGAGACTTTGAGAGACATTAACCCTCGCATCATATCATGCTCCTGCACCGGGTTTGGTCTGACTGGGCCGGGGCGTGATCGTCCGGCCTTCGATCTTGTCGTCCAGGCCATGGGTGGAGGCGTCAGCATAACTGGAGAACGCGGCCGGCCTCCGGTGCGGAGCGGAATTCCCATCGGGGATATGGGTGGAGGGATCTTCTCGGCTTTCGGGATTCTGGCCGCTCTGGCCAGCCGGGCGCGCACCGGCCAAGGACAGAAAGTTGATGTCTCGATGCTGGATGTGCAAATATCCCTGCTGAATTATATGGCCACGATGTATTTTCTTTCTGGAGAAGTGCCGGGGCCCATCGGCAATGAGCACTTTGTCCACGTCCCTTATGGATCTTTTAAAACCAAGGACATTTACATTATCCTGGCTCTGGTAGGGGATAACTTCTGGAAGCCTTTCGTGGAAATCCTGGGGGTCGAGGAATTGAAGGATCCCAAGTATGACAAACGCGATGGACGCTGGCAGGATAAGGAGAAAATCGACGCCATCGTCTCCAAGGTCTTGGCCACCAGGCCCGGGGATGAATGGTTGAAACTCTTAGCCGAAAAAGGCATCCCTTCTGGACCCATCAATACATTCGACCGGGCCCTTTCCGACCCCCAGGTGCTTCAGCGAAATATGATAGTGGAAGTAGAACACCCTATCGGCGGAAAGGTAAAACAGCCGGGCAACCCCATCAAGATGTCCGGCACAGCCGGGGAAATTTTTTCCTCCCCCCCGCTTCTTGGTCAGCACACCCACCAGATCCTCGAGGAATTGCTTTGTTACTCGAAAGAAAAGATTGAAGAGTTAGAAAGGGAAAAGATTATCTAAATCAGTAAAGGAGCTGAATCATGGGAATGACGATGGCAGAAAAGGTGCTAGCCAGAGCTTCAGGCAGAGAGAAGGTGCAACCCGGAGAATTTGTTACAGGGAAGATCGATATTCTAATGGGGCATGATTTGTCTTTCTACGCCGGTTATGAGGCGATGATAAAAAGTGGCTACCACAGAGTTTGGGACTCAGACAAAATTGTGGCCATTATTGATCATGCGGTTCCCGCCCCAAATGTAGCCTACGCGGACGTGCACCGAAAGATTCGAGAGTATGTAAAAACGCAGGGGATCAAAAACTTTTACGACGCGGGGGTGGGCATCTGCCATCAGATATTGCCTGAGAAAGGTCATGCGCTTCCCGGCCGATTGATTGTCGGAGGGGATTCCCACACAACGACGTACGGGGCTTTGGGTGCGGCCTCCTGTGGCATTGGGATCTCAGAAGTCGCTTACGTGATGGTAAAAGGATCCTTGTGGTTCAGAATTCCAGAAACGATCCGGTTTATTTTGAAGGGAATGCTACCCCGAGGTACGTCGGCCAAGGATATAATCCTCAAAATTGCTGGCCAGTATACCGCGGAGGTTGCCCAATACAAGGCCGTAGAGTTCGCCGGACCCCTAGCGAAGTCTCTCAGCGTCGATCAGCGGATGACCATCAGCAACATGGGGGTGGAGATTGGGACCAAGTTTGCTTTTTTCGAGGCGGATGAAAAAACAGTCAGCTATTTAAAGGAGCGAACTGATCAGCCCGTCAAACCCTTTGGTCCCGATCCAGAAGCGAAGTATTTAGCCGTGTATGAAATGGATGTTTCTATGATGGAACCCCAAGTCGCCTTTCCTCACAACGTAGATAACGTGAAATCCATCTCTGAGATTGGGGAGATTCCAGTTCAACAGGCCTTCATTGGCTCCTGCACCAATGCCCGGACCGAAGATTTGGAACGGACCGCCGCCATTCTTAAAGGGAGAAGGGTACATCCCGGAACTCGCTTGTTAGTGATTCCTGCTTCGCATGTCATTTTAACCGAACTTTCCAAATCTGGAACCATTCAAACCCTCCTGGAGGCAGGAGCTATGATTGGCACTCCGGGATGCGGCCCATGTGGGGGTGGACATATGGGGATCCTGGCCCCTGGGGAAACAGCCATTTCTAGCACCAATCGGAATTTTAAAGGGAGAATGGGCAGCCCGGAAAGTTTCGTTTACCTGGCATCGCCGGAAACCGTGGCTGCATCCGCGATTGAGGGCAAGATTGCCGACCCAAGAAAGTATTTAAAAAATTAACCACGGACCTGAGGATGAAAAGAGGGGTGCCCAAGCGCTAAGGAAGGAGAGAAACTCATGAGCATCGTCATTACGGGTAAGGTGTGGAAATTCGGAGATCATATTAACACGGATTATATGCATCCCAGCTTCGGCCGGGAAGAACCTTGGGAGACGCGCAAGAAATACATCCTGCATATTCATAAGGGTTTCACCGAGGGTTGTCAGCCGGGGGACGTAATCGTTGCCGGCAAGAACTTTGGTTGCGGGTCGAGCCGGGAAGGAGCACCGGCCAATCTGAAACAATTGGGAATTGGTTGTGTGGTGGCTGAATCATTCGGGCGGATCTTTTTCCGCAATTGCATTGCTGTGGCTTTACCGGTCATGGCCTGTAATGGGGTTTCCGAATTTTTTGCTGAAGGAGATCAGATGCAGCTCGATTTTGAAAATGCCCTGGTGAAAAACCTCACTACAGGCAAGGAACTGAAAGGTCCAACTTTATCTCCCGATCTGATCAACATCGTCAAATCAGGAGGCATCCTGGAATTATTAAAGCGAGAAAGCCACTTAACGGCGTGAGGAAAAAATATTCCTATGGATCATAACATGGCCAGCAAGGTAATAGAGGTTAAGGGTCTCAAAAAATGGTTTCCTCTGAGGAGAAGTTTTTTTTCTGCGCTCTTTGGTAGGTGGGAACACCGCTATCTGAAAGCTGTCGATGGGGTGAATTTTTCGGTCAACCCAGGGGAAGTTTTAGGGTTGGCTGGAGAGAGTGGTTGCGGAAAGACGACAACAGGGATGACCATTACTAAACTCTATCAACCCACTTCGGGAAAAATACTTTTCCACCAGCAGGACGTGGCGGCGATTGAGGGGAGGAAGGGGTTGAAGGAATTTCGTAAAAATGCCCAGATTGTTTTTCAGAACCCTTATGAATCCCTCAATCCCCGTTTTACCGTATTGCAAAGCATAGAAGAGCCGATTAAAATCCATTATGCTGTTTCCCGGGAGGAACGCCATAAAATGGTGATTCTCGCCCTCGAGCGGGCGGGGCTGGTTCCACCTGGTTATTTTTTAGATCGGTATCCTCATGAGTTAAGCGGTGGGCAATTGCAACGGGTGGCCATCGCCCGGGCTATTTCGATCGAGCCCGCCTTTCTGGTGGCCGACGAGCCGGTTTCGATGCTGGATGTTTCCATCCGCGCCGGGATTCTTAATTTGCTTAGGTATTTCTCCAGAGAATTGCACATGGGGATTTTATACATCTCCCATGATTTATCGACGATGAAACATATTTGCAATTCCATTGCCATCATGTACCTGGGAAGGATTGTGGAAATGGGGGTTTCTCAACAAGTGCTTAATGAACCCCGACATCCTTACGCTAAGGCCCTGGTTTCAGCTGTTCCTCTGATGAGGGGCCGCTTCCAAAGAAAGCGGATTATCCTGGAAGGAGCTGTCCCCAACCCCATTGATCTGCCTGCGGGGTGCCGGTTTCGCCCTCGCTGCCCAAAGGCCGAGAAGGTTTGCCGCGATGAGGAACCGGAATTGATGTTGTTAGGAGATGGCCGTCAAGTAGCTTGTCACCTGTATCATTGAAACCTGTCCCGCGGCAGGCGACCATACTTTAATTGCATAGGAAATTGCTTTTTTCAACTTAAGTCACTTAACTTAAAGAAGTATTTCACTCCCTCCCAACCCTCCCCCCTCGAGGGGGAGGGAGAGGGTGGGGGGGATTAACTTGATTGTATAGGAAATTCCTTTTCTATCCCCCTCCCCCCAACCCCCTCCCGCCAGGGGAGGGGAGATACTGGGGGATCCAAAATTCCCTCCCCCTCGATGGGGGAGGGTTAGGGTGGGGGTGTTAATAACTTGATCTTTAAAGGAGGAAGGAATGGAGAAAAAAAGCACTACTCTTCGCAAGCTCTTAAAGAAGGATGATCTCCTATTTACCATCTGGGTGGGGACAGCCCATCAAGCCCAGCTGGCTGAAAAAATTGGTTTCCCGGCAGTGGGCATTTCCGGTTCCAATACAAGTACCCATATCCTGGGGCTTCCAGATGCGGGGTTTCTTACGCTGACGGAATTGGTGGAGAATGTGGAGCGAATCTGCCGAGGTATAAATCTCCCCGTAATCGTTGACTGCGACACTGGGTTTGGCAATGCCATCAATGTACGCCGCACAGTCGATGCCGTCATCCGGGCTGGGGCAGCTGGCCTTTTTATCGAGGATCAGGTGGCACCCAAACGCTGCGGGTTTGTGAAAGGCAAAGAGTTAATTCCCCTGGAGGAGGCTGTAGGGAAGTACCGGGCGGCGATTGACGTCCGGGATGAACTGGATCCGGATTTTATCATCATGGCGCGGACGGACGCCAGAGGAGCAGTCGGAGGAAGCATTGAAGAAGTTATCCGCAGGGGAAAAGCTTACCTGGAATTGGGGGTGGATATATTCTATGCGGAAGCCTTACAGTCGCGGGAGGAAATCAGGCAAGTGCGCAGCGCCTTGAAGGATTGTTTGTTGGTGGTGACGCCCCATGCAATTAATCCCCCTCTGACCCAAAAAGAGATGCAAGAACTGGGGCTTTGCATGGCTGGTTGTCATATCGCCCAAATCGGCTCGATAGCCATGTATGATTTCCTGGTGGAATTTAAGAAGCGCGGAATAGAAGTGTTAAACGAGTTTCGTAAAAAAACCGGAAACCATCCGCTGGGCGGGTTTGGCATATTCGACTTAGCCGGATTCCCCCGGGTTGTAGAGTGGGAGAAAAAATATCTCTCTCCGGAAAAGCTGGAAAAGTACGAACAATCCTTGGGTGTTTATGACCCGCGGGTAGGGCACCAGAACAAAGCCTGAAAGCAGAGTAAGAAACTAAAAGAAGGAGGGGAAGATGAAAAAAATGCACGAAGAATATGCTCCGAGATCATGGGAGCAGGGGATGGACCGCCGCACTTTTCTTAAGATTGCGGGAGTTACCGGCGGCCTGCTAACCATGCCCGGGATTCCTTTGAAGGATCTCCTGGCCGCCGACCCGCGCATCGAATTAGAGGACCCAAGCTACAAGTCCCTCTATGGCGTCAAAGATTATTACCTTCAGGACCCAAAGTGGGTGGAACAAACCTTGCCGAGGCTGCAGTGGCCCAAAGCGGGAGAAAGGGTGCCGGAAATTTCCGTCTTGACTGTTTCGGAGAATCCTTTCTGGTTAGATTTTATGCGCAAAGTGGCCGAAGACGGAAAGCAGATAGGGCTGAAATATAGCCTACAACAAGTATCCAACGCCCGCTGGCTGGACTTAATTAACAAGCATCTCCATGGCGATATTGAATTACATCCCTCGATTATTCGCCCGGAAAGGATCGATGCCTCCGAGTGGCTGACATCGAGGGCTCATGGTCTGGACCGGCGGAACTACGGGGAATGGGTCAACAAAGAATTCGATGAAGTGATCCGCCTGCAGTCAGCGGAGATCGACCCCAAGAAACGACTCCAACACATTTGGAAGGGACAAAAAATCATAGCGGAGGACTACTACATTGCCCAGTTTGGGTGGGGGCCTTTTATCGTGGAAGCTTACAATAAGAATTTATGGGAGGGGATTGTCCAGAGCAAAGGCTTCGGCATTGCTTCTTCCAATCTGTTTTGGACCTTCCTCAATATCAAACCCAAAACCTCTCGCAAGAGGTTGATCGTTGGGTCGACCCAACTGATAGAGACGACTAATATCTTTGCTGCTGGCCATCGCTTCCGATCCATCGGCCGGATGATTTATGATCGCTTAGCCTATTTGGATAAGGACCTAAATGTAGTTCCCTGGGCCGCTGAGTCTTGGGAAGTGCTGGATAACCGGACATGGGATGTGAAGCTGCGGGGAGGCATGAAGTTTCACGACGGCAAATCGGTGACCGTCGACGACTTGAAGTTTACCCTCGATTTCATGCTCAAGTACGAGAGAGGGATTTTCTACACGGCCAACCAATTCCTGGAGAGCGTGGAAATTTCCGATCGGGGCAACCGCAAAGTCCGCTTCCGCTTCAAGAAGCCCTACGCGGAGTTTGAGACTTATTTCCTCCAGCTCAACGTGATCCTGCCCAAGCACCTTTTCGAGGGCATTATGGAAAAACAGAAAGTAGGGGACAATCCGCGGCTGCTGGAGATTGCCCATCCGATCGGAAGCGGTCCCTTCAAATTTGGGCCATATAAAAAAGACGTAGAGATGATTCTGATCGCCAACAAAGATCACTTTGCCGCCCCCAAAATAGATGAATTGTTATATGTGGTCGTTCCCAGCGTCGATGGCATGTTGGGCCGGCTGGAAACTCAAGAGATTGACGTTGCTGAAGAAACATATTTAAGGCCGTCTCAGGTCAAACCTCTGCAAAAGATAAAACATCTGGCCATCATGCGCACTCCGGACATCATGTGGTTTCATGGAGTTCCCCGGGCTTCATGGCTTCCCTGGCGGGACATCGAGTTTCGCCGCGCCTGGCACCATTCCATCGACCGGGAGTTTTTGATTAAAGTTTGCTGGGAAGGAGAGGGACGAATTCCCACTTCGAACACCTTTTTTGTCGCCGGCAACCCATGGCACAACCCGAATTTACCCCCCACCCCCCATTACGATTTGAAGTTGGCGCGGCAGATCCTCAAGGATGCCGGCTATAGCTGGGATAAGGAAGGACAACTGGTCTACCCGCCCCCAACAGATAAGAAATTCATCGAGCGGATCAGTCGGGTGTGTAAAGAGGGTTACACTTGGGGCGGATTAAAGATGCTGCCCCGAAGTTGATGAAATGCTTGCAGGAAGACCCTCAGGGCTTACCCCTGAGGGTTCCTCAAACTTTCGAGGAGAGAAGATGACCGGTTTAAAAAAATACATCCTCATGCGGCTCATTTCTTTAGTGTTCGTTATTTTCTGTATCCTTTCAATTATATTCGTCCTGGTGAAATTTCTCCCCGGGGATCCCACGGCAATATTTGTGGATAGCAGATTTTCGCCAGAGATGATCGACATGCAGAAGAAGCTCTGGGGACTCACCGATCCTTTGTGGGTGCAATATCTGAGTTATTTGAAGAACATGGCCATTTTTGATTTTGGAAGATCCTTTTTCCAGATCCAGCCTGTACGGGAGATCGTCCTGGAAAAATTGCTCAACACCTGCGCAATGATGGTGCCCTCGGTGATTCTCAGTGTTGTTTTGGGAACGATCCTGGGAGCGGTCGCAGGCTGGAAACGAGGGTCCAAATTCGAAACTACGATGGTTACGACGAGCTTGTTCCTACGTTCGGCGCCTTCTTTCTTTGTGGGAATCTTAGTGTTGATGCTTTTCTCTTATACGCTGCGGTGGTTGCCTTCGGGAGGGATGAGTCCTCCGGGGACCGCGGCCGGGTTTTGGCAGACGGTTTTTTCCGTCGGGTTTTTAAAGCATTTAATTCTGCCTACAATCGTGCTGATGAGCCGGGAAATCACCGGGCCGATTTTGCTTCTCCGTAGCAGCATGCTGGAGGTGAAAGGCAGCGATTTTTTAGACATTCTGCGGGCCAAGGGATTATCCGAGGCTCAGATCATCAAGCATGCCACCCGCAATGCCCTTCTACCGCTGGTTACTTACGTAGCGGTCATGACCGGGCTTTTGTTTCAGGGGCAAGTGCTTTTGGAAATCATTTTTGCCTGGCCAGGGATTGGGAGAGAGATCGTGACCGCGCTGAAAGACCTGGATTACCCGGTGGCACAAGCTTGTTTCTATTTGATGGCTTTGACCATTCTCCTCATGAATTTTATCGCTGATTTGCTTTACGGTTTCATCGATCCGCGGATTACCTACAATTGAACAATTCGGCCCTAAATCCTTAAAGGAGAGATAGCATGGAAATGTCTGGCGCAGGCAGAGGAAAATCTGCAAGGGTTAGAAAGCTCTCATTCCTGCATTGGCCCTTAGAGAGCCTAAAAGTCATTTTTCAAGATACCCTTGGGGCCATTGGGCTGATTTTTTTGGTCATCTTTATCGTGATGGCCTTTTTAGCACCGATGGTGGCCCCTTGGGGTCCCTTCGATGTGGTTTTCAACCCGGATAAATCCGTGAGGCGCCTTCTTCCTCCGAATCCCACGAATTTGCTCGGGACCACCAATATGGGCATGGATGTCTTCAGCCAACTTTTATATGGCTCACGCATAGCCTTAGTTGTTGGATTTTTTTCAGCCATCGCCGGTGCCTTGCTCGGCACATTGGTTGGGTTGTTTTCCGGTTATTATGGGCGATGGATAGATCAAGTATTAATGCGGATTACGGACATTGCTTTTGGTATTCCTATTTTGCCTTTTGCGCTGATCATCATCTCGGTCACCAAGCCTAGCCTGACAATCATCATTTTGCTGATCATCTTTTTCCTGTGGCGAACCACGGCCCGAGTGATCCGCTCTCAGGTGCTCAGCTTGCGGGAAAGACCATTTGTGTGGGCGGCCAAAGCAGCCGGGGCCAGTGACTTGAAAATTCTTTTTTTCCATATCGGGCCGAATGTTTTGCCTTTCAGTTTTCTTTACATGGCCATCGGAGTTTCGGCGGGAGTGATGTATGAAGCGGCACTAAGCTTCCTGGGCTTCGGGGACCCTCATGTCTTGAGCTGGGGGCAAATGTTAAACTTCGCTTTTAATGCCGGCGCTATGCGCAATGCTTGGTGGTGGGTACTCCCTCCAGGACTCTGTTTATCCCTATTCGTCACTTCTTCGTTCATGATTACCCGGGCTTACGAGCAGATGATCAATCCGAGGTTGAGGGAAATTTGATATGGCAGTTCTCGAAGTCAAAGATTTGCGCATCTATTACAGGACATTGAAGGGTTATGCCCAGGCCGTCGATGGTGTGTCCTTCCAAATCGAGGAAGGTGAATACCTGGGTTTGGTTGGCGAATCCGGATGTGGAAAATCGACCATTGCCAAGGCCATTCTGAGGATTTTGCCCCCCAACGGAGAGATTATGGGGGGCGCGATCCTATTCAACGGCCAGGATCTCGTCTCCATGAAGTCCAGCGACCTGAAAAAAATCCAGTGGAAAGAGATTTCCATGGTCCCCCAGAGCGCTATGTATTCCTTCGACCCCGTTTACCGGATTGAAGATCAGCTTCTGGAAGCCATTGAAACGCATGAAAAAACAACGCGCGAAGTGGCCCTGAGTAAAATCCGGGAACTCTTTGGCCTGGTGGGATTGAATGAAAAGCGGCTGAAAGATTACCCCCACCAGTTTAGCGGGGGGATGCGGCAGCGGGCGATGATTGCCATGGCCTTAACGCTCGATCCCACCTTGATCATCGCTGACGAGGCCACAACCGGGCTGGATGTTATTGTCCAGGATCAAATCCTATATCGCATTAAGGAGATTCACGAGAAGATGAAGAAGACCATGCTTTTGATTACTCATAATATGGCAGTAGTAGCAGAAAATTGCGACAAGATCGGGGTCATGTACGCAGGAAAGATCATGGAGTATGGGGGAGAATCCGTATTCCTCAACCCTTACCATCCCTATACCCTCGGGCTGGTGAATGCTTTCCCCAGCCTCACCGATACGGGGCGAGAATTAATTTCCATCCCTGGCTATCCACCAAGTCTTCTCAACCCCCCGAAAGGATGTCGGTTTCATGATCGATGTCCGTTTACTAAAGAGGAATGCGTTAAGGAAGAGCCTCTTTTGAGACTGGTAGCCGAGAAGCACTTTTCTGCTTGTCATTATCCGGATCAGGTTGACAGGTTCCGAGATCTGGCTCAAAAACCCGAGACTTGGGCAAAAAGGGAATGAACAATCTGTCTATCTTTAGGTCTCGGGAAGTAAATTTTTTTAGGGGGAAAAAATGAAACGAAGTAAAGTTTTAAGGGAATTGTTAGCCAAGAAAGAGCTGTTGATCGTGCCGGCGGCTTATGATGCTCTTTCGGCAAAAATCATCGAACAAGCCGGGTTCAAGGTCATAGGGGTGAGCGGATACGGTATCTCGGCGACCATGTTGGGGAAACCGGATGTTGGACTTACGACCTTAACCGAAGTGGTCAACGTGGCTCGGTACATCGCCAGCGCCGTCAAAATTCCTGTATTTTGCGATGCGGACACAGGGTACGGGAATGCCATCAATGTTATGCGCACGACTGAGGAATTCATCCTAGCGGGAGTGGCAGGGGTTCACATTGAAGATCAAGTTGCCCCGAAACGTTGCGGACATGTGGCGGGTAAGCAGGTGGTTTCTGTCGAAGAAGCCGTGGGCAAATACCGCGCCGCGGATCACATCCGGCGGGAACTGGACCCTGATTTTGTGCTCATTGCCCGCACCGATGCCCTCGGGGCTATAGGGGGCAGCATCGAGGAGGTAATCCGCCGAGGAAAAGCTTATATAGAGGCTGGGGCGGATGTAATCTTTCCGGATGGCATTACCAGCGTAGAAGTACTCCAACGCTGTGTTCATGAAATCCCCGCTCCGATCATGTACAATATGGTGGGAGTGTCCCCCCTACTTCCCATGTCCCAACTGCAAGAGATGGGCGTAGCCATTGTGGCCAATGCCGGGGGAGCTTTCCGCTCTGCCACAAGAGCCTTGTGGGATTACATGCAGGCCTTTGCCAAAGGCGGAACAGATTTCCTGATTCAGTTTGAAAGAGACATCCAAGGACATCCTACGGCGAACTTCCACCAATTCATTGGCTTTGCCGAAATCCGCAAATTAGAAGAGGAATATCTGCCCAGCGAGGAAGTACAGCGCAAATATGCCCAATCCATTGGTTATCAACCTTAAAGGCAGGTTCAGGGGTCAAAAAGACCCCCTTCATATCGTTTTAAAAAAGGGGTAAAAACATGGGAATGACAATGGCTGAGAAAATCTTGGCGCGGGCTTCAGGGCGTACAAAAGTGGTCCCCGGGGAAATTGTCATGGGCAAAATAGACCGATTGATGATCATTGGGGAAATCTGGCCAGAAATTCTGTCTTTGTTAAACAAATTGGGGGCAGATCGGTTGTGGAACCCCGACCGGGTGGTGGTGGTTCATGAGCACATGGTTCCTCCGGCTAACGTTCCCATCGCCGATGCTTTTGTCCAATCCCGCCAGGCGGTAGAAAAATTTGGAATCAAGAATTTTTATGAGATGGGCCGCAGCGGGATCTGCCACCAGCTTTTTGTAGAAAAGGGGTTTGCTCTTCCTGGGCAATTGGTAGTAGGTACAGACTCGCATACGACCACTTACGGAGCCCTGAACGTGGCCTCGCGGGGAATTAATCAGGACCTTCCTTATGTCTTAGTGCGGGGAGAACTTTGGTTTCGGGTTCCGGAGACCATTCGATTTGAGGTCAGCGGAAAGCTTCCCGATGCCGTCATGAGCAAGGATATCTTCTTATTTATCGCCGGGGAATATGGAACGGACGTCGCCCTTTACAAGTCAGTAGAATTTGTCGGGCCCACAGTGGCAGAAATGTCCATTGCCAGCCGGCTGACCATCTCCAACATGGGGATCGAGATCGGGGCAAAGTTCTTGATCTTTGAAGCAGATGAAAAGACCCAGGCGTATCTGAAAGACAAGGCCCAAGAACCTTACGAGCTGGTAAAAAGCGACTCAGACGCGGTCTTTGAATCGACTTATAAAATTAAAGTGGATCAATTAGAACCCCTGGTGGCCTGCCCCCATGACGTAGGGAATGTGAAACCGGTGAGCGAAGTAAAAGGGACCCCCATTCACCAAGCGTTTCTCGGCTCCTGCACGAATGCCCGTTATGAAGACCTGGAGATTGCCGCCAATATTCTCAAAGGGAAAAAGATCCATCCCAAAATCAGATTGATCGTGACACCGGCTTCCCAGTCTATTTACAAGCAAGCCCTTCAGAAGGGTTTGATCGAGGTTTTCATCGATGCCGAAGCCGTAGTCACCAACCCCACTTGCGGAGCCTGCGGGGGTCTTCACCTGGGCATCTTGGGGGCCGGAGAGAGGTGCATTTCTTCGCAAAATAGAAACTTTAAGGCGCGCATGGGGAGCCCGGAGTCCGAGGTATATCTGGCATCACCCGCGACGGTTGCGGCTTCCGCCATTGCTGGGGCGATCGCCGACCCCAGAGATTATTTGCAATAATCTATTTACAGAGGAGGGTGGCATGAGCTCGCTAAAAGGCCGAGTTTGGAAATTCGGGGACAACATCAGCACCGACCTGCTGATGCCTACGGCAAGTATGTTCGGAAAAGCGACAGAAGAAGAAATGAAAGATTATTGTATGTATGCCGAGCGACCCGATTTTGCCAAGAACGTGAAAAGGGGGGATATCGTGGTGGCCGGCAAAAATTTTGGGTGCGGGTCCAGCCGCCCAGCGGCCAAGAATCTTTTGGCCCTCGGTATCGATTGCGTTATGGCTGACTCCATGGGAGCGATCTTTTATCGAAACTCCATCAATTTGGGGCTTCCCTTATTTTCCATCAAAGATGTTTCCAAATTCTTCGAGGATGGTGATGAAGCGGAAGTGAACCTGAGCAGCGGAGAAGTGAAAAACATAAGAACAGGGCAAACCCTAAGAGCCAGTCCCTTGCCAGAAGAATTGAGGCGCATCCTGCAGGCAGGAGGCATTATCCCCTTTTTAAAAGAAGAGGCCAAAGCAGGAAGACTTTACAAAGACTGAGTACTTTTTTTGTCCGATCCAGGTTCATAAAGTCCTAAAGTCTTTATGCGAAGGATGGGCAATACCCCAAAAGGAAACAGAGTAAGAATCTTAGCAGCTTGCATTTTATATATTTCTCTCCCCCAAAAGAACCTCTATTTTTAGAGTCGGGGGAAGATTTCAAAAAAAAGGAGGAAACAGTGAAAAAAACGACTCAACTTCGGGAGCTTCTAGCGAAGAAGGAGATTTTAGTTGTTCCCGGCTGTTACAATGCGCTTACCGCGAAAATTATCGAAAAAGCCGGGTTTGACGCAGTCTACCTTTCCGGGTATGGCATCTCCGTTTCGCTGCTGGGCATGCCCGATGTAGGGCTGGCCACCATGACCGAAGTACATACCGTTGCCCGCTACGTGGCCAACGCCGTTTCTATCCCAGTCATCGCCGACTCGGACACCGGTTACGGAAACGCGATCAACGTCCTGCGCACGGTGAGGGAATACATTCAAACTGGAGTAGCCGCCATCCACTTGGAGGACCAGATTACCCCCAAACGCTGCGGTCATGTGGCCGGCAAGATGCTTGTGCCAGTGGAAGAAGCCGTGGGAAAGATTATGGCTGCCGATGCGGCGAGGAAAGAGATGGACCCTGATTTCCTGATCATCGCCCGCACGGACGCCCGGGGTGCGGTGGGAGGAGGTCTGGAGGAGGCCATTGCCAGAGCCAACGCCTATATCAAAGCGGGCGCAGATATGGCCTTTGTGGAAGCTCCGCTTTCCGCCGATGAGTTGCGAAAAATAGTGAAGGAAGTGGCGGCGCCCCTACTGTACAACGTCGCTGGAGTCTCGCCTTATCTACCCATAGAAGAATTGGAAGAAATCGGCGTCTCGCTGGTCATTTATCCTGGCGTTTCTTTGCGGGCCACGGCCAAGGCAGTTTGGGATCTTAGCCAGGCCATCAAAACTAAGGGGACACAGGCAGAAATAGATTTTCAAAAACAGATGAAAGGCCATCCTTTGGAAGATTTCCATGCCTTTGCCGGCTTCCAAGAGATTCGCCAGATAGAAGAGAAGTTCCTGCCCAAAGCGGATGTAGCGAGCAAATATGAAGATACTATCGGTTACCAGCCCTGAAGCCACAGGGGAGAAACATCTGGCGCTTCGGTTTTCCCCGATAGGGGAAAAATAAAAAATCCATTATACGAGGAGGATAACGATGAAAAAGAAATGTTTTGTTTTTTTCCTGGCATCATTCCTGGTCATATGCGCAAGTTTATCGATGGACCCCGCCTCGGCTGCGGCCAAAGAAAAAAAATCCATAACCATCGCGGCCGGAAGACCAGGGGACGTATGGTATGTCTTGTCGCATGCCTTAGCCACTTTTATTAACGAACGTTCTGATAAGCTTAAAGCTGATGTAGTAGCTACAGCAGGAGTGACCGATAATACCAGATTGATTATGGGAAAACCGGAATTCCGAGCAACTCATGTTAATGTGACCATGATTCCTGGTCATACTGTCTGGGGTAAGGGGGAATATTTTCCATTGAAGATCGGGTCATTAGTCCACTTGGCCTCGGTATGGATTACTTTTGACCCCAAAATAAAAACTTTTACTGACTTAAAAGGGAAAGCGGTGGCCCTTCCCCGAAAGGTAGAAAAAGGTTATGCCTGGATCTTTGCTGATCAGCTGAAACAAGCAGGGGTATGGGAGAGTATCAAGCCAATGCACGGAGGCTTGAGTGCCTTAGTCACCGCACTTCGAGATGGTGCAGCCCATGCCGGTGTCATGATGTTTGACTTTGTGTACCCAAATGAATTTAGACTTGGGTCCTCTTTGGAAGAATTAAAGGCTCGCGCCACGCTCCATTTCATCCAGCAAGGAAACGTGGATGCTAACATAGCCATGATTGCCAAAGCTTGCCGTTCTGAGGAATTCGCTGCCTTAAATCTGCCAACGCTGGCTTTGGTTGTACCGGCCAAAGCCATGGGACCGACCCAGACCGAAGCGATGGCTGTAGTTTCCTGCCCCGTCTATTGGTCTGCGGGTAAGGAAATGCCTAATGACGTGGTTTATGAGATAACCAAAATCCTATACGAAGCCGCTAAGAAAGGGGATTTTGCACCTTACCATACAATGGGGAAGGGTATCACTCCAGATTTTTTGACAACCTCATTCTGGGAAACTGAAAAATTATGTCAGGATAATTTTCATCCCGGTGCGTTGAAGTTTTATGATGATGTAAAAATCCGTCTAAAAAGCTTCGGAGAAGAATACGCCAAATATCGTAAATAGAATGAAGATTCCCGTTCAGGATTTAAAGGGTAAATGGATCGCAGGAGGAGATTTTTTCCATTTACCCTTTCTCTGCTATTAGGCGGCAGTTGCGGCTGAAAATAATCTAAAGAGTTAAAATGCGACTGTAAAAATCCTCTTTAAGGAGAAAACGATGGGAATGAATTCAGATCAAGGGGGGAGAATACAAAAATGGATGGGATATATTCTGGGCGGAATCGCCTTCTTAATGATTTTGTATCATTTCTATTATATTACCCATCTACCTTTTGAACCCTCACAACATGCCATCGTGCATCTCGGCTTTGCCTCCGTGATTATGATCCTCTATAAGCTCCGGCAGCGTTTTCAGGCCGCTTATATATTAATGTTGGCAGCCACTATATGCGTCAACTTATATTTTTTTACCCATTATGATGAGATCCTCTCCAACCCCAGCTACCCTCCCAATATAGCTCTTGTAGCCGGAGCCCTATCCGCAGTCATCGTTTTTATTCTGACGGTAGAAGCTTTTGGCTGGATTTTTCCTATTCTAACGGCTATCGCTCTTTTATATACAGCCTTTGGTTCATATCTACCTTCTTTGATCAAAGCCCCATCTATAGATTTACAACGTTTAATTACATTGATGAGCGCGGATGTCACCACTCCATGGGGAGTCTATGGTAGTCTTCTTATCCTTTCAGCCAATTATCTCTTTCTTTTTATTTTTTTTGGATCCGTATTAGAGGCCTTTGGTGGATTACGGTTCATTATGTCAATCGGATCTCTTGCTGCCTCTAAATTCAGAAGCGGCGCAGCTGCATTATCAGTATTTACAAGTGCTCTTTTGGGTTCCCTTACAGGTAGCACCGTCGCTAATATTACGATAACTGGCTCTTTCACCATTCCCATGATGAAGAAGACAGGATATACTCCCGAACATGCTGCCGCCATAGAAACAGCTGCCTCGAGCGGGGGTCAAATTTTACCTCCAGTCATGGGCGCAACTGTTTTTGTAATGGCAGGATATACGGGAATTCCCTATATCTCCATTGCTAAAGTTTCTTTTATTCCCGCCATCATTTATTTTGCTATTGTTCTTCTCTATGTAGAATTGAACGCCCGGAAGCTCAATATTGCGCCTATGCCTTTACAAAAAATTAATATGAAGAGTTTATTATTTGATGGCCCGGTGTTTATCGTTCCTCTCTTACTTCTTTTGATACTCTTGATGCAGGGACGTTCCCTCATGTTCACTATCTTCTGGTCATTAATTTGTGTTGTCATTCTTGGCCTTTTATCCGGCATCAGAAAAGAGGCTCGGTTGGACTGGGACAAAATGAAAAATAGGCTTATGGATGGAATTATATCCGGCAGTCAAATCGCTATCGTGTTAGCCCTTATTGGAATCATCGTCGGCACAGTGGAAGTAACCGGATTAGGAATGAAGCTTGGTAAAGTATTGTTACTATTATGTCATAACAATCTTTTTCTGCTTCTAATCATTACCGCATTAACATCTATGATATTAGGAGTAGGTGTACCCACTCCCGCCGCCTACATAATATGCGCAACCATTCTCTCTCCCGCGATGATCAAGCTTGGCGTCCCACTTCTCCAAGCTCATCTTTTTCCGTTGTATTACGCTGTCTTTGCTCACCTCACCCCGCCAGTGGCGATTGGGCTCATGGTGGCCTGCAAAATGGCCGAGGCTAAATATTGGCCGGCAGCAGGAGAAGCATTAAAGGTAGCCTTGGCTTCCTTTCTGTTTCCATTCTTTTTTATTTATTCTCCGGCTATCTTGCTCCAATTTGAGAGCCTCTCCTCCGGAGTGCAACAATTTTTAGCGATCCTATTGACCTTTTTTACTGTTTCCATTGCCCTCAATAAATACTGGTCTACAAGACTTAATTTGGCTCAGCATGCCATTTTAATTGGCGCCGCCTTAGCCTCCTTCATTTCTATTTTCACTGTAAAAATTTATTTGTTTTTAATCATCGGGGGATTGCTGAGCATTGTGGGAATTGCTTTAAATATGCGCATGTCGAAAAAGGGTATGGCTTCTAAAAGTCAAAAATTTACTGGGGTGCTTTGAAATAAAGCTGATCGCTAAAGGAAAAGAGCGAGGAGACAACCATGGGGATGACAATCTCCCAAAAGATATTAGCCGCTCATGCTAATCTTCAATCGGTCAAAAGCGGAGATATCGTTTCTGTCAAACTCGATACAATATTAGGTAATGATATCAGCGCGTTCATGGCCCTTGAGGAACTGGAGAAGATCGGCAGGCCACCACTCCAAGCGGCGAGAGATATCATTTTGGTTCTTGATCATTTTACGCCCAATAAAGACATTGGCACTGCCGAACAATGTCGGGTTTTGCGGGAATTCGCCGAGGGGGCAGGAATTGAACAATATTTCGAGGGGGGGCGAGCCGGTATTGAACACGCTCTTCTGCCGGAAGCTGGACTCGTGGTTCCCGGAGATTTGATCGTTGGGGGTGATTCCCATACATGTACTTATGGGGCTTTGGGGGCATTTGCCATGGGTGTGGGAAGCACTGACCTGGCTGCAGCCATGGTGCTCGGAAAAACCTGGCTTAAAGTTTTCGAAACGATCCGCATCAATTGCTACGGAATTTTGGGAGAATGGGTCGGGGGCAAAGACTTGATCCTCTATACCATAGGGAAAATCGGAACAGACGGTGCCTTGGGAAAAACCATTGAATTTTGTGGACCAACCGTCAAGTCATTGGATGTTGAAGATCGCCTGACTATGGCAAACATGGCGGTGGAAGCAGGGGCGGTCAACGGAATCATGGAGCCTGATCCGGTAATCAAAAACTTCCTTGCCGATCGAAGCCGTCGGAAAGGAATTTATTTTACTACTGATTCCGATGCGACCTATGAACAGGAGTTGGATATTGATGTTTTTTCCATAGCCCCCCAAGTGGCTCTGCCGCCCTCGCCAGGGAATGCTGTTTCGGTTCAGGAAGCCAGCGGTATAAAAATTAACCAGGTGTTCATCGGCTCGTGCACCAATGGCCGTATCGGAGATTTAAGGGTGGCGGCAAAAGTTCTAAATGGCAGAAAAGTGGATTCAAGGATTCGCATGCTCATCTCCCCAGCCACTCCTGGAATTTACCGCCAGGCAATGGAAGAAGGCTTGCTTAAAATTTTCTCCGAAGCGGAGGCAGTAATATTACCCCCCAGTTGTGGGGTTTGCTTTGGGGGCCATCTTGGTATTCTGGCAAAGGGAGAAGTCTGCCTATCTACGACGAATCGAAATTTCAAGGGACGTATGGGACATCCTGACAGCAAGGTTTACTTGACGAGTCCAGCAGTGGCTGCAGCTTCTGCCGTACGAGGGGAGATTACACACCCGTCTTCACTAATTTAAGAAAAGGAAACATGATAATGATCTTTCGAGGAAAAGTGTGGATCCTTGGAAACAATATCGATACAGATATGATTATCTCAGGGAAGTATCTCAGCTTCACCGATCCATCCTTCTTAGCCGAACATTGTTTAGAAGGAATAGAAAAAGGATGGAGCAACAAAATAGCCAAAGGGGACATTTTGATAGCCGGGAAAAACTTTGGCTGCGGGTCATCCAGGGAGCATGCGGTGGTAGCTTTGAAAGCTGCTGGGATCTCATGTATCATAGCCGAAAGTTTCGGCGCCATATTCTTCCGTAACTTCATAAATCTCGGTCTTGCCGCGATTGAACTCAGAGATGCAAGTAAAAGATTCAACGAAGGCGATATGGTTGAAGTTGACCTTGAAGCTGGAAAAGCCCGAAACATGGCCACCCAAAAAACTTATCCATTTCCTCCCATGCCGTCGATAGTTCTCGACATCTTAAAAGCCGGGGGATTGCTCCACTTTATTGGTAAAACAAACCCAAATAATTTCCCAGCCTCTTACCTTCGTAGCGCCCTATCTTCCTAATTGGGGTTCAATTTTAAAAGAGTGAGCTATCTTTTCTTGGCCACCACAGAAGATGAGTGGGCTATTTTCAGGACAAATATGGATGAGATTCCTTGCATGATCTTAAGAAGAGGGAAAATTATCGATGGTCAGCTCATTAGAGCCTTGCAAAGGCCTCTGAAAACCGGAATAATAATTTTAGGGGGGATTTTTGAGCGGGGGAAGGGAGTCCGTTATGAATATCCTTATCGGAGGAGAGGCCGGCCAGGGGCTGGCCACGGTTGGAGAGATTCTGGCCAAAAGCCTGGTGCGCAGCGGCTATTTTATTTTGGTCACCCAAAGCTATCAATCCCGCATTCGGGGCGGGCATAATACCTTTGCCATCCGGGTGAGTTCAGAAGAAATCTTGGCCCCGCAGGAACCAGTCGATCTTCTGGTCGCCCTGAATGACGAAACTCTTACCCTCCATCAAAAAGAATTATCATCCCGGGTACGCATCGTGGCCGATCAGGGGTGTACCCTCGAAGAAGAAAACTGCCTCAAAGTCCCTTATGGCCATTTGGCTGCGGATAAATTCTCCAACATCGCAGCCCTGGGAGTGGTCTGCTCTCTCCTCGGGCTGGAAGAAGCATTGGTGGGCCGAACCCTGGAGGATTTTTTTGGAAAGAAGAACTCTGGTTTGATTGAAGAAAACCGGCGGATTTTAAGTGAAGCTTTTCGGTGGACTTCCGCTCAGCCCACTTTCGCCGGGAAACTTCCTCCCCTTTCCAACCCCCCTTCGCGGGTGATGATCCAGGGAAATGAGGCCATTGCTCTGGGGGCCATCTCTGCCGGGCTGAAATTTTATTCTTTCTACCCGATGACGCCCTCCACTTCCATCAGCTTAACCCTTGCCCGGCTGGCCGGAAAAATGGGACTGATCGTGGAGCAAGCCGAGGACGAGATCGCGGCCATCAACATGGCCATCGGCGCTTCCTTTGCCGGAGCGCCAAGTATGGTGGCCACATCAGGAGGAGGGTTTGCTTTGATGGCGGAGGGAGTAAGCCTGGCGGCCATGACCGAAACCCCCCTGGTGATCGTGATTGCCCAGCGCCCGGGCCCGGCCACGGGCCTGCCCACCCGCACGGAACAAGGGGATTTAAACTTCGTGCTCCACGCCGGTCACGGAGAGTTCCCGCGGGCCATCTTTGCTCCCGGAACTATTGAGGAGTGTTTTGCCCAAACCCTTAAGGCATTTTCCCTGGCGGAAAAATTTCAGGGGCCAATATTTATTCTCACTGATCAGTTTCTATCCGACTCCTACCGGGCAGTTATTCCATTTGATGTAGAAAATTTTTCACCCATCCACCCTCCGGCTGATGCCCTTAAAGCCGAGGGGCAATACCGCCGGTTTGCCCTCACGGATAGCGGGGTTTCGCCCCGTCTTCTCCCCGGCCTGACTGAGCGCCTGGTCGTAGCCGGAAGCGATGAGCACACAGAAGATGGACATCTCACCGAGGATCTTTCCGTCCGGAAACAGATGGTGGAGAAACGTTTAAAAAAATCGGAAGGAATTTGTCAGGAAGTTATTCCGGCTGAGTATAAAGGGGATCGGCATCCGGACCTCCTGTTTATCTCCTGGGGTTCGAGCAAAGGTTCTGTTTGGGAGGCAGCTTCAACAATGAGGTCTTCCGGGCAGCGAGTAGCCTCGCTTCATTTCTCCCAGATTTGGCCTCTTATTCCGGACCAATTCATGGGCCTGCTTCAGGAAGCCGGGCGGGTGGTCTGCGTCGAAGGCAATGCCACCGGACAATTTGCCGGTCTTATCCGCCGGGAGACAGGGTTTAAAGTTCATCAACGGGTGAATCGTTATGATGGCTTGCCGATCACTCCGGAGTATATCCTTAGGAAATAAATTTATTGGGACACAGATTTTCAAAGATAACTGCAGATAATTATTTCTTTTTATTTTATCCCGATAATCTGTGTACATCCGTGTCCAAAAAGGAAATTCCTATACAATTAAAGTAGGGAGGAAATATGGTTACGCTGGAAGAATACGGAAACTATGAAACGGCCTGGTGTCCGGGCTGCGGAAATTTTTCCATTCAGAAGGCCGTAAAAAAAACTCTGGTTGCTGCCCAGTTGCCGCCCCATCGGGTTCTCTTTGTCTCCGGGATTGGACAGGCTGCCAAAGCCCCCCATTATATGAACGTGAACCTCTTCGACGGCTTGCATGGCCGATCCTTGCCAGTGGCCACCGGGGCCAAACTGGCCAACCCGACATTGACCATTATCGTGGAGAGCGGAGACGGCTGCAATTACGGAGAAGGAGGAAATCATTTTCTGGCGGCCATCCGCCGCAACATAGATATAACCCTGCTGGTTCACAACAATCAGGTTTACGGGTTGACCAAAGGGCAGGCCAGCCCTACTTCCGAGGCTGGATTCATCACCAAGGCTCAACCCGAAGGAGTAACTTCGGCTCCTTTCAACCCGGTGGCCGTGGCCGTGGCCATGAAGGCCGGATTTGTGGCCAGGGGTTTCTCCGGGCTGGAAGATCACCTCTCCGGTTTAATTAAGCAGGCCATTGCCCACCGCGGTTTCTCCCTTATCGACATCCTGCAACCTTGTGTTTCTTTCAACAAGGTGAATACTTTCAGTTGGTACAAGAAGCGTTGCCGCGAATTACCTGCGGATTATGATCCCCAGAACAAGGAAGCTGCCCTGAAAGTTGCCGAAGAATGGGGAGAAATAATCCCCATCGGGATCATCTACCGCAACAACCGACCTCCCTTCGAAGATAATTTGCCCGTGTTGCAAGAAGGGCCGTTAGTGGGAAAACAAGTAGACCGGAAGCTCTTGGCCAATGTCATGGAGAGCTATCGATAGATTCACTTTTTCCCTTGCCATTGACTCATCACCCGATCAACTCTTTCTTCAACTTGCGCTCGGGCGTCCCACCGGTCATAACCGTTAGCCAGTAGCGTGTCGTATTCTGTCTCGGTATGGCGAATATGGGCGACAACCGCTAAGCAAATCGCCTCTTCATCAAACCTCTTCGCCGCCGCGGAGCGACCGACCCGGCCGCTGTACTTTAGGCAAGCCTGTGTTGAATATTTGCGAGCACGCCTGGTAATGGCCGCATCGCCAGGCGGAAGAAAAAAAAGGTGATCCAAATCGGCGCACGCCAGGCAAAGCGCCCCTTTCTCTTTTTGGAGAGTAATCCAGGCCCCCCGGCCAAGTTCCTCTCCACATTCATCGCAGGTCGAATCTGTGGTCGAGATGAACACTCTTAATTCCGCACTTTGCTTTTCCTGTTTCATCCCCTTGGTCCCTTAATCTCCTTTTTCTCCCATATCCCTTGTATCATTTCCAGCCCTTACCCCAAAGTTCCGCCCGCTTCAAAATGGTTTGATATGTGAGCCTCTTGCAAAAGTATTTTTTGTGGTTCGACAAGCTTGTCCTGAGCGAACCGTTCACCCTTCGAGAACCTCAGGGCGAACGGTGAGTCGAAGGGCTCACCACGAACGAAAAAACTAAATAATTTCAACCTAAGCCCGTTCACCCTGAGCCTGTCGAAGGGTAAATTACGGACTTTTGCAAGAAGCTCATGTTAGACGATCCATAGAAATTATAAAAAAACTTGGCTCTATCTCTCAAAATATCGATAATAATAATGTCTCATCTACCCATGGTAGAAGTAGCTCGGGGGCTGCCCTTCGGGGCGGTCGCTGTTTATTGGAGCCTTTCTTCAAATCTTTCTCTTGACTTTTCTTTTGAATTCTTCGATATTATAAATATCTCATCCACCATGAGTGGAAGGAGTTGGGCTGACGATCTTCGTTGGCCTTTTTCATTTTATCCGTCTTGCATACTTATTTTCCTTTCTGTTAACTTTATCGCGTTTCAAACAAACGCCGAGGGAATAGTAATATGTCCCCCAAATTCCCGCCAATTCCCCCCTTAGTGGTTTTCATCGCATGTGTTGCGGGCATAAAAAATTTATACGAATACCATTTTTTTTCAGAGCATCTTTGTGCTCCCACCAATCGGTATCAACGGCATTTAAAACAACAGGATGATTCCGGCTTGCAGATGCCACTGCAACATATTTTCGGTCAGATCTATCAAAGGTATCTAAATCCCGATCGTCAGGGAATTCCAAGAATTCATCCGGTGCAGATAACTCCGCTGTCAATTTAACGCGTTCACAAACCTCAATTACACCCTGGTTTTCCCATACCCATTTCAGGAATGCGTCACCAGCACCAGGTTGTCCAGCCATACGGAGGCAATTCAGATATTCCGATAAAATCAACATTCCATCGTCGATAACAATCATGCCTCCTTGATATATTTTCGAAAGAATATTCACGCAGGATAGAACACAATCATAATTTGCTTGGTTAGAATGCCCATTAGCAACGATGGGCACATTAACATCGACGACAAAGGCATTCAACCCTCCCCCTCCTTTTTCCGTTCCATCGCCGCTTTGGTTATTGCTGCCATTTCTCCAAACTGATCTCCAAAAAATTCCCTTGGCCAATTTTGAATATTCCCGAAAAGATCTACGCTTAAGGGAGTTAATTTCGATTCTCCTTTTTCTGTTTCGCAAAAATATAATGCGGTTTCATCGGGTGATATCGTTTTCTCAGCTATTCGGCGTTGAAGCCGCTTTAGAAGGTGCTCGCTATGGCTTTCAAAGATAATCTGGATTTTCCGGGTTTTCACCGCATCAATAAATACATCTGTCAAGCCCGCTTGGACAGCTGGGTGCAGGTGGATTTCTGGTTGTTCAAGAATAATAATAGATCCCGCAGGAGCGTAATAACAAAGCACTATTGCAGGTAGGATTTGAGAAACGCCAAATCCAACGTCTGTAATTAATACTTCTGCAGAATTGGGATTCCGGCGGACTTTGACATGATAAATATTTCCTCCTTCTTTTGCCAGCGGTTCCACGTGAAAGGATTCAATAAGATTCAGTGCTTGTAGCCATGCCGCGACTCGCTGTTCCAATGATACTTTCTTTCTTTTCTTTCCCGGCGATATTAATAAGCCTCGCTCACGTGCCGCAAGAATCGCTTCCACAACTCGTTCGCCACGTTGGCCCATGTCAACGGGTTCAGCACCAGACCAAGAATATTGACGTTTTGGATAATCACGAAGTGGCCCAAGGTATTTGGTTTCCGTAAAAAGCCTTTCAAACTCAAGTTGAAGGTCTGATAGAAACCCAGCATTTTGATATCGAGCGTTAACTTCGTTCGGGAAACCGTAACATTTCACGGGAGCAGGAAGGTCCCAAACTCGTCCACGTGTCCGTACGAATTTAAAGCCATCAGATGGTGTCGTTTCCAATTCATAGTTCTCTTTGCCGGTAGATTTGCGTTTCATACTGAAGTCATACCCTGCAAATGAATAATCAAGGTGATTCACGATAAGGCGTTTTTTTTCATTTTCCTCAATTTCCACGCTAAAGCCGATATCATTTCCAGTGAATAATTCGGCATTCTTATCATCTGGCCTTTTTACTTTAAGGGGTTGATTAAGTTTCCATCTAATAGAGCATTTAAGTTTTCCAGATGTTTCGTGCGAGAAAATAAACTCCCTAAAACTTCCAAGGTTAGCAGGGCTTTTTTCATTGCCGAAATCCAGGACCTGCAAACGATCAGTTGATTCAACCGTTTGCTTAATCATTAGAAGCAACTGAAGAATGCTGGTCTTTCCAGAGCTATTCGTGCCGAACAAGCCGGTGATTGGAGCAAGCCGCATTTTCTCGACCTGTTTCCATGACTTAAAATTGGTAAAACTTAATTCAGTAATCATAAAGATTGCTCCTTTCAGATCTCGCCTTCAATGATGCGGACGACTTCGAGTGAGCGTAGAGATTCGAGGCTGTCCCGGATCGGGTGGGGATCATCGGAAATCCGCTCATAGATTTCTTCAATACATATGTAGATGTTTGGTTCCTTTTAATTCATCCGGTCCGTTTAACTCTTAAAAGATTGCTTGTTCAGCCATTCCAATTCTTTCCCCAGCATTTGCGGGTCCTTGCAAACTTGAAAATCCCACCTTCCCATTTGTCCCCAGTTATTCACCGCGCTGACCCACCGCTTTGCCGACTGATATTTGGCCCGGTCAGCACATTGAGAGACCTTAGCTCGATCTCCTCCGCATCTGGCCCAAACGACAAAAGATTCTGGAGTTTTTCCGACTTTATGAGTCTTTTTTCGCCAAGCATTCCGGCCTTCTATTTCAAGAAGCTTTAAAAATAGTAATGTGTCCATGGAATTATGTACTTCTTAAGATTTTTTATGCCGCCGCCCACTCCTGCGATAACACCTCCGCCTGCTCCAGCACGGTCAGCGTCGCCTTCTCCTGTTTGTCGGGTGGGTATCCATGCTTTCTCAGGATCCGCTTCACGAGCACACGCAGCTGCGCCCGAACATTCTCCCGCACGGTCCAGTCGATGGTGACGTTCGCCCGAACCGTTTTCACCAGCTCCCGCGCAATGGTGCGGAGCGTATCGTCCCCCAATACCTTCACGGCGCTGTCGTTCGTTTCCAGAGCGTCATAAAATGCCAACTCGTCCTCGTTAAGACCGAGGGATTCCCCTCTCGCATTGGCCTGCCTCATGTCCTTCGCAAGTTGGATCAGCTCCTCGATCACCTGCGCCGCCTCAATCGCCCGGTTTTGATACCGCCGGATGGCCTCCTCCAGCATTTCGGCGAAGGATCGGGCCTGGACGACGTTCTTTCGCCGCCGGACTTGAATCTCCCCTGAAAGCAATTTCCGCAATAGTTCGACCGCGAGGTTCCGCTGCGGCATCCCCCGCACTTCGGCGAGGAATTCCTCCGAGAGAATCGAAAGGTCCGGTTTTTTTAATCCCGCTGTGGCAAAAATGTCAACGACCCCTTCCGAGGCAACGGCTCGGGATACAATCTGCCGGACAGCCAAATCAAGCTCCTCTTCCGTTTTCATCTCTCCCGGCGCCCGCTTCGCGAGGGCAGCTCGCACAGCCTGGAAGAACGCCACGTCGTCACGGATGCGTAAAGCCTCGGCATGGGGTACCGCCAGCGCAAAGGCCCGAGAAAGATCCTGCACGGTACTGAGGAACCTTTCTTTTCCATCTTTTTGAGAAAGTACATGCTCCTGCGCCGGCGGCAGGACCCCCAGGCGCTGGGCAGGGGTTCCGGACACCCAGAGCGACCAATTAAATTCGTGCATGATCCCGCAGCAGACCTCGTATTTCTCCAGCAGGAGCTCGACCGCCTCCATCTGGTCGATCGCGGTCTTCCCTGTCCCGCCGCTTTCGGTGTATGTGGCAAGCGCCTGCTTGAGTTCATGCGCAAGCCCCAAGTAATCCACCACTAATCCCCCGGGCTTGTCTTGGAAGACCCGGTTGACCCTGGCGATCGCCTGCATCAGCCCATGGCCGCGCATGGGTTTGTCCACGTACATGGTATGAAGGCTCGGCGCGTCGAAGCCGGTCAGCCACATGTCGCGAACCAGCACGACCTTGAACGGGTCCTTCGGATCCCGGAACCGGTTCGCCAGCCCTTCCCGGCGGGGCTTGTTACGGACGTGCTGCTGCCAGTCCAGGGGGTCTGAGGCCGATCCGGTCATTACAACCTTGATCGCGCCCTGTTCGTCCTCGGCATGGTGCCAGCCTGGACGGAGGCGAATAATTTCCCGATACAGTTCCACACAGATGCGGCGGCTCATGCAAACCACCATTGCCTTGCCGTCCATCGCCTCCAGCCGCTGCTCGAAATGATCGACAATGTCTTTGGAAATCAGTTTCAGCCGTTTTTCCGACCCGACGATGGCCTCAAGCTGTGCCCATTTGGTCTTGAGTTTCTCCTTGCGCTCAATCTCCTCGCCCTCGGTCACCTCCTCAAACTCGGGGTCAATCTTTGGCTTCTCGGACTCATCGAGTTCCAGCTTTGCCAGCCGTCCCTCATAATAAATGGGCACGGTTGCCTTGTCTTCAACAGCCCTCTGGATGTCGTATATGCTAATGTAATCGCCGAACACCGCCCGGGTGTTGGCGTCGGCTTTCTCAATGGGGGTCCCCGTAAAGCCGACAAAAGAAGCATTTGGCAGCGCATCACGCATGTGCCGGGCAAAGCCGTCGATAAAGTCATACTGGCTGCGGTGGGCTTCATCGGCGATCACCACGATGTTGCGCCTTTCCGAGAGCGCGGGGTAGTGGTCGCCTTTCTCCTCCGGCAGAAACTTCTGGATCGTCGTGAAGACCACGCCCCCGGCTTCCACCCGCAGCTTCTCACGCAGATCCGCCCGGCTTTCGACCTGGATCGGCGGCTGGCGCAAGAGGTCTTTAGATTTTGAAAAGGTTCCAAAGAGCTGGTCGTCGAGGTCGTTTCGGTCGGTTAGCACAACGATCGTTGGATTTTCCATCTTTGGCTCGCGTATCACCCGCCCGGCATAAAAAGCCATAGTCAGGCTCTTCCCTGACCCTTGAGTATGCCAGACCACGCCGATCCGCCGGTCCCCGGGTTTACCGCCGGGCTTTCCACCTGCCTCGTAACGCCCTTCCCTTTCGGCCGCCCCCTCACGCAGCGCGGCGCGCAAGGTTTCTTCAAGGGCAACATTGACTGCATGAAACTGGTGATAACCGGCCATTTTCTTGACGAGCCGCCCGTCGCCCGAGTCCTCGAACACGATGAAGTAATCAGCATATCGAGGAAGCGGCGTTTCTCGAATACCCCTTCGATCGTTACTTGCAGCTCAGGGATAAAGGGATCAGCCAGCGATTCGCCCGAAATGGTCCTCCAGGGTTTAAACCATTCCTTCCCGGCGCCAAGCGCCCCGATGCGCGATTCCAGCCCGTCTGACACGACAACCGCGGCATTGTAGGTGAAGAGCGACGGGATCTCATGCTGGTATGTCTGGAGTTGCTGGAAAGCTGTCCAAATCGTTGCGTTCTCGTCGGCGGCGTTCTTGAGTTCCAGCACGGCGAGAGGGATGCCGTTGACGAACAACACCACGTCCGGCCGGCGGTTGTGTTTGTTTTCGGCGACGGTAAACTGATTGACTGCCAACCAGTCATTGTTATCGGGGTTATCGAAATTGCTCACTTGGGCCTGGGCACCCGCGATGGATCCATCTTTGCGGCGGTATTCCACCGTCACCCCATCAACCAGCCAGCGATGCACAGCGCGGTTGCGGGCATCCAGGTTCGCCCCATCTGGCCGCGTGAGCCTTCGGAACGCATCGTCGAGGGCCTCCGGAGGAAGCTCTGTATTCAAGCGCACAAGCGCCTGGCGGAGGCGATCCTCCAGGATAACTTGCGAGTAATCAGCACGCTCGGCCCCAAATTCACCCGGGGCAATTTCCAACCCGTTTTTGATCGCATAACCAAGCCCTTCCAGCCAGGCAAGGGCTGCATCTTCTACAACAGATTCGGTAAATGCGCTCATCGCTTCCCCCGGTGATCCTGGCGCATATGGTAAAGTCTTTCCGTAAACCCGCCTTCATTAAGAAACCCCTGCTCAAGCCTTTGCAACTGTCGCCCCAAAAGAAAACTGGCCTGATTGACCAAGCAGATCAGCGTGTTCGCAGCAACCTCAGCGGGTGCAGAAAGAATTTGGTAGGGGTCTGACCTGTCTGACGAGTCCGACTTGTCCGACCTGTCCGACTGGTACTTTCTTCTAACCGCAAGGGCCTCCGGAGAGTCCTTGGCCCAGAGGCGCAGACGCCGCTGGCGCAGGAAGTCTTCATAGTCGAGCAGCAGTTCCTCCAGGCTTGCCCTCGCAACCCCGGTCAGTTTGAGTTCGCTCTTCTTCGAGGTCGCGGAAGCCATACTGCCCTCGGCGATATTCTGTACCCCGCTCCGCGCGGCCTGAATCATCTGATCACGTGTACGCGAGTTTTTCTCAATGAAGCGGTCACAGAAGATAACCGTGGCATCATATACCTGCTGAGCGTACTGAAAGCTGCGCAGCTTGCGATAGCCGCCGTAAGATGGAATCAGCTTGTCTTCGCGGGTCATCAGGGACTCCTTTTCCTGCCTGCTCTTTGAGACAGAGCGCACTCACCCACCCGGTGATCACCGAACCGTTCGGCATCCTTCACCCGCAACTCACCGGAGATGAGCTTGGGCAGCAGCGCGTCGCGGATGGCGGCGAGGGTTCGCGACTGCACTTCGCGACGCCATGTGCTCTCGACGATCGGCTGGATGACGGCGTCCATTGCACGCAGGAGTTCCTGCGAAGGAACTGACAGCCTTGCATCGAACAGGTGATGTCGCTGGATATGTCCCATCGTGGTCGCCTTACCCGCCGCGATGTGCCGGAAGTCATCGAGGTGCTGATGAATCCCGAAGTAGCAAAGCCACCGTGGATACTTGGCAGATGTCACCTTGAACAGATGCTGGTTTAGGGCAGCCGGTCCTCCAGCCCATAGCATGCACTCCAACGAGCCGGACCACGAGAACAGAATGTCTCCATCTTGAACGACGTAGTCGGGTTCAAGATCGGCACTCGCGCGGTCAGCTCCGCTGGTGTTGCCTGCTCGCAGTTGGGCGATCTTGATGACCGGCAGCGATCGCCCGTCCGTGGGCGGATACTTCTGCAACGCGAGGCCATTGAGAAAGAGCGCGATCTCGGCGAGGCTTCGGACCTCCCACCCCCTCGGAATCTCCCCCAACTCCGAGTCCTCGAAAGAGTCGGGAAAGAGGTCGGCAATAGGTTTGGGCAGGCCGGGGTCGCGCCCTTCGGTCTTGGCGCGGACGGGATCGAAGTCCACAAACCAAGACTTGAAGATTGCCCGCGCTATCGTCTCCAGCGTTTCATTCATCCTCCGGTTCAACTCAATCTTGTCGTCCAGCGTGCCGAGGATGTGGGCAATGGCGCGCTGTTGAGATAATGGTGGAATAGCATGTTCGATCCTTGATACAAATTCCCATCGCGCACGTGGCATTTTTGTGCCTTCTGAGCCCCGAGTTGCCTCATTAACAAAATCGAGTGACGCCATCCAATAAAAGAGAAAACCTTGGTCAATCCCATTTTTGGCTCGCACAACCCATATGTCGGTTGAACACACCCCATCGAATGGTGCTCTTATCACTTTACGAAAATATGGACGCAATTTGCCAAAGAGAATGTCCCCACGACGGAATTTAGACTTAATGCTTGTGACATCCTCCGCTACTCCGTGTCCTACCAAAGATAATAACCCTTCACCGATGTGCTCCAGCCCGACGTAGGGAATTTTCGCAGATTCCGCTGGATAAACCGTGTCTCGAATTAGAGTTGCACAATCACCAAATGCCCGTATCTGCCACTCATCGCCCGCCATACCCTAACTCCTTCAGATTCGTTTCTATGGCTTTATCCAGTTTGTGGCCTTCAGTCATCTGCTGTCGAAGCTGTCCCGTGAGCCTTTTCATCTTCTCCTCGAAGGGCTCGCCGTCGTCCTCCTGCGCCTCCGCACCCACGTACCGTCCAGGGGTGAGAACGTGGCCGTGCTTGCGGATTTCCTCCAGTTTTGCCGCCTTGCAAAAGCCTGGCACATCCTTGTACTTCCCCGCTCCCTTCTCTCCCCGCCATGCGTGGTAGGTGCCAGCGATGCGGGCGATATCATCATTTGTTAATTCACGGTGGGTACGGTCCACCATCCGCCCGAGTTTACGGGTGTCGATGAAAAGCACTTCTCCCCGGCGGTTGCGAAAGCGGTAGTTCTTCTTGTCCCGGGCGAGGAACCAGAGGCAGGCCGGTATCTGCGTCGAATAGAAAAGTTGACCCGGCAGCGCGACCATGCAGTCCACCAGATCGGCCTCGATGAGGTTTCTGCGAATCTCACCCTCCCCGGATTGGTTGGAGGACATCGAGCCGTTCGCGAGAACGAAGCCGGCCAGCGCGGTCGGCGCGAGATGGTGCACCATATGTTGTACCCAGGCAAAGTTGGCATTTCCCGCGGGTGGGATGCCGTATTTCCAGCGTTTGTCCTCCCGGAGAAGCTCACCCCGCCAATCGCTCACATTGAATGGCGGATTTGCAAGGATGTAATCGGCCTTCAGATCCGGATGCCGGTCGTTGTGGAAGCTGTCGCCGTGGGCGATCTGGCCCTCGATGCCGCGAATGGCAAGGTTCATCTTGGCAAGCCGCCATGTGGTGTAGTTCGACTCCTGACCGTAAATGGCAATGTCCCCCCCCGCTTTGCCGCCATTGCTATTCCCCTTGGCATGTGCGTGAATGAATTCGATGGACTGTACGAACATCCCCGAGGAGCCGCAGCAGGGGTCGTACACCCGCCCTTTGAAGGGTTCGAGCATCTCGACCAGCAGTTTGACCACGCAACGCGGGGTGTAAAACTCTCCGCCTTTCTTGCCTTCGGCGCTGGCAAACTGGGAGAGAAAATACTCATAAACCCTCCCCAGAATGTCCTTGGAGCGGCTCTCCTTGTCACCAAGAAGAATGTTTGTAACGAGGTCGATGAGCTGCCCGAGGCGCTGCTTATCGAGGGCCGGACGGGCGTAATCCTTGGGTAGCACGCCCTTAAGCGAGGGGTTATCGCGTTCGATGCCGGTCATCGCGTCATCTACAAGCTGACCGATGGTTGCTTGTTTGGCCTGGGCCTTGAGGTGGGACCAGCGGGCCTCAGGAGGCACCCAAAAGATGTTCTTTGCCCGATACTCGTCCGGATCCTCGGGATCGGCGCCCTGCAACTTCTCGGCCACGAGTTTGGCGTGCTGCTCCTCGAAGGCGTCGGAAATGTATTTGAGGAAGATCAGCCCGAGAACGACATGCTTGTACTCGGCCGCATCCATATTGTTACGCAGAGCATCTGCCGTCTGCCAGAGCTTGGCCTCAAAGCCAAGGTTGGCGGCGGTGGAGTTCACGGATCCTTGACTGGTTTTCTTCATTTTCGGCATGCGTCACCTTTTTTGAAACGGCATTATGGGAAGGTCCTCGTTGGCATCCACTAATAATTGGGCCATTTCCTCCCGGCGGAACAGATCTTCGCCCAGCCCTTTTTTCCCCACCTTCCTTCCTGTCTCATCGCAAGATCCCCATTGCTTAAAGAAGAATGGGACAGAGTTCCTTTCACAGTGTTGCCGCGGAGTTATCCCTCAGCTATTCCGGAACCCACCGTCCCTGCTTCTTTATCTCGTCGTACATTGCATCCGGCGCCAGATCGATTTCACCGGGCCATATGACCGCCCCATATTCCACATAGGCCTTGGCAAATAGAACCGGATCGCGCAGTTGAGCAAATATGCCTGCGCTGTCACTCATAACAAGCCGTGACATATCAACTTCACCCTTCGCACCATCCATGAACTTCACTGCGAGACGGTAGCCTGGAAAGGCATGGACCTCTACGACCCTCCAAGGTGCGCGGGGAATTACTCCAGGGGCGGAATCTTGTATGGACTCTGTTTGGTTTCGCATAATTTCCAATCCTCCATCAGTTCGTTTCGGTGTTGAGCTGCCCATTCCATAACCAAGGATAACGCTCTTCGCGGCAAAGCGCCACGGATGACTTCCAGTGTCCGAATGTCGATCAGCGCCTCGAATTCTCCGTAGAGGGCGTGAAAATGGGGCGGCGCGTGCTCCTGCCAGAACATCTGAATTAAAATTCCGTAAAATGCACTTATTGTCGGCAAAATCTCCCTCCCATGGATGCCGCGCTCACTTGGAGCGCATCAAAATTCCGTGTTCGGTGAATACGTAAAGGCCAATACCTGATGTGCTAGCCTCTTTTTAAGGTCACAATTTGTGACCTTAAACGGGCTTGCATAACTTCAGACCACCAGGCATTTGTTTCTTGCATAGTCAACTGAAACATGAAATCTTCTGGAAACCTGTCCTTATGCCGTTTTACTGCCTGGTTTAGAACCTTGGTAGATACTTCGTAAAGCTCTGCTAAATCACGGTCAAACATAACCTTCTGCCCGCGTATAAGAAATATTGCCCGTTCAATCCGCTCCACTGGGATCAAAGAACTATCCTTGGATATTGTCATCTCTGTCATCCCTTTTTAATTTACTTTATTCAATCGGCAATGGTTCAGGGTCGCAAATTGCGACCCTGAACGGACTTTTTTTAGTTCGAGTCTCAGCGACTACTTGCCGATTAGGTCTTCTAATCCGTTTCTCCTTGGCTTCCATCCACCGATCGATTTTTTCTCTTCTGAATCGCCAGGCCGTTCCGACTTTGGATGCGGGGATTTTACCCTGCTGGGCAAGTTTGTAAATCAGATCCGGGCTTAATTTGAGGTATTGAGCAACTTCTTTCACGGTCAACCATGTATCCGTCATATCTTCTTTCCATTCCATACTAATTTATTCCAGCCAATACCAGCATATCTTAGAAAAATGGGCAAATTAAGTCAACAATTTCTTGAATCTAAAGGAGAGAACTTTTTCAGGGGAAGGTTATGAACCCTGGAGGAAAATGGGGTCATGGACAATTGGGGTCAGGCAACGGTAATAAGGTATTTCTTATTACCCCTTTTCATCAGATTGCTTTTCATCTCCTCTATTCATCTGGCCAATTCCTTATCCTTTTCCATCAGACTCTCAATTTTAATTACTGCCTCACTTGATCCTTAACCTCATAATATTTCCTCTGATGCCCCATAGGAAGACCATCTAAAACAAATTGCCGGTACCGCAACAACCGACCTCCCTTCGAAGATAATTTGCCCGTGTTGCAAGAAGGGCCGTTAGTGGGAAAACAAGTAGACCGGAAGCTCTTGGCCAATGTCATGGAGAGCTATCGATAGAAGGAGGAAATACCCTTTTAGGATTCTGAACCCTTTTTCTTGCGCTGCCTAATTTGCTGCTTCAACCAATCGCCCCATCGATCCAATCCTTCACCGGTGCGGCAGGAGACCCGGAAAATATTCAGGCGGGGGTTGATCTTCAAAGCTCTTTCTTCAATCAGATCCAGGTTGCAATCGCAGAAAGGCAGGAGGTCAATCTTGTTGATCAGGAGGACGGTGGACTCGTGGAACATCAGGGGATACTTAAGCGGCTTATCATCCCCTTCGGCAACGCTTAAAATCATGGCCTTGAAGTCTTCTCCCAGGTTGAACTCAGCCGGGCAGACCAGGTTGCCCACGTTCTCGATGAATAAAAGATCCAGGCGCTCAATCTCCAGATTTCTCAGGGCTTCCTGGATCATGTTGCTGTCCAGATGGCAGGCCCCGCCGGTGTTGATCTGAACCACCGGGGCCCCGGTTTGACTGATCCGTTCAGCATCATAGGTGGACTGGATGTCTCCCTCAACGACTCCGATGCGCCACTCATCTTTTAAGGAGCGGATGGTCCGCTCCAAAAGCGAGGTCTTTCCGGCTCCGGGAGAGCTCATGAGATTAATGACCAGAAGCTGCTTTTCAGCGAACCTTCTGCGATTTTCTTCGGCGATGCGCTGATTGGCTTCCAGAATATTTTTAACAACCGATATCTTTACAGAATTCCCCACCTCATCCCTCACTTCCTCTTTTTATCGCACTCCAATAAAAAGTTCGAGCGGACGGGCATACCCTTCTTCCTGGGCCAGGTGGTCCAGATGGAGGGTAAGATAATCTTCCACCTCCCAATCCGGCACTTCATCCCTATCCCGGGAGTCCACGGTTTTCAGGTAGCGTTTACAGTGTAAACAGATGTCCACGCGATATTCCGTTTCTCCTTCAACCTGGAAATAGGTGAATTTTTCTTGATCTTCATTTTGGCAATAAGGACATTTCATCCGGGGAAAATCCCATTCGGTGGCGCAGAGAGAACAATGCAGAACCCGTTTCCCCTCTTTTCCCCGAATCTCCCCCATACCCGGCAGGCCCCCGCAGAAAGGGCAATATCCATAGTTCCAGGCGAATTCTTTTTGTTCCTTCCGCCAGTTTTCAGCCTGAACTTCCAGGGTGGGTTTTAAAGCCTGAACGATGAAAAAAAACAGAAGGCTCCCTTCTTCTCCAAACTCTTCACTAAGGCCGCTTTCCGCAAGCCGGTTTTCCAGAAGGATATGCAAAAAATGCTCGAACCCCACACCCCTGGTAGAAATCTTCTTCATCAATGCTTCGTGCTTTGCGGGATTTTGTTCCTTTAACAGGTTCAGCATGCGCAAGAAATATTCTTCCATCCGGGTTGAGGAAAGGGGGGTTTCGCCCGGTCGCAGATACGGGAATCCCTCTTCCATCTGTATCCTAATTTTCATCGGATCCATCTTAAGCGGGGGGAATGAGCCTTGAGCTTTCACCTGCTGTTTCTCCAGCAGAATTTTTTCGGCAAGCTCCATGACTTCACGGTAATTGGGCATCTTTTCCTTCTGCCGGCGGAGTCTTTCCAAATTCGTATCCATTAAGCAATATCCTTTAGGGACGCAGATGAACAGAAAAAACCGCTAAGAGCTATGCGCATAGCTTTTTAGGGAGATGATCTGCGCCAATCCGCGTCCAATATTTTTAGTGGTTATTTTACGTCGCTTCTCTTAGCGAAGTCCAGAAAGAAACAAAGAAAGAGGCTTACCCTACAATTCAGAGTAAGCCTCTTTTGTCAGGTTTACCTCAATTTTTTCAAACCGACCGTCTGCCGGCTTCCACGTCCCGCAGCCATTTGGAACGGTGCTTTTTCGCCCAGCCCTTAGTCACATAGCCATGGCCCATGACCTGGAAGGTTCCCGGGTTTCCGTAGGTCCCCAGATAAAAATGGATGACCAAAAACCCGCCCAGGACCACAACACCGAGGGCGTGCAGGACATATAGCCAACGGGTCAACTCCGGGGGGAAGATCGGGAACCACATGAAAATCCCTGTTCCTACCATGATGAACCAGAAGAGAAAGAGCACCATGAAGAACATCTTCTGGCCGGCGTTGAACTTTCCGGCTTCGGGCACTTTCTCTACTTCCCACAGATAGCCGCCCATTACGCGGAACCACTTCTTATCGTCTTCGTCAAAATACAGCGTATCCTTACCCCAGGCTATTAGGGCGAAGAGGAAGGCAATGCCGAAGATGATCCCGACGATGTTGTGGAGCAATTTCATAATGTAGTGTCCGCCGGGAAAGAAATTGCCAATAAAAGAAAGGGAGTGAAACATCAATCCAAAGCCTGTAAGGAAGAGGAAAAGGCAACTTCCCGCCAGGACCCAGTGGACCACCCTTTCGAAAACTGTGGAACTGAGAATTAAGTTCTTTGGTTTAGCCATGTTCACTCACCCCCTTCTTCAGGGCGCTTGGGCCCTTTGATGATGTAATGGAAGAACGTTCCCACCAGGGCCGCTCCAATTGCCAGAACCGAAACGGGCTTGAGAAAATCCTTCCACAGATAAACCGAAACGGGCACTGAAGGGTTAATCGCCAGCTTTTCATACATGCGCACTTTCTCCGGCAACACGTACATCACGTGAGTGCCCTGCACGAACTTGTCTCCGTAAACGGTGGCATCGCCGCCAAGCGCTTTGGCCCGGGCGTGGGCCTGGGCGATCATCTTCTCTTTAGGTCCGAAGGTCACTGCTCCCGGACCACAGGTCTTGGCGCAGGCCGGAATCTGGCCATTGCCAATCCGGTCCCAGCAGAGCGTGCATTTGTACACCTTCTTCGTCGCTGAGTCAAAGCGGGGAATTTCAAAGGGACAGACATTGACACAGTACTCGCAGCCGATGCATTTCTCCGTGTCGATGACTATAGCCCCCTCGGCAGTTTTAAAGATGCAGCCCGGAACCGGGCAGGCCCGCTGGCAGGCGGCATCTTCGCAGTGCATGCAGTTGTCTTTGCGGAACAGCCAGCGCACCCCCCCTTCTTTGAGGGGTATCTCGGTAAAGCGCACCAGATTCCATGTGGCCGGAGTGAGGTCCGGGGGGTTCTGGTGAGTGCCCCGCTGCTGGGTTTTCTCCGCCGGCAGTCTGTTCCATTGCTTACAGGCTACCTGGCAGCCCCGGCAAGCCGTGCACTTGGAGACGTCGATGAGCATTACTTTTTCGTTCATCTCACTTCCCCCCTTTCTTCTCGATATTGACCATGAACGCCTTGGACTCCGGTATCATGGTATTGGGATCGCCGATCGTAGGAGTGAGCAGGTTGGCGCTGTCTCCTCCATCGGGCGGAGTCACCCATCCATAATGCCAGGGGATACCCACCTGGTGCACGGTCTGGTCGGCAATCTTGAAGGGTTTGAAACGCTCGGTAACAATCGCCTTGGCATCGACTTCGCCGCGGGCTGATTTGACCACCACCCGCTCGCCGTTGCTGATTCCTTTTTCTTTGGCCAGCTCTCTGGACAGTTCCACGAACATTTGCGGCTCCAGCTCTACCAGCCAGGGAGTCCAGCGGGTCATAACCCCTGTTTGCCAATGTTCGGTTACCCGGTAGGTCGAACAGACCAGGGGGAACCGCGGATCGCAGGTTAAGTACTTGTCCGCACCGGCTCCGATTCCTGGCTCACCGAAGAGCCTGACCGCAGGGTTTAACTTCTGCGAAGACAGCAGGTTCTTTTCGATGGGACACTCCAAGGGCTCGTAGTGTTCGGGGAAAGGTCCGTCTGCCAAACCTGCGGCAAAAAGCCGGGCGTGGCCTTCAGGCACCATGATGAAGGGATAGATGTCTCCCGCTGGTTGAGGCCCATCGGGCACATCGCCCTGCCACCTGGAGCCATCCCACCAAATCACGGCCCGCTTGGGATCCCAGGGTTTTCCTTCCCAGGTCACCGAGGCGCGATTGTAAATGATCCGGCGGTTAACCGGCCAGCACCAGGCCCATCCGGGATAAAGCCCGATGCCTGTGGGGTCGGCTTTGCCGCGGCGGGCGGCCATATTCCCTCTTTCCGTGTAGGAGCCGCAGTAGATCCAGCAGCCGCTGGTGGTGGATCCATCGTCCTGGAGGAAAGCGAAACTTCCTAACTGCTCCCCGGCCTTGGCCACCACGGTCTTCACCTTGGTCTTGGCATCTTCCACTTCAATGTCTTTGGCCGTATAACCGTTGATTTCTTTGGCCACGAAGTGGGGATCAGGATGCTTGATCGTCCCGTCCGGGCCTTTGGCCCCGTAGTTCCAGGAAAGATTCAAGATGGGCTCCGGATAAGCGCCGCCTTTTTCTTTATAGAGCTTGCGCACCTTCTGGTAGAGCGCATGCATGATATCCAGGTCGGGTTTGGCCTGCCCTGGAGGATTAATGGTTTTATACCGCCATTGCATCAAACGGCTGGAGTTGGTGATGGAACCTTCTTTCTCAAAAGAAGCTGCGCAGGGCAGCATGAAGACTTCGGTCTTGATCTTGGAAGGATCTGTTCCCGGGCCTTTCCAGAATGATCCGGTCTCATTGTCGAATAGATTCACGTTGACCATCCAGTCCAGGGTTTCCATGGCCTTGCGCACTTTGCCGGCATTGGCGCTGGAACAGGCCGGGTTCTGCCCCCAGGCGAAAAACCCCTTGAACTTCCCTTTGGCCATCTGGTCAAACAGGATCAACCAGGAAGCATTCTGTCCCTCATCCAGTTTGGGAAACCAGGAATATCCGAAATCGTTCTCCTTGGCGGCATTGGCTCCATACATTGCCTTGAGGAGGCTGACAATGTATTTGGGCCGGTTCTTCCACCAGTTCAGGCTCTTGGGATCCTGAGTTTTGGGAGTGTTTCTTTCAAGAAAATCTGTTAGGGTTTTATCCGTAGCCCGGGGCATGGGGTTGTATCCGGGTATGATATGGAACAGCAGTGCGTGATCCGTGCCGCCCTGAACATTGGACTCCCCGCGCAGGGCATTCACTCCTCCTCCGGCCATTCCCATATTGCCGAGGAGCAACTGAATAATGGCCATAGCGCGAATGTTCTGGACGCCTACGGTGTGCTGGGTCCAACCCATAGCGTAAAGGATGGTTCCCACCTTGTCCGGCTTATGAGTTTCGGTATAAGCCTTATAGACTTTCAGCAGGTCATCCTTGGGCGTTCCGGTGATCTTGGAAACAAGATCCAGGTTGTAGCGGGAATAATGTTTTTGCAAAAGCTGATAGATGCAATTGGGATTCTGCAGGGTTTTATCCATCTTGGGAATCCCCTTGGCGTCCATCTGGTACTTCCAGGTGGTTCTATCATACTTCCTTCCTTTGGCGTCATACCCGCTGAAGAGCCCGTCCTGGAAATCGAACTTTTCGTCAACCAGGAAGGAGGCGTTGGTGTATTCAACCACGTACTCCTTCTGGATCAGGTTGTTCTCCAGGATGTGCTTAATCATCCCGCCTAAGAAAGCGATGTCCGTTCCCGAACGTAGCGCTGCATATATATGCGCTTTGGCGGCCGAGCGGGTAAACCGGGGATCCACGCAAATTAGCTTGGCTCCCTTTTCCATAGCTTTGTCCACCCAGCGGAAAGAAATCGGATGATTCTCCGCCGGGTTGCCTCCCATGATCAAGATGACATCCGCATTGGCAATATCATTCCAATGGTTGGTCATCGCCCCCCGTCCGAACGACTCTGCCAGAGCCGGTACCGTGGGGGAGTGTCATATCCTGGCCTGGAATTCGATGTAAACCAGGCCCAGGCCGCGCAGGAATTTTTGATAGAGATAACATTCCTCGTTGTCCATGGCCGCACTGCCCACCGAGGCCATGGCTTCAGTGCGGTTAACCGTTTCGCCTTTTTCATTCTTTAGCATGAAGGAGGCGTCGCGGTCTTTCTTGATATTTTCGGCGATTTTATCCAGGGCAAAATCCCAGGTAACTTCTTTCCACTCTTTGGCAAAAGGAGCCCGGTACATGGGCTTGCTTAACCGATTGGTATTGTCGGAAAGTTGATAAAGCGACGCCCCTTTGGGACAGAGCGTGCCTTGATTTATGGGATGATCGGGATCACCCTCGGTATTCACCACCTTTCCATCCCGGGTGTGCACAATGATCCCGCAGCCCACGCTGCAATAGGGACAGATGGTGGTCGTTTCTTTGGTATATACGATCTTAGAAGGCTGGGCATGGGCTGCCCTGGGGACGAGCGAAATGCCCAACCCTCCCGTAAACGCTGTGGCTCCTGAGATCTTCAGGAAACCCCTTCTGGTAAGATCCATTTTTTCTCTTTCCTCCTTTCTTAATCAATCAAATTCTTCTCGTGGGTGCCTGTTTTCTCACCCCCTTTCTTTAAATTTAATAGGACGCAGATTTACGCAGACAACCACGGATAATTATTTTCGTTTTAGCTTATCCTGATAATCTGTGTACATCCGTGTCCAAAAAGAAATTTCCTTCCTTCAGGGTCCTATCCGCTCTCCGTGGGAATAAATTCGCATCTTTTTCCCGCGCACATACCCGATTAACGTGACTCCCATCTCCCGGGCTATATTTACGGCCAGATCCGTGGGGCCGGAGTAGGAGAAGAGAAAAGGGATCCGCCTTTTTATGGCCTTGACTAAAATCTCCGAGGAAACCCGGCCGCTGGTCAAAAGGATTTTGCCGTCAGGGGAAAATCCCTGTAAAAAGGCCGCTCCAAAGATCTTATCTACGGCATTGTGCCGGCCGATGTCCTCGCAAAAAAACCGAATCCGGCCCCTTTCGGCCAGGGCTGCTCCATGAACCGAACCGCTCTTGCGGTAAAGGACCGAGCGCTGGTTTAGTTCCTGCATCAATTTAAATACCTGGGCCTGGGAGATCTTGGCCGCGGAGCGGATTTTTTTTGCCCCCAGGGAATCCAGGACATTGTAAAAGATCGTGCCTTTGCCGCAACCGGAGGTGATCGTTCGCCTGAGAAAAAGTTTTTCCGTCAGGGGGTTCCGGTAATTCACCCAAATACGGACTACCCCTTGCGGATCTAATTCAATTTTCTTGACAGGCTTGTCTCCCCGGAGCCAGCCCTCTGAGAGCAGGAAGCCAATGGCCAATTCTTTCATATTTTCAGGCGTGGCCAATAGCGTAACCACTTCCTTATCGTTGAGGAAGAGGGTTACGGGACTCTCAGCGATAATGAAGGTTTCTTCTTCTTTCCTTCCCTTCTCGCCAATTGTTTCTACCTGAAAACTCTTAAGGCTGTCTTTCATCCAGTAAGCAACCGAGCGAATGAATGGATATTCATTCATCTGTGAAATATCACTTCCTCGTTTTTTTGTCAAGATTTTTTAAATTTTGTAACACTTTAGTTCTTTGCAGAAAGGTGTGTCGCCCGGGCCAAGGGATTCCAGGGTTCGGGGGCCAGGCCGGCCCGCTTGGAATCATAAGGCGCTTATTTCTCCGTGAATGGGACGGGGAAAATACTCCCCGCCTCCTTCGGAGGAAACAAGCTTTCACCCTCGGAGACAGGGGGAAGCCCAACCGATGCTTCCGGCGCGTTCCGGCCTGGCCCCCGAACCCAAACAGATGCATTGCCGCCATTTTTTCAAAATTCTACACTGATGAGCTTCTTGCAAAAGTCCGTAATTTACCCTTCGACAGGCTCAGGGTGAACGGGCTTAGGTTAAAATTATTTAGTTTTTCCGTTCGTGGTGAGCTTGTCGAACCATAAAAAAATACTTTTGCAAGAGGCTCTGATACTAAATTTTTAAACGGATTTCTGAAAAATCCCTGTTTGGAGTTTGGCTATTTGGGTTTTTTTATTCACACGCTTATTCCCTGTTTCGCTAAATCAATTTAAAAGGAGCATCTCGGAGGATAAAAACCTTATGATTTTTTGGGCGGGATTTTTTCTTCCGGAGTGGTTTCTTCTTTTTTAGGAGTGATGTCAATGGCCTCGGGTTCATGCAGGCCTTTTTTAAAATTGCGGATGGAAAGACCCAACCCCCGGCTTAGCTCGGGAAGTTTCCGGCCTCCGAAAAATAAGAAAATGATAGCGAGAATAATCACCAGTTCCGTTAAACCCAAGCCGAACAAATGAAGCCTCCTTTCAAGTTAAGTGAACTAAAGTGCCTAAAGTTAAAAAAGGAAATTCCTATACAATAGAATTAAGCTTGCTAATTCTTTCCCCTCTCAATCCCCCATGTGATAAGGAAGGAAAGAAGCATTGTCATCAATGAACAGTTATAAGGAATCTTTGCATAAAACAATATATAAAACAAGAGAAATCCGAACTCTTTTCCTGGACAATCATGTAAAAAGGGTTAATTTTTTTATTTCGGCAACCCCGCTTGCCGCGGCATCAGCCAGAAGGGAAACGTCGTTGCTATAAGTGACCAAGCGCATTCCTCTCTGAATCCATCCCTTGAGGGTCGGGAGATCGAAAAGGTGAATTCCGGATATGATACCCTTTTGGCGGCAGACTTCCACCACCCGGTCAATGGCTTCAACCTCTCGAGGATGGTTCGTATCCCCGGGGATTCCCAAATTGACAGACAAATCGAAAGGGCCGACAAAGATTACATCCACTCCCGGCACGGCGGCAATGGCTTCCAGGTTTTTAATCGATTCCGGAGTTTCCGCCTGGACAGCAATAATAGTTTCTTCGTTAGCTTGTTTCAAGTATTCGGCGGGGTTTACTTTGTGGTACATGCTGTGTGCCCGGCGCAAAGCCGCGCCGCGATTTCCTGCGGGAGGATATTTGGCATGGAATATGACTTCTTCGGCTTGCTGGGCGGTGTTAATCTGGGGAATTAAAAGCCCATTGGCTCCGGAATCCAGGGGCTTGAGAATGGTCTCCCGCCGGACTTCCGGAATGCGCACCACAGTAGCTAACCCCGCTCCCCTCGCTGCTGCCACCAGGTCGGAAACGGTCTCCGGCGAATAGGCGCCGTGCTCGTTATCAATAATAAAAAAATCATATCCACATTGAGCCAGCATATAGGCGATGTTCGGATTGCGCACCTCGGAAATCATCGTCCCCACCAAAAGTTCCCCGTCTTTTAGCCTTTTTTTCAAATTGCCCATGCCGTAAACTCCTTTTTCGGAACCGTTTAGCGTTTTGAAAAGACCCTCTCAAAAATCCCTGCCCCTCTCCTTTCCCCAAAGAAGAGGAGTTCCTTTATGGCAACTCGCTAAAATATTCCGTCTTTCCTTCCTTGGAAAAAGGGGATGAGCAGGGATTTGACAACTTTATAAAATGGCGGAAGTGCATGGGAATCGAACCCACCTGCCGCCTTGCTCAGACGGCACACTGGATTTGAAGTCCAGGAGAGCCACCAGTGCCCTATCCACTTCCACTCGATAAAAGTCTTTAGCCGAACTTTATTTGATATACCCCTTACTCTTCAGCCCCTCATAAAGACTCTTGGCTTTGTTCACGCTGTCCACTATCAAGGCTGCGGTCATGGTTGCTGAGGAGATCGTATCCACCTGAGAGTCAAAGTCTACAGGCTGGAGGATCGATCGGCCGACCAAACGTTGTTTCATTCGTTCTATCTCCTGGGCATTCCAGGAAAGATTGCCCATCTTGGTCACTTGCAGGGGGAGGAAATTCACGACTATCCCTTTTTCGTTAAAAGCGAAAATAAAATGGGTGGCATGGCAGATGTCGCAGGTTGGCGCCCGGCTGGCAAATTTGGCGAATAAGTGGAGTTTCTGCATTCCTTCCTGAATCTCCCCCACGTAGACTTCTTCTGCGTCTGACAGGACTACCTTGGTTACCTGCAGGACCTTCCATTTCGGGCTGAGCATGGACTCCTGGGCTTTTTTCAGCAGCTCATCCTCATTGTAGCGGAGATGAAGTTTTCGGACTTTAGCCTGCTGGAGAGAAGTGTCTTTGTATTGCTTCAAAAGGGCGCTTACATCGGCTTTTAAAGAATCGTTTATTTCTTTCAGGATCTTTCCCGGGTCCTTGGTCAACCCAACTTTCGTATTGGCCACAAGCTGGCCAGAATCCGTCTTGCGGATAAAGAGGGTGAAGGGGGTTGCTCCGGGGTCGCCAATCGCTTCGTAGGCCAGGAACTTGGGATCGGGAAGGATAGGGAAGAGGACCTTTTTTTCCGCCCGGAAAGAATCCACTTCTCTCTGGTTATTCCCTGCTCCTATGCCCAAAAACTTTATTCTCCCTTTCAGTTGGGGATCATTCTCCACCATGGTGAATACCTGATTCATAACCGGAGCTTGCAGCTGGCAGGAGAAACAGTACTTGTTGAGGTATTCGAGGACGATCAATTCGGCTTTGATCTCTTTTAAAGAAAATGAATCCGCTTTTACCAACCCGAAGAATTTTTGGGGTATTCCAAGATAATCAACGTCGGGGTTGGTTAAGGTCATAGGGAAAGAATAATCGGGGAAAAAATCTCCGGGTGTAATTATTCTCCCCTTCTCCAGGGTCCAGCCCGGAAGGCCTGAAAAAATTATCACGGCTCCAATCAAGATCGCCGCCGCAAAATTTGTCAATTTTTTCATTTTCCGCCTCTCCCCTCATTGATTCTTTCACTGATTCTTTCAATCAGTATAAGGGATATATCCTGGTTGTCAATATGGTTTAAATGCCTGCCTTGACTCTCCCCGGTTTATCCGAGGCCTTCGGGGAGGGCGTTGCGCTGGAAGGAAAGGCCAGTGGAAAGTTCTTTTAAGAAAAGATCAACCTGGGTGAACGGAAGGTAAAGAAGCTGCGGCTCCTGAAGTTTCACCTTACATCCTTTGAGCCAGGCCCGGGCTTTACGGCTTCCCTGGGGGATCAGCGAACCTAAAATCACAGCGCCCATTTCGCGGGCCTCCAGGCCAGGAAGACTTCCGCCGGCAGTGGCTGGATTGGAGCCATCGGGGAAGGGACCGGTTTTCATCTCCGGCTGCATAAAAGTGAGCCGGCTGGCCAGAGTATGAATGAGCTGGGGGTTGCGGAACTTTACGGCAGGAATGTAAAAATAGATGGGCCTGCGGCCCTCCTTCTCCTGGTTAATCACCCGCGGCGGGGGAGCTAAGCGGTAAAGGTCCGCCATGGTCTCAAGGCGCTCTCCGCCCGATTCTATGAAAGTTCGAAAACGCCAGAAGGGCACCCAGAACAGGTCTTTCATAGATTGATTAAGCGCTGGCCAAAAGGTTTGGTATTGGACCTCGGCCCATTCTCCCCCCTTCTGCCCCCAAAGACGCCGGCAGGTAGAACAGAAGTGGAGCACACTTAAAGGATAAAAAGAAAAAGCCCATCCGCAGTTTGGGCAGCGGAAGGGCAGAAAACGCAGTTCACTAAATTTAAAAGACTTGCGGCTCTCTTCTCCCTTAAGTTTTTTCAAGATGGAGGATCCATCGGGGATTATCCTGAGCGCTTTTTTTCCGGCGGCGTCGATGAGAAGGACTTCCCGCCCTTCGGCATGCTGGCAATCCACGTACCAGATGGGAAAATAGATTACCGAAAATTCCTTTCCTACAAAGCTCTGCAGGTTCACTTCCGCGATCAACCCTTCGGCCTCATAAAACAAATCGGAGAAACGGTCTGCCTCGGCCCGGACCTGCTCCAGCTGGGTTTCTAAGGGAAGGAAAGCTTCCCGTTTCTCTAAGTGCTCCCGGTCAAAAGACTGAAGACGAAGGGCCTGGGAACGCACTCCCAGGCTGGAGAGGCCAATCTCCAGGCCGGCATATCCCGGAACGGTATGGTCCAGTAAACGGGTTAAGAGAACCTTCATCCTTTCCATGGGCGGGGGAACCCCGGCTTCGGTTTCGACTTTCATGGGCTTCAACCCAAAAACCCATCGATACACGCTTCCCCGCATGCGCCAGAAAGGGGCGTAGAAGAGAAAGGCTTCCGCTGGCCGCAGGGATCGCTTGCTTAGGCCGGTGAGGTGCTCAAGCGCCTGGGCCTGGGCCGCCTGCCGGTCCTGAACCTGAGCCGGAAGGACATAGCGGAGAACCCCTTCCCTCCCGGCAATTAGGAGCATAGAGCCGCAGAATTCGCACCGGATTACATGGGCGTCTTCCAGAAAGGCAATGTCTCCGCCGCACTGGGGGCAGCGGATTTGGATACTGATTTTCGCTTCGCCCGGAATTTTCATTTAAATTTATTGGGACACAGATTTTCAAAGATAACCGCAGATAATTATTTCTTTTTATTTTATCCCGATAATCTGTGTACATCCGTGTCCAAAAAGGAAATTCCTATACAATTGAATTATTAGGACGCAGAAGAATGCAAATCTTCAGGATTGCAATTTAGAATGCAGGAGTCAGAAATCAGAAGCCAGAAGCAAAAACAAAAGGAAAATTTTTTTTATTCTGGATTCTGTCTCCTGAATTCTTCCGCATGGCATCTTTTCCTGCGTATATCCGCGTCCTATGTATTACAGCTTTTCCCCGCATTGATTGCAGAAAACAGCTTCGGTTAAAGCCGGGGTTCCGCAATGAGCGCAGGAACGCCCCGTCTTTTCCACCTTGGCTCCACAAACCATACAGTAATTAGCCTCCAGAGGAAGGTCTTTGCCGCAGGGGAGGCACTTGTTGAGCTTGAGGATCTGGTGCCCGCAGGAAGGACAGAAACGAGCCTCAAAAGAAATCTTTGTGTAACACTTCGGGCACTCGATCTTCTTGCGGGTGGGGGTTGATCTACTCCCCTCTTCCATGCTCTTCATCAGTATCCCGGGAAGCATCATGCCCAATCCCGCCCCCACCCCCAGGCCCATGCCGGAAGCTGCGGCAGAACCGGCCAATCCGCCTTCGCCCCTGGCCGCATCTCCCAGAGCCTTGGCCGCCTTGAACTTCAAGAAAGAATCAAGATCTCCCACCGCCTGCATGCCGCTCCGCTCATCGATCATCCGCTGCACTTCATCAGGCGGAGTGATGCTATTGATAAAAAGGTCCACCAGCTCCAGCCCGTACTTCTGGAAATCCTGTCCCACCAGAGCCTTCAGGGCCACGCCAAATTCGGTGTACTGGCGAGGCAGATCAAAAATGCTTTTCAGGGTTTCACCCATCAGGTCATTTAGCCGGGACACGATTACATCCTTAAGGTAATTGGATATATCTTCTGTGGCAAAAATTCCTTGAGTGCCGATCAAGGTGTTGATGAACAGAAGCGGTTGCACGATGCGCATCGTATAGTTCCCAAAAGCCCGGAGTCTTATCACCCCCAGTTCCTGGTCCTTGAAAGCCACCGGCTCCTTGGTTCCCCATTTCAGATGCGTAAAGACCTTCAGGTTGATAAAGAGGATCTCCACGCGGAACGGGCTTTTGAAGCCAAAGGGAAAGCTTAGAACCTTGGTCAGTATGGGCAAGTTCAGGGTGGAAAGGGTATGCCGGCCAGGCCCGATGACATCGTACCCTTTACCGTCCCGGAAAAAAACCGCGGCCTGATTCGCCCTGACGATGAGCTGGGCCCCAAACTTGATTTCGGCCGATCCGGACCCGGGTATGCGGTGCACCATCTCGCGACCGCTCTCGTCAAACCATTCGATTACCTCCAGAAACTGACTCATGTGCTCCTCCCTCAGGCAGTTGATCAGGCCGGCTGGCCCATAAAATCATTCCTTTTGCCGAATTTCTGTTCCAGGGCGTATAAGATATCCTCGGATTCCTGAACTTTTTTTCGCAGAGCCTCCAATGAGGTATCCCGGCCCATTCCTTTAATCACGGCCTCGATCCGATCGAGATCTTCCATCAAAGCAAGATCGAAGGTATAAAGTTGGTCCAACTCCTCTTCCCGGATCTTCTCTAAAGCGAAGATCCCCCCGTAGCCGTAGCTGGCATGGCGGATTGTGTCGGCCATCTGCTGCATATGGGAAGAGAGCCGGTCCAGTTCCGGGAGAAGACCGAATTCTCCCTTCTGCGTTAAATTCATTAGCGTGCGCTTCAGCAGTGATCGGCTCTCCTGAAGTCGAGAGGCCAGGTGTTCGCGCAACTGCTTGTCTGTTTCCCGGCGATGTTCCCGGTCCCGGTAAGTGCGAATTCCGGGGATTTTGGCCAACCAGTTTTCTATCCGGTCTGAAAAACCTTTTGGGGTGTTCATGTATCTCCTTTCTTTAAAAGAGATTTCGTTGGAATCATTGGACCAAGGCTTCTTTCTCGTATAAGGTTAAAAACGATTAAAATCATCTTCCTTTTTCCTTAACCCGGTTAAGGGCGGCCTTTCTGGGCGCTGCCATCCACAACATTATACAAGATAGACCCATGCTGATCATACAGAGAATAAAAGAGCTCGTGTAGCTGCCGGAAAGATCAAACAGATAGCCGCCGATCCATGGGCCAACGGCGCCTCCTGCCCCCATGCCGGCAAGCAACAATCCCGCCACAGCGCCGTAATGCCGGCCATAAAATATATCCGCAGATGCGGCAAAAAGAGTGGGAGAAAAAAGCCCTGCCCCATAGCCCAAGGAAATCGAATAGGCGTATAGGAGCCAGGGTTGAGAAGTATCCCGAACTAAAAGCAGAGCGATGAGCGCGCCGATGGACAGTACGGTGGCCAGAGTCACGGTTTTTTCCCTCCCCCACCAATCGGATACGAAGCCCGAGAGTTGCCCCATGAATAGGGTTATGCCAAAAATGGCGAAGATGGAAACACTGAACAGGCTGCTGTATCCCGCATCCTCGGTAAATTTCACTTGATGGGCGAGAACTAGGTAGCCTCCCACCCCCCAGAAAAGGGCGTAAGATAAAACCAGAAACCAAAGTCTGGGACCTCGCAAAATTTCACCCAAAGTCCTTTCCCAGAGCATTGAACTGCGGATCCCTGCTCCCCCGGTGGAGGAAGGAAGCACAGGAAAGGCAACCTCTCCACCATAAGAATGGAGGCCTTTTTCTTCTGGCCGGTAGTAGAAGAAAAAGAGATAGAGGGGCAGCAGAAAGATAACCAGGATAACCGCCAGAACGATAAAAGTTTCCCGCCATCCCATTTGGGATATGGTGAATTCAATAAATATACTGTAAACAAAACTAAGCCCGCCCCCCATCTGGCCGATCCCCAGGACCAGCCCCCTCCTTTTGGTAAACCAGTTTATCAGGGATGGCGCCATAATAGGCCATCCGCTGAAGGCGCTGCCCAGGGGCATGAGACAGCCAAAAAGGAGGTAGAAATGCCACAACTCGCTAACCAAGGCGCAGCCGGCCGTGGCCAATCCCAGGATCACCACCCCCAGGAGCATCACTCTCCGGGGATTCCAGCGGTCGGCAAGAGCGCCGGCCACAGGAGCTAAGAGACCGTAGATAAAAATATTTAAAGAAAACATCACGGCAATATTGCCCCGGCTCCAGGGAAACTCCTGAAGGATTCGTGAAAAGAAAACGGAAAAGGAATGACGGATTCCATATATAAGAATCATGCTGATGACCGTGATGGCCACAATTATCCAACCATAAAAAAACACCGGACGTTTGACCAATGGCTAGCCTCTTCTGGGCAACAGGATGAGATAAGCTCGTCCGCGCACCCCCATGTTTTAAAAACGCTGAATATTGATGGATTCGTAAAAAGTCCTGTCCCTGTCATTGCGAGGAGTTCCGCATTGGCGGGACGACGAAGCAATCTTGTATTTTCAGGCACGTATAAAAACGAGATTGCTTCGCTTTCGCTCGCAATGACCCTTTTGCGACTTTTTACGAGTTCATCAATATTCGGTAGTGACCCTCTAATGGAAACAGGGACGTAATGGAAACAGGGACGCCCTTAAGATTCTAAGATAGTCACTCAACTAACTGGTAGCCGTTCTAACGCGCAACGCTTTCGCCTCTCTCTACCGAGTATCCAATCCCCGGAACACTCAGTTTAAGGAGCTTGGCCAGATCGGTCAGTGAAATTCCCAACTCTCTGACGGCCCAAAAACAAAGCAGACCCCTT
>Ga0194110_10000240_pt1 | contig 68364 bp, 68 predicted proteins | sample TA2Kig1200mmetaG_FD_146192 | JGI IMG/M metagenome (GOLD analysis project Ga0194110, IMG submission 146192) | Freshwater microbial communities from Lake Tanganyika, Tanzania - TA2015032 Kigoma Deep Cast 1200m | ecosystem: Environmental > Aquatic > Freshwater > Lake | place: Tanzania: Lake...
TCAGTGAATACAACGAGGAGCGGCCCCGCGACAGCCTCGGCCGGGTGCCGCCGCTGATGTTCTTGCCGAGGCCACAACGACCGGCAGAGTCTAATTACGAACTGTGTGCTTGACGGGGGAGCTTACGCACCGACGGCGCCGATCGAGTCCAGCGTGCGGTGGAATCCAAAGGCGCGGCCGCGCGTCTCCGGCGTGACCGCCTGCACCACGATCGCGTCGCGCAGCGGCCCGCGGATGCCCTTGCCGAACCACGACACGACGCGGCCGGCGAGCACCAGCGGCCAGCCGGAAGCCAGCGCGATCAGCACCTGGCCGACCGGCGTCAGCCCGTAGCCGAGCGCGACCAGCGTCTTGCGGTGGCCGAAGCGGTCGGCGATGTAGCCGGAAGCCATCTTGGTGAAGCTCGCGACCGCGTCGGCGACGCCCTCGATCATGCCGAGCGCGGCGGCGGGAACGGCGAGCACGGCGAAGAAGCCCGGCAGGACGATGGTCGTCGTCTCGTAGCAGAAGTCGCCGAGCGCGCTGGTGATCCCGGCCCCGGCGATGGTACGGTTGAGCCAGCGCATCGACCTCAATTATAGGAGGACACAACTTGCCCCTTCAGCGCAGGCACCAGTAGCGGACGCCCTCGGCGTCGAGGAAGGCGTCGGCGGGCGGCAGACAAATCAATCGAAGGGGCGCGTTCCCTTCGTAACTATCTGATGCGGCTGATCTCGGCGAGGAGCGCGGCAGGCGACAGGGGGCGACCGAGGAGCGTGTCCATGAGCTGCTTCGCCGACTTTTCCGACCCGTACCGCAGGAGCTGCTCGCGGGTCCAGTCGTGCCAGCGCGGATTGCCGGCGTCGAAAGGCCCGATCGCGGCGACTGTCGCGCGGCGCATCTCGGCGGTCAGCACCGAGCCGAGGCCGTAGTTGACCATGTAGCCCGGGCTCGCGAGCTGCACGCGCACCGCCCACCAGGCGAGCTCGGGATGCGGCTTGATGCGCAGGTACTCGCGCGTGATTTCGGTCCAGAGCGCGTTCGGGTCGAGCGCCGGATCGCGCAGCAGGCGGAGTTCAAACAGCGACCAGGCGACGTCGAGCATCGCGGCGCCGTAGAGGCCGCGCAGCGAGACTTCTAAAGGCAGCGCCGTGCCGAGATATTTCTTCTGCCATGCGGGCTCGTACACGCTCCACGAGGTCACATCGGCGAACGCCTCGGTGAACAGCGTGTCGGTCCAGTCGGTGAACGCCGGGCGATTGCGGATCCCGCTGATGTGGGTCGCGTGACCGTTCTCGTGCACCAGCTCGTTGAGCGAGCCGAGGCCGCCTTCCTCGTAGCGGCCGACCACGCGCGCGATCGTCTGCTGCCAGGCGCCGGTCCCGGTGAGGCGCCCGCGGCGCAGGAAGTCGCAGTACGCGAGCGGCGACTGGCCGGGGCGGTCCTTGATGTCGTACACGACGCCGAGCGCGGCGAGATCGACGCCGAGGTCGCGGTAGAAACGGTCGTTGAGCGTGATGATCGCGCCCGGCGGGAAGGACGGCGCGAGGCGGCGGTTCGCCTCGCCCATCGCGTAGCGGTAATCCCAGGGCTCGATGAGCTCGGGCGGGTTCGCGTCGCGCCAGGCGGCGAGAATCTGCACCAGCCACTGCTCGACGTCGTCCACCGTCACGCCGATCGCGCGCGCGGCGGCGGTGACGCCCGAGCCGTTCGTCTTTTCCTCGGCGGCCGCGAGCCTGACGAGGCGGCGATAGGGGCTGTCGGGCTCGTTGTTGCCGTTGAGCGCGGTCCAGAGCGGCTGGAAGGAATCGGCAAGTGCCTTACGGCGGGCAGGCTCCTCAAGGTCGGACCAGAGGCCGAGCGCGTTGCCGCGGTCGATCGTGCGGCGCTCGAACTGCAGCTTGTTGCCGATCTCGCGGAAGCAGTCTTCGAGCGCGGCGGAGAGACCACCGTAGTCGAGCGCCCGGTCGTGGCGGTCGTTGCAGCGCGGTGCGGCACGCGCGCCCTCGGCGGCGGCTGCCGGCTCCGGGGCGCCGAAGTCGGCGAGCGTCACGCGGATGGCGGCGAGGGCCGCTTGCTCGGAGGGCGGCAGCGCCGCGGCGTCCAGCGTCGCGAGGTTGGCCGCGAGTACCTGATGGCGGGCGCGCAGGCGTTCGTTCCAGGTGTCGAGCCGCGCGCCGTCCCATTCGTCGGCGTGGCCGGTCTCGAGGTAGGCGCTCGCGTCGCGCGCGTCGAGGAACTCCAGGAACAGCTGCTCGGTCGCAGCCAGCGGCGCATTGTCGGCCGCGAACGCGGCGACAGACGCGACGACCAGTGCGCAGCCAACAATCCCTGCTTTCATGGCCACGCAGTATAGGCGGGCGCCGATCGAAGTGGCGCGTCTCCCTTGGTTTAGGTGGCGGCGCGTTGGTCGGCGCGCATCTGCCGCACGTCGATCGGCTGGATCTGCCGGATCAGGCAGCGATCGCCGCGCACCAGCACGGAATCGAACTTCGTGACCTGATGTCCCGTCGTGGTGACGCCGATGTTCTGCGCGAATTGCAGCTCTGCGCAGGTGCGGTCGACCGTCAGCAGGTAGGCTCCGCTGGGCGACGTACGCAACACGAACTGCGTGCGGCTGATCGGTTCCCAGGAGTAGTAACGCCATGCGGTGAACCGCTCCACCGGTTCGCCGACATAGGGCTCGTACCTTGCGAGTCGCTCGTCGCTGCGCTGGATCGTCGAGCTGCTGTCACCCGTCGTCGCGCACGCACTGGCGAGAATTGCCGCCGGGATGATGGCAATCAGGGCTTTCATGGCAGTGCCTCTAGTGGGGACCTGGAGTGGAAGACCCACTCCCTGGGTCCCGATCAGTTGGACAGGCATGAACCGGGGACGTTCCCCGATTTGGGAGAGTCGGGGAGCGTCCCCTCTTTCAGCGGGCGAGGGCGAAGAAGGGGTGATCGTCGGCGAAGGTCATGCCTTCGTAGAAGCCCGCGAGTGCCGGCAGCACGGCGGTCAGCTCGAGCTCGGGCGAGAGCTCTCTCATGATCAGGTAGGTGTGCTCGCCGCGGCTGAACACCACGAGCCCGCGGTACGAGTCCTCGCGCACGGGCAAACCGCTCTCCGCGTCGATCCGGGACCGCGCCGCGCCCTGCGGCAGGCGCATCACCGCAAACCAGGCCGCTTGACCCTCCAGACGGCCCGGCTCTTCCGCCAGGATCTCGGCGCTGGGAAGCTGGCGCTGGAAGAACATCGGGAAGGTTACGTCGTGCAGCCAGTTGCGCAGGATCGCCGCGTCCGTCTCGTAATCGTTGTCGGCGCCCGCCAGAACGTCCATGTTCGGCGTGCACACGACGCCGAACAGCTCGCCCGCCTCGTTGAGGAAGGTGACTGCGCCGGTCGAACGGTCGAAGCTGTCGAAGAAGAGCGCGCGCGGGCCGAGCGGCGACTTCGCGGTGAACAGCGCGCCCGGCGCGACGTAGACGCCATCATCGAAGCGCCCCTGCGATGACGCACACGCGGGTGTCGCGGCGATCAGCATCGAGATGCCGGCGGCCGCAGCGAACAGCCCGTTGCGCAGGGATGCGCGCATACGGCTTTGAGTCTCGGCCCGGCAGCACTCCGGCATCCGGTAAGCGATCACATAATTCGGGACAGCAGCGAGCCCGGGCACGGCATCCCCGGCTTCCCGTCGCGCAGCGTGACCTGCGTCGCGGTCTGATGCGTATTGCGGCCTGCTCGCGACTCGCCCCCCGGGGGGCCGGCACGGTGCACGACCCGGCGGCGCTCATGGAGTCGCTGCACTGACCCAGCGGCTTTCTTGATCCAGTCGCCATATTTTCGTATGGTTAAGTGAACAGCCAGGATCATTGGTGCCGGTTACTGGCGCAAAGGCCGGGAAACCCATGAAGCGACACGACGGGTACACGGATGAGCCGATTGGCCCCCTGCGGGTCATCAAGGACTTTCTTCCACCCCCGGACCAGCTGGTCCTCAAGGAGGACGGCGTCAAGGTCACGATCTCGCTCAGCAAGCGCAGCGTGGAATTCTTCAAGCAGCACGCCAGGAAGTCGCGGGTTCCCTATCAGCGGATGATCCGGCGTGTGCTCGACGAGTACGCCTGTCACCACGTGGCCAACTCACGCCGTCGGTGACTTCGCTGCCGTGACAACCCCTGGCGCCGTCCGCGCCGCCCTCCCCGGCCTCGCCTTCGCCGTCGCCCTCGCCTTCGCGGCGAAGAGCGTCTCACTCGCGAGCGGCGGCGCGCTGAGTTCCATCCTCTGCGCGATCCTCTTCGGTATCCTGTGGCGAAATGTCGCCGGAATCGGCGGCTGGGCGGATGCCGGCGTCGAGTTCGCGGGCAATCATCTCCTGCGCGCGGGCATTGCGCTGATTGGCCTCAGGCTGACGCTCGTCGTGCTGACCGGCGTCAGTCTCGCGGCCCTTCCGGTCGTGATCGCCTGCATCGCGGTGGCGCTGCTCGCGGCGATGGCGTTCGGGCGGCTGTTCGGCGTCACGCCCGGCCTGCAGCGGCTGCTGGCGGCGGGCACCGCGATCTGCGGCTGCACGGCGATCATTGCGCTCGCGCCGGTGCTGCGCTCGCGGCAGCAGGATGTCGGGATTGCGATCGCCTGCGTCGTGCTGTTCGGCTCGGCGGCGATGGTCGGCTATCCGTGGATTGCGCATTATTTCTTCGGCGGGGAAGTCGCGGCGGCCGGCATGTTCTTCGGCGCCTCGATCCAGGACACCTCGCAGGTGGTCGGCGCGGCGCTGATCTACTCCCAGCAGTTCGATGCCCCCGACGCGGTCGCGGTCGCGGGGCTGACGAAATTCATGCGCACCTTCGGGCTGCTGGTGCTGGTGCCGCTGACGGCGATGTGGATGGCGCGTGGCGCCGCGGCGCCAGGCGCGGCGGGCGCGGGCGGCCTGCGCGCGCGGGCGTTGCCGTGGTTCGTGGTGGCGTTCATCGCGTTCGCGATCGTCCGGACCGCGGGCGATTTCTGGCTCGACGGGCCGGCGTGGCGTGCGTTCCTGCAGACGGCTCAGCAGGCGTCCGAGATGCTGCTGCTGTGCGGCATGGCCGCGATCGGGCTCGGCGTCACCTTCGCCAACCTGCGCGAGGCGGGCTGGCGCCCGCTCGCGGTCGCCTTCCTCGCCGCCGCGGCGACCGGCGCGACCGCAATCGCCTTCCTGGAATGGTGCCGGGTCGCACTTATCGCACTTATTGCACCGCAATAAGTGCGATAAGTGCGACCCGGCACCAGTTACATCGTCACGGTGACGGGTGACTAGAGGGTCAGGCCGACGACGGTGCCGGCAGGCAGTACCACTTCCTTGCCAGTGTTCTTCGCTGCGGCAGTGCCGGCTGCGGCGCCAATCAGCGCGCCGATGATCTTGCCCTGGTCGCTGTCGAGCTGGTGACCGATCACGCCGCCCGCCACGGCGCCACCCGCAATCTTCGCGGTATCGCCCGCCTTGTCGCTCTTGTCGGCGACCTGGGTGATGCGCGCGTCGATCGGGCGGTCACCGCCCTCGAAGGTCAGGCTGTCGAACCTGAGGCCGAGCGTCGGCTTGCCGCCGATCGTCTTGCTGCCCGAGATCACTTCAGTGACTGAGCCCTGCACCGGCGCGCCCGCCTTGGCAACCACCTTGCCGTCGACGACGAGGTCGCTGGTCAGGTTGGCCGTGAGCCGCTGCCCGACCTTCGCGGTCTTGGTCGAGATCTCCGCCGGCAGCTGCACCGAGATCGAGGTGCCGGCCGGGATGACGTAGTCCTTCGGGCCGGCCGCAACTGTATACCGCGTCGGTCGCAAATCCTGATATTGCCGCCCAGTTCAGGCTAAGCGTATGATCGTACGGCCCACTTTGTATACAACCACGGGGGTTCCCATGCCGCTGCTCACTCGTCAGACGACGGTTCTCGGCCTCGCGATCACGGCCGTCCTGGCCACCGCCGAAGCCCCCGCCCAGGCAACCGCGCCTGGGGAACTGCCGGAGGTCGTGGTCACCGCGCGCCAGCGCGCCGAGCGGATCGAGGACGTGCCCGCCACGGTGCGCGCCTTCACCGACGCGGACATCCAGTCGGCCGGCATCGAGCGGCCGACCGACTTCATCGAGCTGACGCCGAACGTCTCCCAGGTGCAGACCGCGGAAGCCGGCGACATGCAGGTCGTGATCCGCGGCATCAACACCGGCCGCGACGCGGAGACGAACTTCGCGCTGGTCGTGGACGGCGTGCTGCAGACGAATCCGAACGCGCTCAACCAGGAGCTCAACGGCATCACCCAGATCGAGGTGCTGAAGGGCCCGCAGGGCGCGATCTACGGCCGCAACGCGCTCGCGGGCGCGATCATCATGACGACGCGCAAGCCCTCCGAGACGCCCGAGTTCGAGGTCGGCGCCGGCATCGGCAACAACAACGCCTACAAGGGCGACCTGTACATGAGTGGCCCGCTCGGCGATTCCGCCCAGGGCAGCCTGTCGCTCTACACGCGCAGCACCGACGGCGAGTGGAACAACACGCTGCTCGGCTGCGACGACTGCGTGGACTATTTCGAGGAGACCGGTGCGGTCGGCCGCCTGACGTTCGAGGCCGCCGGCGGAGACTTCGACGTCAAGGCGAAGGTCTCGACCGTCGAGTCGGGCGCCATCAACTTCAACGCGGCGGTCTCGTTCTTCGAGGCGGCGACAATTTTCGGCGCCCCGCCCTTCGACGAGGACCCGAACGACCACGGCTTCTTCTACACCAACAACATCATCCCCGAGAACGAGCAGGACAACTTCAATTTCTCGATCAAGGGCGACTGGGCGGTAGGCGAGAACACGCTGACCGGCGTGCTCGCCTACAACGACCAGACCAATTTCTTCCTGACCGACGGCGCGAGCGATGCGTTCTTCCTGTACGCGTTCACGCCCTCCTGCAACGAGTCCTTCCCGGCGCGGTACGCGGATACGCCGCTTCCGCCGCCATTCAATTACGGCGGGACGATCCTGGGCGATGCGCCGGTCATACTGTCGCCGCAGCCGTACAACTCCACGTTCCAGCCCCCGTACGGCCCGACGACCTGCGGCGGCTACCAGTACCAGCAGCGCGACCAGGAGGACATGAGCCTCGAGTTGCGGCTGACCTCGCCGGACGACCAGCGGTTGCGCTGGCTGGCGGGCGTCTATTTCGCCGACATCGAGCGCCACGTGATCGTGTCGCAGGGCTCTGACCAGACCGGCGCGTCGCTGACGCAGGACTTCCTCACGCAGGGATTCGTGCCGACCAGCGGCCCGAACCCGACCGACCTCCTGTATGACGACACCTTCGACAGCACGGTGTATGCGGGTTTCGGCCAGCTCGCCTACGACATCCGCGAGGGCGTGGAACTCGCGCTCGCGCTGCGTTACGACTCCGAGAAGCGCGAGGTGGACAACAACGTGCCGACCGGCGCCGACGCGTTTGCGCAGACGCCGGAGTTCGCGTTCTTCACCAACCCGTACATCAACCCGGCGTACACGCAGAACGCGGCCGCCGGCGGAGACTGGGCCACGACGGGTATCCCCAGCCGCTCGAAGACCTACGAGCAGTTCCAGCCCAAGCTCTCGCTGAACTGGAACGTGTCGGATCAGGTCTCGTGGTATGCCTCCTATGGCTACGGCTTCCGCAGCGGCGGCTTCAATTCCTCCGGCAGCCAGGCGACGGCCGACGTGTTCTACGGCGGGCTCTGCCTCGGCCCCAGCACGCTGTTCAACACCGGGCTCGGCTTCGACCTGCCGCTCGGGCTGCCGGCCTGTGCGTCCGACTCCGTGCGAAACCTCACGGACGTCAACGACGACTACGACAAGGAAGTCTCGAAGGCGGCCGAGATCGGCTTCAAGTCGACGCTGCTCGACCGCACGCTGGCGATCAACGGCGCGATCTACCACACCGACGTCGAGGACATGCAGTTCTTCAACTTCTTCGCCGGCCCCTTCGGCCTGCTGCGCGTCGTGACGAACCTCGACGAGGTGACGATCCAGGGCTTCGAGCTCGACTTCAACTGGCGCGCCAACGACTACTTCTCGCTGTTCGGCGGCTACGGGTACACAGACGGCGAGATCGACCGCTACGACGGGCGCCCGTACACCGAGGGCAACAAGCTGCCGTATGCGCCGGAGTATTCCGGCAACGCCGGCGGCGAGCTCACGATCCCGCTCGGGAGCTCGGGCCTCGAGCTAGTGGCCCGCCTCGACGCGGTCTTCGTGGGCGAGACCTGGTTCCATCCGGTGCAGGACGAGACGGTGCCGAACCTGCCGACCGCGTTCGGCTTCGGCCAGGGCAACTATGGCAAGCAGAAGCGCGATCCCTACGAGCTGCTGAATGCGCGTCTGACGCTGCGCGGCGAACGCTGGCGCGCCACGGCCTGGGGCCGCAACGTGACCGACGAGGACTACCTGCAGGAAGTGATCGTGGCGCCGGAGTTCGGCGGCGCGTTCATCCACGACTCGATCGGCAGCACCTACGGCCTCGACGTCGCCTACACCTTCAGATGACGCGGGCGGCCTGCAGGGCCGCGTAGCGCTCGGGCGCGAGCCCGAGCAGGTCGCGGTAGATCGCGTCGTTGTGCTCGCCGAGCGCGGGTGACGGCGACCGGACGCCTCCCGGCGTCGCCGAGAGCTTCGGCACCACGTTCTGCATGCGGATCGTGCCGAACTGCGGGTGCGGAACGGCGACGATCGCCTCGCGCGCTGCGAAGTGAGGGTCCGCGAGCATTTCCGGCGCGCGGTAGATCTGCCCCGCCGGCACGCCCGCCTGTTCCATGAGACCGAGCACGGCGGACGTCGTCCGTTCGGCCGTCCAGCGGCCGATGAGCGCGTCGAGCTCGGCCTGGCGCGCGCCTCGCGCCTGGTGGTTCGCGTAACGTGCGTCGTCCGCTAGCGCGGCATCGCCCATCGCCTCGCACAGCCGGCGAAACACCGTGTCCTGGTTGGCGGCGATCAGCACCAGGCCGTCGGAGGTCGGGTAGACGTTCGAGGGCGCGACGTTCGGCAGGATCGCGCCGGTGCGCTCGCGGATATAGCCGGTCTTGTCGTACTCCGTGACCAGCGACTCCATCATGCCGAGCACGGCCTCGTAGATCGCCGAGTCGACCACCTGGCCCTCGCCCGTGCGGTCGCGGTGGTGCAGCGCCGCGAGCGCGCCGAGGCACGCGAATGTCGCGGCCAGCGAATCGCCGATCGAGATGCCGACCCGCGAGGGCGGCGAGCCGGGATCGCCGACCACGTAGCGCAGCCCCCCCATCGCTTCGCCGATCGCGCCGAAGCCGGCACGCGCGGCGTAGGGTCCGGTCTGGCCGTAGCCGGAGACGCGGATCATGATCAGGCGCGGGTTAACGGCGTGCAGCCGCTCCCAGCCGAGGTTCCATTTCTCGAGCGTGCCGGGGCGGAAGTTCTCGAGCAGGAAATCCGACTTGGCGGCCAGCTCGACGAGCAACGCCTGCCCCTCCGCCTGGCGGAGATCGAGCGTGATCGCCTTCTTGTTGCGCCCGATCACCGGCCACCAGAGCGAGGGCTCGCCGGCTTTCTGCCGGCCCCAGACGCGCATCGGGTCGCCCTGCCCCGGCGATTCGATCTTGATGACCTCGGCGCCGAGGTCGCCGAGCAGCTGACCGCAGAACGGGCCGGCGAGCAGGGTGCCCAGCTCGAGCACTCGAAGGCCCTGCAGGGGACTGCGCTGAATGCAGCTCGACGTCATGATTTGTGTATACAATCTATGGCCATTGACCGTCAACCAAGCACCGCAAGCCGGGATATCTGGCTAGTCGTGTATACAATCTACCCATGATCGCCGTGCGCCGCCGCATCGAAATCGTCGAGGTCGGGCCCCGTGACGGGCTGCAGAACGAGCCCGAAGTTCTGCCGCTCGCGACCAGGCGCGAGTTCATCGAGCGCGCCGTCGGCTGCGGCATCCGGCGCATCGAAGTCGCGAGCTTCGTGAACCCGAAGCGCGTGCCGCAGATGGCGGATGCCGACGAACTCGTGCGCTCGCTGCCGCGCCACGCCGGCGTGCGTTACATCGGCCTGGTGCTGAACCGCCGCGGCTTCGAGCGAGCGCTCGCCGCCGGCTGCGACGAGGTCGGCATGGTCGTGGTCGCGAGCGACACGTTCAACCAGCGCAACCAGGGCGCGACCACCGCGGAGTCGACGGCCGCCTGGCTCGAGATGGCGCGCGCCGCCAGGGAAGCGGGGCTGCGCGCGCAGGTCACGATCTCGGCAGCCTTCGGCTGTCCGTTCGAAGGCGAGGTTGCGCCGGAACGCGTCGCCGCGCTCGCCGAGACGCTGGCCGCCGGCGAGCCGGTCGAGATCGCGATCGCGGACTCGATCGGCGCGGGCGTGCCGAGCCAGGTCACGGACCTCGTCGGCCGTGTGCGCGAAAAGCTGCCCGGCATGCGGCTGCGCTGCCACTTCCACAACACGCGCAACACCGGGCTGGCGAATGCCTACGCCGCGGTCGAGGCCGGTGTCGAGGTGCTCGACGCCAGCATCGGCGGAATCGGCGGCTGCCCATTCGCGCCCGCGGCGACGGGTAACATACCGACCGAGGATCTCCTGTACATGCTGGCGCGCATGGGCGTCGAGACGGGCGTCGATCTCGAGCGCACGATCGCGACCGCGCGCTGGCTGGAGGAAACATTCGGGCGGCGGGTGCCGGGCCTCGTGACCAAGGCTGGTGCCTTTCCGGCTGCGAAGGAGATGAAGTGAGCTACAGACTCGGCATCGACGTGGGCGGCACTTTCACCGACCTGCTGCTGGTGGACGAAAAGAGCGGCCGCACCTGGAGCGCGAAGGTTCCGAGCACGCCGAAGGACCAGTCGGTCGGCGTGCTGGCGGGGCTCATGCGCGTCTGCCGGCAGGCCGGCATCGCGCCGTCGGCGATCGGGCACGTCATGCACGGCACGACCGTCGCCACCAACACGGTGCTGACGAGCTCGGGCGCGAAAGTCGGGCTCGTCACCACCAGGGGCTACCGCCAGGTGCTGCAGATCGCGCGCTCCTACGTGCCGGGCGGCCTCGGCGGCTGGGTGATCTACAACAAGTCGCTGCCGATGGCGCCGCTCGCGCTCACCATCGAGGCGGACGAGCGCGTGGATGCGCGCGGCGAAATCGTGCGCCCGCTCGATGAGGGCGCCTTGCGCGCCTCGCTGGCGAAGCTCAAGAGCGCGAAGATCGAGGCGCTGACCGTCTCGCTGATCAATGCGTTCGCGAACGACGCGCACGAGCGGCGCATCCGCGAGATCGCCGCCGACGTGCTGCCGCGCGTGCCGGTGTCGCTCTCCTCCGAGGTCGTGCCCGAGATGCAGGAGTACGAGCGCACCGTGACCACGGTCGCGAACTCCTACGTGCGCCCGGTCGTGCAGCGCTACGTCAACAGTCTCGGGAAGAAGCTCGCCTCGAAGGCGGGCGAGGTGAAGCTGCACATCCTGCGCTCGGACGGCGGCCTCGCGTCCGCGGCCTCCGCCGAGGAATACCCCGTGAACCTGCTCATGTCCGGCCCGGCGGGCGGCGTCACGGGCGCGCTCTGGGTCGCCTTGCAGGCGGGGTTCCCGAATCTCCTTACCGTGGACGTCGGCGGCACCTCCACCGACGTCGCGCTGATCATGGACGGCGTGCCGCGCCTCAGGCGCGAGACCACGGTCGGGGACGTCACGGTGCGCGCCTCCTCGGTGGACATCCGCTCGGTGGGCGCCGGCGGCGGCTCGATCGCGCACGTGCCGGACCTGACGAAAGCGCTGCGTGTCGGCCCGCAGTCCGCGGGCGCGGATCCAGGGCCCGCCGCCTACGGGCGCGGCGGAACGGAACCGACCGTCACCGACGCGAATGTCGTGCTCGGCTACCTGCCGCCGATGCAGCGCCTCGGCGGCGATCTCGAGCTCGACCGGGCACTCGCCGCCAGGGCCGTCGGAAAAGTCGCCGCCGCGCTCGGCAAGTCCGTCGAGGACGCGGCGCAGGGCATCTACGACATCGTCAACGAGAACATGGTGGGTGCGCTGCGCCTCGTGTCCGTCGAGCAGGGTCACGACCCGCGCGACTACGCGCTGATCGCCTTCGGCGGCGCGGGCCCCCTGCATGCCAACGCACTCTCGCGCCTGCTCGGTTCCTGGCCGGCGATCATCCCGCCGGGCCCGGGCGTGCTGTGCGCGCTCGGCGACGCGACCACGGCCCTGCGCGACGAGTCCGCGCGCACTTACATCCGCAAGTTCAGCGAGACGAGCGCGAAGGAGATCACCGGCATCCTCGAACAACTCGCGAAGACCGCCGCGGCAGCCCTCGAGCACGAGAAAGTGCCGGCGCAAGAGATGCGCCGCAGCTTCCAGGTGGACGTGCGCTACCACGGCCAGGGCCTGCGGCTCACCATCGACGTGGACGCGAAGGACCTCGCGAAACGCGGCCTGAAGGCGATCTCTGATCCGTTCGACGCCGAGCACAAGCGGCTGTTCACCTTTGCGCTTCCGCTCGAGCACGAGTTCGTGGCGCTGCGCGCCGTGGTGCAGGGCCGCGGCATCACCGTGAAGCGCCCCGCCATCCCGCGCGGCAGCCGCGACCCGAAGGCTGCGGCTGTCGGCCGCCAGGCCGTGACCATCGACCACCGCAAGGCGCAGGCGACGGTCTACGACCGCGCGAAGCTCCGAGCCGGCAATCGCATCAAGGGCCCGGCGATCGTGATCGAGATGGACTCGACCACGGTGGTGCTGCCGAAGCACACCGGGCTCGTGGACAAGCTCGGCAACATCCTCATCTACCCGGACGGCCACAAGGGCCTCCGCTAGGACACTCACATGCCAGCCAGGATCGTCCAGAAGAACCGCAGGCCCTTCCGCAAGCTGAAGGTGGACAGCGTCACGATCGACATCATCGAGAGCGCGCTCCGGAACGCGCGCTTCGAGATGGACACGGTGCTGTTCCGCACCGCGATGTCGCCCGGCATCCGCGAGCAGCACGACGAGTTCCCGCTGATCGCCAACCTCGAAGGCAAGATGGTGGTCGGCCAGTTCGGCTCGTTCATCCACGGCTTTCTGCAGGGCTACGACGGCACGGTCGAGGAAGGCGACGTGTTCCTGACCAACGACCCCTACTCCTGCAACGGCGCGATCAGCCACATCAACGACTGGCTGATGCTGATGCCGGTGTACAAGGACGGCCGCGTGATCGCCTGGGCCGCGATGTTCGGGCACATGACCGACGTCGGCGGCAAGGTGCCCGGCTCGCTGCCGACCGACGCGCGCACCTTCTACGAGGAAGGCGTCGCCGTTCCGCCGGTCAAGATCATCCGCGGCGGCAAGCTGCAGGACGACGTCCTGAAGATCATCCTGCACAACTGCCGGCTGCCGACCTGGAATTACTCGGACTTCCACGCGATCGTCGCGGCGTTGCGCACGGCCGCGATCCGCTGCGTGGACCTGTCGCGCCGCTTTGGCGACGACGTGTTCTATTCGGCGATGGACGCCATGCTCGAGCGCAACAAGCGCGCGATGCGCGAACTGATCCGCCGTACGGTCCCGGAGAAGAAGCAGCACTTCGAGGACTATGTCTGCGACGACGGCATGAACATGGGGCCGTACAGGATCGCCTGCGCGATGTGGCGCGAGGGCGACACCTGCATCTTCGATTTCGCGGGAACCGACCCGCAGTCCATCTCCTCGATCAACTTCCTGCTGAACGAGGAGATGTTCAAGATGTTCGCGGGCGTGTACATGATCATGGTGTTCGACCCGCAGATCCTGTTCAACGACGGTTTCTACGACCTGATGGAAGTGCGCATCCCCGAGGGCACGCTTCTGAAGCCGCTGAAGCCCGCCGCCCTCTCCTGCCGCACGCACGCGCTCGGTCGCATTTTCGACGTGCTGGGTGGCCTGCTCGGCCAGGGCAATCCGGCGTTCATGTGCGCCGCCGGTTTCTCCGACAGCCCGCATTTCATGTACTCGGGCTACGACAAGAACGGTGAGTGGTACCAGCTGTACCAGATCGGCTTCGGCGGCATTCCCGGCAAGCCGTTCGGCGACGGGCCCGACGGGCATTCGCTGTGGCCCTCGTTCACCAACGTGCCGAACGAGTTCCTGGAGAGCTACTTTCCGCTGCGCATCGACACCTACGAGACGATCACCGACTCGGGCGGACCGGGAAAATTCCGCGGCGGCAACGGCATCCGGATCGGCTACCGGATCCTGGAGCCGGGCGAGGTCTCGATCCACGACGACCGCTGGCTCACCTATCCCTGGGGCGTGAATGGCGGACTGCCGGGCAGCCGCAGCCGCAAGCTGCTCAAGCGCGCCGACGGCAGCGAGCAAGTCCTGCCGTCGAAGACGGACCGCGTGAAGGTCGAGCCGGGCGACCTGCTCGTGTACGAGACCTGGGGCGGCGGCGGCTGCGGCGACCCGCTCGAGCGCGAGCCTGCGATGGTGGCCTTCGATGTTGACGCCGGCCTCGTGAGTGTCGAGGGCGCGCGCCGCTACGGCGTCGTGCTGAAGAACGGCCGCGTGGACGCCGCGGCAACCCAGGCGCTGCGCGCGGAGATGGCCACGAGGCGCGGCGCTCCTGCGCTGTTCGACCGCGGCTTCCGCGACATCGCCGAGCTCAAGGGCCGCTGCAAGGCCGAGACCGGTCTCGAGCCGCCGGCTGCGCCGCAGTTCCAGGCGCGCACGCGGAGTCGGCGCCGCGCGGCGGCCGAAGCACGGCCCGGCCGGGCCTGAACCGCCATGTTGCGGCAGGAAGGCCAGGCGGTGCGCGCGGTCGACAAGGCCTACGACGCGGTGCGTTCCGGCATCATCGCCGGTCGTTACCTTGCGGGCGCGCGCCTGACCGAGCAGGAGATCGCGACGGCGGTCGGCGTCAGCCGCACGCCGGTGCGCGAGGCGCTGCGTCGGCTCGACGCCGAGGGGCTGGTCGAATTCACGCCGAACCTCGGTGCGGTCGTGACGGTCTGGTCCGAGGCCGATTCCGACGAGGTGTTCGACCTGCGCGCGATGCTCGAGTCGTACAGCGCGAGGCGCGCGACGCTGCGCGCCTCGCCGGATCAGATCGAGGAGCTCCGGCGCCTCGCAGAGACCCAGCATCGTGAGTCCGTCGAGCGCAAGGCGGGCTACCTCGAGCGCATCGCCGAGCTCAACAGCCAGTTCCATCGGCGGCTGCAGGAGGCGGCGGCAAGCGCATGCCTGTCGCGCGCCCTCGCGGCGCTGATCGAGGCGCCGCTGATGATGCGCACGTTCCAGAAGTACACGCCCGAGGACCTCGAGCGCAGTGCCCGGCACCATCTCGAGATCGTGCGCGCGCTCGAAGCGCGTGATCCGGACTGGGCTGCGTCCGTGATGCTCTCGCACATTCACGCCGCGCGCGGCGCGCTCAATCGCTGACCGGAGCCCTGGCATGAGCGGCGCCAGCACGCCCGCACCCGTGAGCCGGACGCTCCAGCCCGGGCGCAAGCCCGCGCTGCTGGTGGTGGACTTCGTGCGCGCCTACCTCGAACCGGCCTCGCCGCTCTACGCGGGCGTCGAGGATGCGCGCAACGGCGCAATGAAACTGCTGGCGAGCGCCCGCGAGGCCGGCGTCCCCGTCATGCACACGAACGTCGCCTACGAACCGGGCGGCGCGGACGGCGGCGTGTTTTTCCGAAAACTCCCCGGGCTCGCGAGTTTCGAGCGTGGGCGGCACCCGGAGCTCGCCGCTTTTGCGGAAGGGCTGGAGCCCGCGCCCGGCGAGCCGGTGTTCACCAAGCAGTACGCGAGCGCGTTTTTTGGCACGCGGCTCGCCGAGGCACTGCGCGCCCTCGGCGTCGATACGCTGCTGATCGCGGGACTTTCCACGTCCGGCTGCGTGCGCGCAACCGCCGTGGACGCCTGCCAGCACGGCTTCGTGCCGCTGGTCGTGCGCGAGGCGGTCGGCGACCGCCACCCGGCGCCGCACGAGGCGAACCTCTTCGACCTGCAGGCGAAGTACGCGGAAGTGATCCCGCTCGCGGAGGCGGAGCGCTACCTCGACTCGGTATGATGCAGCGGCATGGGCCCGCTCGCCGGCATCAAGATCCTCGACCTCAGCCGCATCCTCGCCGGACCCTGGGCGACGCAGTGCCTCGCCGATTTCGGCGCCACGGTCTGGAAGATCGAGAAGCCCGGCAGCGGCGACGACACGCGCCACTGGGGCCCGCCGTGGATCCCGGACGGCAAGGGCAAGGCGACCGCGGACTCCGCGTACTACGCGAGCACGAATCGCGGCAAGCATTCGCTCGCGATCGACTTCACCAAGCCCGCCGGGCAGCAGCTCATCCGCTCGCTGGCGCTGCGCGCCGACGTGCTGATCGAGAACTTCAAGGTCGGCACGCTCGCGAAGTACCGTCTCGGCTACGACTTGCTGAAGGGCGTGAACCCGCGCCTGATCTACTGCTCGATCTCGGCCTTCGGGCAGGACGGACCCGCGGCGGCCGAGCCTGGCTACGACGCGATGATCCAGGCGGTATCGGGGCTGATGAGCGTGACCGGCGTGCCGGACGGCGAGCCGGGCGCCGGGCCGGTCAAGGTCGGCGTCGCGGTTTCTGACCTGATCACCGGACTGTACGCGGCGAACGCGATCACCGCGGCGCTCGTCGAGCGCGAACAATCCGGTCGCGGCGAGTACATTGACCTGGCGCTGCTCGACACGCAGGTCGCCGCGCTCGCGAACCAGGCGCTCAACTATCTCGTCACCGGCAAGCCGCCGCGCCGCCAGGGCACGGCGCACCCGAACATCGTGCCGTACCAGGCGTTCGCGACCAGGGACTCCTGGCTGATGCTCGCGGTCGGCAATGACCGGCAGTTCGAGTCGTTCTGCAGGGCGGCGGGCGCCGCGAAGCTCGCGAAGGACGCGCGGTTTCGCACCAACGCCGGGCGCGTGAAGAACCGCGTGGCGCTCGTTTCGGCGCTCGAAATGCTGTGTCGGAAAAGGACCACGAAGGATTGGGTGAAATTGCTGACGCGGGCGAGCGTGCCCTGCGGACCAATCAACGACCTCGCGGAAACCTTCGCGGATCCGCAGGTGAAGCACCGCAGGATGCGCTTCGAGCTGCCGCATGCCGCAGGTGGCAAATTGCCGCAGGTGAGGAACCCCGCGATATTCTCGCGCAGCGCGCTCAATTACTCGAAGGCGCCCCCGTTGCTCGGCGCCGATACGGACGCGATCCTCGCCGCCGAGCTCGGGCTATCGGGCGCCGAAATCCGCTCGCTCAGGAGCAACGGCACGATCGGTTAATTGACGGTGCCGGGTCGCACTTATCGCACTTATTGAGGTGAAACGCGCCGGCCAATAAGTGCGATAAGTGCGACCCGGCACCGTCAAAGGCAAGTGCGACCCGGCGCCGTTTGAATTCAGCGCCAGAGGCGGCGCCGGCTGCCGCGCAGGAGCCGCGTGATAAGCTGCTGCTTGCGCCGCTCGAGGTCGGCGGGCTTCGGCGGGTGCTTGTTGTCCTTGGTGCGCTCGTGGAGGATCGCGTCCGCCTTGAGCGCGGCCTGGCGGCGCCGGACGTCCTCGAGCGAGCCGCCTTTCGGCAGGATCGCGAGTGCGACCTGGCAATCCATGGCGGCGGCCAGCTTGTCGAGGCTCGCCAGGGTGATGCGACGCTGTGCCTCGGCGCGCTCCATCTGCTGGACCGTCGCGCGCGAGACGCCGGCGCGCCTCGCGAGCTGTGACTGCGAGAGGCCGAGCGCGGTGCGGATCTCGCGCACCCAGCCGGTGCGTGCCGCGGCCCCGATCTTCATGCGCGGGAACGCCTTCAAGTCGCGGGCGAGCGTGGCGCGCTGGCCGAGCGGGCCGAGGTGCGGGATCGATTCCTTGCGGGCGGGCTTCTGGCTCAATGCCGATCACTCCGATGGATGCGCAAAGGCATCGTATCCACCGGAGACTCGCTGCCGCAACGGGCTTATGCGCGCGACGCCGCCATGTACGCCCGCAGTACCGAGTTCATCCGCGTCTGATATCCGGGTCCCTGCGTCCGGAACCACTCCAGAACTTCTTCGTCCAGCCGTAGGGAAATCGCCGCTTTCCGGCCCGATTGGGGAAGCCCTTTTCGGGCAATCCTCCGGACAACCTTGGCGACGTCGGACGCCGCGGCGGCGGCGGCTTCCGCGCGCGGAACGAGCCTTGGAACCAGCGTTTCCACCGGGCTTGGCCGGCTGAACCGCTCGAAATATCCCTTTGACATAACGTTGCTCCAGTGCGCCGCGGTTTCCAATGATTCGTATGCACAATTGTATATACAAACCCGCGCGAGGGCCAGCGTGCGTTTGAAGTACCAGGAACCCCTGATTTCGGAGCCCGACATGAACCTCAAGTCTCTCGGTGCCGCAGCCGCCCTGGTCCTGTGCGCGCCCTTCCCTGCTCTGGCCGGCGTGGCCGTGGACGTCGAAATCCTTGATCGGCGAACCGGCGAGGTGTTGCCGTTCTACTGGCATGACGGTACGCGCTACATCGCCGGCGAGCCCGGGCGCGAGTACGAGATCCGCCTGCGCAGCGGCGAGGGTGGCCGCGTACTGGCGGTGACCTCGGTCGACGGTGTCAACGTGATTACCGGCAAGACCGCGTCGCCCTCCCAGGGTGGCTACGTGATCGATCCCTGGGGCGCCGTGGAAATCGACGGCTGGCGAAAGAGTCTCGACGAAGTTGCGGCGTTCTACTTCACCGCCCTGCCCGACTCCTATGCTGCGCGCACGGGCCGGCCGGACCACGTGGGCGTCATCGGCGTTGCATTGTTCCGCGAGCGCGCGGTCATGCCGATGTATCGCGATGGTCGCGCGTGGCCTGACGCGCCGGCGTCGGCAGAGGCAACCGCGGATGCGAAAGCGTCCGGCCGAACCTCGGGCGCCGCGCCGCAGGAGGAGCGACTCGGTACCGGTCACGGCCGGCGCCTCGACTCCGGTGCCGTCTACACCTCCTTCGAGCGCGCGAGCGAGACGCCCGATGAGGTGATCCGCATCTACTACGACTCGCGCTGGAACCTCGTGGCCCGAGGCATCATCCCGCGCACACGCGACCGTTACGCCTGGCAGTGGCCGGATCCCTTCCCCGACGGTTTTGTCCCCGATCCGTGACATGACATGATGCAGGGGACGCGCGCCTTCGCGAACATGAAGGGGCGCGTCCCCTTCATGACCGAATTGCTGTTCAGGGACGATGCGTATCTCAAGACCGCGACAGCGCGGGTCGTGGCGGTCCGCGACGGCGAGGTCGAACTCGACCGCACGATCTTCTACCCGCTCGGCGGCGGGCAACCCGGCGACACCGGCTTCCTGATCCGGGACACCGGCGCGCGCCTCGCCGTCACCGATACGCGCAAGGGTGAGACGCCGGGCGCGGTCGCCCACGTCATCGCCGCGGGAGCAACGCTGCCCGAGACGGGCGAGGCGGTCGGCCTCGAGCTCGACTGGGTCCGCCGCTACGCGCTCATGCGCCTGCACACGGCGCTGCACGTGATGTCCTGCGTGGTGGTCGCGCCGGTGACCGGCGGCAACATCGCGCCCGACAAGGCGCGGCTCGACTTCGATATCGACATCACGCTGCTCGATGCCGACCGGATCGCCCACGGCACGAACGAGCTGATCGCGCGCGGCGTCGCGACCGAATCGGTCTGGATTACCGACCAGGAACTCGACGCGCGGCCGGAGCTCGTCAAGACCATGAGCGTCGCCCCGCCGCGCGGTGCCGGCCGCGTGCGGCTGCTGCGCATCCCCGGCATCGACCTGCAGCCCTGTGGCGGCACGCATGTCGCCAACATCGCGGAAATCGGCGGGATCCGGGTATTGCGGATCAAGAACGTCGGCTCGCGCAACAGGCGTGTGGAGATCGCGCTGACGGGCTAGACTACGCGCCTTTTTGGCACCCGGGAAACGATCATGCGCAGCGCAGGTATGGCGGCGGTTCTGGTGTTCGGCGGACTCGCCTCGGGAACGGCGGCGGCCGACTGGAGCGGCAAGGGCACCTTCGGCGGCGTGCTCGCGCGCGGTAACACCGAGACCGAGATCATCAACCTCAATGTCGACGTCGAGAACAAGCTCGACCGGTGGACGCACAAGGCCGGCGCCTCGATGCTGCGCACGGTCACCAACGACGTCACCTCTGCGGATCGCTGGGAGCTGCGCGGCGAGAGCCAGTACTCGCTCACCGAGCGCAGCTACCTGTTCGGCGCGCTGCGCTACGAGGACGATGCCTTTACCGATTACTCCTACCAGGCGACAGCAACCGGCGGCTACGGCTACCGTTTCATCATGACCGAGACGACGAAGCTCGAGGGCCAGATCGGCGCCGGCTACCGCCAGGCGGAGCTGCGCCTGACCGGCGAGCAGGAAGACGACGTCATCGCGCGCGGCGCGCTCAACTTCGAGCACAAGCTCACCGGCACGACGCTGATCTACGACCGCCTGCTGGTGGAGTCCGGCTCGGACAACACCTTCGTGCAGAATGCGCTCGGCATCGAGGTCAAGATCAACGACACGTTCGCGCTCGGCCACGACTACGCGGTGCGCCACAACACCGACGTGCTGCCGGGCACCGACAAGACCGACCAGGTGCTGACCGCGAACCTGGTGTACGGCTTCTAGCGTCCCGCCGCTGCCTGCCCCGCGGCGCGGCAAGGATCACTCGACCGCCACCCCGTTGTGCGCGAGCAGCCGCGCCAGCGGCGCCAGCGGCGCCAGTTCCTGCCGGTAGTTGCGCCAGAGGTCGACGGATTCGCGGTAGATCGGCCGGCGCACCTGCGCCGCGCTCGCGACCGCGGTCGGCGCCGGATTCTCGTGGAAGCGCAGGCACGCGGACTGCCACTCGAGGCCGCAGTGCGCGATCAGCCGGCGCGTCGCGCCCTCCTGGTCCGCCACGAGCGCCTCGTAATCGAGATCGAGAAAGCGGCCCGGGAGCAACGTGCGCCAGTGCTGCATGAGCCGCGCATAGGCGACGTAGTAGCGCCCGAGGTCCTCGAGGTCGTAGGAGAACGGGTAGCCCGCGTGGAACAGCGTCTTGTACATCGCGTAGCAGGACGCCATCGGGTGGCGGCGCACGTGCACGATGCGCGCCTGCGGCAGCGCTTTCGCGATCAGGCCGAGGTTCAGGTAGTTGAGCGGCGTCCGGTCCACGACATACCGTCGCGTGTGCCCATAGCCCTGGATCGCATTCCAGTACGACGCGCCGAGCGCCGCGGGATCAGCGCGCGCCGCGGCCCTGATCAGCTCTTCCCTTTCGCCGGCGGGCCCAGCCGCGCGCGCGACTGCCAGCGCGAAGTCGTTCACCTCGCCGACCGTCGCGACGTCCTCGTGCTGGATCAGAGTCCGCTCGATGATCGTGATGCCGCTTCTCGGCAGACCGACGATGAAGATCGGCCCGCGGATGTCATGGCCCGCCGCCGGCGATTCGTACCAGGCGCGGTTGAAGCTGCGGATGATCGAGTCCATCGCCTTTTCGTCGGACTCGACGCGGTAGGACAGCACCTTGCGGCGCGCGCTCGCGCCCCGGGCGAGCGCAACGAAGGACTCCGCGTACTGGCCTAGGTCCTCGAGCTCCTTGGCGAGCGCGTAGTGCAGGGCGACCGGCGCCGATCCCGGGGAACGGGCGGCGAGCACGGCACGCAGCCGCGCCACGTGATTGTGCCCCGGCGCCTGGCGGCGCAGCGTCGCGCGGCTGTACCAGGCGTCCGCCCGATCAGCTCGTCGAGGATTTCCTCCGCCTCGGCCATGCGGCCGATCGCGATCAGCGCGCTGGCCTTCGCGTAGGCGGCCTGGGCGTCGTAGGGCTTGAGCGCCGCGACGCGGATTGCGCAGGTCGCGGCCTGCTCGTGCTGATTCAGGTTGGTGTGGAATTCCGCGAGGCGGCGCCAGGCGCCGCTGTCCGCGCCCGCCGTGCTCTCGATGTCGCTGAGCTGCGAGCGCGCGCCCGCAACGTCGCCGGCATGCATGCGCGCCTCGATCTCGGTGAAGCGCGCGAGATTGTTCCCCGGGTCGAGCGCGAGAGCGCGCCGGGCCGCGTCCAGCATCCCGCGGTAGTCGCCGGATTGCTGGCTGATGCGCGCCGCGATCAGCCAGCCCTCGGCGCTGTCCGGGTGGCGCATCAGCAGCGAGTCGCAGAGCGTGCGCGCCTCGGGCAGCTGCCGGCGCTGCAGCAGCCCGTCGATGCGGCGGATTTCCGTCGCCGAGTCATCGTCGCCTGCCGGTACGGTCATGGGTCGGGGACAGTCCTTCGCGCGTCGGGGGGGCGTAAGATGATACCCGACGACCCTCGCGAGGGTCTTCCGGGAACCAAAGGAGAAACCAGATGACGCATTGGCAAGCAGCCGCACTCGCGGCCGCCGGATTTCTCGCGCTCGCCGGCTGCGCACCGAAAGCAACGGATTCCGCCGCCTTCGAGAAGCAGACGAAGGACGACGTGCGCAAGTTCATTCCAGCTCTCAACACCGGGGACGTGGAGTCGATTCTCGCACAATACGCACCGGACGCGGAGGTCATGGCGCCGGGCAATTCGCGCGCCGTCGGCCACGACGCGATCCGCGCGCTGATGATGAAGCTATCCGGCGAGTTGCAGGCGGGCGGCATCGCGCTCGTGGCGAATGACGACGACAAGGCCGCCGCCTCGGGCGACCTCGGGTATCACTCGGGTTCATTCGACGTGCAAGACGCCGCGGGGACCGTCGTCGACCGCGGCAACTACCTCGCGGTCATGCAGCGCCAGCCCGACGGAAAGTGGCTCATGATCCGCGACATCTGGAACTCGGACCGTCCGCCGCCGGCCCCGGCCGCGACGGAAGCGCCTGCGGAGACGCCCCCGGCGAATTGACGCGCGCACGGGGCAGATGACTGAACGGTACCGGGGGCGTTCGCCTTCGCGTCGAAGGCGATCGCCCCCGTCATTTCGTCGCTGCGGCGCTCGAACTCAATCGTCGACGCGGCGGTCCTTCCAGTTCCACCACTTGAGGAGCTCGGGCTTGGGTTCTGGTGTGCGCGCGGCGTAAGCCGCGCAGCGGAACGTGTACAGGAGACAGGGTTCCTGTTCATGTCCGGTGATTTTCCGGAGTCGCTGGAAGAGTTGTTCGGGGTTGGATTCGGCGAGGTCTTTGATCGAGTGGATTCCCAGGTGCCTGAGATCGGCGGCGATACCGGGGCCGATCCCGGGCAGCGTGGTCAGCTCGTCGTGCATTGGCAGGATCCTCCTACGGCGTGTCCACGCCTTCAATTTACACCTGCCGTTTTCGCAGGCAAGCGGAAATGCGCACCGCCCGGCGCCCCCGACCGGCCGCGGTTGGCAGCCGCGCGCAAACATGGCTGAATGCCGCCCATGCGATTGATTTTCCTGCTGGCGGCGTCCCTGCTGGCCGCCTGCACCGCGCCCGCCACGCGCGCGGCCGGCATTGCGGCCGCGAATCCGTACGCGGTCGAGGCGGGCCTCGCGGTCCTCGCGGCCGGTGGTTCGGCGGCGGATGCAGCGGTTGCGGTCCAGGCCATGCTCGGCCTGGTCGAGCCGCAGAGCTCGGGCATCGGCGGCGGCGCGTTCCTGCTGCATTACGATGCCGCGACGAAGAAGATCACCGCCTTCGACGGCCGTGAGGCGGCGCCGGGAGGGGCGACGCCCGGCATGTTCCTCGACGCGAACGGCGAGCCGCTCTCGTATTACGACGCGGTCATGTCGGGCCGCTCGACCGGCGTGCCGGGCGCGGTCGCGATGCTGGGCAGCGTGCACGCGCGTCATGGCGCGCTGCCCTGGAACCGGCTGTTCGAGCCCGTGATCCGCGCCGCCGAGGACGGCGTCGTGGTGCCGAAGCGCATGGGCCGCTTCGTCAACGAGGACGACGGCCAGGCGCGGGAGCCGGATGTGCGCGCCCTGTACTCGCGCGCCGACGGCAGCCCGCTGCAGGCGGGCGACACCTTCCGCAATCCGGCGTATGCCGAGACGCTCAGCCTGATCGCGCGCCAGGGCCCGCGCGCGCTGCTCGAGCCGCCGCTGCGCGACCGGATCATCGCGCGCACGCACGCCGGGCCGGGGCCAGGCACGCTCGCGGCGGCCGACTTCGACGCCTATCAGCCGCGCGTGGGCGAGGCCTTGTGCGGGCCCTATCTCGTCTATGTCGTCTGCGTGCCGCCGCCGCCCTCCTCGGGCGTGGCGCTCTTGCAGATGCTCGCGATCCTCGACCGCACGGACATCGCCGCGCGCGGGCCTTCGGATCCGCAGGCCTGGTTCCTGTTCGCGATGGCGAGCCGGCTCATGTACGCCGATCGGGACCAGTGGGTCGCCGATCCGGAGTTCGTGCCGGTGCCGGTTGAGGGCCTGCTGGACCCCGGATATGTCGCGCGGCGTGCCGCGTTGATCGGTCCGGTCGCGGGTCCCGCGTTTCCCGTGGGCGATCCGGCGCCGATCCGGCGCGGCACCGATGCAACCGTCGAGGCCGCGGGCACTTCCCATTTCGTGGTGTGGGATCGCGCCGGCAACGTGGTCTCGATGACCACGACGGTCGAGTCGCTGTTCGGCTCCGGCCGCGCGGTGGGCGGCTTCATGCTCAACAACCAGCTAACGGATTTCTCATTCCGGCCGGTCGTCGAAGGCGTGCCGGCCGCGAACGCGGTCGCCGCCGGCAAGCGGCCGCGCTCGTCGATGGCGTCCGTGATCGTGCTCGACGCCGCGGGCCGCGCCGTCGCGGCGCTCGGCTCGCCGGGCGGCTCGGCGATCCTTGCCTACAATGCGAAGACGCTGGTCGGGCTGCTCGCGTGGAGACTGCCGCTGCAGGAGGCGATCAACCTGCCGAACGTGATCGCGCGCGGCGGGGAAACGTTCGGCGAGGCGGCGAAGCTTGCCCCCGGCGTGGCGGAGGGGCTGGCCGCAAGAGGCATCGTCGTGAAACCCGGCCGCGGCGAAGAGTCGGGCCTGCACGGGCTCGTCATCGGCGCCGACGGCACCGTGACCGGCGCGGCCGATCCGCGGCGCGAGGGCGCCTGGCGCGCCCTGGATCCGATTTCGAGGCACTGACCCCGTGCGCCAAGCCACTTCGGTTGCCGCAGGCGATCGCCGGCCCGCTGCGCAATTCATTTATCGCATCATCACGCTGGCCGCGATCCCCGTGATGCTGCTTGCCGTCATGCCAACCGCCTGGGTCAGCCGCGAGCCGCTCTATACGGTGTCCGCGGTCTTGATGTTCTCGCTGGTGCTCGTCGGCGTACCCTGCCTGGCGGTGCTGGCCATGATCGGCAGCATCACCCTCCGGCGCGACTGGCGCATCGCGCTGCCCGCCTGGATATGCCTCCTCGCCGTCGGAGCGATGGTCTTCGACCAGCTCGCGCTCGAGGGACAGTCGGGGTTCACGAAGCTGGGCTTCGGGCTCATCGGCATCGGCGTACTTGCCGCTGCCTGGGCCGGCTGGTTCGTCAAGCTCCGCTAATCCCGCGGAATCGATGGGGACGCGCCCCTTCTCGAATATGAGGGGGCGCGCCCCTTCAATTCGGCGTTGCGGCGATGCGATTGCGGATTTCCTTCAGCTTCGCCTGCACGCGCGCGGCATTGCCGGGACCCATGCGCAGCAGGAGCTTGCGACCCGCGGACTCGGCCTCGAGCGCGGGATCCGCGAACACGTAGTAGACGCTCGGCTGCGCGAGCGTGATCGTCGCCGGCGCTGCGGGCGCCGACAGCAGGTGATCGATCACGTCGATCACGCGGTCGTTGAAGTAGCCTTCGGGATTGCCGAGGTCCTCGTAGGCCTTCTAGAACTGCGGGTACAGGCGCCGGTAGAGCGCGGCCGTCGCGTCGGCGTCCAGCGAGTCCACCAGCTCGACCCAGGCCGCATAGCGCGCAAAGTTGGCGGCGCCGAGCACCAGCGCATCGCCCTCGCCCGCCGCGACGAAGCTGCCGGCAAGCGGCTGCGCGGGATTCATCCGTGCGGCGACGTCCTCGCGCGTGAGGCTGTCCACGGTCGCGACCACCTTGCGGACGAAGTCATCGGGCACCAGCAGCGCTTCGAAGCGCGGCGTGCCGATCAGTGTCGCCACCTGCTCGGTCGCCGAGAGACTCGGATCGACGTCGTCGGACGTCACGATGGGGTTCTTGATCGCTGGCGCGCTGGCCGCGGGCAGCGGTGCCGGTGCTTCGGCCTGGTCCGCGGCGCGCTTCTGCCAGTACCAGGCGCCTGCCGCGACCGCGAGCAGGATCACCCCGCCCAGGATCCAGCGGCCGAGATTCTCGTCGGGGGACGAAGGCTGGTCGCGCTTGTCGGCGTACATATGGTGCCTCTGACTGGCCAGAGCGAAGAGCTGCTCTCGGCTCACTGTAGTTGATACCGGCCGATCCGGCATCATTCACAAGGACAGTGCCCCTCCCGAGACGGTTCCCTTGATCCGCATTCCCTTGACGCCAGAGATGCCCCCCAAGGACTGCGCCGACTGCGCCTTCCTGCTCGACGCCATCGGCATCCCCTACGAGCGGCGCACCACGGCAACCGGCGCGAGCCTCTGGGTCGAGCCCGAATACCACGCGCGCGCGGCACGCGAACTCGGCGCGTACCTGCGCGAGAACCGCCGGCCGCAGAAATTGCCGGTCGTCTGGCCGCGCCATCCGCACGCGATGTACGGCGTGTTCGGCTACGCGGCGGTGCAGATCGCCGTCGCCTGGGCGGCGGTCGTGCACCTGTTCGACAAGGGCTGGCGCTCCGCCGGCGTGCTCGATGCGGGCTTCCTGGCGCGCGGCGAGTGGTGGCGCGTGCTGACGGCGCTCACCCTGCACGGCGACATGTTGCACCTGTTGTCCAACCTCGCCTTCGGCGCGCTGTTCGGCTACCCGGCCGCGCGTCTGTTCGGGCCGGGTGTCGCGTGGCTCCTGATCCTGTTGGGCGGTGCGGTCGCCTACGGCATCGACGCCCTGCTACACCCGCTGCAGCACCACTTGCTCGGCGCCTCGACCGCGGTGTTCACGGCGCTCGGGCTGATCGCCACCTACGGCTGGCGCCGCCACCTGCGCGACTGGAAACCCTGGCTGCGCAACGCCTCGCCGCTGCTCGCAGGCATCGCGCTGCTCGCCTTCACTGGTACGGGCGGCGAGAACACCGACCTTCTCGCCCACCTCGCGGGCTTCGTCGTCGGCGCCGCGCTCGGCGCGCTCTGCGCGCGCCTGCCAATGCCGCCACCGGGGCGCACGGCCCTCCAGTGGGCCGCGGGCCTCGCCTCCCTCGCCCTGCTCTCGTTCGCCTGGGCCCTAGCACTACGCTGAGCACCTGTCGACGCGTACAGGGACGGCGCGCGAGGTGGCGGGGTGCTCGCGAGCGAACCCTTGAAGTTCCGGCAGGGTTCGCGAGCGAGTAACCCCGCCGGATCCCGCGCGCCGGCCATGTGCACGCCAATGGCGCACAATGTCGCGTGATGCTGTCGTTCAGCGACGCCTGCGAACGCAACAAGGACCCGATCCTCGCCGTCCTGCGCGAAGCATTCGCCTCCTGCACCCACGTGCTCGAGATCGGCAGCGGCACGGGCCAGCACGCCGTGCACTTCGCGCTCGCGATGCCCTAGCTGGTGTGGCAGCCCCCCGAGGTCCTGGCGGAGATGCCGGGCCTGCGCAAGCGCATCTTCAGCGAGGGCCCGTCGAACCTGCGCGCGCCGGTCGTGATCGACGTCAACGAGACGCCCTGGGACGTGCGCAAGGTGGACGGCGTGTTCACCGCGAACACGCTGCACATCATGCATTGGCCACAGGTCGAGGCGCTGTTCGCGGGCCTGCCCGCGATCGCGAAGCCGGGCGCGGTGCTCGCGATCTACGGTCCCTTCCGCTACCGCGGCAGGCACACGTCCAGCAGCAACGAATCCTTCGATGCGATGCTGCATGCGCGGGATCCGGCGTCGGGCGTCCGCGATTTCGAGGCCGTGGACCAGCTGGCCCGCGCGGTCGGCTTCGCCTTGCTGGCCGACCACGCGATGCCGGCGAACAATCGGACGCTGGTCTGGCGGCGGGAGGCGACGTGAGCGGCATGCGCCAGCAGTTGCGCGACAACCTGGTGGCGCTGACCAGCCTCGCCGTCGCCCTCGCAGCGCTCGGGTACAACACCTGGCGCAATGAACAGACCGAGCGCAACCGGAACGTGCGCGTGGCCGGCATCGAGCTGCTGCAGGAAATCGGTTCACTGCAGCAGATCATCTTCTATGCGCATTACAGCGCCGGCGACCAGCGCGGCGATCCGAGGATGGGCTGGGCGGACGCGCTGACCATCAACGACCTGGCGACGATCATGCCGGCGGACGTCATGCGGGAAGCCGCGGAGCTGAAGTCGGCCTGGGAAGAGAACGCCGAAAGCCTGGTCGAGGACGAGGGCGCCTTCCGGCGCATCGACGGCGCGATCGAAGAGCTGCGCCAGGCGACGCTCGCTTCGCTGCGCGCGCTGCGCTAGCGCCGCATCCGCGCCCGTTGACACGCGGGGGCCATATCAGAACACGGGCTTCAGCACCATCAGCGCGAGCGCGAGCAGCGGCGTCGCGGTCGCGAGGAAGCCCCAGAAATCCCATTGCCGCGACAGGCGGTGATAGGCGACGTAGTCGAAGGCGCCGCCGTGCGCGCCCGCCTCCGCCTGGGCGCGCATCTGCCGCTGCAGCGGCGCGAGCCGTATGCCGAAGACCGCGCCCGAGATGCTGAACAGGACGAGCGTCCACAGTATCCACGGCGTGCGCAGCAGCGGAAAGCCGCCCTGGATCGCGCCAAGCACGCCGCTCACGATGATGAGGATCACGCCCGGAATGGTGAACAGGCGGTCGCTGCGGATCACGCCGTCCATCGCGTGCGCGAGCAGCCGGGCGTCGCGGGTCTTCATCGCGTGCTTGTGCCAGAAGACGCCGGTCACGATGTTGCCGATGAACATCACGACCGCGAGCACGTGGATCAGCTTGAGCCACAGGTACATCGCGTCAACCTCCTTGCGGCGCCTGGCTCACCTGGCCGCCGGTGCCATCTTCTCGGCGACCACGCCGAGCAGCGCGCCTGCGACCAGGTTGGACATCACGCTGCCGGCGATCCACCAGACCCAGATCTTGTCCGGCAGGTTGAAGATGCCGTGGTAGCCGAGCGCGTTGATGACGCAGAAGGCGATGGTGATTAGGCCGAACTGGAGCCCGCGGCGCCAGGATGGGCCCGTGAGTGCAGAGCGGACGACCGAGTAAACGGCGGCGGCGATGAGCGCTGCGGTAAGGCCGGACGGGATCCACAGCCGCCACATGAGGCTCATGTCGGGCGGATTCGACATGAGCTCGGGCCGCCAGAAGGCGGCGGTATCGCGATAGGCCCCGGCGAGAACGCCGGCGGCGGGATCGTGGATGAAATGGCCCAGCACCATCGAAACGACGAGCAGGGCCAGATAATAGGCCAGCCCACCGATCAGGGTGACCTTCCAGTTCATGTCGCGTCGTGCGGCGTCGCGTCGTGCGGTGCCGGGTCGCACTTATCGTACTTATTGAGTTGCAAGGGTGTATCCCTGCAACTCAATAAGTACGATAAGTGCGACCCGGCACCGATCAAAACCGGTCGAGGTTCATCACCTTCGTCCAGGCCGCGACGAAGTCCTTTACGAACTTCTCATTCGCGTCCGCGCTCGCGTACAGCTCGGCCAGGGCGCGCAGCTGCGAATTCGACCCGAACACGAGGTCGACGCGCGTGCCGGTCCATTTGACCTTGTCGGTCTTGCGGTCGCGGCCTTCGTACACGCCCTCGGCGCCCGCCTTCGGCCGCCACTTCATGCCCATGTCGAGCAGGTTGACGAAGAAGTCCGTCGTGAGCGCCCCGGGCCGGTGGGTGAACACGCCGTGCGCGGAACCGCCGGCATTGGCGCCGAGCACGCGCAGGCCGCCGACCAGCGCCGTCATCTCGGGCGCCGTCAGCGTCAGCAACTGTGCCCGGTCGACCAGCAGGTGCTCGGCCGGGACCGAGAACTTGCCCCTCAGGTAGTTCCGGAACCCGTCGGCGATCGGCTCGAGCACGGCGAAGGACTCGACGTCGGTCTGGTCCTGCCTGGCATCCATGCGGCCAGGCCGGAACGGCACCTTGACCGTGACGCCCGCCTGCTTCGCGGCCTGCTCGACGCCCGCGCAGCCGGCGAGCACGATCAGGTCGGCGAGCGAGACTTTCTTGCCGCCCTTCGCCTTCTTGTTGAAGGCCGCCTGGATGCCCTCGAGCGTCTTCAGCACCTTCGCGAGCTGCGCCGGCTGGTTCACCTCCCAGTTCTTCTGCGGTGCGAGGCGGATGCGCGCGCCATTGGCGCCGCCGCGCTTGTCCGAGCCGCGGAAGGTGGAAGCCGATGCCCAGGCCGTCGAGACCAGCTGCGCAACCGGGAGCTTCGACGCGAGAATCTTCTTCTTGAGGCCGGCGACGTCGGCCTCGCCGATCAGCTTGTGGTCGAGCGCGGGGATCGGGTCCTGCCAGATCAGCTCTTCCTTCGGCACTTCCGGCCCGAGGTAACGGGCGCGCGGGCCCATGTCGCGGTGCGTCAGCTTGAACCAGGCACGCGCGAACGCGTCGGCAAAGGCCTGCGGGTCCTCCAGGAACCGGCGCGAGATCTTCCCGAATTCCGGGTCGAAGCGCATCGTCAGGTCGGTGGTCAGCATGGTCGGCTTGTGGAACTTGCCCGGCACGTGCGCGTCCGGAATGATCGCCGGCGCATTCTTCGCGATCCACATCCGGGCACCGGCCGGCGATCGGGTCTGCTCCCACTCGTACTTGAACAGGTTCTCGAAGTAGTTGTTGCTCCACAGCGCCGGGGTCTTCGTCCAGGTGACCTCGATGCCGCTCGAGATCGTGTCGGCGCCGTGCCCGCTGCCGTAGTTGCTCACCCAGCCAAAGCCCTGCGCCTCCAGCGGCGCGGCCTCCGGGTCCGGTCCCTTGTGCGATTCCGGCGCGGCACCATGTGCCTTGCCGAAGGTGTGGCCGCCGGCGATCAGCGCGACGATTTCCTCGTCGTTCATCGCCATGCGGTTGAAGGTGGCGCGGATGTCCTTCGCGGCGGCCATGTAGTCGCCGTTGGCGTCCGGGCCCTGTGGATTCACGTAGATCAGCCCCATGTGCGTGGCGCCGAACGGGGCATCCAGTTCGCGGTCGCCGCTGAAGCGCTTGTCGACGCCGAGCCACGCGACTTCCTCGCCCCAGTTCACGTCCTCGTCCGGCTCCCACACGTCCGGGCGGCCGCCGCCGAAGCCGAAGGTCCGGAAGCCCATGGACTCGAGCGCCACGTTGCCGGCGAGGATCAGGAGGTCGGCCCAGGAGATCTGGTCGCCGTACTTCTGCTTGATCGGCCACAACAAGCGCCGCGTCTTGTCGAGGTTGACGTTGTCCGGCCAGCTGTTGAGAGGCGCGAAGCGCTGCTGCCCGCGACCGCCGCCGCCGCGGCCGTCGCTGATGCGATAGGTACCCGCGGCGTGCCAGGTCATGCGGATGAATTGCGGGCCGTAGTGGCCGAAGTCCGCCGGCCACCAGTCCTGCGAGTCGGTCATCAGCTTGTTGAGGTCCTTCTTCAGCGCCTTGTAGTCGAGGCGCTTGAAGGCCTTGGCGTAGTCAAAACCCTTGCCCATCGGGTCGGACTTCGACGAGTGCTGGTGCAGCAGGTCCAGCCGCAACTGGTTCGGCCACCAGTCGCGATTCGTCCGGCCGACGCCGGCGATGTGGTTGTACGGGCATTTCCCGGCGCCCTGGGCGCCCTTGGCAGTAACGTCATTCATCGGATTCCCCTCACGTGATACCGGTGCAGCATACGACTCGCGTCATCATTGCTGCAATCGATTGTCAGTATCGTTACGATAGTTTACATCTATGAATCTGCGCGACCTCCAGTACCTCGTCGCGCTCGCGGAAACCCGGCATTTCGGCCGCGCCGCCGAGCGCTGCCATGTGTCCCAGCCGACGCTCTCGGCGCAGCTGCGCAAGCTCGAGGAATTCCTGGGCGTCGCCCTCGTCGAGCGGCGGCCGCGGCAGGTCGCGCTGACGGTCACGGGCGAAGCCGTCGTCCAGCGCGCCCGGCGCATGCTGCAGGACGCCGAGGACATCCGCGGACTCGCCCGGGCCAGCCAGGACCCGCTCTCCGGACCACTGAAGGTCGGCCTCATCCCGACGCTCGGGCCCTACCTGCTGCCGCGGGTCGCACCGAAGATCGCCAGGGCGCTGCCGAAGCTGTCGCTGCTCCTGCACGAATACCAGACGGCCCCGCTCGTCGAGCGCACGCTCGACGGCGAGCTCGACCTCGCGATCCTTGCGCTGCCGGCCGAGACCCGGGGCCTCGCGACGCGCACGCTGTTTTCCGAGCCGTTCCTGGTCGCGATGCCGGGCCGTCACCGGCTGGCGGCGAAGCAGCAGGTGCGTGCGACCGATCTCGAGGGCGAGAAGCTGCTGCTGCTCGAGGAAGGCCATTGCCTGCGCGACCAGGCGCTCGAGGTCTGCGGGCACGTTGGCACGGAGGAGCAGGCGTTTCGCGCCACCAGCCTTGAGACGCTGCGGCAGATGGTGGCCTCCGGGCTCGGCCTCACGCTGCTGCCGGAGCTCGCAGCCGCCGGGCCGTTCGCGGCGACGCGCGGGCTGGCCGTGCGACCATTCGCGGCGCCGGCACAACACCGCGTGATCGGCGCCGCCTGGCGTCGCTCGACCTCGCGCGGCGAGGCGATCGCGGAAGTCTGCGAGCACCTAGTACGTGCGGCGCCGTGAACCGCGGCGCTAGACGGTGATCGACACGAGCTGGTAGAGACCGCCGAAGAAAGTCCGCTTGTGCAGACCGGCGATGCGCGTCCCAGGCGGAATCCAGCCGGCCAGCTCGCTGCTCCAGAAATCGAGCGCAAAGGGTTCCAGCGCCTGGAACACGCCGTGCATCGGCCAGTACAGGGGATGGAGCCGATGCGGGCGGTGGTAATCGACGACCACGACGCGGCCGCCCGGCTTCACCACGCGCAGGGCCTCCACCAGTGTTACGCGACGAACCTCGGCGGGCTGCTCGTGCAGCAGAAAGAACAGCAGCGCCCTGTCGTAGCTGGCGGACTGAAGGGTCAGCGCGGCGCTGTTGCCGTGGATCAGCTCCACGGCCGGCGTTTCATGACCCTCGTGGCTGCGCCGGCACAGCATGCCGACCGGCAACTTGCGCGCGAGATTCTCGAGCTGGATGCGCAGCACGTCGACCACGTGCAGCTGCGCGCCGCGGGCGAGCCTCGCCGCCATGCGGGTCGTCAGGTCACCGTACGCGCAGGAAACCTGCAGCGTCCGCCCGTGCAGGTTGCCGCCGAGTGCGGCGAGTGCCGCATCCCGCAGGCGGTTGAAGTTTCCCCACAGGATCAGGTTGACCACCCACTGCCGCTCGAACAGGTACAGGGCGCGCGGATGCAGGTAGGCCCACCAGTAGGCCTCCGCGAGGTATTGCGGTATCGCCACCTCGGCCGCGAGGCGCCGCGACTCGACGCTCAAGGCGACACCGTGGACGTGACTCAGCTCAAGGTTCCGCTGCTGCGGCTGCGCCATCACCGCCGCCGAACCGATAGCGGAATGAGACCCCGACCAGGCTGGCATCGTAGTCCCAGGCATTGGCGCCGCTTGCCAGGAGCGACGGTACGGTATCCGGCGGTCCGCACGCGAAATCCGCAGGCTGATCGCCCGCGGCCGACGCCATAATGGCCGGCGCCATGGGCGTCGCCGGTTTCCTGGGAACGACTGCCATCGCCATGACCGCCGGGGTCATGGTCGCCGCGCACGCGGCCGCGCCCTTGCCGCGACTCAATCTCCTGCCCGGCAGCCTCACGGTCTCCGGCGCCTCGTCCGGCGGCTACATGGCGACGCAGTACCAGGTGGCTTTCTCGCAGGACGTGATCGGCGCGGGTATCGTCGGCGCGGGACCGTGGCTCTGCGCGCAGGGCGTGGTAACCCGGGCGATGCGGGACTGCCTCGCGGGCTCCGCGGGCGGCCCGCATGAGCAGGCGCTGATCGCAGCGCTGCGCTCGAGCGCGGCCGCTGGCGTCGTGGACGATCCGTCCTGGCTCGCGCCGGATCGCATCTGGATCTTTCACGGTGCGAAGGACGAGCGAATAGGCCGGGCGGTCGCGGATTCGCTGCTGCGGTTCTACAAGGCCTTTGTGCCGCTCGAGCGGATCCGGTTCGAGACCCGGGTGCCGGCCGCGCACGGTTTTCCGACCGTGTCTGACGGCGGCGCCTGCGCCAAGGACGCGCCGCCGTGGATCCTCGCCTGCGGCTACGACGCGGCGGGCGAGATGCTGAAATACCTGTATGGCGATCTCGCCGAGCCCGCCGGCGAGCCAGGCGGCGAGCTGCGCGAGTTCGGGCAGTCGCGCTACGTCACTCGCGGCGCGCTCGCGTCAATGGCGGAAACGGGCTTCGTCTACTTGCCGAAGGATTGCGCTGCGGGCGCGCGCTGCCGGGTCCACGTCGCGTTCCACGGCTGCCGGCAGGGGATCGGATTCATCGGGCGGAGCTTCGCGCGCCAGGCCGGCTACAACCGCTGGGCCGACGCCAACCACATCGTCGTGCTGTACCCGCAGGTCGAGAAGAGCTGGTTCTGGCCCATGAACCCGCGCGGCTGCTGGGACTGGTGGGGCTACAGCGGCGCCGACTACGCGGCAAGAAGCGGCGCCCAGCTCTCCGCCGTGCGCCGCATGCTCACCGCCCTCGGCATCTGATGGTGCCGGGTCGCACTTATCGCACTTATTGCGGCGCGGTACACCCGGCAAGCCTGGCGCGGCGGCGAGAAAATGCCCGATGAACCCCGCGGCACAGGCGAAACGGTATGCTGGCCGTCCCCGATTGGGCCACATTTCAGGAGTACGCCATGTTTCGTCGCTCGACACGCTTCACACACGTCTGCTTCGCGTTCGCCTGCTGCGCGTTGTTGGGCCCGATCGGTGCGGCATCGGCCGATGCAGTTCACCCCGTCCGGATCACGCGCGACCAGGTTGCCGGGAAGATTTTCGAGGACTACGAGCCGGTGGTGAAGACCGAAGACGGCAACACGACGCACGACGTCGAATTTTTCCTGTCGAAGGACAAGCAGTTCGACGCCGGCATGTACCGCTCCGGCAAGGTGCGCGCCGAGATCAAGACCCCGTACGGGGTCAACGAGTACATGCACTTCCTCGAGGGCGGCGTGACGCTGACCTCGAGCGACGGCAAGGTCACCGAGGTTCGCGCCGGCGACTCAGTCGTGATCCCCGCCGACTGGACCGGCGTCTGGGACACCGAGGGCTATACGAAGATCTACGTGATCTACTCGCCTGAGGGGCCGATCACGGAGTAGATGCGATAACAGTGCCGGGTCGCACTTATTCGCGGGAGCGAATAAGTGCGATAAGTGCGACCCGGCACCATAAAATCGCCATAAAATCGCGGCATGCCGGCGTATCTCGAGACGGAACAGGAGCTATCGCGACTCGCCCGGCGCGCCGCGGGCATGCGTGGCGGCCCGCGCCTGCTGATCCTGCCGGGCATCATGGGCTCGAGCATCGGCCGCTCGCGCAAGAACGGGGGCATCGACGTCACCTGGTTCGATCCCGTCGAGATCGCGCAGGGCGAGCTGGTCAAGCTGGCCCTGCCCGACGGCAACCGTTACCGGGCGGTCAGCGTCATCAAGTTCGCCTATGAACGTCTGCGCCTGGTGCTGCGGATCGCCGGCTTCGACGCCGTGTTCCATCCCTACGACTGGCGCCGCGCCATCGACTGGAGCGGCCGCGAACTCGCCGACCGCCTGCTGCGCGAAAAGCGCTAGGACGTGGTCCTCGTCGCTCACAGCATGGGCGGCCTGGTCGCGCGCGCGGCCCTCGCCCACAAGGGCGGCGAGCGCATCGGCCGCGTGATCCAGCTCGGCACGCCGAACCGGGGCGCATTCATCGCGGTCCAGGCGCTGCGCGGCACCTACCCGCTCGTCCGTCGCGTCGCGATGCTCGACCTCAAGCACAGCGCCGACGAGCTCGCGCGCCGGATGCTGACCACATTGCCAGGCCTCCGCGGTCTCCTGCCCGCAGTCGGTCTGTGCAAGGATTTCGACCCCTTCGGCCCGGCCCAATGGCCGGACGGCCCGAAACCCGAAGCCGACCTCCTGAAGGCCGCCCGTAACTCGATCGCCGCCCTGCCCCCACCCGATGAGCGCTTCCGCCTGATCGCCGGTTTCGGCCAGGACACGATCCTCGGCCTGCGCCGCTCGCGCCGCAAGCTCGAGTACGGCCGCGGTCCGGCTGGCGATGGCACGGTACCCCTCGCGCTCGCGCAGTGGCCGAAGCTCGCAACCTGGTATGTCGGAGAGAGCCACGGCTCGCTGCCCGGCAACGCCGAGGTCGGGCGCGCGGTCGCCGATCTTGCGCGCGACGGCAGGACCGACGCCCTGCCCGCCGTGCTGCCCCACCGCCGCGGCGTGCCGACACTCTGGCAGGAGGACGCGCGGCTCGCGCCCGCACCCAAGGTCGCCTGGGGCGACCTGTCCGAGCGCGAGCAGCGCGAATTCCTGAAGGAGTTCATCGGCGTCACGCAGCCCTCCACCAAAGGCGCGCCGAGGCGTGACGCCCGTGCGAAATCCGTCGAACTCGCATTTCTGGAAGGCAGCATCACGCAGAGCACCGCGACCGCGATCGTGCTGGGCGCCTTTGCGAATGTCGAACCCGCGGGCGCTGCGCTCGCAGTCGACCGGATGCTCCACGGCGCAATCAGCGACCTCGCGCGCCGGAGGGCGATCAGCGCGACCGCCGGCGAGGTCTTCGTGCTGCCGGTCGGCCGCCGCGGTCTCGCGCCGCGACTCGTCGTGTTCGCCGGCCTCGGCCATTTCGCAGGCTACGGACCGGACGTGCAACGCCTCGCCGCGGCGAACGTCACCCGCACGCTGGCGCTCGCCGGCATCGACAACTTCGCGATGGTGCTCTGGGGCACAGTCTCCGGCATCGGGCCCGCGGATGCCGCGCGCGCCCAGCTCGAGGGCGTGCTGACGGCGCTCGGTGACCTCAGAACCCAGCAGCGCCCGCGGCGCATCACGATCGTCTCGCGCGATGCGGCGCGCCTGGCCGACGCGCGGCACGCCGCCGAGGATCTCCTGCGCCTGCATCCGGCCGCGTCCCTGCTCGGTCTTGCGCGCGAGCGAAAGCCTGCAGTCATCAAGCCCGTGCGCGCCGTCAAGCCGACGGCGACGCCGCTCGCCTGGCTGTTCGTGCAGGAGAGCGCGGCGCATCTTCGCGCCGCGCTGCTCGGGCCGACGCCCAAGGCGACCGCGCTGGTTGCGACCCGCCGTCTCGACCAGCGCCTGCTTGAGCGCGAGCACGCGCGGCTCGTGCCCGGCATCTCGATCGATGAACTGCGGGAATTCGGCGAGCGGCTCGGCGAGCTGCTGCTGCTGCCCGAAATCGCGGAGGCATTGCCCACTGTCAAGACCGCGCCAATCGTGGTGGTGCACGACACCGCGAGCGCGCACTGGCCCTGGGAGGCGCTCTCGCTCAAGGGCTGGGCGCCGGCGGCCGCGAAAGGCCTGTCGCGGCTTTACGCCGCGGAAGGCATGTCGGTCGCCAAGTGGCGCGAACAGCGTCGCCGCGCGCGCGAGTTCAACGTGCTGCTGGTCGTGAACCCGACCGGCGACCTGCCGGGCGCGATTGAGGAAGGCGAGCGCGTCGCCGCCATGCTGACGCAGGTCGAGGGCGCGGGCATCACCGCGATCCGCGGCAGCGATGCGACGCGCGCGCGCCTGCTTCCCGAGTTTCGCTCCGGCGACTACGACGCGATCCACTTCGCGGGCCACGCCTGGTTCGACGCACAGGCGCCCGCCTCGAGCGGCATCCTGTGCGCCGGCGGGCGGGTGCTCTCGGGCGGCGACCTCGCGGCCATGGATTCCGTGCCGGCGCTCGTGTTCTTCAATGCCTGCGAATCCGGGCGCCTGCGTACGACGGTCAATCCGCTGCGCCAGCTCTGCCGCAGCGTCGGCTTCGCCGAAGCCTTCCTGCGCGGCGGTGTCGCCAACTTCATCGGCACCTGGTGGCCCGTGTCGGACAGCTCGGCCGCTGCGTTCGCGGCGGCACTCTATCGCGACCTCGCAAAGGGCGAGTCGATCGGCAGCGCACTCGGCGCGGCGCGCACCGCGGTGCGCGCCCTGCCCTCCGCCGACTGGGCGAACTACCTGCATTACGGCAGCTACGACTTCGCGCTGAAAGCACCTCAAGGCTGAGCACGGCATGGCACATATCGCGAGTCTGCACGTCTACCCCGTCAAGTCCTGTCGCGGGATCGACCTGCAGCGCGCGCGCGTGACGGCAACCGGTCTCGAGTGGGACCGGCGCTGGATGATCGTCGATGGCGCGGGCCGCTTCGTCACGCAGCGCGAGAACCCGCGGCTCGCCGCGATCGCGACGGCAGTCGGCGGCAGACTCCGGCTCACGGCGGACGGCCTGCCGGCGCTCAGCGTCGATCCAGAGCATGGCGGGCCGGAACGTCCGGTCCGGATCTGGAGCGATACGGTCACGGGCGTGGATGCCGGCGAGGAGGCTGCCGACTGGCTGCTCGCAGCGCTCGGGGCGCCGCTGCACCTAGTGCGCATCGTCACGTCGAAACTGCGCGATGCCGATCCGGAGTACTCGGGGCCGGGCCGGCACCCGGTCACCTTCACCGACGGCTACCCGATACTGATGATTTCACGGGCCTCGCTCGAGGATCTCAACCGCCGCCTGCCGTCGCCCCTGCCAATGAACCGATTCCGGCCGAACATCGTGATCGAGGGCGTGCCGGCCCACGCGGAGGACGCAAGGACCGAGTTTCGCTTCGGCGCGGTCACGCTGCGCGGCGTGAAGCACTGCACGCGCTGCTCGATCACGACCACGGACCAGGAAACCTGCGCCCGCGACGCGGATCAGGAGCCGCTGCGCACGCTCAAGACCTATCGCTACAATCGCGCGCTCAAGGGTGCCGTCTTCGGCCAGAATTGCGTCATCGCCGCCGGTGTCGGCGAAGAGCTCCTCGCCGGCGCGGAGCTCATGATCGCCTGAAGGGAGCTGAAGGGGGCGCGCCCCTTCGGCTCCTTCAGTTCCTACCAGTTGTAACGGACGCGGTAGGTGACGACCGTCTCGCCGTCGGCCGCGACACGCACCGGGAACTCGATCGTCTGCGCGTCCTTCTTCTCGTGCGGCTGTGACTGTTGCACCAGCCTCCACTCGTTCCAGCGGTAGAGATTCTCGCGCACCACCACCTCCACCGCCTGGTCCTTGTGGTTGCGGACCTTGATCTCGAACGCCTCCTCCATCACCCGGCCCTTGGTGTCCATGGAGAAGTCCGTCTGCCGACGCTCGCCGACCACGTCGAAGGCCGTGCCGAGCTTGACCCGCACGTCCTCGTCCTTCGGCGTGTGCCTGATCGTGTCCTCGCCGATGAACTCGAGACTCCCGTCCGCCGTGTCCTGCTGCGAGACGCGGATGCGGCCGGCGGGCAGCGGCATGCCCATGCCCGAAGCCTTGTCGTTCCGGAACTTCAGGAACACGTCGACCTTCGTGTTGCCGCCCGGCCCGTACTCCGGCTCCTGCACGAGGCCGCCGTAGAACTGCATGCCCGCGGCGCCGTCGTACACCAGCTGCTTCTTCGCCGGCACGCGCGATGCCGCATCGAACAGTTCGATCTGCTTGGTCGAATTGTTCGGGATCGTCGCGGGACGGCCGAGCGTGTAGAGGTGGTATTCGAAGAACGCCTTCTCCTCGAAACCCGGCGCCGCAGCGGCATCCGCCACAGCCATCTCGTACACCTTCGCCCGCAGCACCCGGGGCGGCGGCTGCGCGCGGTTGACGTCCCCCGCGATCAGCTTCAGCTTCGCGTCCTGGTAACGCGCGCCGGACTGGTTCAGAAGACTGACCCACGCGCCCACGTCCACGAAGCCCGAGTTCGCGTCCGCACCCTCGCTGAAGATCAGATTGTAGTCCGCCCACCAGGTGATGCCGCCGGTCTGGTAGGACACGCGCGCGTCCTGCAAGCCGCCGCGTCCGGAAGCGATGTCCCACTCGAGTGTCGGCCGCGTGATCAGGCCGCCCGGCAATTCGCCGAAGCTCACGTTGCTCCACTCGCGCAGCGCGTGGATCTGCCCGTCCGCGCCGCGGATCACGAGCCCGTCGTTCGACGAGACCAGCGTCCCCTCGATGCGCTTCACGCCGTCGCCGCTCTGCTGCTCGACGCTGACGTTGCGGTCGATGTAGCGCGACAGCAGCTTCTCCTGGCTCACCAGATCGAACTGGAAGTTCTGCTCCAGCACCTTGGTGCCCTCGGGATCGGTCAGCGACAGGAACTGCACCGTGGTCGGGTCGATGAGCGCCGCGACGTCCGCGAACTGGATCGTCCCGCGCCCGCGCGGGACATGCAGCTCGCGTTCGAGGCGCACCAGCGCAAAGCCCGGCAGCTGGTTCGCCATCGGCGAGCCCAGCCCCGGCAGCGGCCGGTACCACTCGGCGGGGATGCCGCCCGGCTGCGCGGAGCTGTAGACCGTGAGCGAGGTCGTGCCCGGCGCGGCTGCGGCGTTGAGCGCGAGCAGGACCCCGGCGACCAGCAGGGCGGATCGTGAAGCAGTTGCGGACATGACGGGCCCTCCTTGGGCGTCGAATGCATAAATAAACGCACGCGCCCCCGGAGAAGGGTCAATGCCGATGGAAATAGGCCCCTGGATCGAGCGGCTGAGGGAACACCGGCTCGCGGTCGGCGCGGTGACCGCCCTCATCGTCCTCGCCGTCGCGCTCGCCTGGGTCGCCTGGCGCTGGGGCGTCACTGAGGACCGCATGGCCATGTTGCAGAAACAGGCCGATGCGGGCTTCCTGCAAGCGCCCTCCGGCACCCGTAAGGTGCGCGTGGACCTGCGCAACCCCGCCACCGTCTCGATCGGCGGCGGCGACTTCCCCGAGCGGGTCGACTTCCTGCTTAATGCGCGTTCCGACCGTTACGCGCGTTTCCGCGTGAGCCTCCTGCGCGACGACGGCACGCTCGTCCTGCACGCCGACCAGATGGTGCGCGATTCGAACCTGGACCTGCGGCTGTCCCTCAACAGCTCGGTGCTGCCGCAGGGCGGATACGTTATTCGCGTCGAGGGTTATGCGCGCGACGGGAATCTGCAGCGGTTCTCGGAGACGGGTATGCGCGTCGTCGGGCGCAAGCCCCTCACCTGACTCGCTTAGCCCTCCCGCAGCGTGCTGACCGGCGGATGATTCACCACGCCTCTCGCGGCTAAGGTCCCCGCCCCTCCCACGATCACCGCGCCCGCGACGAGCCCGCTGACCCATACCCACGGGTCAATCGTGTACTCGAGGTCGAAGACTTCCCGCGCCAGCAGCCAGCCGGCGAGCGTCGCGCCGACCGCCGCGAGCACCCCCGCGAGCATGCCGAGCACGGTGAACTCGGCGGCGACGCCGGCCAGCACCACGCGCCGGCGCGCGCCGAGCGTGCGCAGCATCGCACTCTCGTAGCGGCGCTCGTCGCGCGTCGACTGGATGGCGGCGAGCAGCACGGTGAGACCGGCCGCCAGCGTAAACAGGAACACGTACTGCACGGCGAGCGAAGCGCGGTCGATGACGTCGCGCACCTGCGCGAGGATCGCGTCAATGTCGAACACGGACACGGACGGGAAGCGGCGCACGAGGTCGGCGAGCATCTTGCGCTGTTCCGTGTCGAGTTTCATGCTGGTGAGCCAGGTGCCGGTGAGCCCGTCGAGCACGCCGGGCGAGAACACGAGGAAGAAGTTCGGCCGGAACGTGTCCCACTCCACCTTGCGGAACGAGAGCACCTCGGCCTCGACGGCCTCGCCCGCGACGTCGAAGGCGAGCCGGTCGCCGAGCTTGAGATCCAGTTCCTCCTGGTACTCCGTGGCGACCGACAGGTAGGCCTTGCCCCGGTCGGATTCGTTCCACCAGCGACCGGCGACGATCTCGTTGTCGAGCTGCAAGGTCTCGGCCCAGGACAGGTTCTGCTCGCGCTCGGCGAACCCCCGGGCGCGATCGGCCGTGAGCCCGAGCTCCTCCAATGGCTTGCCGTTGATCGCCGTCATGCGGGCGCGGATCATTGGGAAGAGCCGGGGCGGCGGATGCCCGCGGTCCGCGACGAATCGCAGGAAATCGGCGGTCTCCGCCGCCGGGATGTTGATCATGAAGAAATTGGGGGTGTCGGCGGGCAAGCTCGCGCGCCAGTCCCGCAGCAGGTCGTTGCGCACCACCGCGAGCAGCAGCAGAACCATGAGCCCGAGGCCGAAGGCGACCACCTGAGCGACGCTTTCACGTCCGCGCCGCGCCAGGTTCGCGACCCCGTAGCGCCAGGCGACGCCGACCGACCCGCGCAGCCGGCCGGCGAGGAACACCAACAGGAACCCCGCGCCATAGAGCACGGCGAGCGTGATGACGATCCCGGCCGCCACGATGCCGACCAGGGTCGCGTCGCGCACCAGCCAGTACAGCACGGCGACCAGCGTCGCGATCGCGAGGCCGATCGAAACCGAATAACGCAGCGGCGGCGGCTCGAGGTTCCGGCGCAGCACGCGCGCCGGCGGTACGCGCTTCAGCTGCAGCATGGGCGGCAGTGCGAAGCCGACCAGGATCGCGAGCGCGGTAGCGCCGCCCATCAGCGCCGGCGCGAGCGTCGCCGGCGGCAGCTCGCCCTGCACCAGGTCGCCCACGAGGCTGGCCAGCAGGGCCTGCGCGAGCCAGCCGAGCAGGCTCCCGGCGAGCGCCGCGATGAGCGCGATCAGCGCCAGCTCGATGACTGTCAGCTGCAGCACCAGCCGCTGCGGCGCGCCCATGCACTTCATCAGCGCGACGTTGTCGAGGTGGCGCCGCGTGTAGCGCCGCGCCGCCATCGCGACCGCGACCGCAGCAAGCAGTACGGTGATCATGGCCGAGAGGTTCAGAAAGCGTCCCGCGCGGCGCGTCGAGGACTGCAGCTGCGGGCTCTCCTCGTCCACGCTCTCGAGGCGCTCGGCCGGCCCTTTCTCCGCACGGATCTCCTCGAGCAATCCGCGGATCTGACCGGGCGAACCCGCGAACAGCAGGCGGTGCGAGGCGCGGCTCCCGGAGCCCAGGAGCTCCGTCGCCGGCAGGTCCGCGAGCGGGATCAGGAGCGAGGGCGCGAGATCCACGAAAGCCGAGCCCTGGTCGGGCCGGTAGTCGAGCACCCGCGTCACGGTGAAATTCACAGCGCCGAGGCTCACGCGGTCGCCAATCCCGGCGCCGAGCCGCGCCAGCAGACGCGACTCGAGCCAGACTTCGCCGCGCCCGGGCAGCTCGCCCGTTTCCCGCGCCGGCGCGAAGGGCGCATCAGCGATCTTGAGCCGGCCGCGCAGCGGATAGCCGGGGCTGACGGCGCGGACCGCCGCGAGACTCGAATCGGCGCCGAAGAACACCACGCTCGGGAAGGAGACGGTGCGCGCCGTCGCAACGCCGCGTTCCGCGGCCAGCGCCTCGAAGCGCTCGCCGACCGGTTGCGGCGAGCGCAGACGCAGGTCCGCCGCCAGCACCTCGGCGGCGCGCCGCTCCACCGCCTGCGAGATGCGATCCGTGAAGAAGCCGACGCCGGTCAGCGCCGTGACCGCGACCAGCAGCGCCGCCAGCAGCACGGCGAGTTCTCCCGAGCGCCAGTCGCGGGCGAGCGCGAGCAGGGCGAAGCGCAGCGCACTCACCAGGAGCCTCCTACCAGCCTGCCCGCGTCCAGCTCGATCACGCGCCCGCAGCGCGCGGCGATCGCGCGGTCATGGGTCACGAGCACGAGCGTCGTGCCGCTCGCGGCATTGAGGTCGAAGAGCAGGTCGATGACCCGCGCGCCGGTCGCGGTGTCGAGGTTGCCGGTCGGCTCGTCGGCGAACAGCACCGCCGGCCGGGTCACGAAGGCGCGCGCGATCGCGACGCGCTGCTGCTCGCCGCCCGAGAGCTGGCGCGGGTAATGGCCCAGCCGCGGACCGAGGCCGACCTGCTCGAGCACCGCGCGAGCCACCGCGCGCGCGTCGCGCCGGCCGGCGAGCTCGAGCGGCAGCATCACGTTCTCGTGCGCGGTAAGCGCGGGCACCAGGTGGAAGGACTGGAACACGAAGCCGACGTGGCGGGCGCGCAGCGCCGCGCGGCCATCCTCGTCGAGCGCGGAGAGTTCGACACCCTCCAGCCAGACGCTGCCCGCGCTCGGCTCGTCAAGGCCGGCGAGCAGCGCGAGCAGCGTGGATTTTCCCGCTCCGGATGCACCGACGACCGCGACGGTCTCGCCGGCCGCGACCGCGAGGCTGACGTCGTCGAGGATGGTCAGCATTCCCTCGGGGCTGGTAACCTGCTTGCGCAAACTTCGCGCTTCGAGAACGGTCTTCTGATCCATGCTGCGCGCGTTCTTCCTGGCTCTGGTTCTCGCCGCTGCGGCAACGCCTGCGCGTTCCGCCGAACCGCCGGTGATCCTCGTCCTGGGCGATTCGCTGTCCGCCGGCTACGGGCTCGCGCCCGGCCAAGGCTGGGTGGCCCTGCTGCAGCAGCGACTGAAGCAGGAAGGGTACGGGCACCGGGTCGTCAACGCCAGCGTGACCGGCGAGACGACCGACGGCGGCCTCGCCCGCATCGACCGGGCGCTCGCGGTCCACAAGCCCGGAATCGTGATCCTCGAGCTCGGCGGCAACGACGGGCTGCGGGGATTGCCGGTTTCACGCGTCGAGGCGAATCTCGGGCTGCTCATTACCAAGAGCCGCGCGCAGGGCGCGGACGTGCTCTTGCTCACCGTGCAGATGCCGTCGAACTACGGCCCGCAGTACACGAGCGCGTTCCGGAAGGTCTTCGACGACCTGCGCGCGCGCTACCAGGTCCCGGTGGCGGCGCTCATGAGCCCGGCGGTGGCGCTGGACCTCGACTACTTCCAGGCCGACGGCATCCACCCGAACGCGCGCGCCCAGCCGCTGCTGCTCGACAACGTCTGGCCGCGGCTCGAGGCGCTGCTCGCGCGCTAGGCCGCCTCAGCGGGTGCCGGCGAGCGCGGTCTCGAGCCCCGGGACGTGCTTCGCGCCTTCCTTCACCTCGAGGCTCGAGCCCTCGAAGTCGCGACCGACGGGCTCGAAGCGCCCGCCGAGGCACTCGGCCAGGAAGGCCTCGCTGATCGCGAAGAAGGAATTCCGGTTCTGCGGCCGCGCGAAGCCGTGGCCCTCGTCGGGATACAGCACGTAGGTGACCGGAATGCCCTTCGCTTTCATCGCGGCGACGATCTGGTCGGACTCGGCCTGCTTCACGCGCGGGTCGTTCGCGCCCTGGGCGATGAGCAGCGGCCGCGCGATCGCCGCCGCATGCGTGAGCGGCGAGCGCTCGGCGAGGAGCTTCTTCCCCTCCTCGGTGCGCGGGTCGCCGATGCGGCGCGAAAACTCCTCGAAGAACGACTTCCAGTACAGCGGGATCGAGGCGAGCAGCGTCTCGAGGTTGGAGGGACCCACGATGTCGACGCCGCAGGCGAACCGGGTCGGCGTGAAGGTGAGACCGACCAGCGTCGCGTAGCCGCCATAGGAACCACCGTAGATCGCGATCCGCTCCGGCGTCGTGATGCCCTCGCGCACCGCCCAGTCGATCGCGTCGATCAGGTCGTCGTGCATCCGGCCGGCCCATTCGCGGTCGCCCGCGTTGACGAATGCCTTGCCGAAGCCGGTCGAGCCGCGGTAGTTGACCGCGAGCACTGCGTAGCCGCGGTTCGCGAGCCACTGGTGCTCGGAGTCGAAGCCGTAGGAATCGCGCGCCCAGGGGCCGCCGTGGACGTTCAGCACCAGCGGCAGGGAACCCGTCGCACCCTGCGGCCGTGACAGGTAGCCGACGAGCGTCAGCCCGTCGCGGCTCTTGATCTCCACGGGCGTCATCGCGACCAGCGGCGCGCCCGCGAGCGCAGGCCGCTGGTCGAAGAGCTTGGTGACGCCGCCGCTGTCGCGGTCATAGAGGTGGTAGGAGAGCCCGCGCTCGGGCTGATCGGCGGCAATTACCCAGCGCCGGTCATCGAGCGTGCGGCTCGTGACGGCGAATCCGGCGCCGACCGCCTGCGTGAGCGCCTCGATGTCCTTGGCGACCGCCGGGTCGAGCGCCGAATGGGTGACTGTCAGGTACTCGACCGAGTAGGCCTGCAGCGCCCGCGTGCGCGGCTCGAGCCAGACGTCCGCGATGTCCGCGCGCTCGTCCTGCGCGACCAGCGAGACTGCGCCGGACTCGAGGTCGAGCCGCACCAGCGCCGAGGTGTTGCGGTCCACCGAGGATTGCAGCAGCGCGGTCCTGCCGCCCTGCTCGATCGTGAGCGCGCCGGTCGTCAGCGTGTCGGCCTGGCCCACCTTGAGCACGCGTTCCCAGCCGGCGGGCGTGCGCCGCAGGATTTCGTCGCCGTCGGCCAGCGAACGGCTGGCGAGGCGCGGCACGAGCTGCAGGTCCTCGGTGAAGCCGACCAGGTTTTCCTCGTTCTTGAGCACGAGCTTGCGCTCAGCAGTCGCCACGTCGATCTCGTAGACGTCGTGCCACTCGGGCACGCGGTCGTTGAGGCCGACGAGCGCGGTGCCCGGCCGTTCCGGAGAAAGGCCGATCAGCTGCGCCTGTACGCCCGGGAGCGGTGTCAGGTCGCGGTCGTTGCCGGTCGCGATCTCGACGCCGTGCAGGCGCCAGTTTTCGTCGCCGCCCTGGTCCTGGAGGTACAGGACGTGCGTGCCGTTCGGCATCCAGAAGTGCTGGCGGATGCCGCGCTGGCGGTCGTTGGTCACCGCACGCGCGGCGGCGGGATCGCCGACCGGCGCGACCCAGACGTTCAGCACCCCGTCGCGCGGGGCGATCCAGGACAGGTGCCGGCCGTCCGGCGAGATCCGCGCCTGGGTCCGCTCCGGGTTGCCGAACAGGGCATCGCGCGCGATCAGCGGCGTTTCCGGCGCGGCAGTCCCGGCGGGCAGCACGGCAACGGGCATGAAGGCGAGGACGAACGCGAGCAGCAGGCTTCGGGTCATGGCGGCACTCGACAGGTCGTGGCGGAAGGAACGCCATCTTGCCAGAAGTCGCCGCGCTTGCTGTTCGCCGCGAACCTGCGTTAAATCCAAGGCGACGATCGGCACAGTGACAGGCGGGCTTTTTGCATTGCAGCAATGAATGACGCGCACGAAACCGTAGACAGGTTCTGGCTCCGCGACTACCCGCCGGACGTCCCGGCGGAGATCGACCCCGACTCGATCCCCTCGCTCAAGCAACTTTACGAAGACGCCTGCCGCAAGCACGCCGCGAAGACCGCCTACTGCAACATGGGCGCGCGGCTCAGCTATGCGGACCTCGAGGAGCAGTCGCGCCGCTTCGGCGCCTGGCTGCAGAAGGTCGCGGGACTCGGCAAGGGCGACCGCGTCGCGCTCATGATGCCGAACCTGCTGCAGTACCCGGTCGCGATCGTAGGCAGCCACCGGGCGGGCTGCACCGTCGTCAACGTCAATCCGCTCTACACCGCGCGCGAGCTCGAACACCAGCTGAACGACTCGGGCGCGACCGTGATCGTGATCTTCGAGAACGCCGCCGCGACGCTGGAACAGGTGCTCGCGCGCACGGCGGTGCGGCACGTCGTGATCACCGGCATCGGCGACGCGCTCGGTTTCCCGAAGGCTGCGATCACGAACTTCGTGATCCGCCGGGTGAAGAAGATGGTGCCGGCCTGGTCGCTGCCCGGCGCCGTGCGCTGGAGCGAGATGCTCGCGCGGGGCGGCGCGCTCGAGCCGGTCACGGTCACGGGCGAGGACATCGCCTTCCTGCAGTACACCGGCGGCACGACCGGTGTGTCGAAGGGCGCGGTGCTGACGCACCGGAACATGGTCGCGAACACGCTGCAGGTGGTCGCGTTCATGCCGGAACTCTCCCAGTTCGAGAATCCCGCGGTGATCACGGCGCTGCCGCTGTACCACATCTTCGCGCTGACCACGAACTTGCTGGTGTTCACCTACGTCGGCGGCAACAACGTGCTGATCACCAATCCGCGCGACATGCCAGGGTTCGTGAAGGAGCTCTCGAAGGTGAAGTTTACCTTCATCACCGGCGTGAACACGCTGTTCAACGCGCTGCTCAACACGCCGGGCTTCGAGGCGCTCGATTTCAGCTCGCTGCGGGTTTCGCTGGGCGGCGGCATGGCCGTGCAGGCAGCCGTGTCCGAACGCTGGCGCAAGGTCACGGGGCGGCACATCTGCCAGGGCTGGGGGCTCACCGAGTCGTCGCCGGTCGGCACGGCGAACCTGCCGCGGACTGCCGAATTCACCGGCTCCATCGGCTACCCGATCCCCTCGACCGAGATCTCGATCCGCGATGACGGCGGCAACGCGCTGCCGGTCGGCGCGGTCGGCGAGATCTGCATCCGCGGCCCGCAGGTGATGCGCGGCTACTGGAACCGGCCGGAGGAAACGGCCAAGGTCATGCTCCCCGGCGGGTGGCTGCGCACCGGCGACATCGGCCGCATGGACGAGCGCGGCCGCACCTTCATCGAGGACCGCAAGAAGGACATGATCTTGGTCTCGGGCTTCAACGTGTACCCGAACGAGGTCGAGGGCGTCGTGGCGCAGATGCCCGCGGTGCTCGAGGTCGCGGCCGTGGCGCAGCCGGACGAAAAGTCGGGCGAGGTCGTCGCGCTGTTCATCGTGAAGAAGGATCCGGCGCTGACCGCCGAGGACGTCATCGCCTTCTGCAGGCGCGAACTGACCGGCTACAAGGTCCCGAAGTCCGTGTACTTCCGGCAGGAACTCCCGAAAACCAACGTCGGCAAGATCCTGCGCCGCACGCTGCGCGACGAGCTGAGTGCGGTCTGACGGCACGTGGGGGACTGTTCCCTGCGGATGCGAAACAGCACAATGGGCCGAACCAGGGGGTCACACGCCATGCGAGTCCTGCCGCTGCTGGCGCCGACATTGACGCTTGCCGCCGCCGCGGCGCTGGCGGGCGAGCCGATCCCGGCCGAGACGGCCGGCCGGGTGACGCTGCCCGAGCCCAAGCCGAGCTGGTTCGTCGCCTCGGATTCCAATGCCGGCTATGTCTTCGACGGCGCCGACGGGCAGATGAAGGGCCTGATCACGCGCACGGATTACACGCCCGCGATGGTGACGCTGCCGTCACGCAAGGAGGCCTACCAGGTCGATTCGTACTACTCGCGACTGGTGCGCGGCGAGCGCACGGACGTGCTTACGGTCGTGGATCTTAAAGACCTGACCACCAAGGCGGAAATCGAGCTGCCGCCGAAGAGCGCTGCGCTGTCTACCCGCGGGCATATCGGGCTGTTGAGCGACGAGCGCCACGTGGTCGTGTTCAACATGACGCCGGCGCAGTCGGTCAGCATCGTGGATGTCGTCGAGCGCAGGTTCGCAGGCGAGATATCGACCCCCGGCTGCGCGATCATCATGCCCGTCGAGCCGCGCAGCTTCCTGATGATCTGCGGCGACGGCACGCTGCAGCTCATCGGGCTCGACGCACAGGGCGGCGAGGCCAGGCGCGAACGCAGCGAGCCGTTTTTCGACGTGCTGCGCGACCCCTTGTTCGGCCTCGGCCTGCATACCGGTTCCGGCTGGCTGCTCGTCACGCACGACGGCCTGGTGCGCGAGGTGCGTGCAGCGGGCGGCCGGATCGAGATCGGCGCGGCCTGGTCGATGCTGAACGACGAGGATCGCGCGGACGGCGACGACCGGGAGCAGTGGCGCCCGGGCGGCCAGCAGCCGCTCACGCTGCATCGCGGCACGTCGCTGCTCTACGCGCTCATGCACAAGGGCAAGGTTGACACGCACGGTGCCAACGGCCAGGAAGTCTGGGTGTTCGATACCGAACGCCGCAGGCGCGTGGCGCGCCTGCGCCTGCCGGCCGAAGCCAGCGGCATTCACGCCAGCCAGGAACCCGTGCCGCGGCTGATCCTGGCTGACAAGGACGACAGGCTGCAGATCTACGACGGGCTCAGCCTGAACCTGCAGCGCACGATCGAGCAGCCCGGGCCGACAGGATCACCCGCGCTGCAGGCGCTGGCGCCGCATGATTGATCCGCTGTCGGACAGCGCCAGCGGACTCGGGGGGCAAGTTTCATGATCGCGAATCTGCGGCTGGCGAAGGTTTTCTGGCGCTGGATGGATCGCAGCGCAGGCTCCGGCAGCCGCCACCTCGCACGCACGACGTCACGGCGCAGCGTCCTGGCGCGGCTCGGCACCCTGCTGACCGGCGTCGCGGCGCTGCCGCTCCTGCCGGTGGCGCGCGCGCTCGGGGCGGAATCCGTCAGCGAGCTCGGCGATCCGCAGAGCTGCGAGTACTGGCGCTACTGCGCGCTGGGCGGCACCCTGTGCGCGTGCTGCGGCGGCACCTACAACTCCTGCCCGCCCGGCTCCGAGCTCTCGCCGGTCAGCTGGGTCGGCACCTGCCACAACCCGGTGGACGGTCGCGACTACCTCATTTCCTACAGCGACTGCTGCGGCAAGGCCTTCTGCGAGCGCTGCGAGTGCCACAACACCGAGCGCGAGCGCCCCGTGTACTACGCCGCCAAGAGCACCTCCGCCCTGTGGTGCTTCGGGACGCAGAGTCGTGCCTACCACTGCACGATTGGCGTCGTGCTTGGCGTGGCGAATGACGAGAATTGACCGCCTGCCGCGGCGTCGCCGCGAACTGCCGCTCGCCGGCGTCCTGTTCGCGCTCGCGGCCCCCGCCCTCGCCGGCCCGCGCGTCGACTATCTGCTGCACTGCGCCGGTTGCCATCTCGCGGACGGCCGCGGCAGCCCCGGGGCCGTGCCATCGCTCGCGGGCCCGCTCGGCCGTATCGCCGCGTCGCCCGCCGGGCGCGACTACCTCGCCCGCGTGCCGGGCGCCGCGCAGGCGCCGATCAGCGACGAGGCGCTGGCGGCCGTGCTGAACTGGCTGCTGCTCGAATTCAATCGCGAGACGCTGCCGCCCGGTTTCCAGCCGTTGAGCGGCAGCGAAGTCGCCCGCTCACGCGCGCGCGCGCGCGTGCTCGCGGACCCGCTCAAGCTCCGCCGCGAGCTGTGGCCAGACTCCACGGACTACTAGGAGGAATTGCTCCCCTGTTAACGGTGGTACTGCGGCGAAAGTTCGTGAACGGCCGCCACCATCGCCGCGACGTTCTCCGGATCGACGCCCGGCTGGATGCCGTGCCCGAGATTGAAGACGTGCCCGGGCCCGCGACCGTAGTTCTCGAGCACGCGCGCGACTTCCGCGCGGATCGCGGCGGGTGGCGCGAACAGCACGCCCGGGTCGAGGTTGCCCTGCAATGCGACGCGGCCCAGGGTGTCGCGCCGCGCGGCGGAAAGCTCCATCGTCCAGTCGATGCCGAGCGCGTCCGCACCCGTGGCCGAGAGCCGCTCGAGCCAGGCGCCGCCGCCCTTGGTGAACAGGATCACCGGCACGCGCCGCCCCTCGTGCTCGCGGATCAGGTCGGCGACGACCTGTTCCATGTAGGCGAGCGAGAATTCGTAGTACGCAGGGGTCGCGAGGATCCCGCCCCAGGTGTCGAAGATCATGACCGCCTGGGCCCCGGCGACGACCTGGGCGTTCAGGTAGTCGGTCGTCGCGTGCGCGAGCTTCGCTAGCAGCGCGTGCAGCGCCTTCGGGTCGCCGTACAGGAGCGCCTTCGCCTGCGCGAACTCGCGGCTCCCGCCGCCTTCGATCATGTAGGTCGCGACCGTCCACGGCGAGCCCGCGAAGCCGATCAGCGGCACGCGGCCCGCGAGCTCGCGGCGGATCAGTGTCACCGCATCCGTGACGAAGCGCAGTTCCCGCCCGATGTCGGGCACCGGGAGCGCGTCGATGTCGCGCGCGCTGCGCACCGGCCGCGCGATGCGCGGACCCTCGCCTTCCTCGAAGGCGAGCCCGACGCCCATCGCCTTCGGAATCATCAGGATGTCGGAGAACAGGATCGCGGCGTCGAGCGGGTAACGGGCGAGCGGCTGCAGCGTCACTTCGCAGGCGAGCTCGGGATTCGTGGCGAGCCCGAGGAAGCTGCCTGCTCTCGCGCGCGTCGCGCGGTATTCCGGCAGGTAGCGGCCCGCCTGGCGCATGAACCACACCGGCGTGCGGTCCACGGGCTCGCGCGCGAGCGCGCGCAGCAGCCGGTCGTTGGCGGGCCGGCTCATTGTGCGGGGAACAGCCCGGAAATCGTGGCCTGGATCGCCTCGGCAGCGATGCGCGGGTCGGGAGCGTCGCGGATCGGCCGGCCGACGACGATGTAGTCGGCGCCGTTCGCAAACGCTTCGGCGACGCCGACCACGCGCTTCTGGTCGTCCACCGGCCGGTTCTCGACCGGCCGGATGCCGGGCGTCACCACGATCAGGCGATCGTCCACGCCCTCGCGCAGCAGCTTCGCCTCGAGACCCGAAGAGACGACGCCGACGCAGCCCGCGGCCAGCGCACGGCGCGCGCGCGAGAGCACGAGCGCCTCGACGTCACACTGGAAACCGAGATCGTCCAGGTCGCCGCGGTCGAGGCTGGTGAGCACGGTGACCGCGAGGATGCCGACGCCCTCGGCAGCCCCGGCGGCGGCCTCCATGATCGCCTGGTTACCGTGCACGGTGGTGAACGTCACGCCGCGGTTGCGCAGGCTGCGGACCGCGTTCGCGACCGTCGCGGGCACGTCGAACAGCTTGAGGTCCAGGAATACCTTCTTGCCGCGCCCCACCATCCAGTCGAGCAGCTCGAATGCGCCGCCCGACATGAAGAGCTCGAGCCCGAGCTTGTAGAAGACGACCGAGTCATCGAGCTGGTCGGCGAGCCGGCGCGCTTCGCCCGTGCTCGGCACGTCCAACGCGAAGATCAGGCGTTCGCGCGCGGGGATGTCGGCTCGGGTCACGCGGTCCTCCTGCGGGCGGTCATCCTAGCAGTCTTGCGTGTTCCTGGAACGCATAGCGGTCGGTCATCCCGGCGATGTAATCGACGACCGCGCGTGCCCGGCCGACGGCGCCGGACCCGGCCTCGAGCGCGCGCGCGGCATCGCGGTGCTCGGGCGGCATGCGGGCGACGTCCGCCATGAAACCCTCGAACAGGTCCTTCACCACCTGGCCCGCGCCGAGGCGCGTCGCCTGCATCTTCTCGTGCTGGTACAGCCGCGCGCGCAGGAACTTCTTCATCTCGCGGTGCTCGTGGTCGCGCTCCGGCGAGAAGCCGATCAGCGGGCCGGGCTGCGCGCGCACGGCCTCGATGTCCGCGGGCCGCGCCGCTGCGAGACGCCGGCCGGACTCCTCGATCAGGTCGCTGACGACGTCGTGGATCATGCGCCGGACGGTCTCGTGCACGCCGCGCCGCCCGGGCAGCTCGCCGTAACGCGCATGCACCGTGTCGTGGTGGCGCGCGAACAGCGCGACACCGCGCAATTCCTCGATCGTGACGAGCCCCGAGCGCAGGCCGTCATCCACGTCATGATTGTTGTAGGCGATCGCGTCCGCGAAGTCTGCGATCTGTGCCTCGAGCCCGGGCTGGCGGCGCTCGAGGAACCGCTGCCCGACATCGCCGAGGCGCCGCGTATTCGCGAGCGAGCAGTGCTTGAGGATCCCCTCGCGCGTCTCGAAGCACAGGTTGAGGCCGCTGAAGCCGGCGTAGCGCTCCTCGAGCTCGTCCACGACGCGCAGCGACTGCAGGTTGTGCTCGAAGCCGCCGTACTCGCGCATGCAGTCGTTCAGCACGTCCTGTCCGGCGTGGCCGAAGGGCGTGTGACCGAGGTCGTGCGCGAGGCAGATCGCCTCGGTGAGCGGCTCCGAGAGCGCGAGCGCGGTGGCGACCGAGCGGCCGATCTGCGCCACCTCGATCGAGTGCGTCAGCCGCGTGCGGTACAGGTCGCCCTCGTGGTTGATGAACACCTGCGTCTTGTAGACCAGGCGGCGGAACGCGTTCGAATGAATGATGCGGTCGCGGTCGCGCTGGAACTCGCCGCGCCAGTCGGCGGGCGGCTCGGCGTGGCGCCGGCCGCGGGACGTGCGCTCGAGGGCCGCCCAGGGCGCGAGCCCGGCGTCCGGGTCGCGGCCGCGCCTCATGCGCCCGCCCGTTCTTCCAGCAGCGCCTCGAGCGCCTCGCGCGGGTAGTCGTCCGCGACCGCGGCGCGGCCGATGCCGTCGAGCAGCACGAGGCGGATCGCGCCGCCCTTGACCTTCTTGTCCATCGCCATGAGCTCGAGCATGGGCGCGGCTCCGAGCCGCGGCGGATCGACCGGCAGGCCCGCGGCGGCGAGCAGTTCGCGGATCCGCCGCGCGTCCGCGCCGGGCAGGCGGCCGATGCGCGCGGACAGCTCAGCGGCGAGCACGAGCCCCGCGGCCACCGCCTCGCCGTGCAGCACGGCGCCATAGCCCGCGCCCGCCTCGATCGCGTGGCCGAAAGTGTGGCCCAGGTTGAGCAGCGCGCGCCGGTCCTGCTCGCGCTCGTCGTCGGCGACGATCGCCGCCTTGATCGCGCAGGCGCGGCGGATCGCTTCGGCGAGCGCCGCGGAATCCCTGGCCAGCAGCCGGCCGAGATTCTGCTCCAGCCATGCGAAGAAGGCGGCATCGGCGACGAGTGCGGCCTTGACGATTTCCGTGAGGCCGGCGCGCAGCTGGCGGTCCGGCAGCGTCGTGAGCGTGTCGGTATCGGCGAGCACGGCGTGCGGCTGGTGGAAGGCGCCGATCAGGTTCTTGCCGCCCGGGTGGTTGACGCCGGTCTTTCCGCCGACGGAGGAGTCGACCTGCGCGAGCAGCGTGGTCGGCAGCTGCACGATCGCGATGCCGCGCTGGTAGGACGCCGCGGCGAAGCCGGCGATGTCGCCAATCACGCCGCCGCCGAGCGCCAGCACCATCCCGTCGCGGTTGAGCCGCGCGGCGACCAGCGCGTCGATGATCACGGCAACGTTGCCGAGCGTCTTTTGCGACTCTCCGCCCGGCAGCACGCAGGTCGCGAACGGGCGGCCCGCGAGCCCCTGCTCGAGCCGCGGCAGCCAGAGCGGGCCAACGACGTCGTCAGTCACCACCAGGAGCTTGCCGGCGGCCGCGTGCTCGGCGAGGAGTGGCTGCGAGCCGAGGAGCCCCGGGCCGATCAGGATCGGGTAACTGCGCTTGCCGAGCCTGACGTCGAGGCGCTGCATCAGGCGTACCCCTGTTCCGAGAGTGCCTGCGCGATCTCCCCGGCGACCTCGGCGGGTGCGCGGCCGTCGGTGCGGATGGTGATCGCGGCGAGGGAGCGATAGAGCGGCTCGCGCAGCTTCGCGAGTTCCTCGAGCCGTGCGCGCCGGTCAGTGCCAGCGAGCAGCGGCCGGTGACGGCTTCGGCGCGTGCGCTCGAGCTGGCGCTCGACCGTGGTTTCGAGCAGGACGACCGTGCCGCGGGCGGCGAGACGCTCGCGGTTCTCGGGCAGCAGCACGGCCCCGCCGCCCGTCGCCAGCACGATGCCGGGCAGTTGCGTCAGCGCATCGATCACGTCCCGCTCGCGGATGCGGAAGCCCTCCTCGCCCTCGCGCTCGAAAATGTACGCGATGTCGACGCCGGTGCGCGACTCGATCTCCGCATCGCTGTCCACGAACTGGCGTCCCAGGCACCGCGCGAGCGCCCGCCCGACAGCCGTCTTGCCGGAGCCCATCGGGCCTATGAGGAAAACACTGCGCATCTTTGTGGTGCCGGGTCGCACTTATCGTACTTATTGAAGGGGACGCGCCCCTTCAGCAGCACCGATCTTATGCCATTCGGCCGACAGCCGGCTGAAGGGGCGCGTCCCCTTCAATAAGTACGATAAGTGCGACCCGGCACCAAAGAGAACCTATTCGATCGTCGAGCCCTCGCGCAGGATCTTCGGGGTGACGAAGATCAGCAGCTCGTCGCGCATGTCGGGATCCTTCTCCGAGGGCCCGAGCACCTAGAAGTCGTAGCTCACTTCTTTCATCGGGAACGGGATGTACTGATCCGCCTGCATCTCGGTCTGCTGCTCGAGCTCGGCGTCGGAAAGGTTCTTGGGCATCTGCACGGACTTGGTGATCGCCGCGTCGCCCGAGATCGCGACCGCGCACTCGCGGGCACGGACACCTGAGCGCTTGACCGCCCGGCGGATGGCATCGCCGACGGCTGCGGCGTCGACGATCGCCTTCTCGTTGATCGAATTGTGCGGGGTCGGCTCGGCGGCGTAGGCCTCGACCCGGTATTGGCCGCCCGAGTGGGAGAGTTCGATCAGCTTGATGGAGGATGTCGTGATATCCAGGCCGATCAGCGGCGAGTAGCTCCGCCCCAGCGAGATTTTCGGCAGCTTGAGCACAGAAATTTCCTTTTCAGGTCAGGCTATTACGCGGCCAATCGCTACTCTGGGTCAGGTTAGCGAGCACTGCATAGCAAGCAATTGTTAAATTGAACGTGACTCGACTCGCAAATAGGCCCCGTTTCCCGGACCCACGCCAGCAGCCGGGGCACTCGCCCCGGCCCTGACCGCTCGCACCCGGCTTTTCGCGCCCACGGGCCTCCGGAACCGGATCCGCTAGCGATGCTGCACTCGAACGGCAAGGCCAACCGTGTCTGCCGTCACGGTCCGGGCCGTCGCGGGCGGGCGACCCCGCCCCCCGGCAGTTCCGGACATTACTATGCATAATCGCTGCCGGTGATCACGCCCCTCAACCGCCGCCTGCGGATCGCGGCCACCGTCATCGTGTCGATCGCCGGCCTCATCGGGCTGGCATTCCTGGCGACCTACTACTACCTCAAGCCGACCCTGCCGGACGTCGCCGTGCTGCGCGACGTGCGGCTCGCGGTGCCGCTGCGGGTGTACAGCCGCGACGGCAAGCTGCTTGCGCAGCTCGGCGAGCAGCGCCGCGTGCCGGTGACCTGGGAACAGATCCCGGAAGTCGTGGTGCAGGCGGTTCTCGCCGCGGAAGACGACCGCTTCTTCCAGCATCCGGGCGTCGACTGGCAGGGCATCGTGCGCGCGGTGCTGGTCGCCGCGACCACGATGCAGGCGACGCAGGGCGGCAGCACGCTGACCCAGCAGCTGGTCCGCACGACGCTGATCACCAAGGAAAAGCAGCTGCGCCGCAAGCTGCGCGAGGTATTCCTCGCGCTGTCGCTCGAGAACGAGCTCACCAAGCAGGAAATCCTGACGCTGTTCGTGAATACGCAGTTCCTCGGCCAGCGCTCGTACGGATTCGCCGCGGCAGCCGAGACCTATTTCGACAAGCCGCTGGCCGAGGTGGACGCCGCGGAAGCCGCACTGCTCGCGGGCATCCTCCAGGCGCCGTCGCGCCAGAACCCGGTGGCAAGCGCCGCCGAGGCCACCGAGCGCCGCAGCTACGTGCTGCGGCGCATGCGCGAGCTCGGTTTCCTGGACGAGGCCGCCTGGCAGGCGGCGATGGACAAGCCGGTCACGCGCGGGCAGCACGGACCGCGCGTGCAGGTGGACGCGCCCTATGTCGGCGAGATGGTGCGCATCGTCCTGTACGAGAAGTACGGCGAGCGCATCTACTCGGACGGCTTCCAGATCGTGACGACGGTCGACAGCCGCCTGCAGCGCGCGGCGGACGTCGCGCTCCGCAGCGCGGTGCTCGAGTACGACCGGCGCCACGGCTGGCGCGGACCGGCCGGGCACGTGGAGGTGCGTGACCAGGACGACGCTGCACTCGCGGCACTCATCGCGGACCGCCCGGTGGTGGGTGGCCTGATTCCCGCCGTCGTGGTCCGCACCGGGGCGAGCGAAGCGACGGTGGTCGCGCGCAGCGGCATGCGTTACCGCCTCGGCATGGACGGCATCCGCTGGGCACGCACCGGCGACGTGACCCCGAAATCGCCGCGCGACGTCCTGCGCATCGGCGACATCGTGTTCGTGCTGCCCTCGGGCGAGGGCGTGGCGCTGCTCGCGCAACTGCCGGAGGCGCAAGGCGCGGTCGTCGCGCTCGACCCGCACGATGGCTCGATCGTCGCGCTCTCGGGCGGCTTCGACTATGCCGCCTCCAAGTTCAACCGGGTCACCCAGGCCCGCCGCCAGCCCGGTTCGTCGTTCAAGCCCTTCATCTATTCCGCGGCGCTCGAGGCCGGTCTCACGCCCGCGACCGTCGTGCTCGACGCCCCGGTCGTGTACGAGGCGCCCGACCCGGAGGTCGGCATCGGCCAGGGCACGGAAGCCGTGCTCGAGGGCGAGGAGCCCGAGCAGGAAGATTGGCGGCCCGGCAACGACTCGGGGCGCTTCTACGGCCCGACGCGCCTCAGGGACGCGCTCGCGCGCTCGCGCAACCTGGTCACGATCCGCGTCATGCGCCGCATCGGCGTCGGCTTCGCCCGCGAGCACGTGCAGCGCTTCGGCCTGCCGGGCGAGCACATCCCCGCGGACCTGACGGCGGCGCTCGGCACGGCGCAGCTCACGCCGCTCGAGATGGCGAACGGCTTCGCCGTGTTCGCGAATGGCGGCTCGCTGGTGACGCCGCACGTGATCGACAGGGTCCTCGCCGCCGACGGTTCGGTGCTCGAGGAGACGGACGCACCCGCCGCCTGCCCGCTGTGCCCGGCGGAGTCGCCGCCCCTGGCGGGCGACCCGCCCGTGATCGCCCCCGACACTGGCAGCGGCGCGGTGCACGCCGCGGACGTGGGCGGCAGTCTTCCGGTGCCCGAGCCGGAGCGGACCGCGCCGCGCGTGATTTCGGAAGCGAATGCATGGATCGTCACCGACATGCTGCACGACGTGATCACGCGCGGCACCGGCCAGCGGGCGCGCGCCCTCGGGCGCAGCGACATCGCCGGCAAGACCGGCACCACCAATGAGGGGCGCGACGCCTGGTTCTCGGGCTTCAACCCCGACCTGGTCGCGACCGCCTGGGTCGGCTTCGACCAGGAGCGCTCGCTAGGCCGCGACGAGGAAGGCGCGCGCACGGCGCTGCCGATGTGGATCTACTTCATGCGCGAGGCGCTCGCCGGCGTCCCGCAGCGCCGCCTGTCGATGCCTGCCGGCGTCGTGACCGCACGCGTCGCGCCGGATGCGTCGGTGTTCGCAGGCGACGCGCCGCCGGAGTTCGAGTATTTCCTCGCCGATCATCTGCCCGAGGGCGCCGCCGGCGTGGATGCCGAGACCGGCGAGCCGGTCGGGCAGCCCCTGGAGGAGCCGATCTTCTGATGGCGAAGCGCTCGGTCCGCGGCGATATGATGCGCCAGGCGATCGCGCGCGAGGCCGCGCGGCTCATGATCGACCACGGCCACGAGGATTACGGCATCGCCAAGCGCAAGGCGGCCGAGCGCTTCGGCGTAACCGACCTTGCGGTCCTGCCCCGCAACACGGAGATCGAGGAGGCGCTCGCCGAGCACCAGCGGCTGTTCGGCGCCGAGGAGCACGCGCGCACGTTGTCGGCGATGCGCAGAGCGGCGCTCGAAGTGATGCGCCTGCTCGAGCATTTCGAGCCGCGACTCGTCGGACCGCTGCTCTCGGGCACCGCGACCGCGCACAACGACATCACCTTGCACCTGTTCGCCGACACGCCGGAGTCGGTGGCCGTGCGGCTCCTGGATTACGGCATCCCGCACCAGGTCGTGGAACGGCGCTTGCGCACTTCGCGCGACGTGATCGAGGCGTATCCGGCGCTGCGCTTCACGGCCGGCGGCCATGAAGTCGACGCCACCATCTTCCCAAAGGACGGCATCCGCCAGGCGCCGCCCGGTCCGGTGGACGGCAAGCCGATGCGCCGGGCGACGCGCGCGGAAGTGGAGTCGCTGGCTAACGGTGCCGGGTCGCACTTATCGCACTTATCGCCAAGGCAATAAGTGCGATAAGTGCGACCCGGCACCGTCAACCGTCAAACGCTTCAGCGCTTGCTGACCGGCACGTAATCGCGGCGGGTGGGGCCGGTATAGAGCTGGCGCGGGCGCGCGATCCTCATCTCGGGATCGGCGATCATTTCCTGCCAGTGCGCGACCCAGCCGGCGGTGCGCGCGATCGCGAACATCACGGTGAACATCGAGCGCGGGATACCGACCGCGCGGTAGATGATCCCGGAGTAGAAGTCGACGTTCGGGTACAGCTTGCGGCTGATGAAGTAGTCGTCCTTGAGCGCAACCTCCTCCAGCTTCAGCGCGAGCTCGAACAGCGGGTTGTCGCTCTGGCCGAGCCTGCCGAGCACCTTGTGGCACATCTCGCGGATGATCGTCGCCCGCGGGTCGAAGTTCTTGTACACGCGGTGGCCGAAGCCCATCAGCCGCACGCCGCCCTTACTGTCCTTGACCCGGGCGAGGAACTCTGGGACCCGGCTCACGTCGCCGATCTTCTCGAGCATGTCCACGACCGCCTCATTGGCGCCGCCGTGCGCCGGCCCCCAGAGCGCGGAGACGCCGGCCGACATCGCGGTGTAGGGATTGCAGCCCGTGCTGCCGGCGAGGCGCACGGTCGAGGTGCTCGCATTCTGCTCGTGATCGGCGTGCAGGATGAACAGCAGGTCCAGCGCCTTCGCGTGCAGCGGGTCGACCGCATAGGACTCGCAGGGTACCGCGAACAGCATCTGCAGCAGGTTCCCGGTGTAGTCGAGGTCGTTGCGCGGGTACATGTGCGGCTGGCCGAGCGCGTGCTTGTAGGCCGCCGCCGCAATGGTCGGCAGCTTCGCGATCATGCGATGCGAGAAGATCACGCGGTGCCGGTCGTCGTAGATGTCCGTGGAGTCGTGGTAGAAAGCGGCGAGCGAGGCGACGATGGTCGCGACCATCGCCATCGGATGCGCATCGTGATGGAAGCCGCGGTACAGCCGCATGATCCACTCATTCAGCATCGTGTGACGCGAGATCGAAGTCGTGAACAACGCGAGCGCCTTGCTGCTCGGCAACTCGCCCTTCTGCAGGAGATACGAGACCTCCAGGAAGTTCGAGTGCTGGGCGAGCTGCTCGATCGGGTAGCCCCGGTACAGCAGGACCCCCGCGTCACCGTCGATGTAGGTGATGGCGCTCGCCGTTGCGGCGGTTGCCATGAAACCGGGGTCGTAGGTGAAGACGCCCTGGTCCTTCAGCAGCGCGCTGATATCGAGCGCGTCCGGCCCCACGGAGCCCTGGTGAGCGGCGAGTTCGGTCGAGCGGCCGTTCGCCGGGTTGGTGAGCTGAAACTTCTTGCTGGTCATCGATTACCCGCGTCGCAGCCTGTCATGCTGCAGTGCAGGAATCAAGGCTTGACGGCGGCATCCGCGCCTAGAATGCAGGCATGAGCGAGCCGCTCGCGATCTACGTGCACCTGCCCTGGTGCGTGCGCAAGTGCCCCTACTGCGACTTCAACTCGCACGTGCGCCCGGAAACGCTGCCCGAGCAGGAGTATGTCGCGGCGCTCCTCGCTGACCTCGACGGAGATCTCGACCTGGCCCTCGGCCGCCCGGTGGCGAGCGTCTTCCTCGGCGGCGGCACACCCTCGCTGTTCGGGACCGGCGCGATCGCGGCGCTGCTCGACGGGCTCGCCGCGCGCCTGCGGTTCCTGCCGGACGCCGAGATCACGCTGGAGGCGAATCCGGGCACGGTCGAGCACGGACGCTTCGCGGGCTATGCCGAGGCGGGCGTCAACCGCGTGTCGCTCGGCGCCCAGTCCTTCGACGCGGAGCGCCTGCGCGTGCTCGGGCGAATCCATGGGCCGGACGAAATCGGCGCCGCGGTCGCCGAACTCGCCGACGCCGGCATCGCGAATTTCAACCTCGACCTCATGTATGCGCTGCCCGGGCAGACGCGCGACGCTGCGGCTGCCGACCTCGAGGCCGCGATTGCGCTTCGCCCGGCGCACCTGTCGCACTATCAGCTCACGCTCGAGCCGGGCACGTTGTTCCATCACCGGCCGCCGCCCCTGCCCGACGACGACCTCGCCTGGCAGATGCAGCTCGATAGCCAGCAGCGCCTCGCGGCGGCGGGCTTCGCCCAGTACGAGGTCTCGGCGTACGCGCGACCGGACCGGCAATGCCGCCACAACCTCAACTACTGGCGCTTCGGCGACTACCTCGGCATCGGCGCCGGCGCGCACGGCAAGGTCACGGTCGGCGGCCAGGTCTTGCGCACCGAGAAAGCGCGCTCGCCGCGCGCCTACCTCGAAGCCGGCGGCCGGGCGGGCTCGCGCCGCGCAGTGCCGGCGACGGAGCTGCCGTTCGAATACATGCTGAACGTCTTGCGGCTCATGGAAGGATTCTCGGCTATCGACTTCGAGCTCGCGACCGCCCTGTCCGCCGAAACCGTCCGCCCGACGCTCGCGGACCTCGCCACCCGCGGCCTGGTCGAGTCCATCGCCGATCACTGCCGGCCGACCGCGCTGGGTTTCCGCTTCCTGAATGACCTCGTGGCCGCCTTTCTGCCGGGCGAAAAATGCCGGTTTCCGCCGCCGCGAGTTGTACACAGCGGCATTTCGCCTCGCGCCGGAGAGGGACTTTCGTGATTTTGTTAGCGAGGTGCGTGAAGTCCGATGTAGTAACTCGTTGATGGATATAGCGAATATGGCCTGCTCAAAAATTAGTCAAACCGACATAAATGCGCAAATGCCCGGCAAGCGGTCCGCGGTTGGCCGCGCGGTCCACAGAGTTATCCACACATTTTGTGGATAAGAAAAAATCCCGCGTAAATCCAATAACTTACGACACCGTGGCAGCGTACTTCGGGCTCATCTTGAATGTGTGGGTCGCCACCTTTAGACTGCGCGACCCCACGCACCGCGGCCATGGAAAGCACGGCAATGAAAGAAGGCATTCACCCCGAGTACGCCGAAATCACGGTGACTTGCAGCTGTGGAAACACCTTCCAGACGCGCTCGACGCTGGGTCAGAACCTCGAGGTCGAGGTCTGCTCGAACTGCCACCCGTTCTACACGGGCAAGCAGAAGATCGTGGATTCGGGCGGCCGCGTCGACCGCTTCCGCAAGAAGTACGGCCTGAAGTAAGCGCTGACCGCACCACCGCAGGACGGCGGTCAACTTCCAGACGTTTCCCGCGTCTAATGACCCGGTACCGGTACCCTTGGGACCGGGCCTGGAGACCTTCATGCGGCAACTAGCCTCCCGTCTCGCCAGCCTCGCCCTCGGCGTGGCCGTCGGCACGCTGGCGCTCGCCGGCTCGCCTCTCGCGGATGAGAAACCGCAGAAGGAGAGCAAGGACATCCAGACCGCGAAGCAAATGCACGTCGCTTTCACCCGCTCGATGGGCGTGCACCAGGACCTGGAACTGCAGGACTACGTCCAGCGCGTCGGCGAAAAGCTCGCGGCAGTCAGCGAGATGCCGGACCTCGAGTGGCATTTCACGATCGTCGACACGGATGACGTCAACGCGTTCGCAACCCTCGGCGGCTATGTCTACATCTCGCGCGGCATCCTGCCCTACTTCCAGAACGAGGCGGACCTCGCGGCCGTGCTCGGTCACGAGATCGGCCACATCACGGCCGAGCATCTCAAGAAGCAGAATCGCAAGGGTATGATCTCCGGCCTCGCGAGCGTCGCGACCGCGATCTTCACGGGCATGCCCGCGCTCGCCGACCTCACCAACATGGCCGGCCAGGCGATCATCAGCGGTTATGGGCGCGACGCCGAGCTCGAGGCGGACCGCCTCGGCGCGAGCTACCTCGCGCGGGCAGGTTACGACCCCGAGGCGATTATCGACGTCATCTCGACGCTGAAGGACCAGGATACGTTCGAGCGCGAGCGCGCGCGGCTCGAGGGGCGCGAGCCGCGCCTGTATCACGGCGTGTTCGCCTCGCACCCGGACAACGACACGCGCCTCAAGGAGGCGGTCGCCCTCGCCGGGAAAAATGCGAGCGCGGCGACCGGCAACATGTCGAATGCCGAGGGCTACCTGCAGGCGATCCAGGGCCTGCCGGTCGGCTCGAGCGCGCGCCAGGGGATGGTGCGCGAAAATCGCTTCTACCACGCCGACTTCCAGTTCACGCTCGCCTTCCCGCGGGACTGGCAGATCGTCAACCAGCCGGACAAGATCCTCGCGATCGCGCCCCGGAAGGAGCATTACCTCGAGATCCGCACGCAGTCGCCGCCCGCGGATCTCACGAACCCGCGCGACTTCGCGCTGCGTGGCCTCGCGAACAAGCGTCTCGCGCGCACCGAGACGCTCGAGATCAACGGGCTGAAGGCCTGGACCGGCGTCGTGCGCGGCGACCCATCGCCATACGGCCAGGCGACCAACGTCCGCTACGTCGTCATCTATTACGCGAACCTGATGTGGGTCTTCAAGGGGGCGAGCCGCTCAGGGATGGAGGCGCCGTCGGGCGACCCGTTCTTCCTCTCGACGGCGAACACCTTCCGCCGCATGCGGGGCAACGAATTCGCGCTCGCGGAGCCGTACCGCCTGCGCGTCGTGCAGGCGAAGGACGACACGACGATGGAAACGCTCGCCGCCGAAAGCTCGATCCAGAAGTACCCGCTGCAGCAGCTGCGCCTCATCAACAAGCTCTACCCGGACGGCGAGCCCAAGCCCGGCGACTACGTGAAAACCGTCAAGTAGGAGCGCGCCCCTCTTTCACCACCCCGCCGCCTTCATTTTCACCGCCAGCGCTGCCAGCGCCTGGCCTCGGTGGCTGACGCTGTTCTTCTCCCGCTCGGGCATCTCGGCCGCGGTGACGCTGCTGCCCGCCACGATGAACAGCGGGTCGTAGCCGAATCCGCCGGCCCCGCGGCGCTCGAGCCCGATGCGGCCTTCCCAGGACGCTGCGGCGATGATCGGCTCCGGATCCGAAGCCGCGCGTACGAAGACCATCGCGCAGCGATAGCGCGCTCCGCGTCGCGACTCGGGCGTGCCAGCCAGCTCGATGAGCAGCTTGTCGTTGTTGGCCTCGGCGTCCCCGCGCGGCCCCGCGTAACGCGCCGTGTGGATGCCCGGCCGCCCGCCGAGCGCGTCCACCTCGATCCCCGAGTCGTCGCCGATCGCCGGCAGCCCGGAGGCGGCGGCTGCGTGCCGCGCCTTGATGAGCGCGTTCGCAACGTAGCTGTCGCCGTCCTCGACCGGGGGCCGGATGCCGAATTCGGACTGCGCGATCACCTCGAGACCGTGACCGGCCAGGATCGCCCGCATCTCGCGCAACTTGCCGGGATTGCCGGTCGCGAGGACCACGCGGCGAGAACTCATCGAGATGCTCGACAGAGAGTGCCGCGTCCCTCTCAACCCTGGCGCGCCTGGGTCTGCAGGCCGAACAGCCGCGCCGTGCCCGCGACCGCGAGGTTCAGCATGGCGTCGAGCTCCTCGCGCCGGAACGCGTGGCCCTCGGCCGTGCCCTGCACCTCGATGAAGGCGCCGCCCGAGTTCATCACCACGTTCATGTCGGTCTCCGCATCAACGTCCTCGGCGTACTCGAGGTCGAGCACCGCGATACCCCGGACGATGCCGACCGAGACTGCCGCGACCTGGCCATGCAGCGGGCTCACGGCCAGCTGCTTGCGCGACATCAGCGTGTCGATCGCGTCGGCGAGCGCCACGAAGCCGCCGGTGATCGCCGCCGTGCGCGTGCCGCCGTCCGCCTGCAGCACGTCGCAATCGATCGTGATCGTGCGCTCGCCGATCGCCGCAAGATCGATGCAGGCCCGCAGCGAGCGGCCGATCAGCCGCTGAATCTCCTGCGTGCGTCCGCCCTGGCGGCCGCGTGCCGCCTCGCGCGCGCTGCGCGTGTGCGTCGCGCGCGGCAGCATGCCGTACTCCGCGGTCAGCCAGCCCTTGCCGCTCCCGCGCAGGAACGCGGGCACCCCGTTCTCGACGCTCGCGGTGCACAGCACGCGCGTGCCGCCGAATTCGCACAGCACCGAGCCCTCCGCGTGCTCGGTGAAGCGGCGCGTGAAGCGCACGGGTCGCAATTCGTCGGCTGCGCGGCCGCCTGGTCGCATGAAATGCTCCGTCGCCCGGTCAGTGGCGCCAGACGACGCTGACGGCCGTGGCATTGTCGCTGTGCGGCGCGGAAGCCGCGACCGCCCGCTCGACCAGCTTTTCGAGCGCCGGGCCGGTGCTGCCGTTGCCGGCGTGCGGCTTCAGCTGCGCCGCGATCTCGGCGTCCTTCAGATTCGACCAGACGCCATCGGTACAGACCATGATGACGTCGCCGTCCTCTAGCGTGTGGCGCCGCGAGAGCGTCATCTCCGGTAGCATTGCCTCGCCGCCGAGGCAGCACTCGACGAAATTGCGCATCGGGTGGCCCGGGATCTCCTCCTCGCGGATCGAGCCCTCGCGCAGCAGCTGCTCGACATGGCTGTGATCGCGCGTGCGCGACACGACCGCGCCGCCGCGCAGGTGGTACACGCGGCTGTCGCCGATGTGCGCCCAGTAGGCCTCGCCGCGCTGCACCAGGCACACGGCGCAGGTCGTGCGCGGACGCACGTCGATGGCGAGCCTCGCGCCGAGGGCGACGACCGCGTCGTGCGCACGACCGAGCGCGAGGTGCAGGAAGCCGAGCGGGTCGAACAGGGGCTTGGTCTCCTGCTGGTACAGCTCGAGCATCACCTTGCAGCCGGTCTCGGCCGCGCGCGCGCCCCAGGCATGACCGCCCATGCCGTCCATGACCACGAGCAGGGCCGCGCCCTCGGCGGTCGCGACGGCGGCCCGATCCTGGTTGTCCTCGCGATCGCCGATCAGGCTGATCTCGGCGGATTCGATCGCCACGCTGCCACCCCGCGGTGCGGAGACTTCGCCCCCTGCTAAACTGCGGTGAAGTTTACATCAGCGGCCAGTGAATCACCCCGGGGACCCGTATCCGATGTTGAGGAGCATGACCGGCTTCGCGCGCGCGGAGCGGGTGACCCCCGCCGGGCAGCTCGCCTGGGAAATCCGCAGCGTCAACCATCGCTTCCTCGAGGTGGGCCTGCGCCTGCCGGAGGAGCTGCGCGCGTCGGAGACCGACTTTCGCCGCGCGATCGGCGCGGTCGCGCGCCGCGGCAAGGTCGACGCCTCGCTCTATGTCAGGCCGGGCCCCGCCGCAGGCCGCGAGCTGAAGCTCGACGCCGAACTGCTCGAGAGGCTGATCGACGATGCGCGTGCCGTGCGCGAGCGGCTCGGTCCCGAGGGACGGATCGATGCCGCGGACCTGCTGCGCTGGCCGGGCGTCGTGAAGGAAGCCGAGCGTGACGCCGCGCCGCTCGCGGCTGCGGCCATGGACCTGCTCGCCGAGGCGCTCGCCGCGTTCACGGCCTCGCGCGAGGCCGAGGGCGCCCGAATTGCCGAGATGCTGCGTGCGCGCAGCGCGCAGCTCAGCGCGCTCGCCACCCAGGTCGCCGCCCGCCTGCCCGAGGCGCAGGCGCGCATCCGCGCCAGATTCGCCGAGCGCCTCGCGGCGCTCGCCGCCGAGGTCAACCCCGAGCGCTTCGAGCAGGAGGTGGCGCTGCTGCTGCAGAAGATGGACGTCGCCGAAGAGCTCGACCGCCTGCGCAGCCACGTCGAGGAACTGCACTCGACACTCGCCTCCGGCGAGGCGGTCGGCCGCAAGCTCGACTTCCTGATGCAGGAGTTCAACCGCGAGGCGAACACGCTCTCATCGAAGTCGCAGGACGTGGAGACCACCCGTCACGCGGTCGAGTTGAAGGTGCTGATCGAGCAGATGCGCGAGCAGGTCCAGAACGTCGAGTAGCTGCTGCGGTGTCGCGCCCGCTCCCGGTCGCCTATGCCGGTTCGCCCGCCAGCTCGTCCAGCAGTTCCCGCAGGTGGGCCAGCCGCGTCGCCGGGTTCATGAGCACGACCCGCAGCCAGACCGCGCCGCGCAGCTTGGTCCTCATGATGAAGAATCGCCCGCGACGGTTCACCGCCTCGCGCAGCCTGAGCTGCAGCGCATCCGAATCCGCGGTACCTGCCCGGCGGCGAAAACAGACGATGTTTCTTTGCGGGCGTGTCAGCAGCTCGAACTCCGCGCGACTCTGCAGTTCATCGGCAAATGCGCGCGCCAGGTCGTACGCGTACTCGACATGTTCCGCGAAGAACTTCTCGCCGAGTGCCCGGAGCGATACGTAGAGCGGCAGGACGAACGCCGGCTTCGTCGTTTCAAAGCTGCGCGCCGCCGGCTCATACCATCGCGCGCCGTCGTCCGACAGCAGGTACGATGCGCGCTGGCTGAACGCGCCCTGCAGATGCGCCGCATCGCGAAACAGGACGGCGGTGCACAGGCTCGGCATCAGCATCATCTTGTGCGCGTCCCAGATGACCGAGTCGGCGCGCTCGATTCCGCCGAGCAAGTCCGCGTACTTCGCGCTCAGGAGTGCGCCGCCGCCGTGCGCGGCATCCACGTGCAACCACAAGCCGTGCTGCTCGCAGAATGCGGCAACCGCCTGCAGGTCGTCGTGCGATCCGGTGGCCGTCGTGCCCGCATTGGCGATGACTGCGACCACGCGTCGTCCGGCCGCCGAGGCCTGGCGATGCGCGGCCGCCAGCGCCGCCAGGTCCATCGCGAACGAGGCGTCCGTCGCGATGGGGATGACCGCGCATTCTCCGAGGCCGAGAATGGCGCAGGCCCTGGTGTTGCAGTAGTGCGCCTCGGCGTTCACCAGGACCGCGTGCCCGCCGCCGCCGCCCAGCCCGTTCTGCCAGGTGTCGCCGCCGATCCGCGCCTGGCGCATCGCCAGCAAGGCCGTCAAC
>Ga0194110_10000248_pt1 | contig 67113 bp, 80 predicted proteins | sample TA2Kig1200mmetaG_FD_146192 | JGI IMG/M metagenome (GOLD analysis project Ga0194110, IMG submission 146192) | Freshwater microbial communities from Lake Tanganyika, Tanzania - TA2015032 Kigoma Deep Cast 1200m | ecosystem: Environmental > Aquatic > Freshwater > Lake | place: Tanzania: Lake...
TTTCTTATTTTGCCATCCAGTATCGGATGTCGGTATGGTTTTGTTTTTCTCGTCTTGAGAATTGCGGGCATGTTGTCAAATTTAGTAAGATAAATGTCGCCTTCGGCACCTTTTTTGATCAGTTTCACAATCAGTATAATTTTTCAATCAGATATTAGCATTAAAGAAAAGGATTAAGCGCCCTTGGCGGGATTTGAACACGCGTCTCAGCCGTGACAGGGCCGAATTCTAGACCGGGCTATACTACAAGGGCTTGAATTCTGATCAAAGATTTTCCTTTTTTAAAGTTATCATCTTAGAGGATCTCTTTAGCCAAAGACTAAATTAGACACGGTTTTGAGAATTTGCGAAGGGTTCGTAGCTCAGCCAGGTAGAGTACCGGACTTTTAATCCGGCTGTCCGGGGTCCGAATCCCCGCGAACCCGCTACTTACATAGTATTCTAACTTTGGTAGACAGTTTTTCGATTGCAGATGTTATTAGAGTACTGCGCCTTGCCACATTTTTCTGGTATTGTCGTATTGTGGACTTGCGCTTTGCAATCAGTCGCTTTTGTTCTGCTATTCCGGCAGAACCAAGAGAAGACCTGTTCTGAAGTGATGATTGGGCATTAATTGAGGAGATGATTTTACCTAGTTTTTTGGCGTCAAATTCCCCAACTGAGACAGACCTTGCCACCTCAGACGCAGTAAGCTCGGATAACGAGATTTTGGATTCATGTGCAATTTGGACTAGCTTTCCAACAATTTTGTGTGCTGTCCTAAACGGCAGTCCTTCCTTTACCAAGGCCTCTGCAATATCCAGCGCTGCCAGATACCCCGAATCTGCTATTTGGTTCATCTTTTGCTTGTTTACCTTGAGTGTTGCAAACATGGAGTTGAGTACCACAAGTGCAGATATTGCAGTACGCGAGCTCAAAAATACAGACGGCTTGATCTCTTGCAAGTCTCGGCCATATCCAGAAGCCAGTCCCTTGAGATTAGAAAGTATGGCAACCAGATTTCCAATTACTCGCGCTGTCTTTCCACGCGTTAGCTCCAAGATATCAGGGTTTTTCTTTTGCGGCATGACACTGGATGGCGACGAAAACTGATCAGACAACTCCACAAATGAAAATTCCGACGTAGACCAAATTACTAGATCTTCTGCCATTCTAGACAGATTTGTCATAAGTATGGCAACATGTCCTACATATTCAGCAACAACATCCCGATTTGATGTGGCATCAATCGAGTTTTCCACTATTCCAGAAAAGCCAAGCATCCTAGCAGTGCTGTTTCGATTAATTGGCAATGATGTCCCACCTACAGGTCCTGCACCTAATGGAGAATGGTTGACTCGCCCAAATGTGTCATAGAATCGCTCAAAATCACGCAGTAATGCATCAGCATATGATGTCAAAAAATGCGAAAATGTGCCAATCTGTGCCTGTTGCAAGTGAGTGTACAAAGGCATTGCAGTGGTTGTGTGTTTTTCTGCCAGCATGACCAGTGTTTCCACCATATCCAAAACGCAATTACAAATAGTATTGATGTCATCTCGTATTTTCATGCGTAAATCCAGAGCAACTTGGTCGTTTCTAGAGCGTGCAGTATGCATTTTGCCGCCTACAGCAAGGCCTGTCCTTTGTATGACCAGAGTTTCGATTAACTCATGAATGTCTTCGGCAGAAGACTTACCAGATAGATTTTCTTTTTTCAGCTTTTCAAGTGCGGTAAGAATTTTTTTTACTTCGGATTTGTTGAGAATTTTATTTTCATACAACATTATCGAGTGAGCTTGGCTGCCAATGATATCATAGATTGCAATTTCAGAATCATCAGAAATTGACGAGACATAATCCAGTGTGTGCTTGTCCAGGTTCTTGTCCAGTCTAGACCGATACATTCCCAACTAGAGGTTATAATGGTTATATATAGCATAGATGATTTGTCGTTTATGTCACAAGACCTACAAGAGCTCAGAAGAAAAATCTTTGACGAGTTATCCGGAATAGTTGATCCAGAAATAAACACATCAATTACTGATCTGGAGCTAGTAGACAATGTCGACATTTCAGGTTCCGCAGTCAAAGTGGACTTGCATCTTACCAGTCCGTTTTGCCCTGCAGTCTTTGGATTCAAAATATGCCAAGACATTCACGATCATCTGCTAAAGCTCGACGGGGTAGACGATGTCAAGGTAAACGTCTCAAATCATTTCATGGCAGAGGCAATCAACAATCAGGTAAACAACAGCCCAAACCCAAAAAAGGCAGCCTAGTTTATTTTCTAAATCCCAACAAATATCCACGCAACAGTTGAATTCCCATCGCTGGATCTACTCCCTTTGGACAGACCTGGCTGCAAGAACCAGCAAAGTGGCATCTCCATATTCCATGGGAATCATCGATTATTTTGAGCCTAGAGTTCTTTCCTTTGTCGCGATTATCTGCAACGTATCTGTATGCCTGGCCTAGCGCCTGAGGACCCAAAAATGACGAGTCCATTGCCATCGTGGGACACGCGGAATTGCACAGTCCGCACTTGATGCAGTTTGCAAACTGGATGTATTCTTCTAGCTGCTCTGGAGTCTGGTTGAATTCCTTGGTTGGTGTAGTTATCTCCGAGTCTTCTCGTATTACATATGGCTGCATTTTTTTGTGGTTTGCAAACATTTTGTCCATTTCTACCACCAAGTCCCTGACAATAGGATAGTTACTCATTGGCTCGACAGTCACAACATCAGAGTTTAGCTCCGAGATTTTTGTAAAGCACGCAAGCTTTGGCCTACCGTTTATCTTCATACCGCAAGAACCGCAAGATGCCTGCCTGCAGGAATATCGCACTGCCACAGAGTGATCCAGGTGCTTTTTGACATCAAGTATTGCATCCAGAACTGTAGTCCATCTCTCATACGGCACTTTGAAATCAACATACTGCTGACCGGAATCGTGTTCCGGATTAAATTTTGCAATGCGCAGTGTTACTATCTTCGATGAGGAGACCTCAGTCGATGATTGTTCTTCGGCTATTGCTGTTTTGCTCATTTATGTAATCCCCATGCTCGTGATCAATATAGTCCTTGAACCATATGCTATTAGTCCTGCCATTGCAGCAATACATCCGTACGTTACTGCTTTTTCGTATGTTCGTCCCTGTTTTAGCTCTAATAGTATAACACGCAGTCCATTGAATCCATGTACTGATATTAACACCAATATCAGCTCCAACATTATTGCATATGGAAGAAACTTGTAGTTTGCAAGGACGTTCTCGTATGCAAGTGAATCTTCATAGTTCATCATAGTGACTCGAAACAAAACATGTACTGCGACTAACACTACAGCGCCAAGGGCTGTCCCATAGTGAATTTTCATTATCGTGCTTTCTCGCATTTTACTCACCAAATAGTACCGATATTCCATACATCATTGCAAGTGCTGCCAACCCAATCGATGCATAAATGCAAAGCTTGTGCATGTTGTTTTGGGATGCCGGAGTATACGGATAGTCAGGTCGTGCCGGCTTTCCAACTCCATATCCGCTGTGACCTAGCATTAATCGAATTCCGTTTGCAGTGTGGTACACACACATGCCAATTACCAGTGTCAGAAACACATGTCCTTCCGTGGTTGATGTACTAGCCAACATGTTTTCCCAAGCGGTCTTGCCATTGAGAATCTTGCTTGTTTCATAGATGTGCCCAACAAAAAATGCCAAGAGTCCAAGACCCGTGAGTCTCATCAGCCAATAGGCAAAGCGCTCTATGCCGTATCGGCCTGGGTTTGCCATGCCTTTGATTCCCTCACGATTTTCGTTTCGCTTCATTAGTATTTTCTCTCCACTGGCTGGTATCTAGTTATGGTTACTGGGTGCTTTTTCATTATTGGCTCTTTTGGATCATAGTAAGCAAGTGTGTGGTGTAAAAAGTTTACATCATCTCTGGTTGGATAGTCCAGTCTTGCATGGGCTCCACGAGATTCGCGCCTATTGATTGCGCCAATTAGCACTACCTCAGCCACTCGGAACATTGAGTCGAGCTCCATTACGTTGGAAAAGTTTGTGTTGTATTCCTTTGCCTTGTCGTCGACGTGTTTCCAGGTCCTAGCCTTTAGTTCGCGTAGTTTTTTGAGTCCTTCGACCAGATCGGATTCTGTTCTGTATACGTATGCCTTATCATTCATTGTATCAGTAAGCTCTTGTCGTATTTCATATGGGTTGTATTCACCATGTCCGCGAAATATTCCGTCATAGATTCTTTTTTCTTCCAGTGTAACTAGTTGATGCGGAAATTGCGATGAGGTCTTTGTGTTTAGTGCATATTCTGCTGCATTTTTTCCCGTGATCTTGCCCCAAACAATACATTCAGACGTAGAGTTTGCTCCAAGTCTGTTTGCTCCATGGACGGAACTGCATGCAGCTTCGCCTGCAGCCCAGACTCCCTTGAGTTCTGTTGCACCGTCGATGTTTGTGTGGATTCCACCCATCATGTAGTGACATACTGGTCTGATGTCAAGGGGTTCCTGTGACGGATCTATTCCAGAGAACTTGATTGATATTTCTCGTATTGCACCCAGTTTTTCCTTGATTGCTTCGTCGCCAATATGTCGTAGGTCTAACTTCATGCAGTCAACCCCTGTTTCGTGCTTGAATCCGCGTCCCTCACGGATTTCACTCATAATTGATCTTGATACTATATCACGAGGTGCAAGCTCCATCTTGCTTGGAGCGTATCGCGTCATGAATCGCTCACCATCATTGTTAAGCAGGTAGCCGCCTTCTCCTCTAGCTGCTTCTGTGATTAAAATTCCAGATGGTAGGATTCCGGTTGGATGAAACTGGACAAATTCCATGTCTTTTAATGCAAGGCCTGCCCTGTACGCCATGTCCAAACCATCAGGTGTTGAAGAAAACGCATATGTAGAAAATGAGTAAATTCTTCCCGCTCCTCCTGTTGCAATTATCATTGCCTTTGCCCGAATTGTGTAAAATGTACCACTTGACAACTCTATTGCTGTAACTCCCATGAATTGCTGACCATCATGAATTATTGAAGTGACAAACCATTCATTGAGAAATGAAATATTATCAAATTTCAGACAAGTATCATAGAGTGTCTGCATTTCAAAAAAGCCAACCTTGTCTGAGGCAAACGTAGCGCGTGGGAAGCTGTATCCACCAAAGGCCCTTTGCGCAATTCGTCCGTCCTTTCTTCTAGACCATGGCATCCCCCAATGCTCCATCTGGTAGACCTGTCTTGGCATTTCCCTGCAGAGTCGCTCTGCAACATCTTGGTCTGCCAAAAAATCGCTTCCTTTAACGGTATCATAGATATGAGATTCAATACTGTCTCCTTCCTCTTCAAACAGTGCTGCAGCTGTTCCACCCTCAGCAGAAACCGAGTGAGAACGCATTACCTGAACTTTTGATATGACTCCTATCTTTAGATTCGAGCTTGTCTTTGCCGCTTCTATTGCCGCGCGAAGACCTGCAATACCCGATCCAACAATAATCATATCATATTCAATAGAATCAGCCATCTACTATTGAATCTCCAAAAATCGGATAAATACGTATTCAAAAGAAAATTAGATGAATTAGCATCAGGATATGTTAATTTACCACAATCAAAATTTGTTCACAATCCTTATATTTATCACTAGTGATATCACTAGTGATGGCATCAGAATGGTTTCAGCGGGTAGGAAGCTCAATTCCTCGGGGATTTTCTAGGCATTACATTTTGGAACTATTGTCCACAAAGCCGCATACAGGTAAAGAGATCATCAATTCAGCAGAAGCGCAAAGCGAGGGAATGTGGAAGCCATCACCGGGATTGATTTATCCTCTTTTGGGAAGGTTGCTAGACGAAGGACTAATTGAGGAGACAAAGGACGGAAAATATCAGATAACAAAAAAGGGCAAGGCAACATCCGAAGACCTAGAAAAGATAAACCAAGTGATAAAAAATCAGCTGGATGTCCTAATGCGAGTCAAAAACGTTGGAAGATTTGTCGCAATGGACCTAATTGAGCGAATGAATATGATGGGCACATTGCTATCATCTAATGTCTCCAAGATGACCAAAGACGAAATGTCAAAGTACAGAAAATTCCTTCAAAGCGAGCTGCAAAAGCTTGACGCCCAGGAATCAAAGCCGGGAAAAGAGATTAAAATCGACTAGGAAGCCAGACCCATGTTTCTTAGCATGTCTGCAGTGTGTGTAGATACGCATCCAACCGCAAATTATTTCGAGTGACCTTTTCATAGTCATTACGTTACTCCGCGTTTTGCAGCGGGTCTTTTTTTACAGGTGTTTTAGTGGAAGTGAGGTATTTTTGCAAATATGGATCAAATGTAGCTATTCATAAATAACAAAGTCAACCATGTTTTTTGTTGAAGACCCTCAAACAGCTCATCAATGATCCGTCAAAACCTCTTGTGATTCCTGGTGTTTATGACGCAATTGGTGCAAAAATAGCTCAAAAAGTTGGTTTTGAGGCAATGTTCCAAACTGGATACGGCACATCTGCCACATTATTTGGAATGCCGGATTATGGATTCATAGGAGCTACTGAGACCACAGAGAACGCAAGGAGAATTTGCAGGGCAGTCTCAGTTCCGGTAATAGTTGATTCCGACACTGGTTATGGTAATGCATTGTCTGTGTGGAAGCTGGTAAACGAATTACAGTCTGCAGGCGCTGCAGGAATATTTCTAGAAGACCAGAGATGGCCCAAGCGATGTGGTCATATGGCGGGAAAAGAAGTGATTGAAAAAGAAGAATATGCAGAAAAACTCCAAGCTGCAGTTGACGCCAAAAGAAACAAGGACTTTATCATTGTTGCAAGGACAGATGCTCGGGCAACCAGAGGCCTAGATGATGCAATAGAGCGCGCAAAATACTATAAAAAAATCGGAGCAGATGCTGTCTTTGTAGAGGCTCCAAGATCAATTGACGAGATCAAAAAAATTGGCAAAGAGATCAACGCACCACTTGTTGCAAACATGATAGAGGGTGGCGCTACACCGGTACTGTCTGCCAAGGAACTGCACAAAATGGGCTTTAAGATAATCCTGTATCCTCTTTCGGTTCTTTATGCCAATACATTTGCCTCACTTGCAATTCTCAAGGAGTTAAAAAAGTCAGGCACGACAAAAAGACTGGCGAAAAATGTAGTTACCTTTGATCAATTCAACGATATTGTAGAACTAGCAAAATTTCGAAATATGGAAAACCGTTACAAAAGTGGATAAATAAAAAAGTCCAAGTAAAGAAACGATTAAGATGTGTTTCTCTTTACTTCGATCTCTATTGTGGATACGTTTCGTGACTTGCCGTCTTTGGATTCTAGTTGTTCAGAGCCTATCTTGATTTGGCCAATTGAGTATCCAGCATTTTCTGTTTTGCGTGAGATGATTTGTGCAACATCTACAGCGCGTCCAATGCTTAGTCCTCTAGCCTTGATATGCACTGATGGAAGATTAGCCAACTGAATTAGCGTAGATGTTACATACGCCATCAATGGCTTCTTGCCAATGAAAATTACGTCTCTGTTTTCGGACATGAGTTATTATCAAATATCGATAATTTAAAGCTAAAAACAAAATTATTGCTATCAATTCAAAAATTTCTTATTTGCTTGCATCTTTAATACGCATATGATGGATTCGGAGCAGTTCAATAAAGTCATGCAGTCAAACTCAAAGGAAGACAAAATCATTGCGCTAGAATCACTATCAGATTCTACCAATGCAGAGATTTTGCACTCCATAATTTCCATATTTGATGAAGAAGACATTGAATTAAGGGGTGAGGCATTTAGCACCCTGCTTTTAAATGACAATGACATTTCCGAGGTTTTGCTTGCGAATCTGAAAAGCCAAAGCAAGAACATTCGGGGATATTGTGCTCTGGTATTGGCAAATAGGAAAGATATGGTGGCAGTATCTAAAATAATTCAGCTTACTGAAGACAATAGTGCTATGGTACGTTCCTGTGCAGTTGGTGCACTAGGATTTCTCAGGGCGGCAGAAGCCATATCGGTAATTCAAAAATGCCTCGATGATCCTAACTTGGAAGTAAAAAAGAGCGCAATAAAATCGGCAATCGACATAGGCGACAAGACTTTGCTGATGAGATTAGAGAACATAACTCATGATGACGATCCGGAGATCGGCAGTCTGTTAGTTCTTGCCAGAAATAATCTGTAAGTGGACCGGGAGGGATTTGAACCCTCGATCTCACCCATGCCAAGGGCGTATCCTACCAGTCTAGACGACCGGCCCACAAAACCAAACTGGTTCGCCTTTGAAGTTTTCAGATCGATTATTAACGTTTAGCTGGAAAAAGAAATTTGATTATCATATAACATAAAATATTTAACCGTCAGAAGAAAGGCGTTGATGTGGTAATAGAAACCAAAGCAACCATTACTTATATTCAATTACTAAAAGAAGATTTGGCGGTTTTTCGTCTTGTCCCAAATGACGGAATAATTCCAGATTACAAGGCTGGCCAATTCCTAACAATTGGAATGAATGTTCCAAGTGAGGGAAAAGTAATCCGACGAGCATATTCCATTGCATCAAATCCTGAGAACAAAAAATACATCGAGCTTGTGATTAGATGGGTAAAAAAGCCACTTCCAGGACGACTGACCACACAGCTGTTCAATGCAAAGGAAGGTGATGAGGTAACTTGGATTAAACCAACAGGCGCGGCATTACTAATTAACAACATGCTTTCAAGCGGACAAAAAGATGAGCGAAGAATTGTTTGCCTTGGAGGCGGAACTGGTATTGCTCCATTTGTCAGCTTTGCACAACATTTGCGCGCAGTAGGTGACAAGCGCGAAATTGTTGTTTTGCATGGAGCAAGTTATGTGGATGAGCTCAGCTACAAGGAACTCTTTACCAATCTCGAAATGGAGAGCGTCGACAAAGGCCGCGACAAGTGGAATTTTAGATATCGTGCAGCAATCAGCAGACCACAAGAATGGTTCAACCGTTCTTGGAGTGGGCAGGTGGGCAGAGTGGAAACATTCCTAAGGTCACAAAACGGCGAGCCATCAGCCCTAGAGAAGATGATTGGTGAGAAAGTGACCCCGCAAAACACAATGTTTTACATTTGTGGATGGCAGGGAACCATCGACGGTTGTATGGACTTTCTTGGTGCCCAGGGATTTGTCACTGAGAGACAAAAGCGCCCAGATGGAAGCTTTGAAGTAAAGTACGAGTCTTACGGATAACTCAAAGGTAATATTGTTAAGTTCAGTCCCAAATTCGGGGACGTAGGTTAGCTTGGTATACTGCCAGCCTCGGGCGCTGGAGATCATGGGTTCAAGTCCCATCGTCCCCACATTCATTGAAATAGTACCAAAAAATACCAAATTCGCTTGACCGTTGCAATTTACCTTGCACACCTAAATCCGCTGACCAACGCACACGTAGAAATCATAAATGATCTAAAAAAAGAAGATAAAGTGATAGTGATGCCAGTCGTCTTTTTGGATGGCGGTGTTGAGATAAACAGCAAGAGTTTTCCATTTAGCTATGATATTCGAAAGAAGATGCTGCTTTCGGTGTATGGCGACTCTATTGAGATATCCTCAAACTATACGTTTCATGCCCCGTTTTACCGATATTTTCCACCTGTCTTGTCACCATATTCATGGAAGCTACGCTCACAAATCCTAGACGGAATAGCGGGCGACTATTTCACATACACTGGCGATAAAACCGAAGGCCTAATGCTCAAGGCATACAGACTTAATCCACGGGTGGGCGCACGCAGGTTACTGTCGGCATCCTCAGTCAAGGACAAACTGTACGAATCCACAAATGAAAAAAAGACAGACTGGAGAAGTGATGTTCCAGAGCCAGTAGCTAAGATAATTGAGGAAAACTGGACCATTGTTGAAAAATACGCAAATTCTGAAGACATGACTACCAGAGTTGCAGGAATGAAATTCCCAAAGGCCGGCCTCAAGACAAGATAGATTAATGCCATTGCAAAAATCACACTATGAAATTTGACATTTCCAAAGTTGTCTGGTTTGATGGTAAATTTATTCCGCTAAGCAAGGCAAACGTGCCAATCACAACACATGCTATACACTACGGCACGTCAATCTTTGAAGGAATTCGCGCATATTGGAATTCAAAAAATTTGTACATTTTCAGATTAGAAGACCACATCAAGCGGTTCAGACAGTCTGGAAAATTCTATTCTATTTCTCTGAAATTCTCAAATGAGCAAATAATTGATGCATTAATACAATTATGCAAGAAAAACAACATGAGAAGATCCTGCTACATCAGGCCTTTCTATTTTGTTGGCCAATACGGAATCAATCTTCACGTAAATGAGAGTGCTCCAACACATGTTGCTGCATTCATGTTTCCTTTTGGAGACCTCTTTGACAAAAATGGAATCAGTGTAGGAATTTCTTCGTGGCGCAAGTTCAGCGACCAGTCAACCCCACCCCTGGCAAAGATGGGTGGAAACTATCTAAACTCTATTTTGGCAACACAGGAATGCAAAAGAAATGGATATGATGAGGCAGTATTGCTCGATTTGAATTCTAATCTAAGTGAAGCCCCTGGCGAGAACATTTTCATTGTAAAAAATAACACACTCATTACGCCACCGCTGGAATCCTCCGCACTTGAGGGAATAACACGAGATTCTGTGTTAAAAATTGCCGAAGATCTTGGCTATTCCACAAAAGAAAAGACAATCACGCGGGGGGAAGCGTATTTGGCAGACGAAATGTTTCTCACAGGAACTGCCGCAGAGATAACTCCTGTTATTAGTATAGATGGTAAAAAAATCAGCACTGGCAAACCAGGGAACATCACAAAAGAAATTGTTTCGACGTATTTGGATATAGTTGCTGCAAAAAACGACAAATATTCCAGCTGGCTAAGCCCTGTGTATTAGCTTGAAAGTAGCACAAATAGGAGTTGGAGGATGGGGCAAAAACCATGCCCGCGTTTTGTCCCAGCTTGGCGCCTTAGTTGCAGTATGCGACGCGGACCAAATTAGGGCAAGGGAAACCGGTCAGAAATACAACGTAAACTACTATACCTCGCTAGACACAATGCTGGAATCAGAGCAGATTAACGCGGTTTTTGTCTGCACTCCAACAGTTACGCATTTCGATATTGCATCAAAAATAATTCAAAAGAAAAAATCAGTCTTCGTGGAAAAGCCAATGACATACAAGTCCGAAGAGGGCCTCAAGCTTGCAGAGCTTGCCAAAAAAAATGGCGTCACACTTACCTGTGGATACATTGAGCGATTCAACCCAGCAGTACAGACAGTAAAGGAATTTGTAAAATCAAGAAAGTACGGTGATTTGATAATGCTAGAGTTTCACAGGGAAAATAGAATGCCACTTCACATCAAGGATGTTGGTATCATATACGATACGTCAGTACATGACATTGACACTGCAATGTATCTCTTTGACGATGTGCCACAGGTGGTATTTGCAAGGTCCGGCAAGATACGACATGAACATGAAGATTTTGCAACAATCATGCTTGGCTTCAAAGACAACAAAATAGCTGTAATATCATCAAACTGGATAACACCGTCGCGCGTCAGGCACTTTAATGCAGTGTGTACCGAGGGAATAATCTCTGGGGATTTTATCACACAAGAAGTCAAAATAGAAAAAGACCAAGGCTCTGAAACCCCAAGAAATGAAAAACAAGAACCGCTGACCCTTGAAATAAAGAGCTTCTTGGATGCACTAGAGTCAAAGAATGCCCCGCGAGTCAGAGCAGAAGAGGCGGTAAATGTGACCAAAATAGCAGAGGCAGCATTATTATCCAGCCAGAAAGGAGTTCCAGTGTATATCGATTTAAAATGAACAAAAAAATGATGGAAATGCTAGTGTGTCCAATTGACAAACAATTTCCACTGGAATTACACGAGACAAAATCAAAACAAGAAGTCATAATAGAAGGTGCACTGTTTTGCTCAAAATGCGCGAGATTCTATCCAATAATAGAAGAAATACCAATAATGCTGCCTGATGAGCTCCGAAACAAAAAGCAGGACATAGACTTTTTGGAAAAAAACAAGCAAAATCTGCCTCAAAAAATAATTAAAGACGCAAATCCATGGCACCTATAGTTTGGTAACTAATTTCGTTTCTGATAAGGCAAAGGTAGGCAAAAACGTCAAGATTTGGCATTTTGCATATGTTGGAGACAACACCATACTAGGTGATAATGTCAAGATTGGCTCACTTGCCCATGTCGACTATAATGTTGAGATTGGCGATAACACCATGATCGAAGGCCAAGTCTACATTCCGCCGCTATCAAGAATAGGCAAGAACGTATTCATTGGTCCGGCGGCTGCACTAACTAACGACCCATATCCTCCAAGCCAGAAAATGGTAGGAGTCACAATAAAGGATGGCGCAGTGATTGGCTCTCGCGCAGTCATAAAGGCAGGAGTCACAATTGGAAAAAACAGTGTAGTTGCAATGGGTGCAGTAGTGACAAAAGACGTGCCGGACAATACAGTAGTGGCCGGTGTGCCAGCCAAGATAAAGTACAGTAGATCAGAATACGACAAAAAGCAGGCCCAATGGAAGGCCTAGGTATTGATCTGTTTTTGAAATATTTTGTTTTTCAGCTTTGATAGCAAAATTACCCAGAACGCAACCAAGAGTAGAGCAATTGCCGCTTTGATCAGAGACGCGACAAAAAAGTCCATTTGTTCTCCATAGCCAGAAATTGAAATTTTTGAAACTAGGGTAACAAGAATGCCTCCGCCTGCAAGTATCAGAATCCACATAATGCCAATGAAAGTAAAAATCAAGAGCTGGGCCAAACTACAACTCCTGATGCAAATGCAGTAATTATTGCCAAGATTCCCGAAAATATCGCTAGCCTAAATACTACAAAGCCGATTTCCTTTTCTGTTAAGGGTTTTGCCGCCACAATCAGCCTTACTAGTGTGACTGGCGCATCCAGTTCCTTTGTAGCAGTTATTTTGTAGTCCTCTGTGTGTGTAGTAGGTCCTTTAATCTGTCTGTGCTCTACAATTTTCTTTACGCTTGATAAAAATAGGAAAGAATTGATTATGGCAGGCAAAAGTGCAATTGCCGCAATAACCTCGACTCTGCCCACAATCGCTATTACACCATATGCAGCACCGAGCGTTAGAGCCCCCGAGTCTCCTGGAAATATTTTGGCTGGAAATCTATGATACCTAAAGAATGCAAGCGATGTAAATGCAATGGGGAGTGTCATTATTGCGACGGAATAATTTTGCATGATAAATAGTACAACTGCAAGTGAAAAAGACGCAATCATCATAAATCCGCTTGCGATACCATTCATCACATCAATAGAGTTTATTGTGTTTCCAGTAATTGGGATCATGAATATTATCAGGCCCAGGTATAACGCTGGAATTTTTACCTCCCCAAAGAGCGGAAATGCCAGATTTGGCTCATATGCACCAAGTGCGATAATTGGAATGGCTGCACCCACAAGTGCGAGGGGTTTGAACCATCCACCCATGACTCGCCTATCGTCAATAAATCCAATTACAAATGCCGCGGACGTCGTGATTAAAAGAGCAGTAATTCCTCTGGTGATGATTTTTTCCTGTGGCAATAGAAAATAGAGTGATATTTCGGCTGTAATTATTCCTGCAAGTATTGCAGGCCCGCCCGGCCTCGGCACCATTGCGCCTCCAACCCTGTTTACATCCTTGACTGCCCAGCTTTTTCTATTCAGGGCTTTGATGAGCGGTGGAACCATACCAAAAACAACAAAAAATGCAATTGCCGATGCAACCACTGCTGCAATGATAAACTCTTGCAATTATCTCACTTTTTTGAGTTGAGATTTAATATTATCTGCAATGGTTGGGCCGATTTTATCAATCTCGGCCAGCTTACTGACTGGAATCTTTTGCAAATCTTCTATGGATTTTATGCCATGGACGTACAATTTTCGTGCGCGGACACGTCCAATACCACGAATTTGAACCAAATCTACTAGTTCTTCTTTGATTCCATAAGAGATTCTTTTGCGCAATACCGATATCTCCTCAAGGAGATCAGCTCGATCTATCAGCTTGGCAAGCTCATACAAGCAATAAACGAGCCAGTCGGTAGTTTCGGCCATCCTATGCATGTCGCCAGACTCTATTCCTAGATTATCTGATAGATGAATCTCGGATGATTCCGAAATCCAGGAGTATAGAGCCAAAAGACTTCGGTTGCAGTCATATTCTGAAATCTGCTCAATTAACTCAGACGAATTATTCTCAATCAGAGTTCCAAGTGTTTCAAAGTCTTTGTTGCGAAGAGAAAACTTGGGAAAGAACTCTTCGCTACTAGTAACTAGATGTAAAAATCCAAGTGTATGTTTTTTTTCTTCAGATACTGACTCTAGCCCTCGCCTAAAGTGAATCGCGGTAATTGGATCAATATACAGCATTGATACTTTTTTGCCAAATTCAGTTGCTGCAAATCTTTCTACCTTTTGCACAATCAGGTTTTCGCGAATAAGGAATTTTTTTGCTATCTCTATTGAAAACTTTAGTGTGTTTGCTCTTGTCTGCAGTCCCGCTAATGTTTTTTGGAAAAACTCGAATAGTTCTTCTCCTTTGATTCCAGGATTAGAAACGATATGACTCAATATGTGAATTCTTAACGCCTTGTCTTCTGCAAGCTGAGATTCTATTGGTTCTGGAGTTCCATTGATGTAGTATTGTGCCAGATCGGATGCATTTGCGTTTCCAACAATTATTGCTTCACCGAACTTGTCGTATTGTGGTCTGCCTGCACGTCCGCATAATTGCTTGTATTCAAGAACGCTTATTGGCTTGTTTGCGCCTGCTTTTACATCATATCTTACAACGCTAGATATTACAACACGTCTTGCAGGCAAATTTACGCCTGCTGCAAGCGTCGGAGTTGACGCTAAAAGCTTGATGTTTCCTGCCCGGAACTCTGTTTCGACTATTTCTCTGCAGTTTTGATTTAGTCCTGCATGATGGAATCCTACTCCTTTTTTGAGCAATGCAGACAGTGTTTTGATCAAATCAGTGTGCTCGTTATTGTTGAGGATTTTTTGTGAAACTTGTTCTAGGTATTTTTTTTCATCCTCTGATAAAAATTTTAGAACAGCGTCAGAGCCTTTTGTTGCCAAGGATGCAGAACGAGTTCGAGTTTCTGCAAAGACGAGAGATTGTCCGCCTTTTTTTATTGTGTCGAGGCACAGATCTATTGGCGGACCTCTGATGCTTGTCTCTATTTCATCAAGATCGCCGTTATTCCATTGCACAGTACCTCCATCAAAGACGCCTTCTGTTAGCGGAACCGGTCGCCAATCGCTAGATACTAACTTGCAGCCAAGCCATTCTGAAATTTCATCGGAATTGGTAATTGTTGCAGACAGTCCTACAAGTTGTGGTTTTGTGTGCAGATCTTTGAGCTTTGTTAGCACTATTTCCAGTGTTGGGCCGCGATCCTTGTCACCTATCAAATGGACTTCATCTGCAATGACTAGACCTATTTTGTCGACCCAGTCTGTTCCATGACGGATTATCGAGTCCATTTTTTCATTTGTCAGAACAATTATGTCGGCTTTTTCAGATTCCTTATCCACGGAGTCAAAATCTCCAGTTGATATAGCTGCTGTGATCTTTCTTCCAAGATCGATTTTTTCCATTTTTTTGAATTCTGTGAACTTTTCTGATGCTAGGGCTCGAAGAGGTGTAAGATAGACAACTTTACCCTCATTTGTGCTCAAAAACTGCATCATCGCAAGCATCGCTATGAGGGTTTTTCCACTTGCGGTGGGCGCGGCAACCAAGATATTTTTGCCCTCAAGCAAGCCAGCCTTGACGGCATCTGCCTGTGGAGGGTACAGCTTTGTTATTTTCTGTTCAACAAATAATGCCTGTGCAGAAGATGCCAGTCCAAGATCTTCTATTTTCATACACGATTATAGTGGCCAGGCTTGGATTCATAAATTGATGCTTCTCGCAGCATTCTTCGAATAAAGTTCCTTGCCTCTTCTTCTGTGAATTTGCCCGTTTTGGTTAGCTCCTTGGCAAAAAGCTTTTCCTCAACCGGGGTCTTGCTGTCGCCTTCAAGTGATTTTAGCACATCCATGAATAGCTGTAGTTTTGATACCTCGCTGTGTGGCCTTCCTTGCAGTACGCCAAGGTCTACTTTGCCGGTGTTTACATCAACGCCCGCGTCTTCCAGCATGCTTTGGATTAGAAATATTGCGCGCTCTGCGTCCTCTGCCTCTACTTGGTCCTTCATTAGTAGTCTTGCTCTTGCAGTTGCAAGTCTGATCAATCCACCGAGTTGTCTTGGTGTCACTGTGATCATTTCCTCAGATTCTACATTTCTCATCTTTAGATAATATTCAAGAATTTTTTCCTCTGCTTCTGGTGTTAGCGTCGGATCTGATCTTTTACAATATGCTAGGTATTTTGTGAAAATGTCTGCATCAATTAGTGATCTTGTATCGGTTGCGGATTTTTTGTGTAAACCTATGATGTGCTGTGCAATGTTTCGGTCTTTTTCCTTTGAAGGTATATCTCGGACGACAAAGATCAAATCAAATCTTGTCAATAATGGAATTGGTAATGCAACATTTTCTGTAATATTTTTGAATGGATCGTATTTTCCAAACATTGGGTTTGCCGCAGCCAGAATTGAGGTTCGAGCGTTGAGTGTAGCCACGATTCCTCCCTTTGCAATACTTGCGGATTGTTGTTCCATTACTTCGTGCAGTGCGCTTCTGTCTTCGGGCTTCATTTTATCAAATTCATCAATGCAGACTAGACCTTGGTCGCCCAACACAACAGCTCCTGCCTCTAGCATCATTATTCCAGTTTTGTCACGAACCACGGCTGCAGTGAGTCCTGCAGCTGTTGAACCTCTACCTGATGTGTATAGTCCTCTTGGTGCAAGTCTTGCACAAAACTTGAGCATTTCAGATTTTGCAGTACCGGGGTCTCCGACCAAAAATACGTTAATGTCGCCTCGTATTTTTGTACCGTCTCCCATTATTCTTTGGGTAGAGCCAACCATCAAAAGCAAAATTGATTCTTTGATTATTGCGTGGCCCTGAATGTGTGGAGCAAACGAGTTGATCAGTCTATCGTAAATGTCGGCATTTTGGGCAAGGGATTTAATTATTTTTTCCTCTTCTGGTGATATCTCTTCTCTCTCTGAGCGCCTCGAGTTTTTGCCTCCCCTTCCTCCCAGAAATTCAACATTGTTTCCTTCAATTCGTAGTCGGTGCAGTCCGCTGTTTACTCGAGTTCCGGTGATTTGCTCTTGTTCTATTCTAACAATTCCAGTAAGGATGATTCTGTCGCCGGGGCGCGCATTGTCCACAAGGTCTTGCTTTATTGTAACATCAATGTAATGCGGTAGCTGTCCTGGAGGAAGATCTTCTGGAAGCTCTTGCAGCCTTACGATTTGAAAGTCGATGAACTTGCTGTTTTCTGGATCAATTCGAATATCTCGGTGTGAGCATTTTTCTGATGAGCACTTGCTTGGCGTGTAAATGCTGAGGCCTCGCTCTAATGGGACCTCTGTGATGTGTCCTTCCGGGCATTTGTAGACTACATTTCGCGCAAGCGGTTTTACTTCTGACGAGCGAACAACCATGCCTGAGACGCTTGTCATTTTACCAATTACTTCGGCATTGATTTGTCTGAGGCTGCGCTGAATCGGATAGTTTGCAACTCTTACTCTAATATCATCCGAGATTTTTGCCGCATAATCTGGAAATCTTTCTTCTAGAATATTTTTAATTGCACGAGAAAACGCATAGAGAATCTCGTCTGGCTCAATGTTGAACTTGACCTCGATTTCCTTATGTGATACTATGTCATTATAGTCAACTACGATGTATTTTGCCTGTTTAGCCATCATTTGGTCGATTTCTTCTACGTAGTGGAATTGTCCTGACTTGTCCTTAAACGAGGAGAGAAAGTGCTGGACTTGATCTATAGTTGCGCTGCGAGATTGGGTTTCAAGCGTCATTGTTTTTCACCAAAAATCTGTTTCATAAAGTCGGCACTGTTGTTGTGAATGGTATTGTATAAGGAGCGCTCCTCAATTGAGAGTTTTTTTGCCAGGTCTGTAGTTAGTTCCATGGAGTTTGCTCTAGGGATTAGCTTACCGAGTCTTTTTCTGATAAGGGTGTTTAGCAGGGATTCTAGCTTGTCATGTTCTTTTTCTGACTGTCTTGCCATGTAACCTCTAACTTTGATGTAAAAGTCTGGCTCTAGGTGCGATAGCTCTTCGCCTTGGAAGTTTTCCTTGGAAATTGACTGGGTTATCTCTATTCCCATGTCTGATTCTTGGATTTCCGCATGAGAGTCGGATTCCAATGTTTGGGCGATCCAGCGCGGCATGTTGATTACTTCGCCCTGCTTGCCAGAGATTGTGACTCCAGAGACGTCGATCTTAAAGTCGTGATTAATGACTGTCTTTACGTCTTCTATTTGATAACCTAGGGTGTATACTTGCAAAAGCTCGTTTATTTTCAATGGTTATCAAACTTGATTCAAGGATTTAATGGATACGATCGATCAAATGTGTTTACAAATAGCTTTGATCATTTGATCCTCAGGCGTCATTTATTAATAATGCAATCTAGGGTTTAACAATGTCGGATTCCATAATGTGGGTTGAAAAATACCGCCCGCAAAAAATCACGGATTTGGTAAACCAAAAAGAAATTGTTGGAAGTCTGACTTCATTGCTAAAAAATGTCACAGAGATTCCACATTTGTTATTTTCCGGATCTGCAGGAGTAGGCAAGACAACACTTGCACTATGCTTGTGTAGGCAAATCCTGGGTGAAGGTTGGAAGGAATACACATTGGAATTGAACGCATCTGATGAGCGCGGAATCAACATGGTCAGAGAGAGAGTAAAGAAATTCTCCAAATTTGCAGGTCTTGATTCAAACATTCCATTTAAGATCATAATTTTGGATGAGGCAGACGAGATGACGTCGGACGCTCAGACTGCCTTGCGTAGAATCATAGAGGACGCCTCAAAATTATGTAGATTCATCCTAATTGCAAATAATATCTCCAAGATAATAGAGCCAATCCAGAGCAGATGTGCTGTATTCAAGTTTACCAGAATCTCTGAAAATGACGTGATTTCTCACATAAAGGACATCGCAAAAAAGGAAAAAGTCAAGGCAGATGAAGACGGCCTGAAGGCAATCTACGACTATACAGAAGGCGACCTCAGACATGCAATCAACCTGATGCAGGCAACTGCAAGCCTTGGCGCAATATCCGAAGAAAACGTCAAGGTGTCGGCAGGCCTTACCAAGACCAAAGACGTAGACGAAGTACTCAAGATGGCAATTGCAGGCAAAATTACAGATGCGAGAAACAAGATGATTGAACTCATCAAGGTCTACGGTATGTCGGAATCTGACTTTCTGAAATACATTAATGAAGCAGTATACAGAACAAAACAGGCAAACCTAGTTGAAATTTCAGAGGCAATTGCAAAATATGATTACAGAATTTTGTCTGGTGCAAACCCAGAAATCCAACTTTCTGCACTTTTAGCAGAGCTGAGCAAATTTAGAAAATAAGCGCAGAGAGAGGGATTTGAACCCCCGAATGCTTGCGCACACAGGCTCTCAAGGCCCGCGCCCTACCGAGCTAGGCGACCTCTGCGAAATTCGGTGATATGAACTGGTTAAAATTTGTTTTAGTAATTTAGAAAATTAAAAGAAAAGAAAAAAGTTATTTTTCTTTAGTCGTGTGCGTGTGGATTTTCTCCACCTTCTAGTTTGACATATGTTCCTGCTGCTTTCTCGTGGTGCTCTAGGTTTGATTGATCAACCTTAATAGCTTGAGGTGGGCAGACTGAAACGCATGCCATGCACCAGATACAATCATGTTCTCTGATTGGATCTGCTTTGTCGGTGTAGTCTTTGCGCTCTTCTTTTACTGAAGAACCGGTACCTGCGAATGTCTTTCCAACAATATCTTTTGCTGGAACGTCCATCTCAGTTCTGTACCATTGGAAAACTTGTACTGGGCAAGCTTCGATGCATGCACCGTCTGCTACACAAGAATCCCAATCGACTGCGACCATTGTGCCACTGACGCCTAATGGAACTTGTGTTTCACCGCGGGCTTCGTAAGCTGCGATAACTTCATGGTTTGAGAAACATTCAGCGTCGCTTCTTCCTGGGCCCCATCTAAAGTGAAAATGTTCGCCATCAGAGTGGAAAATTTTTCCAAGTGGCTTTAGTCCTTGTGGGAATTGCTCTTCTATTGGCATGAGACTGCTCTAATGAAATGTTATTTAAATCTAAACAAAATTAGTGGAAACTAAACTTGGATTTTGCAAAAAATTATCGAATTATAACACCGTTTGAGTCTGATCGCACCTTTACGTTCATATCTTTTTGTTTGCAAAAATGGTAGTTGGATATTTTCAAATATGATGTTTATCGGGGCCCAAACATCGGCATTTACACAAAGACAAATGACGAGTTTGTTTTTGTGCCAAACGGATTTGCCGACACCAAGGCAAAGACTCTGGCATCTCATCTCAAAGCAGAATATGTCTTTGCATCGGTAGCAAACACTAGGGTCTTGGGCACAATGATGGTGATAAACAATAACGGAGTGTTGCTGCCTAGCCTGTGCTCGCAGTGGGAAATAGACCACATGAAAAAAACAACCAAGCTCAATGTTGGAGTTTTGGATACTAAACACAATGCACTTGGGAACCTGATTGCGGCAAACGACAGGGGCGGAGTCGCGTCTCCGAAAATTCCAAGCGAGGCAGTCAAGACAATCAAGGACACGCTTGGAGTCGAGATAATTCAGAAAAAGGTCGCAGGCTACCACCAGGCAGGTGTTATGGTATGCGCCAACAATATCGGTGGAATAATCCATCCAGAGACAGACGAAGAAGACATCAAGTCAATTTCTGATGTGCTAAAGGTAAAGCTGGAACCGGCCACAATAAATGGCGGAATTCCATACATTTCATCAGGAATACTTGCAAATAACAAGGCAATAGTTGTCGGAAACATGACCAACGGTCCTGAGATAATGATGCTAACCCGCGCATTCACAGAGTAAACAGGGATTTTACATTAGAAAACAACGAGTCTATTTGCGTGATTGTTTCCTTACCATCAAACATGTTTTTGACTATGACCTGATTTTGCGAGTATTCCTTTGGAGCAATTATTACCGCAAATTTAGAGTTTGATGCATTTTCCATTTGTTTTTTGAATGGCCTTCCTAGCAGATCAATTTCTATTGCAAGTCCTCTTTCTCGTAGTCTTGATGCAATGTTCATTGCTGGCCTTGCCATCTCTTCATTAACAAACAATACTGCAATTGTGGTAGTAGATTCGATTGTTTGCAGTCCCTGTGCTTCCAGTGACAGAATTATTCTTTCCACTCCTCCCGCAACGCCGGTTGCGCCAATGTCTTCTCGTCCAAATGCCTTCGGTAGACTGTCGTATCGACCGCCACCGACCAATGCCCCAAAGCTAGTCGAGCTGTCAAATGCCTCAAAGACGATTCCAGAGTAATAGTCAAGGCCGCGAACTATTCCAAAATTGATACGAATGTTTGCAACGCCCCTATTTTTCAGAGAGGAAAACAGCTCTTTCAGCTCGTCCCAGGCTTGGATTCCAGAGATGTCAAAGACAGACTCAACTTCGTCTGGTTGACCCTTGATTTTGGAGAATTCTAGGATTTGCTCAAGCTTTTCTTTGGAATAGCCCTTTTGCGCATACTCCGATATGATTTCGTCCTTTTTCTTTTTCTGGATTTTGTCTATTGCGCGGAAAATATCTCCAATTGTATGCGAGTCTGCTGAGCCAAAGATTCTGCTTACGACAGACTCGACCAGCTTTCGGTGAGAAATATCAATTGTGATGTTTTTGAGATTCAGTTTTGAGAAAAACTTTGATGTGAACTCGATTATCTCCGCGTCTGACTCTAGGCTTGGCTTGCCATAAACTTCCAGATCCCATTGGTGAAAGTATCTGTATCGGCCTTTTTGCGGCTCGTCATATCTCCAGACTCCACCAAACGCAGAAATCTTGGCAGGCATTTTCAGTGACTTTTGCTCAACTACATATCGAGTCAGGCCGACTGTAAAGTCAAATCGCAGCGCAATTTCCCTATCACCCTTGTCCTTGAAAAAATAAATCTCGTCTCGTATTGCTGGGCCGGACTTTGCCTCAATTACAGAAACCAGTTCCAGTGGTGATGGTGCCATGAAATTAAATCCAAATGATTTTGATGTTTCTAGAAATTTTTGCCGAACAAACTCGATTTTTGACTGCTCAGCAGAATCAAAATCTTTCATTCCTCGTGGTAGATTCAACTTGGAAAAACTTTCATGCTAATAGATTTAGATGTTGTTGTTTTGTCTTACTTTTAATAACAGAAAACATAACCCGAACTAGTTGAGCTACAAGAGCCTAGATCACGCAACTGATGCAATCTTTGAAGTGAATGCGGATAACCTAGATGATGCGTTTGTTGCAGCAGCAAAATCGGTAATAGATACAATTTTGGATACAAACACCATAGAGGAAAAAGAAGATAGAACGCTTACAGTCTCTGGAAAGGATCTTCGGTACTTGCTGTACAACTGGCTTGAGGAGCTCATAATTTTGACCATAACCGACGGGTTTGCGGCAAAAACAATCACAGTCAAATTAGAGAAAAATTCTGAATACCGCATTTATGCAAAACTTCAGGGCGAAAAAATTGACATCAAAAAACACCACTTTAGAGTCGAGATAAAGGCGCCGACATTTCATGAAATGGAGATTAGACAAAACGGTGCAGTATACATGCGATACTTGCTTGATCTGTAGAAATTAATATTTCAGATAGAGACAAAAATCATGGACGACATAGAACTAGAGAAAATAAAACAAAAAAAGCTTGCAGAGATGATTGCGCAACAACAAGAGTCCATTGCGCAAAGCCAAGTCCAGGTGGTTGAGCTAAATTCTGCAAATTTTGATGAAATTACATCGCGTGGATTAGTTCTAGTCGATTTTTGGGCAGAATGGTGTGGCCCGTGCAAGATGATGCATCCGGTTTTTGAGAGAATGGCAAAAAAATACCGATACATCAAATTTGCGCGAGTAAATGTGGATCAAAACCAAGACATTTCAATGAAATTCGGGGTTCAGGCAATTCCTACATTTATCATGTTCAAGGATGGCAAGCAGGTGGACAGAATGATGGGTGCAGTAGGCGAGCCAGGAATTCATATGATTGCCAAGAAATATCAGATATAGCCGTAAGAGGCGTCCTTTGCGCGCAATAACACTACAATCTCGTTGAAGACAGCTTGTTGTTCTGGACTAAGCTTGTGCATGAATTGCTCCAAGATTAGTTTGGCCTCGCGAGAATTCGGCATTGAATAGAACACGTCTTCTTCTGATATTTGGCGCCCTATGGTAACATCCTGAATGGAGCAGGCCACTTCTTGGCCTAGTATTGCAGTGTCAATCGATTTTTTGCCGTCCTGGAGCTGGTGTATTCTACCAACTTTTTTGCCGTCACTTTTCATGATTTGGATTTTTTGCTTTACTTTTCCAGCATCCACACGTATGCCAAACACTGCCGGGTTGCTGTTCCTAAAGATAAAGCCCTTGAGAAACGTGAACTTGCAAATAGGTGTGATCTCTGAGAAGACCGCGTTTTCCTCGTTTGCCTTGTCGTCATCAACCCATAGTGTGTAATTGTCAATTAGGCTATAGATTACCTGGTCATTGAAAGTTTTGATGTGGTGGTTGTCTGCTTCTTCTTGAGCGTCAGGCAATGTCTTCACATTAAATGCCAATATCACACCTAGGTGCCTGTCGTTTTCTTTGATTGCTTTTGCCTCCATTACATCGCGTCTGTTTACGTGACCAATGTCGGCCTTTGCTACCGGAATTTGCTGGCGCCTTAGCATCTCAGTTATTGCCTCCAGTGAGCCAATCGTATCGCATTTGAGGATGACTCCGTTTGTCTGAGTATCGATAAAGACTGACTTCATTTCAGACTCGATTATTCTTTTGAATTCTTCGATCTGGGATTCCTTGTTAGTGACATAGAGAGTGCTTCCAGGTAGAACTCCCTCTAGGTCTGGCGAGGCAATCTTTATTCCAGCTGCTGCAATGACTTCGTCTACGGGCTTGAATTTGTCTCGAGGATCACGCATTTCATCAAGCGGCTTTGGCAGCAATAGTGCCTTTGGCTTTAATACGATCACGGAATCGCGCTTTGCCACAACTACAGAGTCTCCTTTTTTTATCTGACCGTCAATGAGTATCATGTTTGCCGTGGTCCCAAGGCCTACCTCATCGTTTACTTCGAGAATAATTCCGCGGCTTTGCTTTTCTTCTTGGGATAGTCTTTTTTGCATGTATTGTTGCGTTAGGCCTACCAGCACAGTGAGTAATTCTGGAATACCGACGCCAGTTCGTGCACTCACTGGTACAATTGATACTTCTTTTCCAAAGTCTTTTACTCTATAGAATGCTTCTGACTCGAATCCAAGAATTGAAAGTGTTCCCACGACATTATAGATCTGCTCATCAAGTGTTGTCTGGATAAACTGGTCCTGCTTTTTTATTGCCAAAGAAATGTACGGAGTGTCTGCTGGGCGCCAGCCTGGAATCTGGTCTACTTTGTTTAGTGCTACAACAAACGGGACCTTTCTTGCTTGGAGGATTTTTAGTGACTCATTTGTTTGTGGTTGGAATCCTCGATTTGTGTCAACTACTAGTATGGCAATGTCTGCTGCAGAACCACCACGTGTCCTAAGATTTGTAAAGACTTCATGGCCTGGTGTATCAATTACCAAAAGGCCTGGAACGTCGTGTTCCGTTTTTGTGAGTTTTTCTGCGAGCTGACCGCACATTTGCTTTATGGTATCAGATGGTAGAAAGCTTGCTCCAATATGCTGTGTGATTCCGCCCGCTTCCCTTCCCTGGACGCCGGTTCCACGAATTTTGTCTAATAACGATGTCTTGCCAGAATCTACGTGGCCTAGAACTGCCACAATTGGCTGTCGAATTCGCAAGGTCCGCTCACTCGAACACTACCTTTGCTTCTTTTTCAAAATTTTCCTTAGAGTCAGATGCGTGAATGATATTGTCGGATATGCCAAGACCAAAATCGCCGCGAATGGAGCCCGGGGCTGCCTCGTATGATTTTGTGGCACCAACTAGAATTCTAGTCGTTGCAACTGCATTGTTTCCCTCAATTACTGTAACCACTACTGGACCTGACGTGATAAAGTCGACTAGCTCGCCAAAGAACGGCTTGGTATTGTGGACCGAGTAGAACTCTTGAGCTTGTGCTTTTGTGAATGTAAACATTTTCAGTTTTAGAATTTTGAATCCTTTGGTCTCAAATCTTGCAATGATCTGTCCTACTAGTTTTCTAGCTACCGCGTCTGGTTTGACTATAAATAATGTTTGTTCGCTCAATTTGATTCAGAAATTATTTCTTGATAATTCCGCCCTTTTGATATTTTTTTGTCCACTTTAACGTTCTTGGGTCTCGCTTCAATTCCAACATGTTCTTTTTGCATTTTGGTGAACAGAACCACAGCACGGTGCCGTCGTTTTTGACTAGCATTGTACCTGAGCCCTTGGCTACTGGTTTGCCACAAAAACTGCATGGTTTAACGATTAGACTCATTTAATCACCTAATTTTTTTGGCCTCGCGTTCAGTTTCTCGAAGCATCAAAGTATCAGACAATCGTACTGAACCCTTGACGTTTCTTGTCAAGACTCGACCCTTGTCGCGGCCTCCAAGAACCTTAACGCGCACTTGAGTGATTTCCCCCGCAATGCCGGTCTTGCCTACAATTTGTATTACTTCTGCTGGCACTACCTCATCAGTCTGGGAAGTACTCACTAATTGCCACCTTTAAGTTTCTTAATTGAAGCTACTACTTCTTCGATAATGTGGTTTGCGTCGCCGGCATCCAAAATTGCAGCTGCTGCAGAAGTCACATCAATGCCTAGTGCTTTGCCTAGTTCTTGCTTTGATGGTACAAACGCATATGCGGCATTTTGCTCTTCACAGATAATTGGAAGATGCGCTACCACTTCTGGTGGTTCTACATCTTCTGCAATAACTATGAGTTTGCTTATTCCGCGCTCAATTGCCTTTGTTGCCTCATTGGTGCCTTTTCGTACCTTTCCGCTGCTTGATGCAACTCTGACTGCTTCCAGAATTGGATTAACAAGATCAGCTGGTGTCTCGAATTTCACATAGTAAGCTTTACCCAATTAAATCACCCGTAGGGATCATCTCCATTCCTTCAGTCGTTTAGAATCGCCTTATTAGTGTTATTAGTTGCCAAGCATGGACTTTACTTTTTTGAGATATCTTGACATTATTTGCTCAAGTCTTTGTTGCGAATCAGCCTCTGCATAGATTCGCGCTATCGGTTCGGTTCCGCTTGGTCTAATCATCACCCAGTTTTTCTCGTCAAAGATTATTTTTATGCCGTCTGTTGTGTCAGAGTTTTTGTGTTCTTTTTTTAGGGTGTTGATTATTTTTCTTGCCTGAACTCGGGTGCAAGAAATCTTGTCCTTTGTGGTATAGGTTTGTGGGATTTTTTGCATCTCTTTTGTAATTGTACGATTAGAGTTTGCAAGCATGTCCAATGCGAGTGCCAATGCCATGCATCCGTCACGAACTGCGTTGTGCTTGCCATACATGAATCCGCCGTTTTCCTCAAAACCGATCAGTGCCTTTTGTGGGACCATTTTGCGCGATACCTCAACGCTGCCGACCTTGGTGCGGATAACTTTGGATTTTGTTTTTGTCGCAAGTGTTTCAATTGCGGAGCTAGAATTAAGGCAGGTCACTATTTTGGATCGCGGATATTTGTTTAGAATATGATTAGATAATAATAATGCAGATTTGTCGCCCGTGAGAACTTTTCCCTGATCATCACAAAAGATGCTTCTGTCCCCATCACCATCGAATGCGATTCCAAGCACCGCCTTATTTTTACAAACAAGAGCAGTTAGCTTTTGCAGATTTTGCGGTGTCGGCTCGGATCCTCTGCCGGGAAACTGTCCGTTTACTTTTTCATTAATCAGAAATGTTCTGCATCCAAGTTCCTTGCATAAGATAGGTGCTGCAAATGCTTGCGCCCCATTTCCAATATCCAGGGCAACTTTGAATTTCTTTGAACGTATTTTTTTCCAGTTTACCTGCGACTTTATTGCGGAAATATAGGTCGGAATTATTCTTGGTTCTGTGCCTGTTTTGCCTATTTTGGAGAACTTTGGCCATTTTTTGGTAAAATAGATTTTCTCTATTTTTGTCTCATCCTCCCGAGATATCTCTACGCCGTCCTTTGCCACGGGCTTGATTCCGTTGTATTGCGGTGGGTTGTGAGACGCAGTAATCATTATTCCACCTGAATAGCCAAGCTTTTTTGTTGCATATTCCAGTGCAGGGGTTGGAACTAGTCCTCCCAGATTACAGTCTAGGCCACAATAATTCAGAGTGGAGCATACTACCTTTGCAACCAAAACGCTAGAGTCTCGCCCGTCGTATCCTACCAGAATTGGACCTTTTTTGAAATAAGTGGCAAGCGATAGGGTCAGATCATGGACAAATTCCAGGGTAAAGTCTTTGCCAAAAACACCCCTAACCCCGTTCGTGCCAAAAAGCTTGCCCATTGACTTTGGATTTGGGCGGTTAGATTTGTGCTTTGTTGACTGTCCTTTTTGCAAAAAAGGTGCCTGTCGCCATAATTATGACGGCTGCTATCAAAAACAATACCCAGTCATAGCCAATCAAAAATACGGTCTTTCCTAAAAACGGGATCAATAACGGAAACGAGCTGCCGATTGTACCAGACAACAACACATCAAATGAGACATGAGTCAGAACTGACGCAATCGATATCGCTCCAAGTCGATAGTCCTTTTTGCCCAGAAAATACATCATTAGTGGAACTGAGATAATTGCAAAGACAAATGAGTGGCCGAGTCTTGGAATCGCTTCTAGATTTAGAAACTGAATTAGGTGATCCGCATCAAGCGCAATTGGAAAGAGTCCTGCCAGTACAACATACCGGATGCTCAGCGATGCAACTCCCGCAATAAGACCAAATGTAATGTGCCCCATTACATGTTCAATTGATATTCCACTTACCTCTAGTGGATTGCCAATGACATATGGCTTTGGCATATGGTCGCCAAATATTGGAAACAGTCCAATTACTGAAAATGCTGTGGCAAGGCCAGCATACAGACCACTTGATTTTATTATAAACTTGAACAGATTTTGACATTATTATGCTGTAATTTTTAGGAATCGATCTTTTGCACCAAATGGTAACCAATAAGTTTGTGTGGAATTTGAGCAATGATGCGGGGGTCGCCAAGCCTGGTCAACGGCGTAAGGTTTAGGCCCTTATCTCTTAGGGGTTCGTGGGTTCAAATCCCACCTCCCGCACCATTTTTGATTTTGTCAGGCTCAAGACCTAAGTTAATAAAGTGAAATTGCAAGACAACACCATGAAAAAAATCCGAATAGGAATCACGGTTGTCGGAAAGGACCGTGAAGGAGTGGTTGCGGCATTTACAAATTTGATTTTTCAAAAACAAGGCAATATTGAAAAGATAAACCAAAATGTCATCAAGGGCCTCTTTGGAATGCATCTAGAGGCGTCATTTTCTAAGGAAATTGATGTAAAAAAATTTGATCGTGAACTCCAAGACCTAGGAAGGCAGCTTGCAATGGAAGTCAGTGTTTATCATGAAATCAATTCTGACAAGAATATTGCAGTTTTTGTAACCAAAGAACCGCACTGTTTAGAATCATTACTTGCTGTCAGAAGCCAGCTAAAGGGAAAAATCAGCGTAATAGTTGGTACTGAAAAAACACTAGAGCCAACTGCAAAAAAGGCAGGCATACCATTTGTGCTAGTCGATGAGAAAGACCAACAAAAGGCAGAGGACCACCTAATCGATGTTGCAAAAAAATACGACATCGACTTGGTGGTACTTGCAAGATACATGAGAATAATGACTCCAAACTTTGTGTGGCGCTATCCGCACAGAATAATCAACATACATCCGTCACTTCTTCCCGCATTTCCGGGAGCATTTGCTTATGCGCAGGCCTTTGAGCGGGGCGCAAAAATAGTAGGAGTCACTGCTCACTATGTCACAGAGGAGCTGGATCAGGGACCAATAATTTTTCAGGACTCGTTTAAGGTTGATTCTTCGGATACACTAGAGACGATCAAGAAAAAGGGCCAGGAATTAGAGGCGCAAACACTTCTCAAAGCAGTCAAGATGCACCTTGAAGGAAAACTAGAGGTCTCTTGGAGAAAAGTATACACAAAATGACAGAGATTAGGAACCTCTCCGATCCCGCAATCCGCAAAATCCACTCAAAGTCAGCAGTAATACCTTTGGGCTCACTAGAACAGCACGGGCCACACCTGCCAATTTCTACTGATTCCGATATTGTAACAGAGGTGGCAAAAACACTTGCCAAAAAATGCAAGATGTTACTTTGCCCAACCATACAATATGGAGTATCCTTTGAGCATGCACCATTTGTCAATTTCAGCATCAGGGATAAGACCTTACAGAATTATTTGGTGGACCTTTGTGTTTCTTTAGGCCAAAACAACATACACAAAATAGTGATTCTGAATGGACATCATGGAAATCAGAATGCGTTAAAGTCTATTTCTGGCAAAATAGCCAGAATTAACAAGGGTAGAACAAAGGTCTTTGTTTTATCTTATTGGGGATTCATGAATAGAGAATTCGATCATGCTGGATTTGTAGAGACATCCCTAATGCTTGCGCTAACAAACAAGACAAAGTTAAAGCTTGCAAGAAAAGGCCTCACCACGCAAAACATGACCATATCGCAAAGACAGAAAATCTCCAATCTTGCGTCAAAGAAATTCATCAAGGCAACAAAAAACGGAATTTGGGGAGATCCCACAATAGCTAGCAAGAAAGCAGGACAGGAAATTTTTTGCGAAATCACACAGAATTTGGTGAAAACAGTGTCAAAGTTGATACACTGACTAAAACTCTATTGTTCACCACTGAAACTTTAATATATTAACAGTATAGGGGATTCAATAAGTGAATTAAATGTCAGTTGACATGGCAGTAAAAGTACTGGACGAAAGCATAGACAAGGTAGTTCTAATCAAGCTCAAAGGCGGCAAGACCATTCGTGGCAACCTAAGGGGCTTTGATCAACACATGAATCTGCTACTCGACGGCTCAGAAGAGGTCCCTTCTGATGGCGAGGCAAAGAGCATAGGAACCATAGTTGTGCGTGGAGATAACGTAGTAATGATATCTCCACCACCGGCATAAGTGGTGTCTGATTTATGGGTCGTGGAACTCCCTCGATGGGGCTTTTTACAAGAAAGAAACCCCACATTCGATGCAGAAGATGCGGAAAGAACTCTTATCACAAAAGACAACACAGATGCTCTAGCTGTGGTTTTCCGGATGCAAAAATTAGAAAATATTCTTGGATCAAATGGTACGCCTAAATGGAACTAGCGCTGGTCATTAGTTCGCTAGCAGGCGCTGCAACGGCTGCAACAATTTCCAAATTTCCTAAAGGTAAAAACAAGATACCGTTGATTGGGGCCAACTCTCAGATTCGATCACAAATAGATTCACTGAAAATTGAAAAAGAGATTTTGCAAAAAACAATTTCACGATTATACGGCGAGCCGACCACACTTACCAAAGTACAGGTTGACAAACTATTATCAAGATACCAACACCAGCTGGGTGTCATTTTAGCTAAAATCGATAAACTAGAGGAGGCATCCAAGTATCCTGACCTTGGCCCACTAGGCGACGGCCTGATGACTCTGATGGACCAAAAACTATCTGCGCTAGACAAGAGACTGGCGGACATATCATCCAAGATTCAGATAGCTCAGACAGTCCAGCTTGAAAAGCCCGAAGTCAAGGAGATAAAGAAGGAACAAGTCAAGATTGAAAAACCAATCATAGAGACAAAGCCGGAAATTACCACCACGCAAAACATTGAGGAATTGATCAAGTCGTTTGCAAAGCCTGGCAAGAGAATCGAATTTACAACACTGACAGAGATTCCGGACGTACCGGTTCCTCCGGTAGAAATAGAGACCAGAATAGAGCAGCCAGTGGACACGCCCGAGATTCATGTTCAGACAATGGCGGAAATTGTACACGCACCAGAGATAATACCGGTAGTAGAGACAAGACAGGAGATAATACAACAAGTTACAGAAACAGTTCAGCCTGAAATAATCAAGCCATTCCTAACAGAGCCAATCAACATTGAGCAAAAAATAAAGGCAGAGCCGCCAAAGCTGGAATTCAAAGATCAGGAAAAGAAAAAGCCAAAGGTAAACCTGCCAGAGCCAGAAGAAGTAGAAGAAGATGAAGACGATTTAGATTCTATCAAACGCGAAATAATGAAGACACTATCGAAGCTAGAGCAGGCCGAGGTAGAGTAATTGTCATACGATGATGCCATTGAGGCATTATCCAAGGACGCACTAAAATTTGTAAAAAACAATTCCGTTTTGGGCCTAGGCAGTGGCCGAGCAGCAACTGCATTTGTGAAAGAGCTTGGCGCATATATCAAGCGAAAAAAGCTGAACATTCGAGGTGTTCCGACATCCCTGCAAATAAAGCTCATTGCAGAGCAGGCTGGGATTCACCTAATATCTGCAGATCAGGTTGCAAAAATCGACGTTGTCTTTGACGGTGCCGACCAGATTAATTCTAAAAAATATTTGATCAAGGGAGGAGGCGGGGCATTGCTTCGGGAAAACATTCTGATTTCATCAGCTGAAAAAATAGTGATAATGGCAGATGCATCCAAATTTGTTAAAAATTTCACAAGAACGGTACCAGTCGAGGTTCACCCCTTTGCAAGAAACACGGTTCAAAAATTTATCAAAAAACTTGGCGGTAAACCACAAATCCGCACAATAGAGCGAGGCTATCCATTCATCACTGAAAATGGCAATATCATCTATGATTGTGATTTTGGCACAATTAGGTCTCCGGATGCACTTGCGCTCAAAATAAAGCAAATTCCAGGCGTAGTTGAGGCTGGAATCTTTGTGCGAAAACCCGATGTGATTTACAAGGCAAAGGAAAACGGTAAATTCGAAATTATCTAGATCTGTCCACTAGCTTGCCGTGACCAAGTTTTCCGACTAGCTGCATGTCTTCAGTTACTGGCTTTCCCCTGACTAGCGTAGTTATTGGCCAGCCCTTTAGCTTCCATCCATCATATACAATATAGTCAGAGAACGATCCAAAGAAATCAGAGCTGACCTGTTGCTCTTTTTTCAGATCTATTAGGACTATATCTGCATCAAATCCTTTTTGGAGTGAGCCCTTGTCTTTTAGACCAAAGATTTTTGCTGCGTTTGCGCTGGTTAAGTGTGTCAGCTGTTGCAAATTAAGCTTATTTTGATTTACTCCCTCTGATAGTAAAATTGGCAGCGATGTTCCTATCCCTGGAAATCCTGCCAGAGACGACCAGACATCGGTTCCAACCTTTAGCTTTAGTCTGTTCGCTACGTGATCGGTTCCTATGGTATCTATTGTGCCAGAGGCCATTGCTGTCCAGATTTTTTCATTATCTGATTTTGTCCTGATTGGGGGCATTACCTTTGCTAGGTAGCCGTTTTGCTTTTCATATGATAATGTGAGATAATGCGGGCAGGTCTCGACAAAAATCTTGGTTCCTTTTTTTCGCTCTTGCTCTATTGTATCTAATGCTACGGCAGAGCCAATGTGGACAAAATAGATTGTTGTTCCGTATTGTCGGGCAATCTCGCATACATTTTTGATGCTCTTTGCTTCTGAATCTGGAGGCCTACTTTGCGACCAGGCAGCTAGGCCGTCTTTGTTGTCCTGTTTCGCCTTTTTGATTCCGCACTCGCACATTTGATAGTCCTCGGCATGTACTAGAACAGGACAGCCAAGCCTGGCTGCATTTTGGCAAACCATTTGGATGGTTGTATTTACTAGCTGGACTTGGGCATCAAATAGTCTAGTCGAGCCAGGATCCATGTCCATGTAGACATGACCCACCTCGCCTCCAAGATTCATGTAGATTTTGAATGATGTGATTCCGCTTTCTGCGCAATACTCCATTTCGTCTGCTTGTTTTTCATCAAATATGGTGGCGTGAATCGTATAGTCGACATAATGGTTTGAGTACGATGCTTCTAGCTGAGCTTTCAGGTATTTTTTGTAAGAACGACCCAGTCGTAGCATTCGCATCATTGTGGTGACACCACCGAGTGCAGCTGCTCTGGATTCTGTTTTTGCGGCCTCTTCTATTGGGGAATACACTCCATAGTGGACGTGCGTGTCTATTATGCCAGGTATTGCAACTAGGCCTTTAGCATTGATTTTTTTATCACAGGATGGAACGTCGGTTGTAAAGTCCAAGATTTTTCCATCATTGATCACAATGTTTCTCTCTAGCATTCCCTTTGGAGTTATGGCCTTGGCAGCCACAATAACGCAGTCTACTGTCAACTAGAATGATTCAACAAGTCGGGCTATTATTCTTTGAGAACTAGTCTTTACCATAGAGATCTATGATCGTCAAAATCGATTAGGAAAACAGTTCGTGTTGTGCGATTACATAGTAGATAGAGTGTGTGATTTATCATGTTTTTACCGCGGCAGTTCTTGTATTACCCACATTTTATTTCGCCAAGATAGGCAGTATCCTCGACGGTTTCTTATTCTGAGGTTAGCATGTGTCTTACAATAATTTAATGCCGTATAAAAAATCCCGGAATAAATCATCATTGATTTGGCATCGTATTCTACCAACTTGTCTGGTACTGAATTTGTTTTCTGGTCAGCCTGTCAATTTTGATATTTTCTGAATCCAGTGCATCTTGCGCTATTTGGATGTCAATTTCTTCTGGCACTGGATAAACTTGGTTTTTCAGCTGTTTGTGATTTTTTAGAATATACAAAATAGAATATAGTTGGTTTGAAAACGACAATGCCATGATTTCTGACGGGTGGCCTTCGGATGCAATCAGATTTGCCACACGTCCCTTGCTGACTAGGTAGATTTTCTTTTTGTTTGGCAAAACACACTCGTCAAGATTTGGCCTGACCTGCCTAACTTTTTGAGATAGGAGAAATTTTGCGTCAATCTCCACATCAAAATGGCCCACATTGCCCAGCACTGCGCCATCCTTCATGGAAAAGATATGTTGCTTTGTTATGACATTATGCATGCCAGTGCAAGTGATGAATATGTCGCCTATCTTTGCTGCTTGACTCATTGGCATTATATCAAATCCGTCCATGTGTGCTTCCAGCGCCTTGATTGGGTTGACTTCAGCTATGATGCATTTTGCGCCCATTCCACGGCATCTTTTTGCTACACCCCTTCCAAGCCAGCCGTACCCCGCAATTACAATTCTCTTTGATGCAAAAAGCAGATTCATTGCTTGTAGGAATCCGTCAATTGTGGATTGACCTGTCCCGTATTGGTTGTCAAATAGCATCTTTGTTCTTGCATTATTTACTGCAATGATTGGGTATTGCAGCCTGCCTTTTTTTGCGAGGGACTGGTATCGAGTTACGCCTGTAGTGGTTTCTTCTGTTGCGCCAAGGACTGCAAGTTTTGCCTTGTGGGCATTTATGTTGAGGTCTCCGCCGTCATCAGTTAGAATGTCTGGTTGTTTCTGAATTACCATTTTTTGGCACCAGTCATATTCTAGTATGGTTTGATTCGACCATGCAAATACCTCTACATCTTGCGAGTCTAGAAAAGCTGCAATATCATCTTGGGTGGTAAGTGGATTTCCCCCGCAGCATACTATTTTTGCTCCAAGCTCTTGCAGTCCCATCAACAATACCGAGGTCTCTTTGGTTACTTGCAGGCAAACCCCAAGTGTTGTGTTTTTGAGCGGCCTTGATTTTTTCAGTTTTGTTATGGCATGGTTTAGGATTTGCATGTGATCCTTTGCCCATTGGTATTGGGTTTTTCCCTTTTCTACTAAAGATGGGTCTTTTATCTTACTCAATTGTAGTACATGGTGCTCGGCACAAAATAACGATTTGTTAAAGACTAGAAATAGAAGTGTAGTTTTTTGTTAGTTAGGGCTGGTGGCTTAGTGGTATAGCGCTGCATTCGCAATGCAGAAGTCGAGAGTTCAATTCCCTCCCAGTCCACTATTTTAGTATAAAAATCCAAAATTTGGATTTGACCAGAAAATCGTAACTGGATGAAACTGGAAATCTTTTAGTTAGACTTGCTTAGAATCAGGCTCTAACTAAGCATCTTTTTTTAATCAAGGATCTAATCCAGTAACCACAACAATTCTGATTTTTATCTAGTATAAAACCCACAGTGTGGGTTAGACGCTTGATTTGTTCAGGTGTACTTTACAATTGTAAATTACTGTAATTAAATATCAAGCAAATCATCAGATATCATGCAATCCCTAGAGACAAAAAAATTCCTAGTCGTGTCCTTGTTCGTGTTGTTTTCATTTGTTTTTGTAGGAATAATTTTCTCATTTACAATTGGAGTTGTTGGCGCAAATAACACTGTATCATATAGCGGCTGGCTTGGAATCGCGTACGTTGCAGGCCTATCCATGATAATTCTTCCATGTACCATGCCAGTCGTGTTTATCATAGTTCCGCTCAGCATGGGACATGGATACAAAAAGGGACTTGGCATGTCACTGCTCTTCGGAGTAGGTCTAGTAGCGACAATAACTCTGTATGGTCTCGGCGTTGCCATATTAGGCAATACTGCGTCCTTGGACCAGATATCATTTACAATGTTTGTAATAGCAGGAATAATCGCATATGTGTTTGGTCTCTCACAGCTAAGATTAGTTGAACTAAAAATTCCGACATATTCCGGAACTCCAAAATTTATACTGAATCGAGGCGATTATACCAAGTCTCTTTTCATGGGATTACTCCTTGGAAACGCAGGGGTCGGATGTCCAAACCCAATGTTTTACTGGCTTTTGATTTACATTGCTGGGACTGGAAGCGTAGAGATAGGTTCATCGCTAGGCTTGGTCCACGGTGTGGGCCGTGCAATACCGCTGATCCTGATTTCTGCACTGGCAATAATAGGAGTAAACACCACAAAGGGCCTTGTCGCAAACAGACTAAAAATTGAAAAGATGACAGGATGGATGCTCGTGTTTTTGGGTTCTTTTCTGATAATTAACGGAATGCCTGGAGGACACCAGTGGTACGAATATACTTTTGTGCACATAGTGTGGAACAATCTTGTTTCTATGACTGGAATTCCTCCAGAATTTCATGTTGGTCAGCACATGCATGATCCAATGCCAATTGAAATACCAAGGAATATGGTTCCGGCAATATTGGCTACGCTTTTGGCAGCACCAATTATGTGGAAGATTTACATAAACAAGAGGGCGAAAATCACAACATGAAGGATCCTGTGTGCGGTATGGAGGTTGGCAAAAAAGGAGAGCCGATCATTCGTGACGGAAAGGAATACTATTTTTGCTGTGCTACATGCAGGTGGGCTTTTGAGCAAAACCCAGAGCAATTTACAAAATAGGACACAATTTGCACGTCTATACACATTTTGGTTATAACAGTAAATAACCAATTCACATCTAACCAAGACATGTCAGACAAGCAGGCAAAAGACGCAATAAGACTACACAAAAAGCTAAAGGGTAAGATCACCATAGAAAGCAAAATTCACAATCTCACGCCGCAAGATATTCAGTTGATCTACACGCCAGGAGTTGCCGCTGTGTGTGAGAAAATATGCAAAAGTTTAGACCAGAAATACATACTCACATCAAAGGCCAACAATGTTGCAATAGTAACCGACGGCACGAGGGTTCTAGGCCTTGGCAACATTGGATCATATGCTGCCATGCCAGTAATGGAGGGTAAGTCAGTCTTGTACAAGAAATTTGGAAAAGTTGATGCATTTCCAATTTGCCTTAACACTACAAAAAAACAGGAAATAATTGATGCCATAAAGGCAATCGAACCGGTATTTGGGGCCATAAACCTTGAGGACATTGAGTCACCAAAGGTTTTAGAAATATATGATCAGCTCCAAGATGAGCTTCCAATTCCTGTATTTCATGATGATCGACATGGAACTGCAGTAGTAGTACTTGCTGCTCTTTTGAATTCACTCAAGCTTGTAAAAAAGAAAATAGAGACTGCAAAAATAGTAATTGCTGGTGCAGGATCTGCAGGATACGGCATTTGCAAGTTGCTTAGCTTTGCAGGATGTAAAAATCTCCTAGTCGTCGACTCGTCTGGGGCAATATACCAAAATCGAGGAAAAAACATGAATCACTACAAGGATGAGATTGCCAGAATTTCAAATCCAGAACTACAAAAGGGGACACTTGACCAAGTCCTAAAAAATGCAGACGTTTTCATCGGCGTTTCTGGCATGAGTGGAATTATTTCTGAAAAAATGATTCAAAAAATGACTGAAGATCCAATTGTATTTGCCCTAACAAACCCCGTACCCGAAGTCGACCCAAAGGTTGCAAAAAAGGCAGGCGCAAAAATCATAGCAACCGGAAGCTATCGCTACAAAAACAAGGTAAACAATGCAATTGTCTTTCCGTATTTGATGAGGGTAATTTTGGACAAGAGAATCAGAAATATAACAGAAGAGGTGCTTTATCTCGCTGCCATAGCAATTGCAAGATCAATACCTGACAAAGACCTTGGATATGATAATGTGATTCCAGACATGACAAATCCAAAACTGCAAAAGAACATCAATTTTGCCCTCAAGAAACTCTAAAACACAAAACCACTAGTCTTCAAGTGGAGACGATATAGCACCTAATTATTTGTAAATGGACCTCCCATTCCCCACCTGGAGTGCCCGTATTACCAAGGTATTATTTCCTATAACCAAAAGAACCCTCATCGAGTGATTTTTCTAGATCTCTGATTGTTTTTTTGCTTAGAATTTCTTCATCATCTTGTGCTACGTTAATCAGTCTGTTTACTACGTCATCATAAGATTCCCTTGGAAACACTTTTAGCTTGTCAAGTTTTAATTTTGTTTTGTTTGGTAGATCTATGATTGTAACCATTACTTACTATAGGATGCCATAGAATTGAATATTTGATGGCGATTTTATATCAATATAGAATGACTTTGACCATTGAAAATACCATTTTGGTATTGCGGCGGGTCCCAGTAAACATTATAGGTATTTGAGACAGAGTTAGACCCATGAAGGTCTTCAACGGAAAGCAGTCAGCACAGGACTACATGTCTGCTCACACCCTGGCATTTTCCACTCCAGAGCTGACACTGATGAGATACGCATTTTGGCTTGGTGACATCATTCCAGACCCAAAGGACAAGGACAATACCATTCCAAGAATAATGGCCTATGTCGAGGAAAAAGACTTTGCACCAGTTGAGATAATCGACGATGAACACTACGAGCCAACAGGCGCGGTACGAATAACGGGCACATATGGCAATGTCAACAAGGTCTCAGGCGATGTCAAGTTTTGCTCAGAGTGCGGCTCCAAGATCTCCGCATCGGCCAAATTCTGCACAGAATGCGGCGCAACGCAGGATTAGAGAATCTTTATCTCAAGTTGTTATTGTATAGTATCATGGCAAAGAAAAAGGCACCAGCACCAAAGACAGAGAACTGGGATGCTCTATGGAATGAATACTCGAATCTTCTCAAAAAATGGGCGCAAAACCTAGAGACCCTCCAAAAGACAAGCTCCGATGTGCAGGCAAAATACAACGAGGTAATGCTCAAGGCCGCAAACGAGTCCAGTGAAAAAACGCTAAAGGAATTTCACAAAAATTGGCAAAAGGCAATGAATGACGCGGCACTGGAAGCATTCAAGCAGTTTGATAAAAACTGGCAAAACGTCACATCAGAATCCGGCATGGAACAGTTAAAGGCATATGGTGAGATCATGGACAGCTTTGCAAAGACTTGGCAGAAAATGTGGCAAAAATAATTTTTTTAATTTTTCTAGACTTTGGTTCCGCACTTGGTGCAGAACTTGGCACCTAAACGTAGTTCAGCGCCACATGACTTGCATACAGTTCCTGAGGATTGTACAGATTGTCTTGGTACCAGTGTCGGATCTGGAGATGGTAAAGTTCCCGGCGCAGAAAATGCTTGTTGTGCAGAAACAACAGACGGCGGTCTTCCTTGTGTTTGTGCAGGCATTACTGGGACTCGTCCCGGCATTCCCATTCCCGGTGCACCCATTCCAGGCATCAATCCTGGAGACTGTGTTCCGCCGAGATTGCCTGTGCCCGCCCTGTCAAGTGCTTTTTTGAGCTCAAATATTACCTTGACTGCCAAAAACTCTAATGCTGAATATGCAACAGTATAATCGCCCAGCTTTTCAAAGAATTCCTTGTCTGACAGCTTGCCCTGCTTGTACATTGTGTTTGCATCCAAAAACGACTCGTAGTATCCTTGTGAGTCCTTGAACAGATTGTCTAGTTTTTCGGCTAAAAGATTGAGTGTGTCCACCTCGCCTAGCGACATGCAAAAAATCCGATCAAACTGGTATTAAATTATTGGGATCGAAAAAAAGAGTTTAGGTGTTTGCCAGCGCGCGCTCTATCATGTTTTTGTAAGATTCCTTGGAAGCTGCGCCTACTTGCTGTGCAACGACTTGACCCTTGTTAAGCAGCATTAATGTCGGAATGGAAAAGATGTTGTATTTTGCTGCCAGCTCATTGGCCTCATCTACGTTTACCTTGACAAACTCAACTTTGCCTGAGTAATCCTTTGCTAGCTCCTCGACTACAGGTCCTACCATTCTGCATGGTCCGCACCATTCAGCCCAAAAGTCTACAAAGACAGGCTTGGCAGAGTCTACTACCTTGGTCTGCCAGTCTTTGGCGTTTGAAACGTGATCTAGTCCCATTTTAATCAAAATTGCTCCATTCAAAGAGACCTAAAAATCTTGAGGTCGAATATGGAATAAACAACATATACTTTAATTGGATCTGGCCTCGATTTGGAATTATGAGCTCTGAGCTTCGACTAAAAAAACTACGGGGATCAGGCGGATTTGTAATGGCGCAGGTAAGTGACGATCAGCAAAGAAAGGGAAACCTTGGTGGGCCTGACTTGTTCTTGGCACCCATCGGGAGACTGGATGTTCAACTAATTTCAAAATATTTCTGCAACACTTGTGAAAAAGACTATGAGGGAAGCCCAAAGATAGAATTTGAAAACCCAAATGAGGAAGTTGCACAGAACCTTATTCTAAAAGAACGCGGACAATACGTATGCACCATGTGCGGTAGTATTATTGCTGAATATAGAGAATTTCAAAAGGTTGGCGAAGTGGGTCTTGCAAAGCCAATTGCACCAAGCCCAGAACAACCGAAAATTCCAACGGCATCATTTGACCAAGCACCTGCGTCGGTTGTAGAATCAGCACCGCAAGTATCACAATCGGCAGACTCGACATTTAGCTCAATTTCTGGCATGTCAGTGTATGATACCAATGCAAAAAAGGTCGGAGTTGCAAAGCAAGTTGGCATCAATTCATCTCACCAAGTCGTCCTTATTGTTACCAAAAATGATGGCTCTGATCAAACAATAGAGTGGGCAAAGATCAAAAAAATCGGCGAGATCATTCTATTAGGTGACGGATTAGAATCAGGCGGACTGACATGTCAAAAATGTGGCTTTGAGAACAAGGCTGGCTCTAAATTCTGTGAAAGTTGCGGAAACAAGCTATAGTATGACAAAAACAAAGAGCATCATAAAGGACGTAATTATTGTCGCAGTAGGAGTTGCCGCAATTTGGATTGGATTGCAGGTAGTCTTTGGAACTCAAAACCCGTTCTATGTCGTGTCTAGTGGAAGTATGATTCCAGTTTTACAGGTATACGATGTTCTGGTGGTAAATGGAAACGAGCCGTTTGAGAAAATCCAGATTGGCGACATTATTGTGTTCAACAGGCCTAACGGTCATGATAGGGTGATTGTGCATAGGGTAGAGACAATACTTGACGATCGGGTGGAATCAAAAACAATACGCACGAAGGGAGACGCAAATCCAATCTCGATTCCAGGAACCGACTATCCGATTACCGAGGAAGAATACATCGGCAAAGTCTTCTATGTGGTGCCGCAAATTGGCTATGTCACAAGGATTTTGGCCCCGCCAATCAACTATGTCATAATTGCAGTCATCATTGGAATAATGATAGTAAAGCAGTATTCCAGCAAGGCAAAGGAGAAAAAAGAACCAAAGATAGAAGTCGAGCCTCCAAAAGAGAGTCAGACAATAACAAAGGAATTTGTTAAATCTGATGACATCAATTATTACAACACTGCTCCAAAAGAATCAGATCTTAATCTGAACAAGGATGATGACCCGCCAAGCTCAGAAAACAAAGATGCAAAATAGAAAATTAAAATTTTAAAGAATACTCAGGATTGTTACAGATTAGAGTCTGGAAACACAATGGTTATGCTCCGTACGTCCTTTGTTTTCTCAGGTGTAAATTTTTGTCCTGAGGGATTTGCAATTACAGATAACAGCATGGCAACCATTACACCAAACACAATCAAACCAGTATGATATACCATTGTGATAGTACGGCATGATGATTAAATAATGACGCTCAGCTATTTTGTGATTTTAAAGACTCGCTTGAAGTAATCCGAATTTTCCTTGTTCTCTTCCTCATCCTCTTTTACGTTTGCAAGGTTCTTTGCAAGCGTTTTCTTGTAGCCAAGCTGCATTTGTCTTGCAATCTGGATTCTTTGAGCCTGTGGTGAGCCTGCACCGTGCATGGATTCTGTAAGATATCCAACAGCATTTCTACCAAGCGTCATGTTCTCAATTAGTCTTAGGATTCTAATTCTACTTTCGACATCTGCTCCTTTTCTTCCTGCTAGATATTTTTTGAGCAGTGGTCCTGTGATTGGGTTTCTATAGTCCTTCTCAGATGGCATCGTTACTACAATTCCGCCTGCAATATCCTGTGCCAATCTCGAGATTTCATATGGGAATCGAGTAACATTGTGCTTGCATACGTTTGCCAGCATGTCGTCGTTTAACCACACGCCAGACTTCATTTCTTGCGCTTGGTATGATGAAGAGATGCCTGCAGCAAATATTGATTCGTTTAGGTGTGTCATCTCCACTAGCTTCTCACGAATGTGAGATACATCTGGAATACCATTATAGTCGGAAATTGCAGCTGCTGCCCCAATTAGTACATCACCAAGGCCTGTCTTGCAGACATAACTTCGCCTGTGATAGCAGGTAAATCGCTCAACTAGCATTGCGGCAAATTCTACTTCGCCGTTCATGAAAATCAGATCATTTGGAATGAACACGTTATCCAGTATGACTATTGCCTCTTGACCTGCAAACTTGGAATTGCCTACATCGATGTCGCCTTCCTCCATGCTTCGTGTATCGCATGACTGTCTTCCATAGATGTACGTAATACCTGGCGCGTCAACTGGGATTGCGCCGACAATACCCCAGTCCTTGTCTTTTTCTGTCAAGCGTATTGTGGGCATTATTATCATCCAGTGAGAGTTAATGACTCCTGTCTGGTGGGCCTTTGCTCCTGTTACATACACTCCTTCCGGGGTTCGTTTAGTGATATGAACAAAGAGGTCAGGGTCTACTTGTTCGGATGGTGCCTTGCTTCTGTCACCCTTGACATCAGTCATTGCTCCCCCGATTACGTAGTTGTTTTCCTGCATTTTTTTGATAAATTCGAGTAATCTTTTGTGGTAATTGGTATGATATTTTTCATCGATTTCAAATGTAGTAGAATGAAGTGAGTTTAGTGCATCCATTCCTACGCATCGCTGAAAACATGTTCCAGTCAGCTGTCCAAGCTTTCTTTGCATTTTATTTTGCAGTACAAGGTCATTTGCAGATTCTGCAATGTGTAAGAATCGGTTTACCCTCTTTCCAGATATTTTTGACATTGGAGATGCCAAGTCTTCTTCACGTGCTGCCAGATCATATGTTTCGGCCACTGCGTTAATTGATGGTCGAATCATTGGATGCTCCACTGGATCCTTTATCTGCTCCCCAAAAAGATAGACAGTGAGTTTCCTTCCCTTAAGACTTTGAATGTACTCTTGGCCAGTCTTAATTGCCATGCCACTATCCCATCGAACTGCTATAAAAATTGACTAGCGAATGAGAGATTCTAGGATTGGCACTAGTTTAAAAACAAAAACTAGTATCGAAGACAGTTTTTCGTGTGATCGTTTGTAATCCCTATTGCTTGCATGAATGCATAGATGATAGTAGTTCCAACAAAGCTAAAGCCCCTTTTTTTGAGGTCCTTGCTTATCATGTCCGATAGAACGGTGGATGACGGAACATCAGACATGTTTTTGAAATTATTCTTAATTGGTATATCCTGAACGAAATCCCAGATGTATCTATCAAAGCTGCCAAACTCTTGCTGAATCACTAGGAATTGTTTTGCATTGTTTACGGTAGACTTGATTTTGAGCCTGTTTCGTATTATTCCCTCATCAGATAACAGTCGAGTAATGTCTTTCTGCGTGTATTTTGATATCTTTTTTGGATCAAAATTATCAAACGCCAGTCGATATGTTTTCCTTCGCCTTAGTATGGTAGACCACGAAAGACCTGCTTGAGCACCCTCCAATGTAAGCATCTCAAAGAGTCTTTTGTCATCGTGGACAGGTACGCCCCACTCTGAATCATGATATTTGATCATCTCTGGGCCTTTGGCCCACGCACATCGATTATGGGGTTTTACCACTTATTTTGCAAAACACTTTTTGTATATTATGCCAACTATTGCAGCCCCGATGAACGGCGCACCCCAATAAATCCACAGATCATTTACAAATCCAGAAAGAACTGCAGGTGCCAGTGCTCGGGCTGGATTCATTGACGCTCCGGAAACAAACGAGAGGAGAAAAATGTCAACAAAGATAGATCCACCTATTGCTAGGCCGCTAAATCCCTTGAGTCCATTCGTACGCACTACAGCTAAGATAGTTGAGACCAGGATTACCGTGGCCAATATCTCAACTCCAATAATTTCCACCAGTGAGTAGCTATAGTTTGGGGCGTTTGCTCCAAGATTTGCATCATGACCAACCACTGCCCAAACAAACGCACTGCCCAAAAACGCCCCAATGAGTTCTGCTCCAAGATACACTGGTACCAGTCTCACAGGTAGATGCTTTGTTATCACAAACGCAAGTGTCACAGCCGGATTAAAGTGCGCCATAGAGATCTTGCCAAATGCATAAACTGCAACAGTTACTGCCACGAATGGTGCAAATGCCTCATACCAGAGGCCGATTTTACCGCCAGACTGAGCATTTGCAACAACAGAGCCAGTGGCACACACCACTATAGCAAAGGTGCCAATCATTTCTGCAAAGAATCTCTTTTTTACATCAGAGACCAGTCCATAGTTCAACACTAGGATAATTTTTTGTGATTATTTCAAATGTTTTGTTGTCTTTTTTGCCTTGTAGAAAACCTTGAATCCACTTTTGGATGCCTTTAAAACCTTTACAATTTTGATGGAAAACTTGACTATTTTGAATACAGTCAAAAACGGAATCAAGACCAACATTAGTATTTCATGCCAGTACTTTTTCAAAAACAATCTCCTGTCGTTTAGCTTTTTGTATTTCAGGTATAGGTCCAGCACCAGCAATCCAAAGAAGACCCACAACAAAACCTCAAAATAAATTTCAGATTCGTACGGAATATGATACGGTGCTTCCTTTAGGAGAATGGATTCGGGATTAAATGACACAAATCCGACAAAATACACAATTGCCATTGCAAGCAGTACAAAGTCCAGTGATTTTGCCAGTGAGTCTTTTTCTGCCATGTGCCTTTGGCCAGCTAGTTGCAAAATAAAGTATTCCTATTTTTATAAAAATGCATGCCAAGACTGTGCCCAAATTGTTGAATAGGATTGCTTGGACACACTTGAGCATACGCGCACACTCATTGGCTGAAAAAACATGTGCTAAATCACTAGTGCAATCTGATTCATAGGTATCTCTAAGCTAGTTTGATTACAAATCAGCTAAGTTGTTGATTCGATCTAATATCTGAGATATTACTAGTCACAACATGCGAATAGATTCATGCAGAAAATGTGGAACTGAACTACGTGAATATGACGACTCGGAGCGATGTCTGAGTTGCGGAAAAGAATTCACGCAGTTTGTGTGTGTGCGATGCGAAATAGTAACAGATCCACAATACCATATTCACAATGCAGTAGACGCGCTAAGGATAGTGATTTGATGAATAATCTACCAAGACATAGATTTGGCTTTTACTCGTTTGTCGGCGTTGCAATTGCCGCAGTAGTTTTTCTGACTATATTCTAAGACAGTCCGATTCGGACATCTAGAACCTTGCAACCCTTTCCTTGTTCCATTACAAGTACTGGGTTCATGTCAAGCTCTTTGATTTCTGGAAAGTCAATTAACAACGCAGATAGTCTTTGGATTAGCTCGGACAGCTTTTTCTTGTCTGCTGGCTTCTCTCCACGTACTCCCTCTAGTAACTTTTTAGTTCTGATTGAATCAATCATGTCGTCGGCTTCCTTGTTTGTTACTGGAGCCAGTCTGAATGTGACATCTTTTAGAACCTCAACATAGATTCCTCCCATTCCAAGCATTATGACCTGCCCAAATCCAGGCTCTTGCTTTGAGCCAATGATGAGTTCTTTGCCGCCCTTGACCATTTCCTGGACGAGTACGCCCTTGATCTGCGCGTTCTTGTTGTATTTTTTGGCGTTTTTGATTATTACATTAAATGCGTCTGTTACTGCCTGCTCACTTGCTAGGTTCACCTTGACTCCGCCCGCATCGGACTTGTGGATTATTTGCGGCGATGCAATCTTCATTACAACTGGAAATCCAATTTTTTTGGCTGCCTTTACCGCCTCTGCCGGAGTTTTTGCCAAGATGCTTTGCGGTAGTGGAAAACCATACGCGCGCAGTACTTCTTGGCCTTCCTCTTCTAGGAGGTTTGTTCTCTTTTGTTTTCGGACAGAGTCAAAGACCTTTTTTGCGACTGTCTTTTTGGCTGCAAACTTCGTAATTGTTCCTTCGGTGGAGCTGACCCATTTTGAGAATCGAAGCATTGCCCGTAATGCGCGAATTGCGCCCTCTGCATATGTATAGTATGGAACGCCGCCATCTGCCAGAATTTGCCTGTTTGTAATTCCCTCGTCTAGTCCCATCAAAGACGCAAGCATTGTCTTTTTGTATTTTTTAGACATCGACACTATAACTTCGGCTAGCTTGTCGTAGTTTAGAGTGGCAGAAGGAGTGCACATGGCAATAACAGAGCCGACATTTTTGTGCGCCAATACATTGTCCAAAACTCCGCTGAATCGATTATAGTCAGCATCGCCTACTATATCGACTGGATTACGCGAGCTTCCCCATGGAGGAATCACTGCGTTGATTTTTGACCTAATGTCCTCAATTGAGGCCATCTTGATTCCATATTTGGAGCAGGCATCAGTGGAGATGATTGCAGGCCCTCCTGCGTTTGACACTATAACCAAGTCACCTTTTAGCGGCAATGGTTGCTTTGAGAATGCTACGGCATAATCAAATAGTTCCTCCATGGTATCTACACGAATTGCCCCCGACTGGCTTAGTACGGCATCATAGATTTCGTCTGAGCCCATCAATGCACCGGTATGAGACATAGCTGCCTTGGCACCCTCTGGGCTTCGACCAGATTTTAGAATAATTACTGGTTTACGGTATTTCTTTGTGATTTGTTTGCATACTTTTAGAAACTCTTGTCCATTTCCCATGTCTTCCAAATACATGACAATTACCTTGGTCTGGTCGTGCTCTGCAAGCATCTTGAGCAGATCAATCTCATTGAGATCTGCCTTGTTGCCTACACTAACGACTGCTGAGAAGCCAATTCCCTGCGCGCTTGCATCCTCAACTAGTGCAGCACAGATAGCACCGCTTTGCGAGACCAGTGCAATTTGTCCTGATTTTGGGGTAACTTTGAGAAAAGTGGAATTCATCATTGTCTTTGGGTCTAGGTTCATCACTCCAAGGCAGTTTGGTCCAATCATGCGAATACCGTATTTTTTTACAATTGTCTTTAGTTGCTCTTCCAGCTTTTTGCCTTCTTCATTTACTTCCTTGAATCCTGCCGTTATGACGATAACACCTTTAATTTTTTTCTTACCGCACTCTTCCAATACTGCAGGAACGATGTCGTTTTTTGTCACTACTACTGCAAGATCAATTGATTCTTTGACATCAAGTACGGTTTTGTATGCTGTCATGTCAAAGACCTTGTCTCTGGTCGGAGAAATTGGAAAGATTTTACCCTTGAAGCCTTTCATGATATTTGATGTGATGGTGCGGCCGACACTTCCTTCCTTGTCGGATGCACCGATGATTGCTATAGATTTTGGTTCCAAAAGGGAAGTCATGTTCTTGGCTCACCGCTGTTTCGTAAATAAAGCTATTCTTGCGAAATATAGATCTCTAGCTACCAAGCATTTTGCCGGCCAAGTTCTGAGCTCTAGGAATCCACATTATTTTCAGATTTGGAATTTTGCACATCAGTGACCAAGCCTTTCTTGCAAGCTCACGTAATGGTTCGGAGTTAATTGCAAACTCGTGGTTTAGTTGTGATACAGTGTTTTTTGAATCAGAGTAAATTGTTATGGTGTCGTTTGATTGGGCAAATTTTTCCAATACCGATATTATTCCTAGATATTCCGCCTGATTGTTTGTGATTCCGGGCTTTTTCTCATAGAAGGATTCGCCCGTTTCCTTTATGAAATAACCATAGCCGGAATTGTCCCCTCCAGAACCATCCACAAAAGCACTAAGTTCCATCTTTGTATAGCCTCGTTATTTTCACACTCACATTTACAACTATCATGTATAGTATGGTAGAGAGGATATGTGCGATGATCGATGCCAGATACGCCTCATATTCCAGATTTAGAAAATAATATTGCAGTGCCCATCGCGATATGGTATAAACAATTTCTGCCACACCTAGTGAGGAGATTATTTTCAGTAGATCTTTTTTGAGTCTTGCTTTGTCAAGATTGCCTGATTCGGTACGGTATTTTTTGCGATTATCAAAATAAAACAAAAAAGAAAACGTCGAGTAGAATACAACAAAGTCAATCACCACCGTATATGTAGAATTTATGTAGCTTGCCTGATCAGACAAAATCTGTGCCACAATGGCAGATACAATGATTGCGACAAGAAACGCAATGATCAGATTTTTGTTTAGTACTATGTACTGACGATAATTTTTCTGCATCATGAAATATCAAAATAAGCTTGGAAATAAATCCAACTTGAATGTCATATTACAAATAGCTAAAGGCCTTTGATGCTTCAAATACAGGCATTTACTATCTCGCCGCACTTTCAAGAAATTTTTACATTGTTTTAGAATACACTAGAAAAAAAAGAAGACGTATAGACATTTAGTGGCTTTTGATACCTACACACGAACTATTGTAATTGATTTTGGTCTATTTTACTCTAGATAAAAGCGCAGAATAAAGAAACGGCAGGATTGTGGTTATTTCTGCATGGATTGTGGTTTGTTTTGCATTTTGTGTTACCTTGCCCCATGAAATTGCCTCTCTGACAAGTGCGCCGCTAAGGCTTCCATCAAACTCTTGTGCAGTGGTGACATAAACAGCATAGTCAAGGCCGTCACGATACTGGTTCCACCAAAGGGTATGATGTTTTGATATTCCGCCACCCATCATGAAGGCGCCGGACTTTTTTGCCTTGAATACAAGTGAGGACAGAAGCTCGCCGTCGGCCACCATATTAAGTTTGAAATCGCTGTGTTTTTGGGCAAACATCCAGATCTGGCTTCCCACTGCACCATCCACTATTCCAGGCACCACTACTGGAATGTTATTCTTGGCTGCCCAGTACAAAAATGAGCCTTCTCCCAAGTTTTCGCCTATCATTCTGGCAATGTCTGCAGTGGACATTTCCCTTTTACCTGACTTGTAGGCTGCTTCCAAAAATGCCTGCATCTTTTCCTCAATTATTGGGCCGTAGCTTTCCATTGGGACAAGCACGTTACCCAGTCTGTGGATATTTTTTTCCAAAAGATCTGCATCGTCTAGAGTAAATGATCCTTCCAGATAATTCGAGAAATATCGTGCAATGTCATGATCTAGCGCGCCGCATGTAGTAATTACAACATCAAACATTTTTTTCTTGAGCATGTCAGCAATTATTCCCCGTAGTCCAGTGGATGTGATTGCTGCAACAAATGAGAGAAACTTGACGCATTCTTTGTCATTTATCATTGTTGAGAGAATCTCAAGGCCGTCAGTAAGATTTCTTGATTCAAAGCCGCCAGACAGTGACATTTGATTAAATATGCTCTGAATGTCATCGCCGTCTTTTATTGAAATGTCTTTTACTGCTCGATTACCTTCCATTCCATTGTAGTTTGGAATGCATTATAAATTTCTTGAAATCTCAAGTTATTTGAGTATGGTTCTCACAGAAGGTTTGTCGTTATATTCGTGCCTAAAGGTTTGGTAAAACAGTGAAAAATTTACTTTTTACCTTTGCTGAAATAGTCATCAGATAGTTTTTGATAGTATTGATCCAGCTTTTTGTATAGTCGTTTTGGTTTTCTTGGACCTTCCATGCTAAGAGCATAGAGACACAAAACCGGAAACGCTATTGTGGCATCTGCATAAACCACAATTACGTCTTCGTGAGAGTTCTTCACTTTGCCCCAGCTCTTGCCTTCTTGAAGAGTAGCGCCAGACAGGCCTCCAGTATCTGGCCTGGCATCAGTTATTTGGATGATATAGTTTTGCCCACCATGGCCTAGGCCTAAGATTTGGTCTAACAGTGGCCCAGTCTGCTGTGCAGTGTTTTTGGGAACACCTCCGCCAATTTCCACAATTCCTGCTTTTTTTGAATTATACAGAATTGCAGCCTGCTCAATTATCTCCCTTACAAAGTCAACTGAGAATGGCTTGTTGGCAAGTCTGAGTGGTGCTAGATCAAGTGCAAGCGATGAATCCTTCAGAGTTGAGATGTAAAGCGGTACATCATAATCATATGCAGATACTACAAAACTGCGTTCTGGGTGCATTGAGTGTTCTTTTGAATATTTACCCATCCAGTTTGCAAATTCCGCAGTAGTGAATGGTTTTTCAAATAAGTTGTTTTCGAACATTTTTTGCACGATGGTGTCTTGTTTTTTTAGGGTCTCTTCGCCTTTGATGTAGACGTCTCTAATTCGGACAATGTCTTTTTGGTACAAAATCATGTCATCAACCTCAAAATGCCCTTGTTTGACAGGCAGATTCCATGCAAAATGATCCTCGTGATACAAGTTAGAGCCCGTAGAAACTATCCAGTCGACAAATCCTTTTTCGATGAGGGCCTTGAACAGCCCTCCAAATCCAACAGGCGTCATGGCACCAGCAATAGTAAGACAGATTGTTGCATCATCTTCAATCATCTTACGGAATAACTTTGCAGCTTCTCCCAGCTGTCTTGCATTGAAGCCCGAACTTGCATAGATATCCACCAGATCATCAATTTTCATGTCCGGATTTACTTCTATGTGAGGAATATTTTTTCCATGAAAACTATGATAATCCATATTTCATAATCAAGATTAAACTAGATAATATATCTAATGATGACAATTAGTTTTGCAAAAAATTTGTTAAACGGGGATCATACATTTGAAAATGATTACAAAAAAATTATTTCAGAAGACTGATCTCTGATCTAACAATTTTTTCATGTGATATTGCCTAATTCATTGTGATTTTAAGAAATAGCAATATTCCTGCAATCTCGGCAATATGATCGCCAAGCAAATATGTGAAAATCTCGTGTGAGAAAAGATATCACATTAAAAAGTAGGTTATTTTTTCCAAAACCATCGCATGATGCATGATTGCCCTGCAAACTACACCCATCTTCTTTGCGAGTTGGTTTGCATTGAGTGGGGTTTTTGAATCGTCTGGATTAGTCTGAACCTGTTCACACCTCCTCTTGAGCCGGCAAACACAAACCAAGGCAGACGCTTTGCATAAGGATCATTTGCCATTGAGAAATTGGAGGCAGAAACTAGAAAAACATATTTGTGCATAGGCAAAATAATATTACCAATCACACGTCAAATTAGACATGATGCTAAACTATGATTATCCTCTGTACAGGCCGCCATCTGAGGCAGACTCGCTTATTTTTCAAGTCACATTAGGATGCTCATTTAATGAGTGCTCTTTTTGCGACATGTACCGCTCAAAGCAATACTCAGAGCGACCCTGGGATGACATAAAGACAGAAATCGATCTAATGGCAAAGGCACTGCCTGACACTAGACGAATTTTTCTAGCAGATGGTGATGCACTGAATCTGTCAGTAGAGTACATGCAAAAGATTGTCAAATATCTAAAAGAGAAATTCCAAAACTTGGAAAGAATCGCATGCTATGCAATGCCAATGAATGTTCTCAAGAAAACCCCGGAGGAGCTAAAACTATTGCGGGAATCAGGACTAGACATGTTTTATCTTGGAATAGAAAGTGGCTCTGATCTTATACTAAAAAAAGTTACCAAAGGCGCCACACCCACTACAATAATTCGGGCCTGCAAGAAGGCAAAGGATGCTGGCTATATTTTATCATGCATGATAATTTTGGGCCTTGGCGGAAAGACCCACTCAAAAGAGCACATTCGTGGAACTGCCCAAGTAATCAATGCGTCTGCCCCCCACTATGTTGGTGCATTAACACTATATCTGGAAAACGGGATCAAGGACGAATTTCTGAGTAAATTTGGCGAGCCGTTCATACCAGTATCGGATTCAGAGGCAAGAGAGGAACTGGAAGACTTGGTCTCGCAAATTGATGTCAAAGATGAGGTGATATTTCGCGCAAACCATGGCTCCAATGCATATACCATAAAGGGTACATTTCCACAAGACAAGCAAATGATGCTGGACAAGATATCATGGATGAGGCAGCACCCAGAGGTAATCAGGCCAGTCGGCCTTCGCGGTTTCTAAAAGCCAAACAGATTATCAATAATTGTAATCTGATATATGATATTTGCACCAATCAACAACGAAAACGTCCCTGCAATATAACGCGCAATCTTGTTGATTCGTACTACCTTATTTGAGAGAGCAAATGGCACTCCCATCAAACCAGAGACCAGAGCCATTCCAAGTATGGAGCCGATTCCAAAAACCAAGATAAATCCAAGAATCATTCCAACGTTGTTCAGAGTAGCTGCTGTCAGAACAACGAGACTTCCACTACCTGACAAGCCATGTATGCATCCAATCAGATATGATTTGTGAGAGTGTTTATGCTCAGAATCGATATGATTGTGTTCATCATAATGCGTCGAGCCATCATTGTGTTGGTGTGGGTGCCTGTGTCGTAGCTTGAATATTTTTTTGTTTGAAATCGTAGTAATTGCTAGAAATATCAACATCATTCCGACGATTAACTCCAAGCTCGAAAAGATGTTTTGCTCTATTTTTACTGCCAGTGCATAGACTAACAACCCCATCAGAACCAGTGTTGTGGTGTGACCTGCTCCCCAAAATGCACCGAGAATGGAAGAACGCATGGTGCCAGATTTGATTATTTGTTTTGTAGATTTTTGCATAAATCTTCCCTTTGATACTTGTGTGCTTACTGCAGCAACATGATCTGGCTCAAATGCATGCTCCAGACCAATTGCCAATCCAAGGCCCATAATCAATACTGGAGACATTTCACCAATTTGAGACAGAATTTCTTCCATGATTATACACAGACAAGTTGCAGGTATGTTTAAAAAATTGCCTATTTTCGAATGGATCTGAATTTTTTATAGACTATCAATTATTGGCCTTAGAGTTTCTGGTAGATCTGGTAGTTCTGTGTGGGAGGTATTGTTTTGTATGATTTCAGGCCCAATTCTTCGCACTCGTTGAGTCCCAATCAAAGTATCAATGCTTCTTTGCGCGTCTTTTTCCGATAGAATGGTTTTTAGCTTCTCAAGTAGGACGGCCTCATTTTCATATTTTTCTATGGCATACTGAACTAATGTCAGTTTGTCATTAGATGATAGTTCACTCAACTAACAGATTATTTCGTATAGTGATAAAAAATCTTGTGCACCCAACCTGGCTTTTCGCGGTAAATTACTGTAAAAGCACCAAGACGACAAAAACAAGAAATACTGCCATCATACCATAATTGAAATCCTTGAGTGCAAAAAGCGCAAACGAATCCAAAGTGGAGGTAATATCAAGAATGTTTCCACATGACGCAAATCCTGCGGGGAACGTATTTGGCGGCGAAATCCTAAAACAAATAGATGTTGTAGCCGGAATCGTCGCCCACAGGCATTCCAGAAAAAATGCAGTAACCGCAAGCATTGACCGAGTAGACTTTCTCAAACCGGTTTATGTTGGAAACGCCTTGATACTAAATGCCAGACTCAATGCAGTCAAAAATTCTTCAATGGAAATCGAGGTCCGAGTCGAAGCAGAAGACCTTATCAATGGAACCAAAACGTTGACTGGAACTGCACTGGTAACATCAGTTGCGCTGGATGAGGACGGCAGGCCGACGCATGTGCCCAAGCTTGTGTTAAAGACCAAAGAGGAAAAACAAAGATTCGCCCAAGGAATAAAGCGAATGAATCAGAGAATTAAAGAGAAAAAACGCAACAAAGCAAAAAACTAGCCGCCAGATCCCCTTTCGGATTTTGTATGACCAGGGTTTAGCTCAGATATTATGCCCTACTTGAATTTGTTAGTCTTTGTTTGTATTTCCAACTTTAATTATATCATTACAAAATAGTAAGGAGTTAGGTATAGTGTAAAAATGGGCCCACTGGGATTCGAACCCAGGGTCTTCGCCGTGTAAGGGCGACGTCATAACCAACTGGACTATGAGCCCAGCAAAATTCCTTTTCAGAAACCATTTAAACTTTGAGAGATTCAATACAAAAATCATTGTACCAAAACATCGGGTTTTTCTGCAGCCCAATAGGCCTAGGACATGCAACACGCGATATTGCAATAGCGCAGTTTTTGAAAAAACCGCCAAAGTTTGTCACAGGGGCAGGCGCTGCCAAGATGATCTCAGATTATGGATTTTCGGTAAATGACGAGTATGCTCCACCAAACTTTGATGTACAAAATGGCGCACTGCGGGGTTCGCTAGGCTGGCTTTGGAAATACTACCAGTACTACAAGGACTGTAAGAAAATATCAGACAGATTCATCAGTTCTGAGCGTCCGAAGATCATAGTAAGTGACGAAGATTTTGCTTCGCTGACAATAGCGCAGCAAAAAAAGATCCCGACAATACTAATCACAGACATCTTGGAGACCAGATTCACCAAGGGAATAGGGTCGATTATAGAAAAAAAGATGAACAAATCCATGAGAGAAATCATCCAAAAATGCGACACAGTGATACTCCCAGAGACAGGCCCAGACCAAGATAACGTTAGGCGAGTTGGCCCAATAGTAAGGTCCACGCAACACACCAGAGAAGAGCTTCGAAAAAGACTTGGATTTGAGAAAAAAACCATAGTCGCAAGTGTTGGTGGAACAGACGCAGGTAGATTCCTAATCCAAAAAACAATCGAGGTGGCCTCCAACCTAAAGGACATCGACTTGGTACTAGTCAGTGGTCCAGCACTGGAAATCCAAAATCAAAATATCAGGAATTTGGGCTTTGTAAATAATTTGCACGAGATAATTTTTGCATCAGACTTGGTTATTTCACTTGCTGGCAAATCTACAATTGATGAATCAAGAGCATACGGCACGCCGGGAATTTTCATTCCAATCAAGGGACACTTTGAGCAGGAAGACAATGCAAAAGAGGAAGGCTATTACTTTGATGACATTTACAAACTAGATTCCCTGATTCCGCAAAAGCTAGAATCAGAACGCAGGCAGGTGAAGACCGACGGCGCAAAAAAGGCAGCCGATATTATTTTACAGTATTCATAGCGTACCCTTAAAAGTGGTTTTAATTGCAACCAATCTTACTTGGAAAGGTTGGTAGTAGCAAAGTTTGGTGGAAGCGCAAGTGGAATTGACGGTGAGTTTGTATCAGATATCATATCCAGAATAAAACAATTAAAGAAGGACTCTAAAGTAGTCGCAGTCTTTTCAGCCCCACTCACAATTCACGAGGGAAAAAGAAAATCACTCACGGACCTGGCGTTATACGTTGGCAGAAAGGCAGAAGAGGGAGCAACGCCAGATATCACACCAATCAAGCAATCATACCAGAAAATCCTATCATCAGTTTCGGATCAGTACAAATCCGAATGCCAAAAGACAATAGATTCGTTTCTTGCAAGGGCAACCCAGGCGTTTTCCGAGGCAAAAGACAAAAAATCATTTTCAAATGAGGTTCGCTCACGTGCACTTGCTTTCTCAGGGGAGATTCTCATGTCGTATGTGATGAGCTACATCCTCAAGAGTGCTGGCCTAAAGTCAGACGTTGCAAGCTATGACGCTTGGCCTATAATTACCGACAACAATATCGAGTCGACTAATTTCCTTGCATCAGAGTCTGCCGCAAGGCTAGGACCACTCGAGGAGCTAGTCAAAAACAACGAGGTAATATCTGTCGGAGGATTTATCGGAAAAACTGTGGACGGAGTCGAAACAACATACGAGAGGGGAGGCTCAGACAGAACGGCTGCAGATCTTGGAATTTTGTTCCACAAAAAATACGACACTCGAATCGACTTTGAAAAAGACAGTGCAGTGGTGTCTGCAGACCCACGAATAGTATCAGAGGAGCTAGAAGACATTACACTGCTATCATACAATGAGGCAAGGATTGCAGGCATGTTTGGTATGAAGATACTGGACCCAATTGCAATCAAGGAAATTCTGGAAAACGGAGTAGATATGCCAATAATAATCACAAACATGAAGGATCCCAGTAAGACCACAACCATCCTACGCAAATCAGACAACCAGAACGGTCATCCGCTAAAGATAGTCACAGGCAAGAAAAACTGCGCAATTCTCAAAATAGAAAGTATCGCTGCAGAAGCCCTCCTAGAATCGTTGGAAAAAGAAAAGCGTTATTCCGAGTTTGTGATTTTATCGCCATTTACCAGTGATGATATCGAGTTTACAAGAATTCTATTTCTGGATGCAGACTATGTCAAGCGAAACGAGCGATACTTTCTTGGGTTTGACTCACTAGCTACCATACAATATAATCGGGGTGTCATAACACTAATTGGCGACCAGATGTGGCGAGTCCACCAAATCGTGTCCAAGGCAAGCTCCAGAATAGGAGAAGCAGGCCTCAACATCCTAAACATGGATGCGCAGGAAGAAACGTCAAGAGTCATAATAGTAGTTGATGATTCTGCAGATAACATAAAAACAGCGATTCGTGCTGTTCATTCCGAAAGGTCAAAAATCACCTTCTCATGAATAGTACAAATCGCATATGGAGCCCTTGGTTATCCAAGAGTCCACGCTGGGTTTGTTCATGGGCCATAGTCTAGAATCAGCCCGGCGTTACCCAAAACACGCTCTACTAACATTATGCGATCGGAATATTTAGATGTAATCTATATAGATCCATTAGATTTTTTGTGAGCTAGGCACAAATCCTAGAATCTTGCAAAGCTTAGAACCAAGCCTGCGAAAATCAGCGCGTACCATTTGAAGTTGCGCCTGTCTGTAAAGACATTCTTTGGACTCATCTGCTCATCAATCCTAATAGAGGCACGAATCTTTTTCATCTCAAAGCCCTGCCCAATTAGGCCTACGGCAACCAGTCCCATGGCTAGAATGGATGACGCTATTTCCATGGTACCATTTCGCAATCCCAGTATTTAGGCGTGCGTGGGTTTATCAGATAATTTTTTAATTAGTGGTACTTTTCCGACATTCTATGAAAGAAGTAGGAAAAATCTGGATGAACGGTAAGATGGTACCGTTCAAAGATGCCAAAGTCCACGTACTTACTCATGCTTTACATTACTCAACGGCAGTCTTTGAGGGAATTCGCTGCTACAACACCCCAAAAGGCTCTGCAATATTTCGACTACCAGAACATGTTGATAGGTTCTTCAGGTCTGCAAAACTGTATTCAATGAAAATGGAATATACAAAAGACCAGATAACCGATGCGATAGAAAAGACAGTAAAGGCAAGTACCCTAAAAGAGTGCTATATTCGACCGCTGGCATATTACGGATATGGTACCATGGGACTGACTCCCACTCCGAACAAGGTTGATGTCTCCATTGCATGTTGGGAGTGGAAGATGGGCGAATCAAAAGCAGGAAAGCAAACCGGTGCAAAATGCAAAATTTCCAGCTGGCTGCGAATTGATTCCAGGTCACAGCCAATGCAGGCAAAGGGAGCATCGAACTATGCAAATGCAGCTCTAGCAAGAGTGGAGGCACTCAAAAATGGATACGATGAAGCTATCATGCTGAACTATCACGGAAAAATAGCCGAAGGTAGTGCAGAAAACATTTTTGTTGTAAAGAATGGCCAAATTTACACGCCGCCGCTAACATCAGGCTGCCTTGCAGGAATCACGCGAGACTCTGTAATCCAGATAATAGAATCAAACGGTATGGACATTACAGAGCAAGAGTTAGACCGCGACGATCTGTATTCATCAGACGAGATATTCATGACCGGGACTGCGGCCGAGGTCAAGTCGGTATCTCAAGTAGACGATGTTACCATAGCTGACGGCAAAATGGGCAACGTCACCAAATCCCTACAAAAATCATTCATGGATGTAGCGATGGGTAGGGACGAACGATTCATACACTGGCTAAAATACCTATAACGTTTTTTTAGATATTATACCAATTACAATTATGGATTCGTGTTCAGTCGGTGGAAGCACAGATAGAATTTGCTGGTTTTGTAAAAAGGGCAGGCACTCTGAATGCATGAAAGAAATCGCAATAGATGCTAGATCGGAAGGCCCACATGACTGTACATTTGACACCATTATGGTTCCTTGCCAATGCAAGCACTAGAATATTGGGATGATTACGCAAAGAATCATCTTGGCAACTTTAACTATGAGATGGCAAAATTCATCCGCGATTTGGCTATCTCACTGCGGGTACAAAACATTCTAGAAGTAGGAACTAGTGCAGGAAATGACCTAAAGTTATTTCCAGACGAGTCAGACATTAATGGAATTGATATTTCTGAGCTGGCTATTACGCAAGCAGGGAAAAACTTGCCAAAGTTTAACTTTCAGATTGCAGATATCTGTAAAATTCCATTTGAGGATAATTCTATTGATTTGGTATTTACAAGAAACGTACTGAATTACCTTGACTCTGAGGACATCAAAAAGGCAGTAGACGAGATGTTTCGCGTGTCAAAAAAATACATTTTCAATATAGAGTTGTTTTCTGAAAATGAGGAAAAGATCAGCGACAGCCCAGCTACATACGGGCGAAACATGAAAAAATATTGGATGGATTACAGAGTGAAAATAATCAGCAATGTAGACATTCACGAGGAGATCGAGCCTAAAAAGTCCAGATTTACGTTACTAAGAAAGCTTTGATCATTTTATTTTGGACTCTATAGCAGTTATGTATTTTGATAAAAATTCGTGAAACATTTCAATTTTGGACTGGTCAAGTGCTTGTGCGCCGGAAAACTTCGTCATTTCCTGCTTCGCCTTGAGATGTTGTGATAGGATTTCCTGCAATTCCGAATTGGATTTAGCATCAAGATTTTGTATCAAGGTGTTTGTTTCTTGTTCCAGCTTTTCCTGTAGCTTTTGGTCAGCTTGCGGCATTTCACCCAAGATGTCCTGTATGGTATAGATCTCAAAGACCCGGATGTTAAGATTGACCATTGAAAAGACACTATAGCCGATTTAATAAAAAACTATTTTTGAATTTCACATATAGTAGCGGGTCTGGTGGGATTCGGACCCACGACATACGGATGTCTCCAAGTAATTTTAAGAGTCCGTCGCTCTACCTGGCTGAGCCACAGACCCACTGAGGAAAAAACAAGTGTACCGTTATTTAATTGAGATGAAAAATTTAGTTTGAAGCTTTTGCTTCAATTTCGTTGTATTTGTCCAGAATTGCAGTCAAAACCGTCGAGACAGGAATGTTGTTCATCTTTCTCTTTTCGGCCAGGAGTTTCTGGTATGCATCAAGTGTGATGTATACAGGTATTGAGCCATTTCCTTCTAACAGTCCTCGAACCTTGAATAGAGCGCTCTCCATTCCCTTTTCAGCAGTCTTTGCGAACTTGACCTTGTTTAGAATTCCGCCTAGTGGACCAAATGGCATCTCATAGTTTACTGTCATGGTAACAGTGGTTAGTCGCTCTGCCTTTGGTGTGAATTCAGTTGTAATGTCCCATTTCTTGAATGGTCCGGTAGTCATTTTAGCAGAGATCTTGCTTTCCTTGACAAACTCTGTTGTCTCGCAGTCCCATTCCAGTCTTTTTCCGCCAAAGTCACCGACAATTCTGAATGTTGTTCCAACACCCATGCCGTTTTTGATATCCATTGGAATGACTGTCATTCCTACACCCTTGTCAGACATTTGGTCAGAGACGTGCTCTGGTCTTGCAAAGTATGTAAAAACGGTGTCAACTGGAGCTTTGATGTCGATTGATTTTCTAACTGTAGTCAACGTTGGGACTTTTTCAAAGTCTTGATTTAAAGCTTTTGTCATTTTTCTTACAAAACCACTTTGCATTATATTGATGAATGCGATCTGGTGATTGTGCATCAAAAGATCGCGTTTTTTGTATTATCTACATTACTGCTTTTGCCAATCATCTCTCAAGCAAGTGGTCACGCGCTGTTTAATTCAGCGGAGTCCACCATAGGGAATAACCGAGTCCAAATAGCAACAGACCCAGAGTTTCCTCAGGCAGGCCAAAAGGCAAAGATTCGAATGCATGTAACGGATCTTGACCTAAATGACGTAAAACAATTCGTAGTAGGGATTAGAATATTTTATGATGATGTTCAGGTGGATGGCATTCCACCGCGGTCGGTTGATGGTGGATATTGGGACTTTGATTATATCTTTGATAAGCCGGGAAACCACGTATTTCGAGTTGATATTTATGGTGAAGGTAATAGTGCAATCACTCACACATTCAATATGAGTACACAAAGTCCATTTGGCTACATCTTCTTTTACGTGATATTATCAGGTGCTGTCGGTGCCGCCGTGATATTTGGCTACATTTACTTGCCAAAACGAATTAAAAGAAAGACCTAGACTTTTGCGATAATAGATGCTTTTGCCATTCTGAATGCAAATATCGCAGTGAGTAAAGTCATTGCAAACAGCAGAATCCCAATTCCAAGATGTATTGCAACCAGTACTGCGTGTAGTTTTGCCTCAATCACCAAAGCGCCAAGGGTTATTTGAGTTACTACCAGTATTGATCCCAGTGTGGAGGTAACTTTGATTTTTCTGTCTGAACTTTTGTTTAGCCAGACCCCAACAGTTGTTGCAATTATCAGGCTACCAGTGGTTGCAGCGATGAATCGGTGTACCCATTCTATGAAAAACTCATCGTCAGGCAATATTCCATTAGGGCATAGCGGCCAGTCAGGACAAGACAGTCCTAGGCCAGACGCCGAGATATATCCGCCAATGAACATTAGCGAATACAAGATCATCAGGGATGCTAAGGCTAGGTACTGGAGACGCAAAATTATTCAACTATGAAATTGCCTTGCATTCCAAGTGCTGGGTGTCCCGGGATTGTGCAAATGTAGTGGTATGATCCTGGGGCTCCTGCGGTAAATGTTACTTCTTTTGCCTCTTTTGGCTTGAGTGGATTGTTCATAGAACCGATTGCAGAATTAAACAAAACACTGTTAAAATCATCTGGGTTTGAGACAACGCCAAAGGCGTGGAATGACATTCCGTTGTTTGCTACCTTTATGGTTACAGTATCGCCAGATTTTACCTTGATCTCTGGGTTGTGGCCTTCCTCACCAGGTAATGCATTAAAGGCTAGTGTCTTAAAATCAGCAGACTCTACAAAATTGAGGTCAAATGTGTGGCTAATGCCTGTTGGGGCAGCTGCCTTTGGCGCCTCGCCTTTAGGTCCTACTATGATTTCACCAACCATTCCCAATTCCCTGTGTCCTGGAATTGTACAAATGTAATAGAATGTACCTTCGCTTGTAGGTATGAATGTGGAAGAACCGCTTTCACCTGGCTTTTGTGGGCTGTTCATGTTTGCTATCTCTGTTCCTCCAATTATCTCGCTATATCCTTCTGTTGCAGGAGTGACGCCAAACGCGTGGTATGACATTCCCATATTTTTAACAGTAAATTCAATCTTGTCCCCAACACTTGCCTCAATTGTTGGATTGTGGCCTTCCTCACCAGGTAGTGCATTAAATGCCAATTGCCTAAAGTCAGACGATTCTACAAAATTCAAGGTAACTGGAATTGTTTTGCCTGAAGCAACTGCTGGACCTGGGGCATAATTTCCAGTCATTGCTTGCGCCCCTGGCGGCATTGATATCCAATAATCCCAAAATGCAAAGAACAAAGCGCCGCCTGCGATGCAGACACCGCACATGATTGCCATCATTTTTGCGGTTCTTGCAGGACTTGTCCTATAGATTGGTGTTTCGTGTGACATGGTATTATCCTAATGGTGTGGTGTCTTTGCCTGATGTGACCAGTAGTATTTGCCGCCTAGTGCCCATGGATCATCCATGTCTGCTTCCTTGCCTTTGGCTGAGCTGTATATCATGTTGAATATCCACAGCGCCATGCTGACACCAATTACCATTGCACCAATTGATGAGATTTGATTCATAATGATATATTCAGGTAATGGTAAGTAGTCGAAAACTCTTCTTGGCATTCCGTACAATCCCAATACGTGTTGTGTGAAAAATACCATGACGGTACCAACCATTGTTAAAATAAAGTGGATCTTGCCCATTGTCTCATTATACATTCTTCCAGTGATGTAAGGGAACATGTAGTACATGAAACCCATAGAGCCAAACGCTATTGTTCCCATCACAAAGAGATGGAAGTGTCCTACCACCCAGTATGTGTCGTGTGTGATAAAGTCAAACGGCATTGCAGCATTTGCTACACCGCCCGCTCCTGCTGAGAAGAATAGTGCGATTCCTCCGACTGCCCACATCATTGGTGTTGCAAATCGAATTCTTGCGCCCCACATTGTGGCTATAAAGTTGAATACATGCATTGCAGATGCTGGAACTGCTGCCAAGGTTCCAACCATGAATACCGTTTTTTCTGTAAACGACATGCCTGTTGAATACATGTGGTGAGCCCATGAAGAGAATCCGACAAGTGCAAGCATCACAAATGCAAAGATTCCAGAACCATGGCTAAAGATCGGCCTCCTTGAGAATCTAGGAATGATTTCATACATCATGCCGATTGCAGGAATTACCAATACATACACCTCGGGATGGAATGTAAACCAGAACAGATGCTGATATGCAATTGGATCTCCGCCTTTTGATGGATCGAAGAATCCAGAAACACCGAGCCTGTCAGTTAACAACATTACGAGTGCGGCGGCAAATGTAGGCACCGCCACTATAATAATTAGGGATGAGCTCAAAAATGACCAAGCCAGTAAAGGTACCTTGCTTAGTGGTAGATCAGGGTGCTTGCACTTGAGAATTGTAACTACAAAGTTGATTGCGCCTAGAACTGATGATACACCCAAGATTTTCTGGGCAAATATCCACATGTCGGCTGAAGGACCAGGTGAGCGAATTGTAGAGTACGGCGGGGTTGCATACCAACTAAAGTCAGCAAAGCCAAGCCAGATTAGTGCGCCTGCTGGCGGGATCATCCAAAATGCAACAGCATTTAGTTTTGGATACGCCATGTCTTTGTATCTGACCATGATTGGAACAAAATAGTTGCCAACCGCAGATGCGAATGGTAAGAGGAATAAAAAGATCAAAGTTGTTCCATGAACGGTGAAAATTCGGTTATACGTCGTTGCATCTGAAATGATCTGACTTCCAGGCAAGAATAGTTCTGCTCTAATTAACAGTGCCAGAGCACCACCAAGGAAGAAGAATGATAGAGATGTGATCGTGTATAGCAGCCCGACATCAGTGTGATGAGTCGAAAACATTATCTGCCAAATTGGTCGCGGCTTAGATAGCTCTAATACCATTTAGTTTTCCACCTGTGTTTGATTTATTAAGTTATCAATGTTCATTTTATTCCTCCACATATAGTGTCGCTCTCATGTTATAGTGCAATAGACCACAGTATTCCCTGCACTGGATGACATATTCTCCTGCCTTGTCTGGCGCAAACCAGATTGTGTTTACTTTGCCAACAATGGCGTCCTGTAATACGACATAATCATGAATGTTGAATGAGTGGTTGACGTCTTTGGCAGTGACCTCAAACTTGTATGGTTTTCCTTTTTTGACGTGAAGTTCGCCTACTTCTTTGGTTCCATCTGCATGCTCAAAGGTCCAAAACCATTGTTGTCCAACTACCTTGATTACTTCTGCTTCAGCAGGAATGTGCTCTACAATTCGCTCTACATTCCATGCCTCGGCTCCTACGTATGCCAATAAGCAAATAACAACGCCGATGTAGACCCATTCAGGCCAGTTAGAGTGTCCGCTCATTTACTGCTCACCTTTTTGTCCTCATGTAAAAACACGTGATTGTATGTTAAAAGCCAAGTGGAAGAATCGTCAACTAGTGCTAATTTTTCCAAAAATAAGAAGCTAGAAATTACCAATCACCTTTTTCTTCATATTTAGTTGGCGTGGCTTTGGGGTGAGACTCTCTGAATCTCCATACAACCCAGATAAGTGTGCCAGATACTACTGCTCCAACGGTAAATGCTATTGTCATCATCTTGAAAAATAGATTCCAGACCTCTGTTTTGCGGTTAATATAATCTCCAGCTTCTGTTGCAGCAAAGACCAATTGTAATGTTGGTAAAACAAGTAAAATAGTCAAAATTGACATCAATACTATTACTCTTGTCATGACTGAATGTAGCTGGTGAACTGCAAATTCAATTTAAGCCTTTTGCAGATTATTAGAAAGGTCCTTGGTTGTATCGATCAGAGTTCATTGCGTTGATAGCAGACAAGGAAAATTTTCCCTGCTCTTCTCGAATTATTGTCAATGATGCATTTGCAATAATGAGCTCAAAAAGAGAACTGGCGTTTAGATTTAGGATATTTGATATCATTGCCTTGATCGGATCCATGTGTGTCACAAGCAAAACGTTTTTGCCAGAGTGTTCCTTTCTGACGTGATCCACAATGCTCATGACCCTGCTTTTGACCTGCATGAATGTTTCCACCCCGTTTTCCTCAATTATTGGATCGTCCTGATAAAATTTCAAAAAGATGTTTCCGTGTTTTGCATACAGATCATCGTATGCCATTCCGGAAAATTTGCCCATCTCTATCTCATAAAGACGCTCATCCACAGTTGTCGGCAGTCCAACGTGATCACCTACAATTTGGGCGGTCTTGTGCGCACGCTCTATTGGGCTTGCATAGATATGAGAAATATCAAGTGATTTTAGGAATCTTCCAATGTCGTTGGCTTGCGTGATTCCTTTTGGTGTGAGTTGGACTCCAGGCGCACGTCCTGCCAAAACTCGAGAGGTGTTGTTCTGCGCTTGTCCATGACGCAAAAATATTATCAATCCCATGGATTTTCAAATTTCTCCATAAAGATAATAATAAGATTGCTTGCCGAGGTTTAGTTGAAAATAGGAATCATTGGGGGCACTGGCGGTATGGGAAAAGGCTTTGCACTGCGCTGGTGCAAAAAGCACGAAATCCTAATTGGCTCCAGAGATGCGCAAAGAGCATCTGATGCCGCAAAAGAATATTTGCAAATAGCAAATCAGGGATTTGGGAATATCAGCGGAACAATTTCTGGGACAGACAACAATTCCGTTGCAGCTCAAAGCGACGTTCTGATTCTATCAATACCATATGAAAATATTGATTCTGTGTGTTCTGGCCTGCTTGGAAACATAAAGGACAGCTGCACCGTAATATCACCCATAGTTCCAATGACAAAGACAGACATTGGTTTTGAGTTCATACCATTAAAGGAGAACAAGCCATTCTCACACCAAATGGTGCAAAAACACATGAAAAACAAAAACAAGCTTGTATCAGCATTTCATGTCATATCGGAAAAAAAACTCATTGACCCAAACTTTACGCTGGATTATGATATTTTTGTCTGCGGTGACGATAAGGAATCTATTGATGTGGTAAATGGCCTAATTGTAGAGATTAGCGGCCTGCGGCCAATATTTCTGGGCTCTGGCGCACTGGCATATCAGGCAGAGATTGCAACTCCACTCCTACTCAACGCCATGATCAAAAACAAGATGAAAAACCCCGGAATCAAAATTCTCTAAATGAGTGAACATCATCCACGAAGGGGCAGAAACTGGTATTCTGCGATGGGAGTGTTGTTTGTAGTGGTTGGTGCAATTACATTGGTGCAGAATCTGATAGTCTGGGGTCCGGAATTTATAGTGGATTTTATGTTCAATGGAGAGATAACAAACGAAAAGGTCACACTAGGAATGTTTGCATTTGGTGGATTTTTGATTATCTTGGGATTTAAGAAAAAATATGCGTAAAGAAACTCTACTGAAAAAACAAAAGATTATGCATCTTGCTACGATTGATTCCAAGGGAAGCCCGCATTTGGTTCCAGTATGGTATAAAAAAATTGAAAAAAAATTCTACATCGGCACAAACACAAGGACTTCCAAGGCAAAAAACATCTCAAAGAACAAAAAAGTGTGCTTTTGCATAGATGTTGGAATTTGGCACCCAATTGATGGCATGATGGTATCAGGCAAGGCAAGGCTCATCAAAGAACACAATACAGTCAAAAAAATCGCAGGACAGATTTTGCTTCGCTATTTCAGAACTCTCAAAGAAAAATCTGCAAAACAGTTGCTCGATCAGACCGACTGTGTGATAGAAATCACACCGCTAAAAACAACCAGTTGGCATTACTGACAGAACTTTTCTATTTCGTTTAGAGCAAAGTCAAGTATGTTCAGGTCAGGCAGAAACACAATTCTGAAATGGCCACTGCCATACTGCGTTCCAAATCCAGATCCATGAACAGTCAGTACTCCTGTTTTTCTTAGCAGCTCCATTACGAATTCCTGATCTGTTTTGTATGGGTTTTTTTCGATTTTTGGAAAAGCATAGAATGCACCCTTTGGATTTGAACATGACAGGCCAGAAATGGAGTTTAGTCTTTTTACTACAAAGTCGCGTCGTTTTTTGAGCTCTGTTACAAATTCAGAGACATATCCTTGCGGTCCTCTCAATGATTCCAGCGCTGCATATTGTACTGGTAAATTGGTGGATATTCGCACACGTGCTAATTTTGGCAGATTTTCTCTAATTGGTGCAAGCTTGGGCGAGTTGTTAAACGCAACATAACCAATTCTCCAGCCAGACATCAGATGAACCTTGGAAAAACCATTTAGCAGTATAATTGGGGAATCCCCAGATACTTTGCCAATTCCTGTGAATTTCTCATCAAATACGATTTGGTCGTATATCTCATCACAAATGATGTACAGGTCATGCTGATTTGCAATATTGACTAATTCCCTTAGTGATTTTTCAGAAAATACAGCGCCCGTTGGATTATTTGGAGAAATTAGGCAAATTGCAACTGTTTTTGGCGTTATTTTTGATTTGATATCATCAATGTCTGGTGTTGAATTTTTCAAGTCCACTGCAAATTCGACTGGCTTGCCGCCGTGTAGTCTGACATATGATGCATATGGAGGATAATATGGTCCTGGCAAGAGAACTTCGTCGCCTTCTTCCACAATGGATGACATTACCATGTCTAGTCCCTCTGAAACTCCGTTTGTAACCAAAATATCGTCTGCAGAAACTGACAGTCCTTTAGCTTTTTCTT
>Ga0194110_10000253_pt1 | contig 66727 bp, 64 predicted proteins | sample TA2Kig1200mmetaG_FD_146192 | JGI IMG/M metagenome (GOLD analysis project Ga0194110, IMG submission 146192) | Freshwater microbial communities from Lake Tanganyika, Tanzania - TA2015032 Kigoma Deep Cast 1200m | ecosystem: Environmental > Aquatic > Freshwater > Lake | place: Tanzania: Lake...
ATTACAAACGGCGAGCCGATCACTTAAATGTTGAAAATAGACTCGCCTTTACACCGAAAATGCCATAAATTGTTAACAGGCGCTGCTTAAACAGCCAAAAACCTTTCGCTCAACTTTCAAAGTTTTTTCTTAAAAGAAAAGGCCAAAAACTTTTGTTTTTTTAAGGCGTTTTCTAATTCTTTCAACACATTAAGCTATCGGTGAGTAATTTAAACTAAAGAGGTTTAGGAGTCCGTTGAGACCATTATCAAAGATTAGACCAGATGTGAAAATAACCAACATAGGGATCCCCGGGGATATAAGACCTTCTAGTGAAGATTTTCCCTTGCCTGTTGCAGTTCCAGCAACCCAATTGCCATAAAATGCGAAACCTAATATTTTTCCTGACATATATAATAATTGAGATTTAACGGCTAAGATAGTTCCAAGCATAACACCCATTGTACTTATTAAGAATACAATAGGGACTAATATCGATGCCAACCAGAATGGGAATACATATGTTGCCCCTTTTGAGCCTCCCCTCCTTTTTCCCCAATTTTTCTTAAAAAAAGTAATACATAGATATAAGTATTTTAGGTAGGGTTTTTCTCCGAAACAGACCATCTTGAGGCATTGTCTGCCTGTTCAGTCGATCTCTTTTCGACTGTTAGACAAGATTAATGCCCTAATGGTCTTTTTTTGTTTTTTGACCCTTCGGGGAGAGTCGGCAAAGATCGACTAAATCGGTTTTTGGCAGAGGTGGGGGAATGCTCGCTTCAGGGCTTGCATTCCTCTTTTTTATCTGGATTCACCGGAATCACCGTTAGAGTACCCTTTTTTAGGGAGAAAGGAGAAATAAAATGAAGGACAAGAAAAGGAGTTTTTCCGGGATATTAGGCCGGATGCAGGGAGGAATTGAGAGACTTTCTGGCGTAGTGGATGCATCAGTTGTCGAGAGATTTTTAGGAAAAGATTTTATTTATGGAGTTGGAGAAGGTAATCGAATTTCATTTCGGAGATTTAAAGACGATCCTTCAAAGGGTTTCTTAACCTTCGAGAGAGTAGAATGAAGGGTTAGTTTTTGTCGATTTCAATTGGGTATTGCCTATTACAGTCACAGAGTATATATGGCATTCCTTTTGAGATTACGACCTTTTCAATGCCATTTTGGGTATCCAGCCTAGTCCGTAGGTTGCAGTATGGGCAGGTTTGGGTAGTGTCAACTACGCATTCAGTTTTTTCTGCGGGATACATGTCCACAATTTACCTTTAACCGACTATATGCGCGGAAGCCTTAATTCTCTTCCCACATCTGGGGCATTGAGGTTCGATGAGCGTGAATTCTTTCTCTTCGACCTCGATGGATTTGAAGTTGACGGGGGTGTTGTAGAGGTCAATTTCGTTTCCACAGCATCTGGGTTTTTCCTGCCGGATGAAGTTTCCTTCGAAGACCTCTTTGCTGTAAATGGCGATGAGAAGTTTTTCTTCAGGGGTAAGCCTCATATTTTAAATTTACCGAACATTAACCTAAAAGTCAAGCCAAAAGGAGGTGGGCGGGCGATGATGCCAGGGATTTTAAGAAGGATTGTCGGCAAACTCAATTTCTTGTCCCTTCGGCTCAGGATCATTCTGTTGACGACGGTTCTTCGTCTCACTAGAAGGAGGATAATTTTTTAATGGTTGTTTACCCGTCATGGGGCCGAGGCTAATGCTTGCGGCCTTTTTTATTGCTCCATTTTAGTCGAGCTTTTTCGACTCACACTTTTAGAGAAAGGAGAAAAGTATGAAGCTTGGATTGTCAACAGTTGTCCTGTTGGTCTTTTTCCTTCTTTGCCTTTACATGGTGAAGGCAACCATTCAGGGCACAAAGACTCTCATAACCGAGAGAGTTAATGTTTACGAGAAGATTTCCAACCAACAACCCTAACCAGGAGAGGCCGGAGTTAACGCTTTCGGCCCTTTCTACCACTCCGTCATGGAGAGAAAGGAGAAAAGAATATGTTTAGACAACAAATGCAAGCGGTTTACCTTAATGACTATTCTCATTACTGCGATGTCGAGAGAATGTTCTTGGAGGTGCGGGAAAATTACGATAAGGGAAGCCTCGTCGTAATGGTCAAAAGGTTATGGCGCAAAGGTGCGATCAGCGACAAAGAACGGCAGTATCTTTGTCAGCGGATCACGGATGAAGACTGATTTAAAACGTATACGGGGCTGCGGACGTGTAACATCTGCCCGACCGCTTAAATGAATATTTGAAGTTAAACAAGGATCGGCAAGGAGGTGATACGAATGGGTTTTGCGTTTATGACTGGTAATTGCTGGACCTGCGGCACGCTCTTTAGATTCAATCCCGTAAAAGTGCCGTCCATCAGAGATTCTGGCGGAGTCAAACAGGCAATCTGTGGAAACTGCGTCAGGTTAGCGAACAAGATGCGGATGGACAAAGGCATGGAGCCTTTTCTGGTTCCTGCTGATGCTTTTGAAGCCTGCGATGAAAACGAGCTTCAATTTTGAGGAGGTGAACCAATGCCAATCAAAGCAATGGGAAAGGCGCTCAATGAAGCAGGTGATGAATGGAGTGTTGAATGTCCCGGATGTGGAAAAGGGATGGAATTCTCTGGCTTTTTCGATCCGGAGGATCCATACACCTGCGATTGCGGTACGGAATTTCAAATTACGCGTATCTGGCTCAACGACCGGGCTGTGACATGAAGTCTCAGAATTTGAGCGGGCTATAAGCCTATGATTTTAATAGGTTATAGCCTATGGTGAGTCTGTTCACCATTCCTCATATCACCAGTTCAGGACTGGCAACGGACCTGGGCGGGAGCAGGTGATAAAAGTACCCAAATTTCGGTAGTCACAACTGGAAAGGGGCAAGGGGAAGGTTGGCATGGGTAACGCAAGCGAACTTCTGATAAACTCCGTCATTGAGAAAAGGCTAAAGTGGCTGATAAGCCTTAACCAAAATGGTGCATGGGTGGTCATGATGTTCTCGGTTCATCATGACAACAGATCATATTCCCATCGGAGGATAGGAAGGCCCTAAACCAATCGTATCTCAATTCTGGGGAACATGGAAACCCTGTTGGACTGTTTCGATTTACATTGAAACTCAACAACGTGCAAACGTTGCCAATGTCCAGCAGGAATGGGACTGGGGAAAAAGCGAAGGCCATTCTGTAATGGAGTGGATAAGGTCTTCTGACCTAACTCGAAAGAGTGCAGACGTCCCCTATATGGGTAGCATGAAAATCTAACCTTAAAGGAGGTAACGCAATTATGATTAACGGATTAGAGGCAGAAATGCAAAAATGTGATCGTGTCCTTTCTGAATGGACTTCCATTGATTGGAAGAAAGTGGAAAGGAAAGTAACAAACCTGAAACGGAGGATTTTCAAAGCAACTGAACGAGGTGATTTGAAACAGGTCGCAAACCTGCAAAAACTTGCCTCAAGGTCTTTTGCTGTAAAAGTGCTGGCGATAAAACGAGCTACACAAATCAATAATGGTCGGAAAACCGCTGGTGTTGATGGTAAGATTATAGACGATCATGCAGGTAGGGTGAAAATAGCCAATGAGGAAATTGATCTCAATAGCTACAATCCTCCCCCTGTAAATAGAGTCTATATCTTAAAGAAACCTAAGAAGTCAAAAAGGGCGCTAAGAAGGTTGTCAAGAAAGAAACTTTCTAACGAACCCAAAAGACCATTAGGAATCCCCACCATCAAAGACAGGATAATTCAAGGAATTGGAAAGACTGCCCTTGAACCAGAATACGAAGCCAAATTCGAGAATAACTCTTTTGGCTTCCGCCCTGGTAGATGCGCCCAAGATGCCATCGAAGAAACCTTCAACGCATTAAATAATGGTGTTGCAGGTGGAAATGAATGGATACTGGATGCAGATATTTCAAAGGCATTTGACACAATCAACCATGAATTTATTCTGAACCAGTTGGGAAACTTCCCTGCTAAAGACTTGATTTCCAGATGGTTAAAGGCAGGCTTTGTGGAATTTGGAGAAATCCATGAAACCACAATAGGAACTCCTCAAGGTGGAGTAATAAGTCCTCTTTTGGCAAACATTGCATTAGATGGACTTCAGAAACATCTTGGAAAAGGATACCGATACGCCCGTTATGCTGATGACTTTGTCATTATGGCAAAAACCAGGCAAGCCATTGAAGAAGTTAAGCCAATGGTAGAACAGTGGCTCCTTGAGCGTGGACTGAAACTGAATGATGAGAAAACCAGAATTATACATCGAGAAGAGGGATTCAACTTTTTAGGATTCCATATCAGAATGTATAAAAATGGAAAACTCATCATCAAACCTCAAAAGGAAAAGGTTAAGGGACTTTTGGACAAAATCAGAACTTGGCTTGATGAAAATAAACAAGTCAAAACTGAAGCAGTCATTAAGAAACTTAATTCAATCCTCAGAGGGTGGGCCAATTACTATCACTTTGTATGTAGTAAGGAAACATTTTCTAAAATCCAACATAAAGTTCATTGGATATTATGGAGATGGGCCAAAAGAAGGCATCCGAATAAATCCAAATACTGGATTCTCAATAATTATTATGAGAGGTCTGGTAAAGGAAGTTTGATGGTCTTCAAAAAGCTATATCGAATCGATAAGATTCCTATAGTCCGCCACATCAAAGTGAAAGGTAATGCCAGTCCTGATGACCCAAAATTATTAGAATATTGGGAAAACAGGGGTAAAAGGCTCGGTAAAGACCAATTTGCAAGAGGTAGCACACGCTACTTATTAGCAAGAAACCAGAATTGGAAGTGTTACTTGTGTGGCAATTGGCTTATGAATGGTGAAGAAGTCGATACCAATCACATTATACCCGTTAGTGAGGGTGGAAGTGATCACATATCGAACAAAATCATCTACCATGAGTCATGTCACTATCAATGGCACTCGAACAGGGAAAAGAACAAGTTGCGTGCCGCTTGAGCCGTGTGAAGGGAAACTTTCAAGCAGGGTTCTGAGGGGAGGGGGGATGGTGACATCCTTCCCTTACCCGACAATATTTTTGACCCGGTTGCCATCCTTTTTATCCCCGTGGGAAGTATTACCCAAATAGTTAGTTTCGTTGGGTCAACCTGAAAAGGCTATGAATTGGGGCAAGAAGTCGAAATATCTTCGACTAAACTCATTCATGGCCTATTTTTTTATCCTGGTTTCAAGCCATGAAATTTCAAAGGAGGTGTTTAAGAAGTGAGAGAAGATTTACTGAAAAGCAGATATTTTTTAAAAGATGGAGATGGTGTTCCCATTGAAAACTGGGAGGGCCTTTGCCGTCGAGTTGCTGGCTTTATTGCCGGCAATCAAGATGAGGAGAAGGAGTTTTTTGAAGTTCTTTTCGACTGCCTTTTCCTCCCTAACACGCCTACCCTGGTCAATGCCGGTAAGACTGAGATGTCTCTTTCTGCCTGTTTTGTCCTGCCGGTAGGTGACTCTATGGAGGAAATCTTTGGGGCGGTCAACCAGGCGGCCCTGGTCCAAAAGTCTGGAGGTGGAACGGGATTTAGCTTTTCCCGGCTCCGGCCTTCCGGAGATGTGGTGGGTTCAACGAAGGGCATTGCATCCGGCCCCTGTTCGTTTATAAGGGTCTTCGATACGGCGACGGATGTTTTGAAGCAGGGAGGGACCCGCCGTGGAGCAAACATGGGTATCCTCCGCGTCGATCATCCTGACATCCTGGAGTTTATTTCTTTGAAGAAAGAGGAAGGAAGGCTTCCGAATTTTAACCTCTCTGTAGGGATTACGGATGAGTTTATGAAGGCTCTTAGGGCCAACGGGGATTTTAATCTTCGCTTTTCCGGGAAGGTAAGAAAAACCCTCAAGGCAAAAGAGATCTGGGATGCGATTGTTGACGGTGCATGGCGAAATGGCGAGCCTGGGGTGATCTTTCTCGATGTGATAAACAGACTGAATCCCACACCCCATCTTGGTGAGTTTGAAGCGACGAATCCTTGCGGCGAAACCCCTCTTCTTCCCTATGAAGCCTGCGTGCTTGGCTCCATAAATCTCTCAAAGATGGTAAAAAATGGGGCTATCGATTGGAAAGGTCTTGAAAGGGTGACAAGGGTTGCCGTTAGGTTTCTCGACAACATTATTGACATTCAGCGCTACCCGCTTCCTGAAATAGAGACAGCACACAAAGGCAACCGTAAGATCGGTCTTGGTGTGATGGGTTGGGGTGACGTGCTGATAAAGCTTGGCATTCTCTACAATTCAGGGGAGGCGCTTCTTCTTGCGGAGAGGGTCATGGGTTTTATAACCGAGACCAGCGTGAATGAGTCGTCTCTGCTTGCTGAGTTGAAGGGAGTATTTCCGAACTGGGAAGGTTCCCTGTGGCAGAGAAATGGGTTCAGGGTGAGGAATGCGACCACCACGACCATTGCTCCTACAGGAAGCATATCGATAATAGCGGGTTGTTCTTCAGGAATAGAACCTGTCTTTGACTTTGTTACGGTTCAAAAGAGGCCATTGGGTGAACACAAGGTTGTGCATCCTCTTTATGAGGAGTGGGTCTCCCAGAATGGCGATAAAGACCTGCCTCCACACTTTATGACCGCGAAGGAGGTATCTTCTGAGTGTCACATAAAGATGCAGGCGGCGTTTCAGAGGCACACACACAATGCGGTATCAAAGACAGTCAATTTATCCAATGGTTCGAATTGGGAAAACGTCGAGAGGACCTTTCTTCTCGCTTATGAGCTTGGTTGCAAGGGAGTCACCGTTTACCGGGACGCTTCTCGGAGCGAACAGGTGATCTCTTCTGCAAGTTCTGAGTCGTCAAGACCTGACCACGGGTCAAAGGATATTATCCCTTCCGTCCTTGAGGCGAAACGGGTGTGCGTCGAGACCCCGGAAGGAAAGGTCTATTTCAATATCAGCTTTTTGGACGGAAAGCCGAAGGAGATATTCATCACCACTCCTGCTGATTCCAAGCATCAGGAAGTCTATGAGTCATTTGCCAGGGTTTTCTCAGTGGCATTAAGAAATAATGTTCCACTCCCCAAACTCACTTCTCAGCTTGAAAAAGCGAACACGAAGTATGGGTCTGTCGTGAGTGTTCCTTATGCGCTTGTTCGGGCGTTTCGGTTCCTCGGTGTCAACGGAGGGGTGAAGTGTCCGGACTGTGGCAAAGAGTTAATCCCCGAAGAAGGCTGCCTCAAATGCCACTCCTGCGGTTTTACCAAATGCTGAACCCTGTTTAATCCACTGATCAAGTCCGTTTAGAGAAAGTTGGGACGTGTATCGTATTGGACGGGATGTATTTTATCGCCCCCGTCCGGACATGGAGGAGAATATGCGGCTTCACAATGTGGCCGCAAATATCAGGTCTCCCTTATAGGAGGTGCAAAATGCCGCTTATCATAAAGGCGTTAGGTGGAGGAAAGATTGGGATTTACGACACGGACAAAGACGCTAAAACTGGTAGATGGTGTCAAGCTCCATTGATTCCTGACCGCTGTTATAGGTGCTTCGACCCTAAGACTTTAGCCCATTATGAGGCCGAAGGATACAGGGAAGAAGTTGATGAAAAAGGGCGGACTTGGAGATATGGGACTTGTCACCGATGCCGTAGAAAGGAGGTGTGAGGTATGGGAAAGATTTCGTGGGACAAGGGTAAGACGCAGTTTCTTGGTCGGAATGGGTATTTTGGCTGCACGGGTTTCGAGTTCGAGAGGCTTCGTTTCCCCAAAGGTGACCAAAAGGAACAACTTGGTTTCCTCGGGGATGTGGTCAGGGTTTACCCGGTGACGACCAAGGAGGAAAGAGGACGTTGCTTCATCGAGATTCCGACGCTGTGGGCTGTTTCATTTTCGAAGGCTTTGCGTGCTGAGACCGGGCCGAAGTCGGAAAAGGAGGAGTCTACATGAGTACAACAGACGTAGGATGGATACTTAGTGGAATGGGGATTTTGGGGGCAATCTTGAATCTGAAAAAGAAAAGGTTGTCCTTCCTCGTTTGGGGTGTCGCCAATGCTGGATGGCTTACATTAGCGCTGTGCGTTCCGGAGATGAAAGCTCAAATTCCCCTATGGATCACGTTCATCATTCTGAACATTTGGGGCTATTTTGAGTGGCGAAAGTGATTAATCGACAGTGGTTTTTACCGGACGAAAGTTGGAAGGAGGTGAAACATGAAGAGAGGTAGATGGTATTTCCGTTTTGAGGGACATACGTATGGGCCAGTTGGTTCGATGACCCAAAGCGAGTTCCTCAAATACTTGCGAGACCAATGGGGTAAGTGTGTCCCTTATTGGTTGGAAATCTAAAGAAAAGGAGGTCTTTTTATGGGCAACTGGAAATTGTGGATTGAGAAGTTAGCTGAGAGGATTTCAAGGGACATTTTCAATTCCGGTGATGATCCCCTGGATAGTGATGAGGCTGAGCGGATCGGAAGGCTCCTTGCTCTTGAACTTGATTTTCGGCAAGGCAATCTCAACAGCGAGCAGTACGAAGAAAACCTTTTAAGAATCGAAAGGAGGTAGGAAGAATGTCGATAAGAGCACATCGGGTAGAAGAGATTAGGACAAGCGGGGAATCATTCAACCTCTGGCATGACGAAAAGATAATTAAATGGCTTGAGAAAAAAACATTCTTTTTCGAGTCATTGAATGAAGACTGTTGCGGGTTGACGGGGGTTGAAGTCGATGATCTTAAGGCAATGCTTTCGGAGATCGGCGGACAGATAAGTGAGTGGGCAAGGAAAGCGATTGAAGAAGACATAAAAATGGCCAAGTCCAAAGACGACTGGTATGTTCAATATCACTGCTATTGAAATTTTAGCAGTGTCACCATTACCCGGGGGAGCAGATTCTTTAGGGATCGCTTCCCTTTTTTTTATCAAAAACGGAGGTGAGAGGATGAATAAAAAGCAAAGATGGTATTACCACCTGAGGGGCCAGGTCTACGCTTATGGACCGACGAGTCCGATGACGAAGATGGAGTTATTGGAATTTCTCCGAAACGCCTGGGGAAATGGGCGTGTTCCATACGGAACACAGTATTGGAAGGCAGTGCCTTGGTGGTAAGTTAGCCGGATAAGCCTTAAGAAAAGCCAAAACGTTTTCAGAGGGGGGAGTGATCATAGAAGAAGGTCCTCTCCCTTTTTTATCAAAAACGGAGGTGATGACATGAATCTTTTTGGATTCAAATTTGATGCAGTGAGAGAGGCGAGGAGGCTGCTTCAAAGGAGACTGCTTGGGGGCGGTAATGAAGGGTTAGAGCTTTCAAGGCGGGAGGATGGATATTTCCCGATCACGTCTATTCATCGAGCAGACCTTGAAGATAGGGGGTTCGATGTTACGCAAGTGACAGATGAACAGATGGAAAGGCTTGCAGAAAAAATGGGAGAGGTTTACGTGGAGTCCGGTGCGTTTTGGAACCACATGGAGGACCTTTCGGAAGAGATGGGGATTCCATACGTCGGGGATCCTGAAGATTGGCCCAGGCGGAAAGTAATTTAAAGGGAATCACATAAAAAGGAGGTCAAAACAATGGCAAAGAAAACGATGATCACCTTTGGAACACCGTTGTTAAACGAATTCTGCTGTGAATGTGGCCGAAGTGTTAGGCCTGGTTCCGGATTGTTTGCCAACCGGATCCCCGATGGAAACAGCATAACCGTTAGGGCGGAGATGGGTCGTCCCTATCCCGAGGGAGATTTTGTCTGTTGCGAATGCGACGGAGTGACCAGTGACGATTGGGAGGAAAAACTTAACTAGGAGGTGACGTGATGGAATTTCAATACCAGGAGGTTTTCGATCTGCCGTATTACACGGAGCCCGGTGTGTTCTACGAAACGAGAATGCGAAAGGCTATGCGGGTCAGAGAACTAAGGCGCTATGCTTGCGAGGTTTTTAGAAAGGGTCCTGATATGCTGACGGTCCAGGATCTGAAGCTCGCCTTCCTTCACAGGTTCCCGTTCTGCATTTTGATCGACGGGAATAACCATGAAGTGACGGTGAAGAAGTACAATGGAGAGTGGATTTTGTCGTGCGACTGCAAGGCATGGATTTTCAACGTGCGACACGAGCGCAACGGAAGAAAATGCAAGCATACGGAACAGATGGAGAAAATTCTCGGAGAAGGGAGGTAATTTTAATGACCGAAGTGAGGCTTGTTCTGACCGTATCAGGTGGCCTGATTCAGGACGTTTTATCAAATGTTGTGGCGCAGGTCTTAATTTTAGATTCCGACACGGAAGGGTTTGATCGCTCGAAAACGATCAGAGACTGGGATTTTGTAGAAGGCGCTCCGTCCAAGGAGACGTTTGAAGCGTTCGATACTATACCCTCGGATGCTTCCATTGATCCCGCTGCCGTGGACCATTTCTTTAAGGAGATGGAAGAAGAATCAAAAGGAGGTGGTGAGGATGCAATACGATGAGGGCCTGAAGTATGCAATTCTGGCATTGTCATTTTTCAGGAGCAGACATGTCAGAGTGCCGAGGTTCAAGAATCCGAGTAAGAGGCACGCCGGCATGACGGTTTCCTGTCGCGTCGAGAAAGTGAAAACGGCTCGAAAGTATATCCTTCTGGCCAGGAAATGGGGCTGGAGAGGTTCTGTCATCACAACGGTCATGAAGCTTAACGATTCAATAAAGAAAGGAGGTTAGCGATGGGTTACTACTCAACGCTGCAAAGGTGTGACACGGTGAAGACTCCTCTTTCTGTTGAGGAGTTTATGGAGAAATGGAATGAGGCAATCACCTCAGCAATAGGAACATACGAAGAAGGATACCTCGATTTTTACATCTGGAAAATGGACAGTGACAAAGATGGGCTTCGCTGGTTCTCCATTGACATGGAGGATTGGTATGCCAAACACTATGCCGACTCTGGGCTGGCAAAATTCATTTCCAGCGTAATAGCTCCCGGCGCATCCTGTATCCTTGATTTTTCTGGAGAGGATGGAGGTCAATGGGGGTATTACATTCAGGCCAAAACCGTCAAAGACATCGAATACGTCAGGATGGTGGATGGCAAACCCATCGAAGGAGGTGAAGGCAATGAAGGATTACTGCACTCAGAATGATGGGAACTGCTCAACCTGTAGCCTGGTTAATGACGAGAGGGACTGCCTCAACTTTCCGATTGAGGAAGAGAAGGAGGAGTTCTCGATGGATTGCGACGGTGATGTGTAAATAACCTAAAATCGCTTTAGTCATGTGAGGTCCAAATTAGGCCCCGGTGATTCAGTCGATCCTTTTCGACTGAGTTTTATCATCGGGGTTTTCTTTTCCCTCAATAAAGGAAAAAAGGAGGTAAATATGCCGGTTGGAAATAGTTCTACGGGAATGAAGGGGGTCGTCTTGCTCGCTAACGATGCGGGAAACCCGATAGCCGTATCCTGTAAGGTATGCGGCTCCTTCACGCTGGACACGCAAAGCGGTCTTTGCACCCCCTGTTATTTGGGTGGGTTCATCAAAAACTTCACGTTCATAAAGGATCAAAAAAGAATCTACTAAAAAGGAGGCAAGAGATGAAGCATCTCAGGAAACTAAAAAGACTTATGACAAGCAAGGAAAGCGGAAGCTACAACGAGGATTTCAAGGAGAGGTTCCGAAGTGTTGGAAAGAAGGCCATGGGGGAGCTTGCCCTGCTTCTTGACTTCAATGAGTTTGGCTTCGATTTTAACCCCGGCGGCATTGCAGTTAGCGGTGATCTCCGCCTGATGGGAATGTGGAGCAAAGGCAATGGCGTCTATATCTCCATGAACAAGGATTTCCCTAACAAGCCCTGGGGTGACGTTCTTTATCGTCACATCAAGAACATGAGGGACTTTACCGGGGGTCCGAATAACTACTTCAAGTTTTCCCTTCTCGGCGATTCTGAGGCCCTGCGTAGAACGATTACCAGCCTTAGGAAGGACAACGGTCACGATTTGATCGTGAAAAGCCTCAACGATGCAGTGGCAGAGTGTTCCTGCGGGAGGTGGAACTTCTGTGCAACCGGTCCGCTATCGAGAGAAGAAATCGAAGAGGAGTTCCGCCGGCATAGCGAGTTCATTTTTGTGCCTCAGATGTCCGAGGGAACCCCTGATCTCAAGGGCGCATAGTCGCAAAAGGAGGTATTTCAATGAACGAAAAGGTCAAACAGGCGCTTGAAGGTATCGTAGCCAGGTTTGAGAGTGGAGAAATCCCGGAGGCAATTGCCTACTCGGTTTTTCCTGGTGCGGATATTCCATCGACAAAGTGGTCCCTGATGAACCGGATCCTCATGATCGTTTCCGGCACAAGGGATGCCAGGGGCTTCCGGCAATGGAATGAGGTCGGTCGCCACGTCAAAAAAGGGGCCAAGGCGTTTCACATTCTTGCCCCGCGGATCGTTAAAAAGAAATCAGGAGCTAACCGTGGTCGAGAATTTTCAACAGAAGATGACGGTATCGAGGAATTCACCTCCGAGGTGATGTCCCAAACGACACCCTCAAGGAATCGAGAAGAGAAGATAATAGCAGGCTTCCTTACGGTTCCGGTATTTCGGGTGGAGGACACGGAAGGTCAACCTCTCGACTATGAGAATTTGACTCTCCCGCCTCTCCCCTTATCGGAGGTAGCTGAAAGCTGGGGTGTGCCGGTCAAGGCAATCCCCGGAAATTACCGTTTCCAGGGGTTCTTTAACCTCACTAAGAATGAGATCTCCCTTGCCACGGAAGAGGAGACGGTGTTTTTTCACGAGCTGGCTCACGTTGCTCATCAGAAACTCTTTGGTAAGCTACAGGCGGGCCAGGACTGGAAGCAGGAGATTGTCGCTGAGCTTTCGGCGGCGGCCCTCTGCTCTATTGTCGGAAAGACCTCAGAGACTCTCGGAAACAGTTATCGATATATTTCCGGGTACGCTGAGGAGGCCAATTTGACGCCTGTTCAGGCGTGCCTCAAGGTCATAAAGGATGTTGAAGGCGTGTTGAGCTTAATTTTAAACGGCGCTACACAGAAAGGAGAAAATAGCTATGGAAACATTGTTGGAGAGGTTTAATATTGGCAAATGGGATAACAGGAACTTCGCTCTCTATGATGGCGAGAACCTTGTTTGCGTGACGCTTTATCGAAAAGGAGCAGAGGAAGTAAGGCGTCGAATGGTCGCCTACGAACTGCTTCTCATGGAAGCTAGTGGAGTCCTGAAACAGTAATTTGTTTTGAGACAAAGGCTCAAGGGTAAAGAATGAGGCCCCGGTGATCAGTTTTTTCATCGGGGTTTTCTATTTCAACAGTCCCGCCTGGGGCGGGACAGAGAAGGGAGGTTTGAGATGTTCTTGAAAAGGATTGAGCTACAGATGGTCTCTGATCGCAATGTCCCATACGGTCCTATTCCAGATGGGATTCCGGAGGGTCTGGAGGTCAAAGGGGAGGAGGATGTATTCCGGGTTTTCGGTTTCCTTTCTGGCCTGGTCCAGGAGGAGATGTATGCCCTTTACTTGAATTCCAAGCATAGGGTTCTTGGTTTCTACATGGTGTCGCGCGGGTCCATTGATAAGACCATTTGCAATCCTGCCGACGTGTTAAGGCCGGCCCTTTTATTGGGCTGCGGTTCAATCATTCTTATTCACAATCACCCCTCCGGCATTCCTGACCCGTCCGGGGAGGATCTATCGGTTACTAAGGCAATGATTGAGGCTTGTCGGCTTCTCGGTCTTAAGCTTCTTGACCACATCATCATAGGCCAGGGGTGTTATCGGTCCATCATTTCGATGGTCTAAAGTCGAAAATTTCGACTAAAAAAAGGAGGTTTTATGGCAAGGTTAGCATCAGATGCGAAGATGGGATTTTATCCCACGCCTTTAGAAACCCTGGATGAAATTTCCAGGTTTTTAGAGGGTGATAGGGGAGACGTTAAATTACTCGATCCCTGCTGCGGTGACGGGAAGGCTCTTCATGAAATAGCCTTTTCTATTGGATGGCCGGCCAACCCCGTCACCTATGGGGTGGAGCAGGATGCCGAAAGAGCGATTGCAGCATCCGGGTCGCTGAAAGAAATTATCAATAGTTCAACCTTTGACGCAAGGATCAATCCGCTTGGTTGCATGGGTCTTCTCTGGCTCAATCCCCCCTATGGTAGTGACGGTATAGAGCGCTATGAGATGAAGTTCTTGAAGCATTCAATCAAATGGCTCTGCGAAAACGGGATTCTGATTTTTCTTGTCCCTGAGCCCTTGCTTGAAAGGGAGAAGGACCGGCAGTGGATAGCCCAGAACTTTTACGACTGTCGGGTCTTTCGGTTTCACCGTGAGGACTATCCTCGCTTCAAGCAGGCGGTTTTGATCGGCAAGAAGAGGGCTAAATTGGGGGAAGGTGAAATACCGCCTCCTCCGTATCCCCACATTGAGGACGTCCAACTTTCGGAGGATGATCCTCCCTTCACTATCCCCGTGACGGACGGGCCTGATGTCTTTCAGGGGTCCGATGCGGTTACGGATGAGGAGGTATCGTCAAATCGCTCCCGGCTCATCGAAGAGGTAGTGAAAATCACCGGCAATGGAGAAGGGATCGGCAAGATCAAACCTCTTCTACCGCTGCGAAAGGGTCATCTGGTAGCTCTGCTTACGGCTGGGTTTCTGGATGGCAGGATTGAGTCTCCGGAAGGATCAATCTGGCTCAGGGGTTTTTCTGACCGGGTTTCTTCCACAAGGGTCGAAGACGACAAAGAGATCACCCGTTACACCTACTCGGTTGGTATCAGGGTGATTGAACAAGGAGGGAAATGGTATGACATCAAATGAAATCAGGTTAATTCGGAGCGGTGGAGTCTCCTGCAAATCTGATGCAGGTCTCTACCTGGGCGACGCTTACAGATCTACCCTCAAGTTTCTATCCATCTATGGCTCTCCTCAGCAGGTCAGGGCGATCTTTGCCCTGCTGGTTGCCAATCAGACCATCGAAGTGGTCGATGGAAAAGGAGAGATTGTTACCCTTGATAGGGGATGGGTCGATGGAATGAGGTTAAAGACCCTTCCTCTCGGTTATGGCAAGAGGCACGGTCTGATATTTACCGAAGGTCTCGGCAAAGGGACGATCCTCTGGACCTCGCCTGAAGAGAAGGAGCGGAAACTGTTTTCTGCTCTGTCAAAAAGGCGGATCCCTTTCGACAGAGAGTGGCTTCCTGAGATCGAGAAGATTCTCATTGAGGAGGAGCAATTGTTTCCCCTCTCTGGATGGGGCGGTTTTAGCGGTTACGACTGCTCCCTGAACGAAGACAGGGTTTGCGATCTGATAGTCGAGAAGATTTTACCCCTCTACAGGGGCGAAAGGAGAAAGAAATGGAACTCAGAACGTTCATCGAGAAGTATGGCGCACAGCTCAGCGCCAGGATAGAGGCAAATATGAGCTATATCTATAACCCCCTTAAACCGGATGGAGTTGGGGAGTATGACCAGAAACTTCCTGCTTTAATGAGGGAGCCTTATCCGGTCCAGGGGGAGGTTATCAAGGGCATGTCGAAGGCCCTGTACCAAGAGGGTCGGAACCATCTTTTTCTTGTCGGAGAGATGGGAACCGGCAAAACCATTATCTCGCTCTCATCGGTATTTATGTCTGAGAAGCCGATCAGGGTGTTGGTGGTTTGTCCCGGCCATCTGGTTGAGAAGTGGATGCGTGAGGCCCGGCAAACGATTCCTGGGGTTGAGATTATTAATCTCTCCGTGAAGAATGTGATCTCCGTCCTCGATGGTTTTAGAGCCGTTCGTCAAAGACCATCTACGCACGAGATCTATATCATCTCAAAGGAGAGAGCGAAGTTAAGTTACGGTTGGAGACCGGCGGCCAATTATCATCAGACAAGCAAGTTTCCTCATTGTCCCGGGTGCGGTACAGTTCCGCAGGACAAGAACGAAAACATACTCACAACAGAATATCTGAAGAAAAAGCGTTATTTCTGTGAGTGTGGCGAGGCCCTTTGGCAGGCGGACCCAAAGCTCAGAAGGTTTTCCTCGTCGGAGTTTATCAAGAGGTATCTAAAAAACTTCTTCGATATGGTCATCCTCGATGAAATCCAGGATTTCAAGGCCGGTGAAAGCCTCCAGGGACAAGCGATGGGAATGTTGGTCGGATCCCGAACCAAATGTTTATGTTTAACGGGAACGTTGAATGGTGGCTATGCGGACGATATCTTCTACCTGCTCTATCGCATGGAAGCCGGGCTGTTAAAGGCTGACGGTTTTGACTATCGTAAGTCCAGACAGTGGCTCGAGGCATACGGGACGATAGAGCATGAGATGAAAATCGAGGACAATGACCACCATTATGGCCGTGGGAAGAAGAAGAATGTCATCGTAAGAAAGCGTCCCGGCGTCTCTCCTCTGGTCGTGGGAAAATATCTTCTTGACCGTTCCTGTTTCATCCGTCTTTCGGACGTGATAGAAGGACTCCCGCCCTACGAAGAGCGGGTAGTGATGTTGGCGATGACCGAAAAGCAGGAAAAGGAGTATCAAAGGTTTGAAGACAAACTGAAGAAAGCCGTTAAAACCTACAAATACAAGGCGCTATCGTCCATGCTTCAGGCCCTTCTGAGTTATCCGGACTCCTGCGTGGCCTTTGAGGAAAACGTTGTGATCAAAGATAAAACAGGAGAGGTTCTGGATGTAATTCATGCGCCTTTAATCCATGAGAAACTCCTTCCTAAAGAAGAGGAGTTGATAAGACTGGCAAAGGAGGAAGTTTCAGAGGGTCGCAAGGTTCTCTGCTATCTCACCTTCACGGGTTCAAGGGACATAAGGCCCCGGTTAAAGAAGGCGCTTGAGGAGGCCGGTCTCAGGGTTGGGGTTCTGGATGTATCGGTTGAACCTCAAAAAAGAGAGGCATGGATTGAGAAGCATGTTGCAGATATGGACATTCTTCTTGTCAATGCTGAACTGGTGAAGACAGGTCTCGATTTATACGCCTTTCCAACGGTGGTGTTTTTCCAGACCGGCTACAACATCTTCACCCTCCGTCAGGCTGCCCGAAGGTCCTGGCGTATCGGTCAGACGAAACCGGTCAAGGTTTGCTTCTTTTGCTACCAGGGAACGATGCAAGAGATTGCGATCTCCCTTATAGCAAAAAAGCTTGAGGTTGCCCTGATTGTAGAAGGAGATCTCCCTGAAGGTTTGGCCCAGTATGCCGTAGATACCGGTTCGATTATAGAGGAGATGGGCAAGGCCCTGATCGAAGGAGGGTCCTTTCAGAGCGCAGAGACCGCCTGGGCTAACTTCCGCAAGAAGGAGCTTGAGGCTCAGCTTGGTCTTACTCAGAAGGAAAAGATCTTCGAAGAGACCTCAAGGGCAAGCAAGGGTGTGTCGGATACGCTAAAGAGCCGGACATCGATTGACCAAAACGTTGTAATCAGGGTTTCAATCATTGAGAGCAAGAAGAAAAAGCAATCGGTGGTTGAAGTCAACTATGGAGACTTGGAAGAGGTCGCAAACGGCAGACCGGTTCAGTTCTGTCTGTTTTGATTGATCCTTTTACCTGTCGGTTTTGTTGATAGGGGTTGTGGGTCAGCGTGACCCAACCCCTATTTTTATTTTTAGTCAAATAGAAAGGAGGTCAATACATGCGTAACCGTAGAGAAGAAATCGAAGGTTTAAAGAGAATAGACCTCATTGCCTTCCTTGAGGGCATAGGCTTCAGTCCCCGCTGGCAAAGCGGTCAGCGGGCCATGTTCTCTTCTCCTCTCAGGGAAGAGGCCAATCCCTCTTTTTACGTCCAGAGGGATTCTGACGGCTCCTGGACATGGAAGGATTGGGGGACGGGAGAGTGTGGAGACATCATCAAATTCGCCCAGGCCTATTATGGGGTGGACTTCAAGGAAGCCCTGAAGAGGCTTGGAGGTTCTTCTGAATCTTTAAGATCTTCCGGAGTTGATGTGAAGTGTTGCGGCAAGCAAAAGTCTAAAGAGACTAATACCGCAGAATGGGCAAAAGAGTTCTACGCCAAGGAGGTGGTGAGAATGCAAGGCCACAAGCTTCAGATTGTGAGAGATTATTTTCTTAACATGGGGGTTAGGTATCACCCGGAGACAGGGTGCATCCCTGTTAAGGATCGGAAGGACGGAAAACTCTATGTCGGAATCCCGATTCCCTATCCCCTCAAAATGAGAGGGCTTGAGTTGCGGGAAATCGGCGGGAATTCCAAGAAGACCTGGGGTAAAAAGACGCTCTGGCTTCTCAAGCGTGATCCCCGAAAAATGCTTATCACAGAAAGCATTCTTGATGCCCTGGCTGGAGAGGTTGTTCTGGGTGATGACTCAATCACGCTCTGCTCACTGAACGGGGTTTGCAATGTTGACCAGCTTGACGCCCTGTTTAACCAGTATAAACCCAGTGAGGTGATTTTGGCCCTTGATAATGATGAACCAGGCCGGATTGCGACAGAAAGGGCATTTAAGATTGCCCTGAGTCATTCGGTCCGTGTGGTCCAATTTAAGGGTCATATTGAGGCCGGTGTGAAGGACCTCCACAAGTTACTGAGCTTGAGACAGGAGGTGCGGCTTGAAAGAGTCGATGCGGATCGACCGAAGTATGATTTATCTCCGATGTGGAGAGTCCCTGCATTTCTTTCGTGACAGGGGTTGGCAGTATCTTACGGAAGAGGTGGACGATCATTACGTCCCACCAGGAAGGAGGTAAAAGGAATGAGATGTTTTCGATGCGGTGGGTATTTGTCTTACGAAGAATTTTATCCCCCAGGGGTTGAACCAGCCTTTTGGGGGTGGAGGTGCATCAACTGCGGGGAAATCATCGATGAGGTGATTCTCTCAAATCGATGGACCTTCGGCAAGGAAAGAGATCAGTCTTTAAAGCGCGCAACTGCGTGAAAGAAAGGTATAGCAAGAAAGCCCCTGGACTTTAGGTCTGGGGGCTTTTTTTTGCAGTAATACTCTAATGAAAAGGAGGGCTTCAGGTGTTTAAATGGTATCGTTTTTTTCAGGGCCGCAAAATATTAAACGGGTGCGTTTATTGTGATGGAGCTGTCTATGTTCATACCTTGGTATCTCATTTGGGAGAGCAGAAAATTCTCAAGTGCTTTCACTGTGGCCGGATGTTCAGGTATGAGGAAGGCCGCCTCATTTTATGGCCCTTCAGGAGGTATCCCCATCTTGAGGAGGACCGTGTTTTTAGGAAATGAAGGTCTTTCATTGCGTTTTGCCCACTCACACAATTGACATAAGGCCCCGCAACTACGACACGTTATCTCATCCCATTCCTGGTAGAGACAATCATACTCTGGACAGCATTTTCTAAGATGAGTTATCCTAACCATTCTTTTTTCTGAAGAAACCAAAGAGGGTGCTATGGTTCTTCAACCCTAAGAATCTCACCGTGCTTGCAATATATCGCATATCGATATATAATAAGGTCAATGATTAAGAGTTTCCGTGATAAAGACACGCAAGCCCTGTTCGAGGGGCGCTGCCCCCGTCGCTGGCAGACCATCCGTAGAGTGGCTGAGCGCAAGCTGATTCAGTTGAATACTGCGGCGACTCTTGATTTTTTGCGCGCGCCACCGGGCAATCGTTTAGAGGCGTTGAAGGGAGACCGTGCAGGCCAGTTAAGCATCCGCATTAACGAACAGTGGCGTGTGTGTTTTACTTGGGCATCTGGAGATGTATTTGATGTTGAAATTGTAGATTACCATTGAGGAGGTGTTGTCATGGTCAACAACAGTATGCGCCCTATTCATCCAGGCGAGATTTTGCGTGAGGAATACATGGTGCCGATGAGACTGTCAGCCAATGCTTTGGCACACGCGTTGGGCGTGACGGCTGCCCGCATCAACGATATTATGCGAGAGCGACGCGGCATCACAGCGGATACGGCGTTACGTCTGGCGCGGTACTTCGGCACGGATGCGCAATCGTGGATTAACTTGCAGGCCGCATACGATCTGCGCGTGGCTGAGTTGGCGGCAGGTCGGTCCATAGAGCGCGCTGTGAAACCTCGTCGGGAAGCGAAACATTCCGCTGTAACTCATGTGCCAGTCTCTTAGAAAAAGCCTCCGCGTAACGCTCAGTTTCAACTGGCGGCCCCTCACCTTCGAGCCACGAGAACTGGTGCTAATATAAACAAGTTTCAGTTTACGATGAGATCCACAACTGAATGCGTGGATATTCCGCCAAATCCTCATAACAGCACGCTGTTGTTTGGATTTGCTGCCATTCCAGAACATAACCATTCGGATTTGGATTTTATAATGAAATGCCTATTGACTTCACGCACCAGGAATTTTATTAACGCCTTATTTTAAAACTTCCCAAATAAAAAAACGGTCTTTGTTCTTGAAGATAAGAATAGATGAAAGGGTGGGTCATTAGAGGCCCGCCTTTTTGTCAAATCAGATTTATTTCTTTGGAGGCACTATCGCCTCTTTAAAAGCTTTGGCAGGTCTAATTTTTACCACTGTTTTGGCAGGAATTTTTATTGGCTGGCCTGTGGCGGGGTTTCGACCTATACGGGCTTTCCTCTTGACGAGAACAGATTTGCCAATTCCCGGAAGCACGAAGGCCCCTTTTTTCTTGGTTTCTGCGATTGCCAGGGCAGCGTATTCGTCAATCATGGATGCCGCTGCCTTCTTGGAGATCTCGAATTCTCCGGCAAAATGAGCCACGATTTGTCCCTTTGTCATTAGTTTCTTCTGAGCTGCCATATTATTGTCCCTCCTCTTGAGAATGAAGTGATTTCACCAGGTTTCAATATAAGAGAAAAAGGTCTAATGAATCAAATTTTTAGGGAACATTACGGGTGGTTCGATCTAGGTCTAAGCCCCGCCCCACTTATAGCTTCCCATTCTTACGTTTATCGAAAATGTACAATAAGCGGTCAACAGTTTCAAACTGGAGGGTCTTCCTTTTGCACAAGGCTATCAACTCATCAAGATAATCAAAATAAACAGAGACCTTTTGATCCGTTGAGCTGGATTGATGAAGCGGATACTTCTTATCAAAAATAGCACGGTAGGCGTGTCTGTCAATGATCTGGAAAACGCACGGATTTCTAAATCGCATAAACGTTGAAGCCATGGGTAAATCAACCCCTCTTTGGCTCAACATTAGCTTCAGAGTCAGGTCAGCCTTTCTATGTTCCCCAGGATTCAGGCCTCTTAACTGTTCAAGATTTTCCATGATCGGTTTATCAAAAAAGACATACCGGTTCACTTTCCAAAGGACAATTTTATTGAGGATTTCTTGGTCAATGCGCGTTTCTCCCAGGGTATCCAGCTTCTCTGTTAGACCAGGTTGATAATTATATTCTGCTAAGAATTGGTTAAGATCGCCTGTGAAGTCTACAGCTTTCATCACAAAGCACCATTATCGTTCGGTCAAGTTTTCAACCTTGCATCCAGAAGCAACGATTTTAGCACCGTCCCTGGTTTGGAAAGGTCCTTAGCCTGACGACTGAAAAATTCCTCGGCTTCCTCAAAAGTCCATTGAGGTGTTCTCTTTTTTCGGCTCTCGTCTTTCCACTTATCACACAAAAACCACATCACGAGGTATATCCCGTGCCCGCATTGGTTTTCTCTCAGGTACCGGTCGCGGAGTTGTGCCTCCATTGCAGTTTTCACTTCTGGGTGCCAGCATCCTTTCACCTCGGTAATCGCCTTAACCTGATCCAAAATTCCATCATAATTTTTCCTTACAGCAACAATATGTATATCCGTCTCCTGACCTTTCCTAATCTGAACCTCACGATTCACAACAATTCCCCGGCTCCTTAGGTCACTTTCTAAATAGCGCGCCACGTGGTCTGAAAGAAGGTCTTCCTCCTTTGGAGTCCAATCATTCGTGTTCCATAAATCGTAAACCGCTGGTTTTTCTCCCAACAGCACTTCTTGGTACCGCCTGAGCGAAGTGACAACCACGTCAAGGAGTTGTTCTTCGCTATCCACCAGTCGATTGTCATTGCTTCCGATAAGCTTGAGAAATTCTTTTGGTGAACTGCCGATCCATGTCTTACGCATGGCTGCTTGCCGCGCCTCTACGGCCTTAAATTTGATCTCGGTTAGATGAGGTAATTTCTTGCCGATTTCTCGTATAGCGACAACTGATTCCGGAGTGCCTTTTTCTCGCAACCCATTCAGAAGAGCATCGCGAAAGTGGGCAATCATTTCTCGCAGCCCGACACCATGAACCCCTTCCTCTCGCGGATCCTCGCTCTGAGGAAATTTTTGTGCAAGCCATACATAGAGATTTCCCACAGATCGTTCAGATAGGCACCTTACAATCATTCCCGCATGACTCTGACTCCTGGCAACATGGGCTATCAAATCGCATCCGAATTCGGGTTCTTCATCAAGCAGCTTCCGGATGATCTCCCAGCCGGCCTCTCCTCCGTATATCAGCAACAGTGCACCTGAGTATATGGCCCTTTCACGATCGGGGTTTTCACCATGGACTCTTCGTTCAAGGAAATTGATTGAAATATCCCGGATTTCGTCAACGGATGTTGCTCTCTCAAACAGGAATTCCAACAACTCAGCTGCCGCGGCTAGCTTCAATTGCTCGTCTTTCGCCTTTTCCAAAATCACTTTTTCGAGCTCACCGCTCCAAGCCTTGTCCATCTTGCGCAAAATAAATATATGGCCATGATCCATGTTATCTTTGTCGATTAAAGCAAGAAGGCACTTGACGGTTGTATCCGGAGCATGACGATAGGCATAGGCAACAAGAGTCTCCATTGACTGCCCTGCATCCGCCCCCCCTGATTCAGGATATGCAAGGATGATGGGAGCCCATTTGGCCCATACTTCATTGCTTAATTGGCTAAGCCGCTCAGGGGAAAGGTTTACCAGGAGCTTAAGTGCTTTGTATCCAGCAGCAGCTGGACGGTGATAAATATTCTTTCCAAACCAATCATCCGTGTGCGGCTCGCCTCTTAATAGATATTCATGGGCTATTCTGATGACTCGCTCACGGGTGGCTAAATCAATCGCATTCCACCCGGGCGTTGCTGTAAGATCTGATTGAATTTCTTCACCGTAATATTGTTTTCCATTCTTGAGTACACGCGTCATATCTAAAGTTAAGATCCACCATGCTTCGGTATTCCCACTTTCGAATTTATCAAGCTGTTTACCTACAATTTCACCAAATGCTGGAGGAGGCTCCCCCATCGCACCTTTTTGAGATCGCGTCACCATCTCGTGGGTTTTTCTCAGCCGACGTGCCCTTTCTGAATCGAGTTCAATTGGACTGAATACGCCTTCAAATTCCTTTTCCAGTGCCGGAATTGATTCTTTAGCCTCCCACACCATTTCCACCATCTGGGGGATCCAGTCAAAAGTCCTTCGTATCAATTTCGCCCAAAGTTCCTTATCTTTTTCTGAGTGGCAACTCGAGATTTGATCAATGAGCCATGAGAAATCTTCCGGCGTTACGAGACCGGCCATATCCAAGCTCTGCCACACAGACTCTATCTGCTTCTCTTCCAACTTTGGCATGATTGCCTTAACCAAACGGCGCCGCTTAATTGGATCATCCAGCTCTACATGGTGGTTAGCTCTCCACGGTCGATCCCCAAAAATCGGTTTATAGTTTTCGATACGGTTAATAGCGATTTGAGCAAACCTGTCGAGGACCTCGGGATCAGCAAAATCCTCCCAGGCCCTCCGTAAAATGTCAGCACTCAAATCTTGGAGTGCGTTGATTTCATTTGGTTCCTCTTCCGGCAGGTGCTGGACCCAAGCTAATGCGGCAGGAAGGTCAGAACTCTTTAAATGAGGCATCAGCTCTTGGCGTAAGAACAGTTGATAGGAGCCGAAGAAATTTCCGCGCCTTGGTTTTGTGATATTCAAGAAGAGTTCTTCGGCAGTAAGATGATCCGGCCATAGCGCTCTCAGCACACATCCCTTTATTTCGTCATTTTCGTCAATATCGCCTACGTTTAATAAAGGGCGCAACTTAACTTTTGCGTTCGTATCACCAATTTCCGAGACCGCATCTGCGGCCTGAAAACGGGTATGTACATCTTCATGTTCGTCAAGAGCCACTTTAAGCAAATCTTCGACCAATTCCCTAACCTCGCACGCCTCAGCAATATCTATGGCCATGCGCCGTGCCAAGAACCCCTTATTTGGATCATTAATATATGGGCGCAACTGCTCAGGCAATTCAGGATGGATAAGTACTTTATACCGTTGGCGAAGATCGAAATCGGTTATCGTTTCTTCTTCAGCCTTTCGAAGCAGCGAATAGGTCACTTCTTTGCGGATTGAAGCATCTGTACCAGAAACGGAACTTCTCAGCAGGACTTGCGGGTCGCTTTTTGCAATCTCTCTCAGCAGCGGCAAGTGCATGGTCGCTAACCATGCCGCTGTCTCTTTTAGCTGGGGAATAACCCTGCTGCCCTCTTCATCGAACTCTTGCTGGGTGAAAATCAAATCTCTGATCTGCTCTATAGGGATTTGATGCCTGATTATATATCGAGCCGCGAGAAATTCTGCATATGTCCAATGACTCCAGACGTGCCGTTCACCCTCGCCGCCCGCAAAAAGACCGGTTCCCAAAACGTCACGCAGAACGGCCTCTGTGACGGGAATACTTGCTCCGTCGAGTGACTCCGTCCCTCCCTCCATATCAGAAAGAGTCACATCCTCATCGATTGTGTTCCCCCTGTCTTGACCTTTATATACAGAGACACGTTTACAGAACATGGTGATGGCAGCAATTCTTTCAGCGACCGCCAGACGCAAGGATGGTTCTAAGAGTCCCGTAGCTCCAATGTCTCTTCTGTATATGTTGGGCTCGCCACAAAGAAAGTGACAGTAGCGGTCATACAACTCAACGATATCCCCCCCCAAACCTTTGACTTCTTTAAACTGTTTCAGAAGCATAACAAGCGTCATGGGCTTAACCGCAAAGGGCACCATACCCCGCTCTTCCAACGTCCTTAGAAACTCATCTGAATTTAGCCCTTCCTCGCGGGCAGCAACTGCTACGTCAAAGCGGCTCAATGGGAGTAATTCATACTCCCCATAGTTTTCAACACCCCATATCTCGGGCAATTCTTGGCTCAGCAACACCGGCCATTCCGAAGTTCGGCACGCCACCCTCAGACGGAGGCGGCTAACGGGATATTTTTTGAATTCATTGATTAGCATTGGAGATAAAGCCTTGACATGGATCAAACATTCATCGAGACTGTCGAGAAAAATTTCAAGCGTTCTCGTGCTGTTGATCCAATTTACAAATGTCAGATTTTCAAACAAGCTTTTGTAAAGACGATCTTCATGCCCATAAGCACGGAGGTCCAAGAAGAGCAAATCGGTTTGCACATCAGCTTTTCGTCGAGACACAAGCGTTTCTATTGCCTTAGTCTTACCAATGCCAGGTTCCCCCAGCAGAGCTACGCAGGGGATCTTGTCGAAGGCATCTTCACTGACGACATGCGGCTGGGTCAGCCTGCCATATTCACTCTCTGGGGCGAGTAAATAACCATGGTCGTCCAGGTGATAGCGCCCATTTTTCAGGCACCATAATCGCTTCCATGGATAAGGCTTTTTCAATCTCATGCTACGTTACTCCTCGCAATAAAGGGGAAAGACAGGTTCACATCTTGGCTTAGCTCGTCCCTCTCGGACGCCGCCGAGCAAAACAGTCCGAGCAGTTTCTCGGTCCTTATTCTTCAGGTGAGGGACCAGATCTATATAGATAATGGTCCTCAGTAATCCGCTTGGCTTGAACTCTTTGACGCGGATAGGTATTAACTTACGGTTGAGCCCTTGGGGGTCATCGGAGAATATGGCGGCCCACTCTGGAGCAGCGAAAAGGGCCTCTTGGTACGAAGGGGATAATACCGCTATTAGATGCTCACTTTCGTATAGAGCTTTGTTCATCAACAAAACGAAGTTGTTCCCGGGCCTGAAATCCCATTTCTGAAAGGCAACCTTATACCCGGCATCTTCGAGGCAATATGCAATCCACTCGGCAATATTTTCATCAACGCCAGTGTAACTGACGAAAAAATCCTTCTTCGGTAGAATTGGAGGGATGGGAGCGGCTGTTTCACAGGCATTTGGAGACTCCGTTTCGGTAACGTCCGCATATCCATCCTCAACATGATCCGGCATGATCTTCCCTTTTATAACTTGCAGTTCGCTTCTGAAAAAGTCAGTGCCGATGGTACGTTTTCCATTTGGTGTATTCTTACACCAAAACATAATGGTAATCAAGGTCTTGCACGGGTTGCACATTTACTTAACTCAGTCCATTGGAAGTACAATCGAGTTGAGACCCAAAATAAAGGAATGTGAGAAGAAAGATCGGCAAGGATCATCTTGGATATCGAATACACGTTGACTTTCCTCTCGGTTATCTCTTAAATCTCCTTGATATCCAAGAGGAGCCCATTCATGGCAAGAATCTGGTTCGGAAGACCTGGGACTCAACCCGACTAAGGTGATCTCAAGGGGGAGAAGGAAATTTCATGGTGCAAAAATAATCTTGGACCCTTGACCTTCATTTCTGCACCGGGCCGGTTGCCAAAGATGCCAGACAAAGAATCCCCGCTTCCCCCATCGATGCGAAATTATAAGTTTTGGTGGTTGAGATAGAAGAGGATAATGTTGATCTCAAGCCTGGGTATTATCTCTCCACTTTAACGCCTAAGGAAGTATGGGAGAAGTTGTAGTAGATCGGTTGATCGAATGTGGGATAAACCGAGCGTCCAAATTCAATTCAATGTACGAGAATCAAATAGTGCTCTTCCCTACATACCCAAGAGCAGGGGATATAGCAGCTATGCTCCCTTTTGGCACAGCCTCGTATGCATAGGATTCGTTGAGACTTCGCCAAATGCTTGAGAGAGTGTTATTCTTGAAGCGAGGATTACTGTTCGAAAGTGAGCATTAACCCCAGCGGTGACCCGCGCCGGTAAATACGTCGGCGTCCACCGCATTGTTCTGCTCGATATCGGCAGGGGGCTAAATTCCGTTGTTTTGTGTGGATTACCGGGATGCCGGAAGCCGACCGCCTTTTGAAGCATTCCATGACAGATGACCTGCCCCCTATGACATCAATCGGTAGAAGGTTACCACACGTTATGCCCCTCAACGCGAAGAGGTACTCTCTGGTATCATTGCGCTTCCTCGTACAGCATGCGTAGAATAGGGAGATGCTCAGCGGCAGGTTCAAAGAGGCCTGGTTTGCCCTGGGCAGGCAAGGGTTCCCGGAACCGGACGATGTCTGAAAGCACCCAGCCGAAGTAGCCGGGGACGTATGGCCCGGGATCACAGTGGTGGACGCGCCAATCTTCCCAGCGCCCCGGATCTAAGGTTAGAATTGTCCGAAGTACTGCGGACCCTACATATCCCCCGACAAACAAGGGCGCTTCGCCGAGATCGGGCACAAGTAAGTCAGCCATTTTCATGGGGGCATGCAGCCAGAGCGGCCCGCGGTAGTCCGTGGTCCATTTCCGCAGCTCGATGCTCTTTACTCCGCGTAGGATCAATTCGACCCACGGTTGGCGAATGCTGAGAGCCCAGATAACACCCTTCGAACTTTCTTGCTCCATTTTACGTTCGCCGGAAGAAGGTTTCCATGAACTCTTTTCCGAAACGTACGAACAACCTATGGACCGCTCTCCTTTCCACGCTATTCGACACCAATTGCCTGACGTGACTGGGCAGAAGGGTGTAGAATTTCTCTGCCGAACCGCAGTTCAAGACACTTTCCACAAACGCGAGATACGATCGAAAAGCCTGCCCCAGCTTCTCGTGATTCTGGTAAGTTCTCTTCCTCAGGTCGATGTGGAACCGGTCGGAAGGCAATGCTGTGCGCCGGATGATGCACGGAATGCACACGCCGCACGGCACTCCCGGGTATTTGTCCACTCCATGAACATGGCACGCCCAATGAGACCAACAAGTTTCCGTTTTCGCGAATAATTCCTTAGCCATGCAGGCTGAGATACATTGGCCGGCCGCTGCGACTTCCTGACGTTTGGTGAGATTGATGAATGGGTTCTCTATGATCCATGGACCATCGCCAAAGAGTTGCTCATACAGCCGAGAAGCTACGGAAAGGAATTTGGGATGGGCATGCTTGGTCATCGCATACCAAGGAGACGGGGGAATGGCATAGGCAAGAATGCCGGTCTCAAACTGCGTTAGCCGATGGATTTTCCACGACTGGGCTAGGACCGCGGCGAGACTTAGGAAATAGAAAGACCGGTAGAAGAAGGATCTTCCCGGGCCATTCAGGGGGGGCAACGTCCACTGCACATGGTCTTCGTAGCCCAGGGCCGTAGCGATCTCGCTCTGCTTGGTTTTCTGCCGGGTATAGTAAGAGTTTAACAGTATTTTGTCAGACGCCTTCGCTTGCACCACCACGCCACAAGTGCTGTCCAATCCGCCAGAGAAAAGCATTACATGTTCCTTGGTTTTCCCTTTGGGGGCCACCTCATGTGTTGGTACTGGGGCGGACGCACTGGCAAACTTAAAGGTCCACCTGGCATTTCCCAAGACTTCCAAAGCCTCCGCGAGGCACGCGACCGCCCCGTCGGTCCATGCTTGTGGTTTCCGTAAGGGTAGCGAAAGATGAAATAAGGTGTAGCGGTTGGTGGAACCTGCTATCGGGAGGAGCCGTTCGCAACGGTACACGGCTGCAGCCACGTCCAAAAGATCCGCCGCAACATCAGAAATACCATCGGGCCCGAATAGGCCGGTCACCTTGTGTTCCAAGTCCTTGGCCATGTCGATGGAGCACACCCGAGAGCCAAATGCCTCTCTCAGCCGCTGCGCCTCACAGTGAGCCATCCTTGGTTTCATGATCCACCCTTTTTGAAAAGGTTTAAAAACCATTCCGGATTTTCCCGAATGATCTCAAAGATCCTGTTGTGGGTCATCTTGGGATCTTGGGCTTTGAAGCGCTTTTCAAAATCCGCCACGATCACGTCCGCCCGCTCCAGTGAATACTTATGCAGATTGTTCCGCATCTCATAAGTAAGCTCGGCGCTTTGGCGTTTCGCGACCTCATTGATTATTTCCCGGAGAAAATAGCTGGATCTGCTCTCGACCAGGACTTTCCGGTTCACCTTCTGAAAGATTTTGTCTGCATCCGCTTGGGCATAGGTTACTGGGCTGTTGCCAATGGCGAAGATGAAGAAGCTCTCCAACGCCTCAAGGCAGACTTCGCGAACCCTGGGATCGGCGCTATCGCCTCCGTGCATCTGCACCATTGCGTCCTTCAATTGCATGAGGCAACCTGGATTGGCAGAAACTTTGTACGTGTCCTGGATCGCCTGCCAGTCTCGGTTCACACACAGAGCTACAGACACATCCAGAAGGGCTTGGTACAACTCCAGCACTAGATTGCTGGCGAATATGGCCATGTAGTATTCCTTAGGGGGCCCTGATAGAAGCTTGTTGAAGGCCTCACCGATTCCATTCTTGGTGCGCGACACCAGACGCGAGCCTCCGCCGGCTCCTCCAGTGACGGAGTAGCCAGGACCTCCAGAGGATCCGCCGCCGCCACCGCCACCTCCTCCGGATCCACTACCCATCATTGCACTCCTTTCCAAAGTTCGGTTGGATTTCTTGAGGCGGCCTCTGCAACCCAGTCTTTGGCCCATGGATGGGTCTCCATGAACCTATTCCATTGGTCCGGCTCCCGACCCAGGACCACTAAACCTGCATAGGATCGCGCAATACGGTCCCGGTCACTTCTGCCGTCGAACCCAAGATTCGCAGCCGCATCAGCGACGTTGCGGCGCAGCAAGTCCAGAGCCGCCGCAGGGGCCCTTTGCTCAACACGTTTGGCGGCTCGCAGACGGCCGTTCATAGCAGTGCGTGTCGCCCACCCATGGCGGTGATGGATGTTGAGCTGGCTTTCGATCTTCCGCCATTGATCCAAATCAAACGCGTCGAACTCCCAGAATCGTCGGGCTTTGGCAATAGCTCGGATCATTCCGAAATGGCTGCGCTCCGCCGCCGCTATGCACCTTTGTAAATAATCATCCGCCATGGCACGATCTCCCTCTTCCAAGGCTATCAGGGCGCGCTCGTAGAGCAGTTCCGCAAAAATTGGTAATTCTTGATTATCGGAGAGCTTTCCGATTTCCTCATCAATGATCTCTTTGGCCCGCTTCCAATCGGCATCATCCCTACTGGCTGCCATGCTCCGCAGGCACTCCGAGTAGTTTCTCCGCACCGCCGCTAGAAGGTGCGCTTCCGACCGGGCAGCCAATTCTTCCTGGAGCTTCTCATATTCCTCCCGAGCCTTTGCATATTCGTAAAAGAGGTACTGGTGGATACGGGCTCGATCCTGCCGGTAGGCAAGCAGGCGGCGTTGCACCAAATCGCTATCCTTTCCAACCGAAAGTTGCGCAACCAGGGTCGCTATGGCGCGCTCGATCTCGTTAAGTGCTTCCTGTTTCAACCCTTGGCTCTTTGCCACTTCCGCCTTTAAGCCATGATACCATGCCTTCTCCAGTGGATCCTCGACGCTCTCAGCTTTTTTCAGCCAAAAATCACCAGTGATAATGTCCCCAGTCATGATGTTCGCCCAAGCAAGATGCAGAGAAACCGTTGGCGGAAAGGCGCGGTAAAGGTGCTCAATTAACTTGCCGATTTCTAGCGCCCGCCAGGGATGCTCAAACGCACGCATCTGTGCCAAGGCGGCCTGACATTCTTGGATGGCTTCTTCATTTCTCTCGGCCATTAGGCAGTGCCGTAGGCGCAGAAACCGCATCGCAGGATTTTGCACGCGGAGGCGCACGTCTGGATGATCCAGGATTCGCATGCAGTCAAAATGCGCCGCCCGGCGGTCATCGTCACTCATCTGTGCAGCGAAGTAGACGCTGGCGGAGGCATCCAGCACGATACCGGCCTCGGTGTCCACCAGCAATTCACCGATCTCTTGTTTTAGATTCTTGGTCAGTTCGGCGTGGCGTAGCCAGCTTTCGCGTACAGGCATACCGGCCAACACCATGGAGTTAATGAGCGGCCGGTTACGTTCGGCCAAGGCGCTGAGCTGTTGTTCGGTGAATGGTTTCATATCGAGTTTTTCCTTGGGCCAAGCCCCTGGCAACGGCTTGGCCCGCAAAAACAATGTCATCGTATTTGTTCTTTGCTCAATTGGAGTCAGAAACCAGGGCTCAAGATCTCGTTCATAGTCATCCCGGATGGCGATTATAATTCCCTCTGTCGCGCAGAGTTCGGGCCATGCCCTCCTGGGATCATCCAACATTTGCGGCAAAAGGTCTGTAGACCGCAGAAAAGGTTCATACCATCGAGTCGCCTCTCCCATAACTGCTTCCGCCCAGAGCCGCAGCGCACGCGTCGTGTCCTCGCACTCCAGTTCGATTACGATCACGGATTGCCTGCAAATGCTCTGCAGACCAAGGAGCAAACGAAGCCAGAGGCTTTGTCCTGCGGCATGTTGTGGTGTGCCCAGCAACTGTAGCCGTTTCAGCGCCAACCATGCCTGGGCTCGATCGCATGAGGCAGCATCGGCCGCCACATCCAGATCCGCTGGTGATGCGACGCGTGCGCGCAGCACCTGGCGCGCGGCCACTTGGTTTCGTGCGCCACTGCTATTGGAGAAGTTCAGCTTCAGCTCGTCCGGTGGTACGCCGCAAGACCACACCGCGGGGCGCGCCCATTCCACCGAGCCATCGGGTATGCCATCCATAATAGCCTGTTTAATGCTAGGCCTCGCGCTGGCCACGGCCCAATCGAGCGGCCGACCCACCGCGAGGTGCCGAAACAAAGCAGTGGCGAGCCGGATGGCCGCTTTGTCCTTGATCGCACCCTGCATCACCAGCATGCCCTGAACGCCGCAAGGCACGAGGGCTTGGAAAAAATCCGGCGCAGTGCCAAATTGCTCCTTCTCACCGCCAAGAGCCAGATGACAGGCGAGAAAAACCACATAGACGGGCCGAGTGCCCGTATCTCTGATGAATTGAGCCAGCAAAGCGGGGGTGAGGTCGCCGACTTGGCCGTTCTTCGCTCTCAAACAAAATGCAGGCGGTTTCGGCAGGCCGTGACCGCTGAACCAGAGAACATCGGGCCGCCCCTTCCTCAGCAGGTCGGAGAGTTCATCAAGAGTCGGCTGCGCATAGTTGAGGAGCTTCACGTTATGCCTGACGCCGCTTTCGAGCCCACTGTAAATGTTGCTGATCTCCGTTGCTTCCTCGTCCAAGTTCAGCCGGGAACCCCTCAGACCCGAATTGTCCCCGAACACAACCTGCACTCGCAGCGGCTCGGCAAACTCGCTGGGTTGAATGGTACTTTTAGCACCATCGCCCCGAGTGATGATTATCCGCCCCAAATCTTTATCATTTCCGGAATCTTCCAGGAGAAGTTCCCAAGGCAAGCGCCAGGTTTTATCTCCTGCGTGAAAGATGAAGCGGATCGTTTCACCTCCATAGCCGCCGGTGGCGCGTGTCCAAAACTGGCGAAAAATCGGGTTTTTCTTCAGCAGTTTACGAAAGCGAGCAGCGGAGCTCAGAGCGGACAGCGGCATCGGTCGGTTCCACGGCAGCCAGGGCTGGTGGAAAGGGATGCGCCGATCTTCAAGGCCAGTGATCCTCCAAGCCTTTGACCAAAGATTGGATTCCCATGTCAGATGCACCGGCTTCATGGGCCAAGCTCAGAAAGTACTCTACTTGAGTCTTCTCTGTATCGACTCGATAATCTTTTCGAGAACGGGCATGACCGCTGTAGAGAAGATCAGCACTATGGAGCCCTGGGTAGGCGTCAGGAGCTGTCCACTAAAAAACACTTCTACCGCCGCGCTTTGCACCTCAAGCATCCAGAGGGCAAAGGCGATCGGACATAGGATGATCTGTGACCATGCAGGGTCCTCGCCCTTCTCCTTGGTACCATAGTAAAACCACCAGACTGAGATAGGCAGCAGTGTGAACGAGAGCCATCCCACTAGGGTGGCGTCCGCACCCGAGTAAAAACCCGCGAGTGCCTGGTGAGTAGCGATCGCTTCCCCCGGAATGTACTTGATGATTTTGACCAGATAGTTGTCTTCTTTGCCACCGGGACCGCCACGCGCCTCGGCCGAGCGCGTACTATTTCTTTCCACGTCAAGGGCTGTGATGACCCTGGGTCTAATGCGAGGCATAAGTTCCTCACGTGGTATAATGGTATTAATTGCAGAACATTATGTTTTGTCCAGTGACTGTCTTTTGAGGGATAATAGCAGAGGGAAGGGAACAAGTCAAGGGAAAGCGGGGGTTTTGGTCTGGAGCCAGCAACTCCTTCAAGAACAAATTCCCTTTTATCTTCATTGGGTAAGCCGCTTTTATCGATTCTGCTCCGAGTAGCATTTGGCGGTATAGGAAGGGCGGCGATCGCTTCATACCTCCACAAGGTTGCAAAACACTATGAGGATTGGCTAGTACAGCAGGCAAAGGAGGCGGGTCGCTTATACCGGTGCTTTAAAGGGCTCCCAGGGGCCAATCGAACGGAACAGCAGGAAGCCAATGGGCAGGCCGACTGGCAACTTAGTATGCGTCCGTAGCGCCACCGCCCGACGACCTCGGCAAAAGGATAAATGATTAAATTAGAAGATTATAAGCATGCAACAGGACTGAACATACCTTGCTACTTCCTGCACTTTGACCAAACTGAAGATATCTGGTTGAAATCTGCATTGGAAGGGAAGAGTGGGGTTTCATTGTTTACAGGAAGTAACACATGCGATGGAGTTGAAAATCCTTCGCGTCCGGATAGGCCCATTTCTTGCTCAATGCACCACATCGAACGCAATGAGGAAAAGGCTCGATCGTAGATCTCCGCGTGCGCTGGTGTCTAAGCAAGGTCATCTTCCAGTAAAATGGCCGCGGGATTGTGCAAGTGGCCGTCATAGCCTCAGAGTGTGAACGTAGCTTCGGGGTTGAGATCCCATGCGCATCGCTGTCCGAATAATTTGTTAAAAATGAGATGGATCACTTTAAAGATCTGGCCAAGCAATTGATGGAAATAAGAAAATCAGGTCGTCTTCCTGGCAAAAAAATCCGAGGACCCAAAGAGGCAAAAAGACAAAAAGCTAATAGATTTTGTTGAGATGGAACAGAATATTCCCGTGTTCCTGCAATCGGTTTACGGTTACCGCTTGGCTCGGTGGTAACCTGTCGATCTTCCCCTGCCAACGGGGCATATCTCCTTCGGTGTTCTCGTCTCCCAAGGTCCCCCATATGTCCTTTCTCTCAGTACTTTTCCCATGGAGTGGATCATTTGGAATTGCTATAAAATTAAATTTTTGCTATAAATAGGGCAATTTCCGGGGGTCATTGAAACGGACGCAAGAGAATTCAAGATAGGGATCAAATACTAACCTCGTCGGGTCGAGCTTTGCACGCAGGACCGAGGGTCGGGAATTCGGCAGCCAAGAAGTTCAATAACCCTTGTCCCAAAAAGATTTGGAAATGCAGATTTCAATCGAGCCGCGACAGACTAAAATTACTGCACGATTGGCGGCACAGGGAGCGATGCTGGAGGAAGTTCGCGCTCTTGTCCCTGTTATTCGGCCAGAGTCAGCCCGAGCTGACATTCGCAGGGCCATCTTGGATGACAATATCCTGCGGCGGCCGAGCCTTGGTAGCCGTGAAAAGGTCTTTGCTAAACTTAGCACTCGCTATTTCCGTGCTGAGGCTCCCCAGTCCGTGGCACGATTTGTGCGTGCAATGCAAACGGCTACTGATCCATTACAAGGTGGTCTCTTCTCTTATCCGATGCTTCTCTGGAATGATGCTTTGGTATTTCTTCTGGGCTGTGAATGGCTTGCCCCGAAACTCAAGGGTTTATCTTTTTCTGCCGAGACAAGGGATATTGAAATAGAGCTTGACAGGCTTTCGAAACAGGCACCAGAAATCAAAAGATGGACAAAGATAACCCTTAACAGAGTTGCACAGCATTACCTTGGCCTTCTTCGTGACTTTGGTTATGCCACAGGCTCCGCGCGAAAACTCCTCAAACGTCCATTTATATCACCTGGGGTTGTTTTATTCGGAGCACAATTGATCGTTGGGGGAGGGGAATCTGTTAGCAGTCTTCCCGATCATCTTATTTTTAAGGCGATGGGATTGTCCGTTAAGGATGTCATTTCAGCATTTATGGAGCTTCGGGAACAAGGTCTGGTGAAATTTGCTATTCAGGGAGGCGTAACACATTTCAATGTTCAAGATGAGGTAACTAAAGATGACCGTTACATCGCAGAAACTTGAGGAGCTTAGAGCTAGACTTCTTATGCCAATGCGCAAAGGAGGAGCTCTTCTGGTAGTCTATCCTCCAGAGGAAGAGTTGGAATTTAAGTCAGGTTATCAGGAAATTCTTCAAGAGCTCCAGGCAAATGGGATCATGGCACAAGTTTTGGATTTCCGAAAGCTGGTTTTTGAGGCGTTGGACGCAAAAAAGCTGCTACAAAAAGCATTCCAGTTGGATGCAGCAGGCTCTCGCGATATTCACCAAAATCTTGCAGGGATTGTCCAACGAGAAGCATTTGTTCGCGTGAGATCGGCCGCAGATCAGTTACCAGATTCAGTCTTATGCGTCACCCACACCGCATCGCTTTACCCCTGGATTAGCTATTCTGCCCTCCTTGATGAGGTTGAACACTTAGTACCAAATACGTTAGTGATTCCTTTCCCAGGAACGGAGAATGGTCCAGCCCTTCATTTCCTGGGAGTCAAAGATGGTTATAACTACCGAGCTGCGAGGATATGAGATGGCAACTGAAAACATGACGGTGAAAGATGTTATTGCCCGGGATCTTGGAAAGAAGATTGAACCAGTTGTAAAAGTGTACGACCGCGCAAACTTGGCCGAGGATCTACGCCAGTTTGTCATAACAAACTCACTTGCGCGGGAACTTATGAAATTTTTAAATGATTTTACAGAAAGTCTCCGCTTGCGTATCCGAGGGGGAAAAGGCGGGGACGGCATGGCTGTTTGGCTGTGGGGTTTTTTTGGCTGCGGGAAGAGCCACGTTGCTAAGGTAATTGGCCACCTTTTAGAAAATGATATAGTCGAATCCGAGGACAACCGCCGCGCGATCGACTTATTCAATCTACACCTTGACGACCCAACCCTTGCCCTTGCCAGTGAGCTAAAAAAATCGTTGGCAGAAATCCGCAATCATACCTGGTGCAAAACCATCGCTTTTGAGATCAAATCGAAACTTGATCAAGCCAACCCCGAATCAGTCACTGAGATTTGCCTGCGAACCTTTAACGAAAGTTTAGGTTTGGCCTCAACAGTATGGCTTGCGCGCCTTGAGCGGAAACTCCAAATCGAGGGACACTACGAAAATTTCCTGAAGGCCTACCGGGATCAGAATAACAGTGATTGGTTAGATGATAGGCAAGAGCATGGTTTCTACATAGAAGAACTGTCATCTGCCCTTGGGACGGCACTGGGACGTCCTCTCGATCAAGCAAGAGAAATGATTTCCACCTACCAAAGAGATCATGCCAGAGTCACGGCTGAGAACTTGGCCAAGGAACTGATGGATTATCTCAGCACTGTGGCTACCCAGGTGAAACCAAGAGAGCCACACATTATTTTTGTCATTGATGAGATGGGACAGTTCATCGGTGATAGTAGCGATCGTATTCACGAGCTACAAGCGATTATCGAGCAGGCGGGGGTGCAAGGTCGTGGCCGGATTTGGTTTATCTGCACCTCCCAAGAGGCCCTCGACCAGGTTGTCGATCGAACCGGTCTCAAATTGAGTGCGTTAGGTAAACTCGATTTTCGTTTTTCAACAAAGATTCCACTTACCAGTGAGGACGTCCGCCGAGTCGTTCAGGACCGGCTTTTGCGCAAGAAAGAGGTTGCGCTTCCGGCGTTAAATCAGCTTTATACGACCAAAGAGGGACCTATCGAGGATTTATGTTCTCTTGGAATCGGTCGTTCACTTGCTACGTTAGATCGCGATAGCTTTACCTCCAATTATCCTTTCCTCCCTCATTTGATTCCACTTCTACAGGATCTCTTCAACGCCATGCGGGGTTTTAAACTTTCCGGTGCAGAACGAAGTATGATTGGTTTAGCACAAGGCACACTCCAAAGTCTTGCCAATCGGCAGATTGGCGTCCTTGCTTCGATTGATCTTATTTTTGACCAGGTCACCGATGAGTTAGGTTCGAATGACTATCTGGGTACCACAGGTATTAAACTCATCCGAGAGTCTGATACCCGTGTTCCAGGAACCCCAGTGCCTGCTAGCCGGATTTTGAAAACACTCTGGCTTATTTCTCGTGTGGAGTGGATACCCCGTACCCCTGAAGTCCTGGCCAAGCTCCTTGCGAAGAATATTGACACTGATCTTGTAGATTTGCGAAACGGAATTCAAGAAACCCTGGACAGTCTTCAGAAGGCAGGCCTCGTAGGCCGGGACGAAGCAACTGGTCAATACCGTTACTTAAGCGACAAGGAGAGGGGCATCGAAGAGGATATCGTAGCATTTATTCAAGACATGGGTGCGGGTATCGGTGCAGCTAGAAGGCGAGCGGCTGATCTCATGAAGGATAGAATACTTACACGGGCAAAGTGGGGAGACTTTAAGGTCTCAATAGGGAAGTCCGGCATCATTCCCTTCGCTTTGACTCTCGATGACGAAGCCATTACAAGCGCAGGGGAAATAAAAATACGACTTTTCAGCCCCCTCTCAAATCCAAAATCTGAAGAGGTTGAAAAGGAGAACCTGGCCCATGGAACAAAGGGGCGGTCGGTCTGGTGGATTTGTCCCGAGAATAAAATGCTTATTGAAAAGCTAAAAAGGCTTGAGGCACTTCATAAAGTCCCTGATAAACCCAAGTGGAAAAACGACCGAAGCGATGAGACATTAATTGTCTTAAAACAAAAAGAAAAAGAACGCTCAACCCTTGAAACCCATATTGTAGGTCTCTTGGAGACATGTATAAAAAAGGCGCGATTGTTCTACTCGGGCGAAACATCTGATCTCGACGGCACCAAGGACCTTAAAACAATCGCTTCTGAGTTCGTTGGCACTGTCGTGGGTCATTTATATACACGGTTTTCGGTGGCAGATAAAGCCTTCGATGAGAAAAACATTCCCTCTTACCTCAAACCAACAACAAAAAGCCTGGATCGACTTGACCCTGATCTTGGCCTGTTTGATGCGCTGGGGAACCTGATTCGCAGTAGTCCGCTTGTGGAGACCATTTTCGAGGAGCTGCTCCGGCGTAAGGACGAAGCGCTCGACCTGGATGGTAAAGCTATCTCTGAACACTTCGAAAAGATTCCTTTTGGCTGGCCAGACGCGCTTTTGCGCTTGGCTCTTGCCGCGATGTTTCGAGGCGGTGCTCTCTACTTGGAACCACCAGATTCAGATCAACCAATCTACGACATCGGTTCACCTGGTTCAGAATCACTCTTTACAGGAGCGCAGAAGTTCCGAAAGTCACGTTTCCTCCCGACAACTGGTGGCCTTACACCCGCTGAAGTTAAGGAAGCAAAAGATGCTCTCATCAGCCTTGGTCAGACTGGTTTGCCTGATGCTGCGCACGGGATTGCAGAGCGGATTCGGGCGGTCGGGTCAAGGTTGGTTCAGAAGGCGGAAAAAGTTCAGCAACGGGTGGAAGATCTACATCTTCCGCTTCCGGATACTTACCAGAGAGCCGAAAAGGTGACCCAACCTGCTGCTAATTTACGCGATCCTGTCGCTTGCGTGCGAAAATTCACCGAGGATCGTGCCTTGTGGAAAGAGATTGCAGACTTTATAGCATCTTACGATCAATTTGTAGAACACAAAAGAGATGTCTCCTTTCGGGACTACTCCATCGTACTTGGATATGCACGTGCTTGCCCTGTTGTTTTCGAAGGTCAAGAAGGAGCCCTGGCTAAGCAACAGCTCGATGAATTTGATACTGTCGTCGCTTCCAAAGAAATCATGTCAAAGTGGAAGATAATACAGGCAGCAGCGTTAGCAGTCGTTGATCGTTATCGACAAGTCTATCGTACCGCTTATGGAACCTGCGCTCAATCCATTAAACAACTTAGAGATGAGATCGAAGTTGCACAGGCCTTCACGCGTCTCGACGATACACAACGCAAAGCAGTGATTGATTCCAATTTTGGTCCCTCGTCTGCCCTTGGGCTGCCTGCTTTAAGTAAACTTGACACGGCAGCAGATCTTGGGCGGGCTACAGAACGACGTAAAGTAAGTGAGTTGGAAGCACTGCGTATGGCTATGCCAGGCTATCGATCTGCCATATTTGGACAATGTGAGAGAGCATGGCAAACGCAGCAACCTGCACCTGTGCCGCTCCCTGGAAAAGAAGGTGTTAAGGAAAAAGCCCAACCTAAAGTGTATCGAGTTAACCTCAGAGAGCGACTCGCCGGCCGGCGTTTCGTTTCAAAAACAGAATTCGAATCCTTTTGGCAACCCATTGGCAACGAAATCTTGGAAAAAATAGCTGAGGGCTTTGAGATTATCATGGACGAATAGCAATGGCCCACAGCTTTGTGACTCCTGAACGCCTCATGATCAAAAAGAGAGGCCGTGCATGACGCTCCGACAATCAAAAATTACTCTCGCGGATGCTACCAAGAAGCGCCTGAAATCTTTAACCATTGAGTTACGGCGACTTCTGGAAGAGGATTTGGGGAAGCAACTCAAGCGGTTGGGGATTGACCCGGATAAGCCAGCCCCTGTCTCTACAGCAAATCTCTCTTACCTTACCGAAGAGGAACAAGCTATCCGCCGCGCGTTGGACGCTGTGCTCATTAAAGAACAGGCGATGGCGGGCAGCTATATTATTGCCGTCGAGTCGCTTCGTCGCGAAGCAACCTACACGCACCTTAACCGGCTTGTTGGACTAAAGTGCCTGGAACTGCGCGGTCATTTGCGGGTTGAAGGCGAACTTACTGAAGTAGTTACCTGCCGTCCTGAATACGGTGGACGGTCGAAATGGCTATGGACGCTTCGTGAGCGAGAGAAAAAATATCGTTATGGTGAAGATGCCGAAGAGTTTCTTTGGCGAGAGGGGCTACTCCAAGCCTGTGCAGCCGTTACGATTGAAATTCGAGTACTATTTGATCCGGATGATCCATATGCTCAGGTTTGGCCTTCCCATAAGGCATTGCGTGAAACGGTCGACAAGCTTAATGAATTACCAGAAGAAGCGTTCCGGGCTGATGAGCTTTTAGGTTGGATTTATCAGTACTTTCAAAGTGAGGAGAAGGACCGTGTTTTTGAAGAAGCCCGTACCAAGAAGAAAAAGATTACTTGGCAGGACATTGTGCCGGTTACTCAGCTTTACACCGAACGGTATATGGTAGATTTTCTACTTCAGAATAGTATTGGGACCCGATGGATGGAGATGTATCCTGACTCGGATGCGAAAGCTGACTGGCCTTATTATGTTACTCCTGCTACACCTCACACTCGTTCCCCAAAAGCTTTGAGGGAATGGAGGATTCTTGACCCTTGTGTGGGGAGTGGCCACTTCCTGATAGTGGCGTTTGATCTTCTTGCTCAGCTATACGCTGAAGAACGAAAGCTCGCTGAGGCAGGTCGTATCCAACAAGATTGGACAGTACCGGCGAATGAGGTGGCAGTTACAATCTTGGAGCGTAACCTACACGGCATTGACATTGATCCCAGGGCAGTACAAATCGCAGCGTTGGCTCTTTACCTTAAGGGTAAGGAACATGGACTTGGATCAGGGGGAAGATCCCCAGTCCTTAACCTTGTGGTTGCCGATGCGGTATTGACGAGGGGGCCAGCTTATGAAGAATTGCTTTCTCAGTATAAGCAGGACATTGCGGCTCGGGAGGCAATCGAGGCGATTTGGCATGCCCTGGAGAACCTGCGCGAATTAGGAAGTTTAGTACGGGTGGAGGAAGAGGTTGAGGAGGCGGTACGGAAGGCTAAGACAAGAGAAGACAGACATTCCCCACTCTTGTCCTCAGCAAAGGATTGGGAACAATACAAGACAACGCTGCTAACAAGGTTAAAAGAGGCTTTTGTCGGAGAAACAAAGAGCGATAATTTAAATGAACGGATCTTTGGCCTTGAAGGAGTAAAGAGCATAGGACTCCTGGAGCTGCTTAGTCGTCGGTATGATGTGGTTTGCACCAATCCACCTTATATGGGCTCTCATAGAATGGGGCAAACACTTTTGGATTTCTTGAGGTCGAAGTATACGGGTTTCTCAAGAGATATGTATGCGGCGTTTCTCAAGCGCTGTCATGAGTTGCGAGCCCATGACGGAACTGTAGCCATTGTTACTATGCACGGTTTTATGTTCCTGTCTTCCTATGAGAAGGTTAGAGAATATATTTTGAGCAACAGCTACCTGCGTTTGATTGCCCATTTGGGAAAAGGCGCTTTCGAGGACCTTGGTGACCACGCTCCTGCTGTACTGTCTTGTTTTGACAGCCCTCCCGAAGGCACCGAGCTGAAGACAATATTTCTTGACTGTACAAGTAGTTTTGACAAGACTGCTCCGCTAATGATGGAAAGGAAACCACTTCTGAAGTGTCAGAGTCAATTTAAAGTTCTCCCAGGTATTCGTTGGCTATATCAATTGGACGCGTCAATTCTCGATATCTTTCAGAACTATTCGCGATTCGAAGAAAAAGGGAAACAGCTTCCCGTTGTAAGGCGAGGTCTCGATACAGGCGATGTGTCTCGTTTTGTGCGAACCTTTTGGGAAATTAGGCCGGGATCGAAAGGGTGGTATTTCTATTGTAAAGGTAACGATACAAGAAAGTGGTATGGGAATTCGACATTTGTGGTTCTTTGGAGCAATGGTGGATTGGAATACAAAGCTTTTGATAAGGCTATAATCCCGAATGAAGAGTTGTATTTTCAAGAAGGGCTAACTTTCTCACGAAGTTCGGGGACAGGTTTGAATATCAGGCTGCTTCCTTCCGATACACTGATTGGTTGCGAAGGGCCAGGAATTTTTACGGAAAGAGATAAGCTCTGGCCAACATTTGGTTTCTTGGGATCTGTACTTGTTGAATACTTGGCAAGCATAGTGAATCCGTCAATGCATTACCAGACGGGCGACATAGCTGTATTGCCTCATCGTAATCTTGATGATGTTGCAACAAACCTGAGCGCAGGTGCCAGACTGTGCTGGACGATCATACGGGGGACCGCTTCTTTTTCTCCTACAGATGGGGCTTTTATTCGCACGTCAGTTGAGAGCATGACGGATATATGTATTTTGGATCGGTGGAAATCCTGGGTAACAGAAGTTGAAGCATCGCATGCTTTGCTTGCTCTTTCGTCTTGGTGGATCGATTACAACACTTTGAGCTTGTTTGGGCTCCCTTTTTCTCTCTTTCGTAATCTTCTGATGAAGAACAGTGCGCCAGGAGGGTTTTACCCACTCTTATCCGGTTACGATTCTTTGCCAAAAACTCCTCCTGAATCACCGCTAGCTCCTTCCCAACTTCTGGACAATTTGGCTAGACATCAACATGTTCAAACTTCCGCACAAGAAATAGTTCACATGAAGGAACGTTTGCACCTGCTTTACACTGCAAAAACTGAAGACAAAACGGCAGAATACACTCAAGAAAAAAATGTAACAACAACAGAAGGCGATGAGACGGAAGACTATGCTAACTCAGTAAAGAAGCATTTTGCTGTATCTGCCGAAACTTACCTGGCGGAACTCGCGCAGAAATTAGAAATTCACGCGCTCTCAATTTATTGGTTGCTTGAGGAAATGCGTCGGGAGGAAGGATTGGTATCTCCGCACGAGTTGAAGCGGCACACCGAAGACTACTTCTCCGTGAAAGTCTTGCGTATGCTTGGTCATCGGTGGCCGATGCAGGATGAATATGAAAAAGAAGAGGGGAAACTTTTCATTGATCCCAAATGGGTAGATGAGGATGGGATCATCCCACTTACCGCAGGGACGGGCGAGGAAACTCTCTCTGAACGGTTCCACCGATTCCTTGATGACGAATTTACTGCTGAACGGGGGCCATCGGTCGAAATTGAAGCAGGACAGATTCTTGGGTGGAGGCCAGGAGACGAGTGGGGTAAGGAAAAAGCGACAACCCCTGGGCGGTGGTTCGAGCGCGAGTTTTTCAAACGCCATATCTCTCAGTTCAAGAGACGACCGATTGCCTGGCATCTTACAAGTAAGGAAGGCACTTTTCAGGTTATTGTCTATTACCACAAGTTTAACAAGAATAGACTGACTATTCTAAGGGCTCGGCAAGTACGAGAGGTACTCGAAACGCTTCGCAAGCAGCTTGGCGAAGCACAATCTGGTGAAATGGATCGGCAGACATTGGCTAAGATTGTGGACTTGGAGAAGAAGATTGCGGATATTCAGGATTTCGATGAACGACTGCGACGGTTACTTGAAGGACGGGACCGCGAGGCGCGCATCTGGTGTCCTTGGAAGAAACCTGAGGAGCAGCCGGTAGGGTGGAATCCGGATATCAACGATGGGGTTAGAGTGAACATTGCACCGGTCCAGAGGCTTGGTTTGCTGGCCACAGATGTTTTGGCTACGAAAGATTTGAAGAGTCTACTTGCTCCAGAGGGGAGAAACTGATGGACATTATTCCAGATAAACGAAAATTGGTTGGGTTAGTGGAACAGGCGAAAGATGGGAAACTCTGTTTACCTGATTTCCAGCGTGACTTTGTTTGGCGGAGGGATGAGGTTGCTGAACTCCTTCGCTCTGTCTTAAGGCGTTATTTTATTGGGTCTCTTCTTTTGTTACGTTGCGATCCTCATAAACCCCCATTTGCCCCGGTTTTTCTCAGGGGTGCCAATCCAATCTTCAAAAAACCGAACCCAGAACTTCTCATTCTTGATAGTCAGCAGCGACTGTCGGCTCTGCTCTATGCTCTGACTGCTCCTGATTTGAATTTGAAAGATTCCAGTCAACGGCGATGGTTTTACCTTGATCTCAACCTGCTACTTGAGGACCAGTATAATGATGAGATTGTATTTGATCGCCAAAAAAGAGATCTCGATGGTCTCGATCAGCCTGAAGTTCAATACCAACGGCGTATCCTGCCTTGCGTCCGGCTGCTAAAATCGCAGGACTTTCTCACATGGCGTGACGGTCTTGATGATTATTTACGCGAAAATGAACCAGAAAACCATAAGCGGTTCCGTAAGGAATGGAGGGACCCCTGGACGAAGGCAATTAGTGACTTTCAGACTTTCGAAGTTCCCCTTGTAGAACTACCCCGGGTGGAGGAAGCGGATTCAGATTCCATTGGGCGTGTATGTGCGATTTTTGAAAAGCTTAACTCCACTGGGGTGGAGCTTTCGATCTATGACTTACTTACGGCCCGCCTGTACCCCTCTGGAATTAAACTGCATGACTTATGGGAACAGGCATGCAAAGAGAACAAGCGCCTGGCCGAGTGGTCTGAAGCAAAGGTAGATACAAACAAGTTCGGGGTCTTGAGTCTTCGAACACTTGCATTACTACGAGGATTTGATCCCAAACCAAGGATTTTGATTAACCTTAAACCTGAGGGATTTGAAAAAGATTGGTACAGAGCGGCTTCCGCGATAGATCGAGCCCTTGAACTTGTTACCCATATGGGACAGGATGGCTTCGGTGTTTTTAATCGCAAGTGGTTGCCAGGTTTTGGACTCATTCCTGTTCTTGCGGCATTGCGTGCTGAGATTGAGGATCGCAAACTTGGCGAAGGTCCACGTGAAGATCTACGCCGTTGGTACTGGTCCAACGTCTTTCTGGAACGGTACTCCAGTGCGGTTGAAAGCAAATCAAGGAAAGATTATGCCGAGATGTTAGGGCATTGGATCGATGGGGCCCCTGAACCCACTATCTTTGCAGAGGCTCGGGCACGCATCGGCACAGAGGGGTACACAGTTCGAGATTCAGCCAGCTCTGCGAGTTCAGTCTATAGTGGCATCTTCTGCCTGTTGGCGCTCAATGGAGCGCGGGACTGGCGAAGAGGTGAGAGTATCTCATTGCAGGATTTGCAGGATCACCATGTGTATCCGCACGCATACCTCAAGCGTCATGGTCTTACCAACAAAGTTGAAACCAATAATATAGTAAATCGGACGCTTATTAGTGATGAGACAAATGGTAAGATACATGACAAGGCTCCATCGGAGTACATAAAGAGCAAAGAGATATTTCCATCCGGACCATCTGTATCACTGTTAGCGCCTCACTTTTTGACAAATGATGCTGTTGAAACCATGCACGCTGCCACCGATGACATCCCTGACCAAGGCATAGCAGAAGCCTACAAAGAATTCCTCAGAATACGTGAGATGGTAATCATCGATAAGATTCGAGAAGTTTGTGGTTTACCATTATCGAAGAGGAGTGCTTTATCATGATCCTCGACTGGTTAGTTCAAGATTTTAACGATCTTTTTTCCCGTGACAGTAGGGCACGAGTTGCACTTTGGTGTGATACCAAGGCTGAATTTAGCGGCATCCTATCGGCCATTGAAGAACGGTTTACATCCAACAATCTTGTCTTCCTGGCTCTTAATAAAATCGATAATAAAGGTCCCCTTTGGCTCAAGTGGGCCATTGAGATTGGGCCTGGAGCCGGCAAGAAAGTGGTATTATGGATACCCAATAGCCGAGATGACTTGGCAGTGACCGCTCACGATGGCACAAGACTTGATTGTCTGCTCGAATACACCTATAGCGGTCTGACCTGGTTGATTGAAGGGAAACCTCCAACCCTTTTTGGGTTTCTCAGAAAGCACGGCGTTCCTCTACCGACCAAGCGTGCTGAGCAAGACCCGCTCTGGAGGGGCGGGGGTGATTCCCCTCTCGCGAAATATGTCTGTGCGCATATAACGAGCAGCGATACGTTCTGGACTTCCAGAATACTTTCTTTAGCTGTAATTGAAGAAAGTATTGTAGGTAACCTTGAAGAACGGCTTCTCAGGTTTCTGGCAGATCCGGCTCGGGAGTGGGATCAGCTTGAAAAAGCTTGCATTGCCAAAGAGTTCTGTTCTCAAGTAAGCGCCCATTACGCCGAAGGGAATAAGATTGACGCCAATCCACAAGCCTGGGCAGAAGAATTCGTCGAATCCCTGGTCATGCTTGAAATATATGATGCCACAGGAGAACCTGGTGATTTCCCTTTTCCAACAAAATTGCCACGGGAATCTCTGCGTCCACCATTACGGGAGTTCCTTCATCTTTGGATGATGCATCGAGATTACCTTGAAACCTACCGATATTGGGCACTGCAGATTGAAAAGACCATTGACCTATTCTCTTGGACGAGTAAAAAGGATGGGAGACCTCAAGTCCTTCGTTCTCTGGCTGTTGACCGTTGGATGAAGTTCCTAAAGGGACTTAAGGAACTCGGGGGAGGCGCAGCCGTTATCGAAGCTTACTTACAAGAGCATCAGGGTGAGGCTTTAGAAGAATCGAAAGGTTTCTGGGCAAAGGGGACGGGAGAAATATCTGGATGGGATTTGGTTTTAAAGCTGGTTGAAATGGTTGAGAAGGTAAATAGAGCAATTCAGGCTGCTGCAATCTTGAAAACAGCTGAAGAAGTAATTTCGGCCTATGTGGCGTCCTGGCACGAAATTGATTTAACACATTGGCAATTATGTTGTGCCGCCCGCAAGGCAGAAGAAATGGAGCTGATAGTATCTGTTGCCGATCGCTTTTATACGAAATATCTCGATGAAGCAGGTCGGGCCTTTTATGAAACCTTCCGAGATGAAGGAAAGTGGCCTCCCTCTGGTTGCAAGAGCGTTTCTGAAGTGGTTGCTGGTTTATTCAACGAACCAACTGTTAAAAGGGCAATCATCATTGTCGATGCTCTGCGATTTGATCTTGCAGCTAACCTGCGTAGAAAGCTTGGTGAAGGCAGTTTAGAGCCCTATGTGGCAAATGTTCCTTCGGAGACCCACGTGGGTATGGCAAGTCTCCTTCCACAACCAAATGTTCGGGCGGCCACTGAAAATGGAAAACTTCAACTCCTCTCAAATGCGGCTGGTGGTGACCTTTGCTTCCGCTCATATCGTTGGAAACTACTTGAAACCGCAGGAGCCGCATCTCTTGGGAAAGATAAAAAGGGAGGGTTGCGTGACGAGATCCGCTATCTTTGGGATTTGGTCGACCCGCCGAAAAATTTGCCACGTCTTCTGATCCTTTTTGATAGGGGCATGGATGAGATCGGGCATGATTTAGGAAATGAGGTAATTCTTCACTTTGAGGAACTACTAAGCGATTTAGAGCGGGCGATACGGAAGCTGAGATCCTGGGGATATTTGGAAATTCATGTATTGACGGATCACGGCTTCATTCTAATGCAAACGATTGGCGACGTACTATTGATGGAAGTTGAAAAAGATCGGTTCGCGCTTTTGAGTCCTCGTTATGGTATTTTAAAGACAGGTGAAACAGTGGCAACGGCCATGGTACCTTTTCCGCTTGACCAAAGGTGGTCTGTCGCTCTCCCGCCTGGATTAAGGAGCTTTTCGGCCCCAGGAAAATTCTTCCATGGTGGAGCGACCTTACAGGAGGTGGTTCTACCACATTTGAAATTCGTAACGAAGGCTGCACGTTCTCGAATGCGAGTGCGAGTGCTGGTGCCACAAGTGGAGATATATACGATGGCTGTGAAAGTTGAACTGGCTCCAGAAAAGCCGATACCTGACACTTTCTTTACTGAGGAACCAGAAGCAATAAAGGTGAACGTTTTCCTGGGCTCACCGGATGCGCCCCGCTCTAACACTAAAATCATTGAAATTGGCCCTAATGTAAAGGACCCCATTTCAGTTACCCTTATTCTCAATAGAGAGCCTGCGATTTCAGTAGGCGCTGAAATCCCTGTTCAAGTGATAGACACAGACAAAGAATCCTATGCTATTGGGCTCTTTGTCAGGGCAGCAAGAGATCTTGGGTAAATAGAGAGGAATAAGATGAGTGAATTGAATGAATTGGTTTTAGACAATATTGATCAGAAGGCAGCTGAGACTTTTCCAGGATTGGTTGTTCGGAAGGATCTCCTCCGACGTGTTCGGAGCGCTTATAGCGTTCCCATGTTTGTTATCGAATTTCTTCTTGGAAGGTATTGTGCAAGTACTGACCCCCAAGTCATTGAGGAGGGGCTAGAATTTGTCCGCGATACATTAAGAAGCAAATACGTTAAGCCTGATGAGCGGGAGCTGGTAAAAGCGCGGATTAAACAACAAACAACCTTTGAAATTATCGATAAGGTCAAGGTTCGTCTGGTTGAGACTCATGACAAGTATTGGGCTGAACTGGCGAATATCAATTTGGATTATGTAAATGTCGAAGACTCCGAGATCCGTAGACATGAAAGACTTGTTCATGGTGGTATTTGGGCAGAAGTCACCCTCCGATACGACGACACTTATGTTTTTAAGAATCAGAATCGCCCGTTCTTCATAGACCGTCTGAAACCAATTCAGGTCTCCAATCTATCAATAGGCAACTACCGAGAAGCCCGTGCCCGATTTTCACGCGACGAATGGGTGATTTTCCTACTGCGAAGCCTGGGTCTTGAGGCTAACCACCCATACTTTACAGCACGGCGAAAACTTCTCCTCCTTTCGAGGCTTATTCCTTTGATTGAGAAGAACTATAACCTGATTGAACTCGGCCCCCGTGGTACTGGAAAAAGCTTTGTATATCAACAAGTAAGCCCCTATTGCCATCTGGTTTCAGGTGGTCAGACTACGGTTGCACAAATGTTTGTGAACCTTGCAAGTGGAGCCAAAGGATTAGTCTGCCTGTGGGATACGGTCGCCTTCGACGAGGCTGCTGGAGTTAGGTTTCCGGATAAGAATGGTATCAACATCATGAAAGGATACATGGAGGACGGTAATTTTTCCCGTGGGGCTGAAATGATCACCGCTGAAGGGTCGGTTGTGTTCTTGGGAAACCTGGATGGGGACATTGAAACCATTATTCGAACCTCGAATCTATTCTACCCCATGCCGGAAGAGATGGATGCCGCCTTCTTTGACCGTCTCCACTTCTACCTACCAGGCTGGGAGCTTCAAAAAACCCGAGATGAATATTATACGGATCACTTTGGCCTGGTTTCAGATTATTTCGCGGAAGTGATTCGTAACCTACGCAAAGAGAGTTATACCGACGTTGTAGAACGATATTTTCGATTTGGGACTCATTTGACAGGGCGAGACCAGAAGGCAGTGCGAAAAACGGTGTCTGGCCTTATCAAACTCCTGCATCCAGATGGACAGGTGACCAAAGATGAGGTCGAAGAATACATGATTCTTGCAATGGAAATGCGGCGCCGTGTTAAAGAACAACTTAAAAAAATTGCTGGAGTAGAATACTGGGATGTCAACTTCTCTTACATAGATCAGGAAAAGAGGGAAGAAAAGTTTGTCGGTGTGCCTGAAATGGGAGGCGGGCAAATAATCCTACCAGGTACCATGGCTCCTGGATCCATTTACACCATTGGACGAGATGTCGACAGTGGCAAACTCGCTTTATTCCTTTTGCAAACCCAGATCGGCCCTGGATCAGGGCGGTTCATCACCTTAGGGAACTTATCCAAAACGATGAAAGAGGGAATTAAAACAGCCGAAGCCTATCTGAAAGCCAACATAAAGAACCTTGGTATCACTCGGGATTTTAAGAGCTACGACTTTAGCGTTCAAGCGATTAATCTGAGCCAGGCCAAAGAGGGAGCCGAGACGGCGGTGGCCTTCTTTGTGTCGATTGTGTCTGCCCTACTGGAAAAATCCGCACGGGACCAACTCGTGGTTCTTGGAGAAATGAGCGTTCAAGGGCTTCTTCTCAAGGTTTCCAACCTTACAGAACGGCTTCAGTTAGCACTGGAATCTGGTGCCAAACAGGTATTGGTGCCAAGTGAGAACAAACGCGATCTGGCTGACGTCCCAGATGAAGTTTTGAACAAGCTGCAGGTGATTTTTTATACGGATCCCACAAATGCAGGAGTCCGAGCCATGGGGTTAGAGTAGGGCAGTCCCTAATTGAATGGCAGACTTTAAGATTATTAACTGCCAGTATAAACGGGTACATTATGCCAAGGGGGAAGTCTGAGGAATTGGTGGAATGGTACTTGCGATTAAATGGATATTTCATAATTCCAAACTTCATACTCCATCCCCTTCTACCTGGCGGATCCCAAAGAAGTGAGATTGATCTCTTAGCGATTCGTTTCCCATACCAGATGGAAATCGTATATGATAGTGAAGGGAGCAGATTATCGATGGAGAATGACTTGAACTTGGTTGACGATAAATTTGTCGATTGTCTTATCGTTTCTGTGTGTGGCATACGGACTCTCTTTTGAAAGAAGCGAGCTATCAACCTTCACTTATCCGGTAGAGGTGGAAACACCGAAACCCGAGGAAGTTTGGAAGCCCCGACGGAAAATCGAAGATGCTCCGGGTAAGGAAGAATGTTAATGGAAGGGGGGCACCCCAAAACCTTTATGGTCCCACCTAAGGTGAGAGAACTCTCATATTGGTTTAAGGGGTAAATTTATGAAGGAAATAGAACAAATTCAAGAGAATATCGCCGATTACATAGGTAATTATGTAGAACATGTTTTGAAGGATGTGACTTTTTATCAAAAAGATGAAGGTTATAAATTCCAGGCCGTTGCCACTTTCCAGAAAGAATTTAATCTTAAAAGCAAGAATTGGCTTCCAATGATCGAACGGGCATTAAAAGACGCCTATAACTTGGTGCAGTCAGGTCATTATTTTCCGAAAAGAATGCTTATGCGTTATATTCAATGGGATGAAAGGTTTGTTAGGAAAGAATTTGAGAAGCTTCTTTTAGGGAAGGAAGATGTGGTACGGAGAATTGACAATTTTATTTTCAATTTCCAAGAGAAATTTCCTCCACGCGGGAGATATAAACAATCGTATTTTGATTATCGATTTCTAAGCTTTTTCCTGGCTTCTTATAAACCCGACAAATATTTCTATATTAAAAGCAGTGATTATAAGAAATTTGCCAAGCAGATAAGATGTGATTTGGATACATCCGGTAAAGAGCCGGGAGAAAAATATCGAGAGTTTGCAAACCTTGCAGAAATAACAAGGGAAGTATTAAGGGGTAATAATGAGTTTAAAGATGTTCATCACAAAATCGTATCCAAATTTGATTTTAAAGATCCGGATTTTAGCTGGGGCACATATGATTTCATTTTTAATGTTTCAAGGGAAAGGTGGAAAGAAAAAGTGGTATTAGGAGAAAAACGCGCGAAAATGCTTTCCGATTTTAGAGAATACTATCGTGACACAACGAGTGATGAAGATAGGATTGAAGATCAAATATCAGGAAAATCTGCGCAAGAGTTGTTAGAGGAAGGTAAGGCTTTTAACCCCCCATCTGAATCTTATGCTGAGAAAGCCGGTCACTATAAAGTCAGACTTGAGAGCGCAAGGCAAAAAAGAATAGTAAAAGAGTTTAATGATTATTCTTGCCAGATCTGCGGCTTCTCATTCGTTTACAAAGATGCCAAAGGTCGAGATAGAAAATATGCTCAAGTGGACCATATAATTGACAAATCTGATAACGGAACCGAAGAACTTAGTAATTTATGGGTATTATGTCCAAACTGCCATGCTTAAAAAAACCTTGGCGTTATCAAGGTTGATAAGAAAAATAAACAGGTTTCAAGAAATGGGGACAAAATAAGATTTAAACCGGGCCATTTAAAAGAATTTGGCTGGGAGGATTAATGTCAGTTGTTAAAATCCACTTTCTAATCTCTCAGCGAAACCTTCCGTGGCCTGAAGGAGAAAGAGATTAGCCAATTCAGGGAATACCGCACCCGCCGCCTTGTTTTGGAGGTGTGAGATAGATTAGAAGCCAAATAACCGTTCATATTCACTAATCATTACGTCATTTATATCTCCATTGATCGGAAAATGAAACTTATGGATAGCAAAGAAAAGACACAGAGAATCGATAAATCTTTGAATATTTTCCTTGAATTTCTAAAAGGGGGCTGGATACTCGCTAAGCACCCTGTGACCACATTAGCAGTCGGTCTACTTGTAGCTTTCATTATATTCTTAGCAAGCAAGAAAGAAAAGGACCCTGTCTTCATTGTCAACAAGCCCGAACTTGTTGCACAAACTGTTTATGGGGAGGAGAAATTAAAAATATATTGGGATAACAAAGAAGTTAAAAATGTCGCTTCAGTAAAAATTGGTTTTTGGAACAATGGCTCACTTTTTATTGATAAGAGTGATTTTGCTTCAACAGACCCCCTTCGAATAATTCCTACAGAGAAGACAGATATTTTAGCAATCCAAGCTCTCAAAACAAGCAGATCTTCTCTTCAGTTTGAAACATATATAGATACAAATGCAGAGGGGACTAGAAGCATAATAATTAAAATAAGAGGGGATGAGGCCCTTGAGAAGTTTGATGGTGGGCTCTTTCATGTTCTTTTTTCTGGACCACTGAAAAGCAATTGGAAAATTGTTGGCCGAGTAAAAGGTGTGCCTCAAGGCTTCAAACAAAAAGATTGGGAGAAAATATTTCGCACGAGATATCCACCTCGTATATGGGTTGTCATAGGATCAACTACTCTTATTTTAGGCACCATAGTATTTTCCATATTTATGGGTGTAATTAGACCCAAAAAACAGGGACGTAAAATAGAATGGCCTTCTGTAGTATCTCTCAATGTACTTATGTTGCTATTATTTGGTATTCCAATTATAAGCGAATACAGTTACTTATTAGTACCATTATGGTTATTGCTATAGGATGAAGTATCAATTTTTTATTTTTGCTGAAACAGGCAGTGGGGTCAAACCTTCATAATTCAGCGTGCCCAGCGAAGGGCAACGCATTCTTACGGGTGGAAGTCCTGTCATGCCTGCCTGCCGGTAGGCAGGGTAAAAGCCAGGGTCCTGCCGAGCCGGTATAGCTTGAATGGCAGAGAAAATGAATAGAAATTTACAAGGCAATTTGCATCGGCCCAGCGGAATGCAATCAGGAGACTGGTCGGGGATGTAAGCGGGGCCAAAATTTATGGGTATGTTGAATCCTGGGACGGCTTGGGAAGGTATAACAAGACGGATGTGATGGAGTTTGTTTTGATGGATTAGTTGGTCCGGATCGGTTACAGGGAGGTATTATCCCCCTTCGTTTTTCTTTAACTTCCCTGATGTTTTTTTCTCAAGGGATGGAAAGGGAGGAAGGGGCCTGGTTTCTACTCGTTAGCCAAGCCTGGGAGAATTCGACATGAAAACATGGGATCGATCTATAAGGGATGTGGTGAAAATTTCCTGGAGCGGGAAGATCATTTCCGTCCAGCCACGTATTCGTCTCACACGCTCCTTCGATCAGCGATCTCATACTTACCTGGGTTACACCCTGACGGTTCAGGGCTCCGTGGATGGAGAAGAACGAACCTTTTCGGTCGGGATTGGTAAGGAAGCCCAGGCCAAGCATCAGTTCGAGGCAGGAGATATGGCGAGCGGAAGATCAGGGTTTGTCGAAGATACTCGCACCGAAGTTACGGAATACTACAAGACGAGCGAATTAAAGCTGATCGAAAAGAGGACTGACCCTGCAGGGGTACCTCCTCCTTGGTTGGGCATACCTCCAGCTTTGGAAGTCTATCGGCAGAGGGGTCATCGGCGACTCGATCCTCGCACCTACGGAACCAGGTGTGGAACGTGTATTTGGGGTTGCCGGATGCCTGTAGAGATGATTATTGACCACTGGAATCCGAGACAGAGGCGGTATCGCGTGGAAACCTTTTGCTATGGTCCCAAGTCATGTCCATTTTATAGGGCTGGGCCGACGAGAAAGGTTCCAGGAAGGAAGGGCATGACATGGGAGGAAGAGGATTGGATTGACCAGGATACTGTTTCACACCGAGGGATGGATGAGTAGGAGGTTTCTTTTCAGGTTGATAATCTTGTGGTGAAATGTAATGTATTTGTGTTAAGAGTAAGTACCTCAATGATATGATGATGGGGGAAATTTGTGTGGGACTTTATGTGTGAAAAACTTTCCAAACGATGCAAAAACTTGCCAAAATCGGAAAAAATAGGAAGACGAATAAATAAGTCAATTCAAATACTTCCTTAACTTTGAGGAGGTTAGGAAGCTCAGGGGTTTTGCCTACGAATCCGCAGGCCGGGTGTTCGAATCACCCTGGGCGCGCCATGAACATAAAACCATTCAGAGCACCATTTCTATTATAAGGATTGAAGATCTGTGGAGGATAAAAAACCTGATACAAAATACATGAGGGTGGCGCTTGAGGAGGCAAGGAAGGCTTATCAAAAAGGAGAAGTTCCAGTAGGAGCGATTTTAGTAAAAGGAAACAAGGTTCTCTCAAGGGATCATAATCGTTGTATCGGATTGAATGATCCAACTGCCCATGCGGAGATGCTTGTTCTTAGAAAGGCGGGAAAGATATTAAAGAATTACCGTTTGAACAATACTGTAATGTATGTTACGGCAGAACCCTGCCTGATGTGCGCAGCTGCTATGGTTCACAGCAGAATATCGAGGTTGGTTTATGGAACAATTGAACCAAAATTCGGAGCTGTGGAATCGAGATTCAGATTGCTTCAATCGGACGCTCTTAACCATCGGATAGAAGCGGTGGGGGGTATTCTAAAAAAAGAGTGCGCCGAGGTTTTGAAAGGTTTTTTTAAGGAGAGAAGGCATAATATCAAGGAAGTTCGGAGTAGAGAGTTCGGAGTTCAGGGTTTAAAGTTAAAAGTATAGAGTTAAATGTTTAAAGTATCTTATTTTGCAAGATCCCGGAGAGGTTGCCGAGTGGCTTAAGGCGTCCCGTCAAAACGGGATTCTCCCAGCGACCGAAGGGAGGCGGAGGGAGCGAGCACATCCCACCCTCTGGCATGAACCACTGAAGGTTCATGCCAAATAAAGGTTGGAAGAATTATAGAGGGTAATAAAATTTATTAAGATTAGCGGAGAGGTTGCCGAGTGGCTTAAGGCGCCGCTCTCGAAAAGCGGTTCTCCCGAAAGGAGACGTGGGTTCAAATCCCACCCTCTCCGCCATGCAATTTGTTCCAAATTGAGTTATTAGTTCGGAGAATTAATAGCATTTGAGAAATTGCTCCGAACTCCGAACTAAAAACTCTAAACTGGTGTATAAAAGCGGAGAGATGCCCGAGAGGCCGAAGGGGCTCGCCTGCTAAGCGAGTATCCTGCTAAAAACGGGATCGAGGGTTCGGCGACCCCGACGGAGTCGGGGGAGGCGGAGTGAACGTAGTGAGCGAGTACATCCCTCTCTCTCGGCGAGAGCCGATAGAAGGTTTCTTTTAATAGGTGGTTTAGATTATTATTGTGTAGGCAAAATCGCGGAGAGATGCCCGAGAGGCCGAAGGGGCTCGCCTGCTAAGCGAGTATCCTGCTAAAAACGGGATCGAGGGTTCGAATCCCTCTCTCTCCGCCATCCTACGCTAAAGCTTCGGATGGCAAGCCATGCATCTTGTAATGTAGGTTACAGAGATAAATGATGAGAACCCTTCCCTGGAAGGAAATTGGGTTCGGCGATCCCGACGGAGTCGGGAGAGGCGGAGCGAACGAAGTGAGTGAGCACATCCCTCTCTCTCCGCCAGAAAAATTTGTTTTACAAATTTTTACCCGTAACATTTAACTTAAAATTGCGACCAGTTAAAAAGTTAATTGTTTGTAATGTTTCACGTAGTGAAATCTTGTTGATAGCCGGGTCCTGCGCAACAAGAGATTACAAACCCCGCCAGGTCCGGAAGGAAGCAACGGTAGTAATTCACCTTGTGTGCCGCAGGGGTGCCTGGCTATCAACAATTTAATCATAGTCTCATCGTCAGGTAGTCAAATAGTCGTGTAGTAAGAGAAGGAAGAATTACAGGACTGAAGACTACAGGACTAAGGACTATAGGACTGAGAAAAATGTCTTATCTGGTTTTGGCAAGGCAATGGAGACCCCAGGTTTTTGAAGATGTGATCGGCCAGAGATCCATCACACAAACCCTTCAAAACGCCATTTCTCAAAAGCGGGTACCCCATGCTTTTCTGTTTACTGGTGCCAGGGGAGTAGGGAAGACCTCCACCGCACGTATTCTGGCAAAAGCCCTGAACTGTGAGAAGGGTCCCCAGATCAATCCTTGCAATCAATGTACGAACTGTAAGGAGATTACGGATGGGATCTCGATGGATGTGATCGAGATCGATGGTGCATCAAATCGGGGGATTGAGGAGATTCGCGAACTAAGGGAGAATGTCCGTTATACGCCCGCCAAGAGCCGTTACAAGATTTACATCATCGATGAAGTCCACATGCTGACGCGGGAGGCTTTCAATGCTCTTCTGAAGACACTTGAAGAGCCCCCGGGTCATATCATCTTTGTTTTTGCCACGACCGAGCCTCATAAAATTCCAGCCACCATCCTCTCCCGATGCCAGCGGTATGATTTCAAGAGGATTCCATTAAGAGAGGTGATTGAAAGCCTGAAGCGGATTGTCGAAAAGGAGGGGATTCGAGTTAGCCCAAGTGGCCTCCGGGTAATCGCCAGAGAATCGGAAGGCAGCATGAGAGATGCTCAGAGCCTTCTCGATCAGGTGATCTCTTACGGAGGAAAAGAGATCGGGGATGAGGATATTACCGAAGTCCTCGGGTTGATTGACCAGAAGATTCTTTCCGAGACCATCGGGGCCATTGCCGACAGGGATGGAGAACGGTGTATTGGGATCGTAGAGCATATTTATGACTACGGATATGACATTCAACGCTTCTGCCAGGATCTCCTTCAGATGCTCCGCAACCTGATCCTGATCAAAGTGAGCAAACATCCCGAGGGATTAATGGAACTGCCTCCGGAGGAGCTGGAAGTATTGAAGAAACAGGCGGAGCGATTTTCCTTCGAACAATTGAACCATCTTTTTAGCCTTCTTCTCAAAGGAGAGGAGGAGATCGCCCAGTCCACGTTTCCCAGGACCCAGTTGGAGATTACTCTGATCCGGATGGCAACGCTTCACCCTGTTGTTCCTATTGATGAGATTCTGAAAAAATTGGAAGAGATGGAAAAGGCTCCTTCCATCAAGGGAGCAGCAAAACCGGCAGAGACTTCTCCAGCTAGGGATCATAGCGGATCAAAACCGCTTCCAGGAAGAGTAGAACCGCCCCCAAAAAATATTGCAGGAAAATCAAAAGATAAAATTGTAGTGAAAGAGACACCCTCGGACCAAGGTCATCAGGAGGTCGTTTCACCTTCGGAGCAAGAAGCAAAGAATTTAGAGGTTTACCGAGAAGAGAGGGCTTTAGAGGAGTCAAAAGAGGTTTCAGAAGAAGTCTGGAGGGGATTGGTTGATTTCGCACGGGCCAGGAATCCCATATTAGGTTCTTTCCTGGTTTTGGGAAGTCCCATCCGTTTTAGTGACGAGAGGGTTGAAATCGGTTTTGAGAAAGATTCTTTTCACTATGACCGTATATTGGAAAGAGGAAACCAAAAGCAGTTGGAACTGATTTGCCAGGAGTATTTTAAAAAGAAGACCAAGGTCGTTATTTCACCTCTGGAAAAAGGGACGAGATTGCAGGGAAGCATGTTTAATCCGGAGGAGAATCGCCTCAAGAAACCGGGGGAGGGGCCTAAGAACAATCCGGAGGGGAATTCCCTTGTCCAGGAAGCACTCCGTCTATTTGACGGAAGGATTGTAGGAAAGTGATCTCACAGATGTCATAAAGCAGGCTCACCGGGAATACCTCCAGACCCTTGTCATACAGTTTTTTAAAACATTAAGTGCTAAGAGAACAAAGGAGGAATCGATGTCAAAAGGTTTCGGAAATATCTTAAAACAGGCCCAACAGATGCACTCCCGAATTGCGCAACTGCAGGAGGAGATGGCCGGAAAAACAATAGAGGCAGGTTCTGGAGGAGGGATGGTCAGTATTGTGATGAATGGGAAGCAAGAGGTTATCTCCATACGGATTGATCCGGAAGTCATCAGCAGAGAAGATATAGAGATGCTTCAAGATTTAATTGCCGCGGCCGTGAATGAAGCTATCCGCAAATCACAGGAGATGATGACAGAAGAGATGAAGAAGATCACAGGAGGGTTGAGTATACCAGGACTCTTTTAAAGATCAATGTAAAATGCAAAATTAACAATGCAAAGTTATCAATTTTGATTATTAATTTTATAATTTGCACTTTGCAATGAGGTTTATACAATGGCACTTCATGCCAAGCCGATTGATCATCTGATCGAGGCCCTATCCAAACTCCCTGGCATTGGAAAGAAGACAGCCTCCAGATTGGCCTTCCATATTTTACGATCGAACATTTCGGAAGCCCAGGAATTAGCGAGAGCTATCTTAGACGTGAAAGAGAAGATCCGTCTCTGTTCCACCTGCTTCAACTTGACGGATGAAGATCCTTGCTGGATCTGTCGAGATGGCCGACGGACTCCGGAAATTCTCTGCGTGGTAGAAGGACCCAATGACCTCATCGCTATTGAACACACGGGGACCTACAACGGGAGATACCATGTCTTACATGGTACCCTCTCGCCTCTGGAGGGGATTGGTCCGGAAGAGTTAAAGATTAAGGAGCTGATGGAACGCCTTCAACGGGAAAGAATTAAAGAAGTCATTCTGGCGACCAACCCCACTGTCGAAGGGGGGGCTACCACTCTCTACATTACCGAATTAGTTAAACCCTTAGGGATCAAGGTTACACGCATTGCCTATGGTGTTCCAATGGGAGGGGAAATCGAATATTCAGATGGGATGACTTTGTCGAAGGCGCTTGAGGGTCGGAGAGAGGTTTAGCCACATAAAAAATCAATTATATCATGATGTTATGAAAAAAAATGGTTTTACGCTTGACATCATGAAATTAAAGTGTTAACGGTAACGCATAAGATAAAAATAGACGAAGTGGTTAGATATTGGCAATGTATGTGAAATATTTTATATAGTTTTTATGAAGGAGATTTAGATGATTGAAATCCGTTTTCATGGAAGAGGAGGGCAGGGAGCAGTTACTTCTGCGGAACTGTTAGCCCTGGCAGCGATCTGGGAAGGCAAGTATGCTCAGGCCTTTCCGAGTTTCGGCCCAGAGCGAAGAGGTGCTCCTGTCGTGGCATTCTGCCGGATCAGCGATCAACCCATCAAGATCAGGGCAAACATCTATGAGCCTGATATCGTCGTCGTTCTTGACTCATCGCTCTTAAAGATTGTCAATGTGGCGGCAGGCTTGAAACCGGATGGCGTTATTGTCACGACGAGCAAGGATCCTGCAGAAAAAGTGAAAGAGGGTTTGAAGGTTAAAAACCGGGTTGGCGTAGTGGATGCCAGCAAGATTGCCTTAGAGGTTCTCGGCCTTCCTATCACCAACACCACAATGCTTGGGTCAGTGGTCAAAGCTTCGGGATTAGTGAAGACAGAGTCCTTTACCCATCCTTTTAAAGAACGATTTGGCCGGATTGCGGAGAAGAACCTCACTGCTTTTGATCGGGCCTATCAGGAAACAGTGATTGTCTAAATCATTGCATAATCATTTTCCTTTCCTTCTATAGAGAAGAGGGAATGGAAGAAGAGGTGAAAGGAATGACAAAACCAGAATCAGAATGGACATGGAAAGAGTTGCCCGTGGGGAACGTGATCTTGGAACCCGGGAATGCCAGTTCATATAAGACAGGGGACTGGAAGAGTTTCAAGCCAATCTTAAAAAAGGAACTCTGTATCCATTGCGGGCTCTGTTACATCTTCTGCCCGGATATGGCTTACAATCTCGACGCAGAAGGTTATTTCATTTCAGATCTCTATTATTGTAAAGGTTGTGGCATCTGCTCGAAAGAGTGTCCCACGCAAGCAATCACCATGGTGGTGGAGGAGGAGAAGTAATCATGGGAAAAAGGACTGGTATGGAGGTTTCGATTGCGGCGGCGGAGGCAGTCAAACAGGCCAATGTAGATGTGGTTTCCGCCTATCCGATCACTCCGCAGACCCATATTGTGGAGCATCTCTCCGAGATCGTAGCCAACGGAGAAATGGATGCAGAATTCTTCTGTGTAGAATCGGAGCACTCTGCGATGAGCATCTGCATTGGAAGTGAGGCTGCAGGGGCAAGATCCTTTACCTGCACCAGCGCCCAGGGCTTGGCATTAATGGCTGAGATGACCTTCATTGCGTCCGGCCTCAGACTTCCCATCCTCATGATTATTTCGAACCGGACCCTCTCCTCTCCTCTCAGCATCTGGAATGACCATAGCGATACCATGATGATCCGGGACTGCGGATGGATTCAATTCTTCGTGGAGAATGGCCAGGAGGTCTATGATCATGTCTTCATCTCTTACCGGGTAGGGGAAGATCGCAGTGTCCTCTTTCCGACCATTATCAATATGGATGGCTTCATCTTGAGCCATGTGATTGAGCCGATCGAATTGATTGAACAGGAGAAGATCGATCAATTCCTTCCGCCGTATCAACCCCTCCATCGACTTCACCCTGATCAACCTGTGACCATGGGCGCCTTTGCCTTACCGGCTATTTTTGCCGAAACGAAGAAGGCCCAGGAAGTGGCTCTGAAATCCTGCGTGCCTAAGATCTTAGAAGTGTGGAAGGCATTCGGCGATATGACGGGCAGGTATTACCATCCAGTTGAAACCTATAAGGCGGAAGATGCGGATACATTGCTGGTTACGATGGGAAGCATCGGAGAGACAGCCTCTGTCGCGGTTGATAAGATGAGAGAGGAAGGAAGATCCGTAGGGTTGGTGAAGCTTAGACTGTGGAGACCCTTTCCCTTTGAGGAATTAAAACAAGCAACCCGCCATGCGAAAAATTTAGTGGTCATTGACCGCGCGCTCTCAGTCGGAGCTTGCGGACCTGTTGCCTCAGAGGTGAAAGCAGCCCTTTACGGGAATGATCAGAGGCCCTCCATCTATAATTTCGTTGCAGGGATTTCCGGAAGAGACGTGGCACCACCCGATTTTATCAAGATGGTGGATAAGGCCGAGATTGAGATCGAAGAAGGCAAAATGGACGGTTATGAAATTTACGGGGTGAGAGAATGATTGAGAATCTGAATGTCTTTGCGGTAAGAACACTGACGCAAAAGGAATATTTTGCACCGGGGCACCGCTCCTGCCAGGGATGTGCTGAGGCGCTGGCTATCCGATTGGTCTGCAAGGCCCTGGGAAGGAATATCGTCATTGCGTCTGCCACGGGATGCATGGAGATTGTCTCCTCTCCGCTTCCATACACGTCCTGGAGGGTTCCCTGGTTTCATTGCGCTTTTGAAAATACGGCAGCCGTGGCCTCCGGGATTGAAGTGGGATTAAAGGTCTTAATGCGAAAAGGGAGAATTCCCCCAAAGAAGATCGTCACCGTTGCAATGGCTGGAGACGGAGGGACAGCTGACATCGGACTTCAGGCGCTCTCCGGAGCCCTTGAGAGAGGCCATGACTTCGTCTATGTCTGCACGGACAATGAAGCCTATATGAACACAGGTATTCAGCGGTCTTCCTCGACACCTTTTGGCGCTTCGACCACCACCTCGCCTGCCGGAAAGACAAAGATGGGGCAGATCACCTGGAAGAAGAATATGGCTGCCATTGCGGCTGCTCACAATATACCCTATGTGGCAACGGCCTGCCCAAGTTATCCTCTTGACTTAATCCAGAAGGTGAAGAAAGCGGCGGATACCAAAGGGGCGGCCTATGTTCATATCCTCTCGGTCTGTCCAACCGGATGGAGGTCTGCACCTGATCTCTCGATTAAATTGGGTCGGCTCGCGGTAGAGACAGGCACTTTTCCTCTTTATGAAGTGGAACAGGGCAAGTATCGATTGAGTATGGATTTCCCAAAATTGAAGCCGATCAAAGAGTATATCAAGCTTCAGGGACGATTCAGGCACTTGACCGAGGAGATGATCGAAGAGATTCAGAAGCGAATTATCCGGGATTATGAGGTGTTAAGAGAAAGAGCAAAAAGGGGATTCTAATTATGACTCATTCAGAGATTGAGACCATCATCGAACGATACGGAAACAGGGAGTCTTCCATCCTTGCCATTCTTCAGGACGTCCAGGCGAAAGAGAAATATCTTCCAAAAGAGGCGCTGGAACATATTGGAGAAAAACTTGGTATTCCCATTAACAAGATTTACAGGATTGCCACGTTTTACCGGGCCTTCAGCCTGATGCCGAGGGGAAAACATGAGGTCTGTGTCTGTATGGGAACCGCCTGCCATGTCCGAGGGGCGCAGCGGATTGTTGATCAGATCAAAATAGAATTGGGAATCCGGCCGGGTGAGACGACAAAAGATCGGAATTTCACCTTGGAGACAGTCAACTGTCTTGGCGTCTGTGCTGCCGGGCCGGTGTTGGCAATCGACGGCGAATATTTCGGAAAGATGAGTTCTGCAAAGGTCGATGGGACCTTGAAGAAATTTCGTTCTGACAAGAAGAAGGAGGGGGCGAATGGTAAGGCTTAGTTCTCCTCAGGAGCTGGAAAAATACAGGGATCAGATTCTCAGCAAAAGAAAACCTAACCAGCCCTTGATCACGGTCTGTGGTGGAACAGGGTGTCATGCCTCAGGATGCCATGCAGTAGTGGATGCCTTCAGGAGTGTCCTTCAAGAGAAGGCCAAAGGAAATGGAATCGGCCTGCGAGTGACGGGCTGTCATGGTTTCTGTGAAAGGGGACCCTTGGTCATTATTCATCCTCAAAAGGTTTTTTACCAGAAGGTGAAACCTGAGGATGTTCCAACGATCTTTCAGGATACCGTCCTCAAAGGGAAAGTCATTGAAAGCCTTCTCTATGAGCACCCGGTGACAGGAGAGAAGGTCGTTTCCGAAGAAGAGGTGCCGTTCTATCAAAAACAGAAACGGATGATCTTAGGAAATAACGGAAGTATCGATCCCACTCAAATTGAAGACTATCTTGCAGTGGGAGGATACCGAGCTCTGGCCAAGGCGCTCTTTTCAATGAAACCTGAGGAGATCATCCGGGAGGTGAAGAAGGCCAACCTGAGGGGTCGAGGTGGTGGCGGATTTCCTGCCGGTTTAAAATGGGAGCAGTGCCGCAATGCACCCGACGAGATCAAATATTTAATCTGTAATGCAGATGAAGGCGATCCAGGTGCCTATATGGATCGAAGCTTACTCGAAGGAAATCCCCATAGCGTTCTCGAAGGAATGATCATCGGCGCTTTTGCCATTGGGTCGCACGAAGGCTATATCTTCGTCAGGCATGAATACCCCTTGGCGCTTGAAAATGTCGGGTTGGGGATCCAGCGGGCAAGGGAATTGGGGCTTCTGGGTAAAAATATCCTCGGATCGGGATTCGATTTTGATATCAAGATCAGCCGAGGAGGAGGAGCGTTTGTGGCTGGAGAGTCAACCGCCCTCATGGCCACCATCGAAGGAAATGTTGGAGAACCCCGAGCAAAACATATTCATACGGTCGTCAGCGGCCTTTATGACAAACCGACCAATCTGAACAATGTGGAGACCTGGGCCAATGTGCCAGTTATTATCAATGAGGGTGCGGATTGGTTTGGTCGAATCGGGACGGAGGGGAGCAAAGGAACGAAGATCTTCTCGCTTGTGGGTAAGGTGAATAATACAGGGCTCGTGGAAGTCCCCATGGGGATCACCCTTCGGGAGATCGTTTATGATATCGGAGGAGGAATCCCGGAAGGGAAGAGATTTAAGGCGGTCCAAACCGGAGGTCCTTCGGGTGGATGCATTCCGGATTCGATGATCGATCTGCCCGTCGATTTCGACCGATTGACTGAGGTTGGCTCCATGATGGGATCCGGGGGCATGATCGTCATGGATGAAGCCACCTGCATGGTGGATGTGGCCAAATATTTTATGAACTTTCTGAAGGATGAGTCGTGCGGGAAATGCACCTCGTGTAGAGAAGGGACGAAACGAATGCACGAAGTTCTGACAGAGATCAGCGAGGGCCGGGGAAAACCGGAGCACATCACTCTCCTTGAGGAACTGGGATGGGTGACCACAGAGGCTTCGCTCTGCGCCCTGGGAGGAACAGCATCCAACCCTGTGCTATCTACTATTAAATATTTCCGCCAGGAATACGAAGAGCACATTCTGAACAAACGATGCCCGGCAAAGGTCTGCCGAGCGCTTCTGCATTACCGAATCCTGCCCGATTTATGCACCTCCTGCGGACGGTGCGCGAAGGCCTGCCCAGAGAATGCGATCACCGGCGTTCAGAAGAAGAAAAAAGAGAAGGGGGAACCCTTCGTGATCGCCCAGGAAAAGTGTATCCAGTGCGGGATGTGTTTCGAGACCTGTAAATTTGATGCGGTCGAAGTTCAGTAGGAATTGCGGATTTTAAAGAGGAGAAGAGAATGATTCCTTTTATCATTGATGGCCAGTCTGTTGAGGGAAAAGAGGGCGCCCATATTTTAGAAGTGGCATTGGATGCAGGGATTGAGATTCCCCATCTTTGTTACAATGAGTCGGTGAAGCCCTATGGCGCATGCCGGCTCTGCCTGGTGGAGGTAACCAGAAAAGGAAGAACCAGGATGACCACTTCCTGTAATCATCCGGTTATGGAAGGGATGGAGGTCTTCACGAAATCAGAGAAAGTGCTTCGGGCTCGGCGGATGATCATCGAACTCCTTCTGGGAATGTGCCCTGGAGATAAACTGCTTCAAGAGATGGCTGCAGATATGGGAGTTTATGATGTCCGGTTCAAGAAGGGGGAGAAGGACTGTATTCTCTGCGGGCTCTGTGCACGTGTTTGTGATGAGGTCGTAGGTGCACATGCCATCCAATTTGCCTCCAGGGGAGACCGGAGAGAGATGGTCCCTCCTTTTGGGGAAGAGGCGACGAATTGTATCGCCTGTGGGGCATGTGTGGTTGCCTGTCCAGTTAATGTCGTGGGGATGAAAGACGAAGGAGATGAGCGGACGATCGTCCGATGGAAACGGACACTCAAGATGAAACAGTGTAAGGTCTGTGGCAACTACTTTGCTCCATGGTTTCAATTAGAGAAGTTCAGAGAAAAGGCAAAACTTCCGAAAGATTTCTACGACACCTGTTTTACCTGCCGGAGTTAATTCTAGGGGGGGAAGGCGGACCAGAACCCTCTGGCCCGCCTTCCCTTTTATCATTTGAAATTCCCAGTCATGACTGGCACCAGTACAAGATGCTCGCTTTACGGGTGAAAGGTTGAAATTTTTTTTCGAAAGGAGTATAGTTAATTTAAAGTTATTTAGGAGGGAGGAGGTATGGTCTATCATGTGAAGTGGGAACCTTTCCGGGACCTGATGGCAATGCAAGACCGGATGACCCGGCTCTTCGATGAGACCCTCTCCAGGATTTTCAAAGAAGAAGTCCCCCAGAGTCTGTGGTCACCTCCAGTTGATATTGTAGAGCGGGAGAAGGAAGTTATCCTGAAGATTGACCTGCCTGAGATGAATCAGAGCGAGATCGAGATTCAGGTGGAAGAGAATACACTGATCATTCAGGGAGAGAGGCGGTTTATTAAGGAGACTCCTGAAGAAAATTATATTCAAGTCGAAAGACCGTACGGAAACTTCCGCCGGACTTTTACCTTACCCAGAGCCATTGACCAGGAAGAAATAAAGGCTTCTTATAAAGATGGGGTGCTCCGGGTTGTGCTCCCAAGAAGGAAGGAAATCCTACCCAAACAGATCTCTGTAGAGACGAGTTAAACTTTATCTTAATCCTATACTCCATGAAGCCCTCTTTCAGAGGGCTTTTTTATTTTGGCTCATCTATAGTATGTTGCGTCTCACTCTTCTTGATATACACCGTTTACCTCGGTTGCGAGTCGAAGCGACCCGAGGCTCTCGAAGGGTGAATCACAGAACCGTTCATGCTTCGATCCCGCGGTAAGCGAGGCACGAACGGATTTGGTTATTTCTTTGGAATTTTCTTCCAGTCTTCAAGAAACTTTTCAATCCCTATATCGGTGAGAGGATGCTTGGTGAGCTGCTCGATGACCTTAAAAGGGATGGTTGCCACATCCGCCCCGATGAGAGCCGCTTCCAGCACATGGATGGGGTGCCGGATGCTTGCGACAATCACCTCCGATTCAAAATCATAATGACTGAAGATCGTCATGATCTGCTCAATCAGGTCCATACCGGTCTGTGAGATGTCGTCCAGTCTTCCGATGAAAGGGCTGATATAAGTTGAGCCTGCTTTGGCAGCCAGCAATGCCTGCGTGGGAGAGAAGACAAGGGTCGTATTGGTTTTTATCCCTTGAGAGATGAGGGTTTTAACCGCCTTCAGCCCTTCCGTGGTCATCGGAATCTTAACCACAATATTCTCCCCTATCTTGGAGAGTATTTGAGCCTCCTGAATCATCTCCTCGGCTTTCAACCCGACGACCTCGAGGCTGATTGGAAGGTTCTTGATGATCCCGCAGATTTCCTTAATCAAGGAATCAAAATCTCGCTTCTCTTTAGCAATTAAGGAGGGATTCGTGGTCACCCCATCGATCACTCCCATTTCATAAGCCTTCCTGATTTCATCGGGATTTGCCGTATCAATAAAGAATTTCATCATTTACCTCCTTGAAAGATAAACCCTGTTAGGAACTTTTTGATCTTCTAACGCGGTGATCCATACGACTGCGTTAAGTCATACTTGAAAAAAGCGTGAAAAGTAGTATTTCCCAATAGAAAACACTTAAAATACTGGGTATTCTGAATTTCTATTGATCAGTAATTTAGCAAATTGGTGAAAATTTACAATGGTTTCATCTTGCTGATATTCTGAATAATATGGTCCAAGGTTGCTTTGGAAATATACTCTGAGGGTAACTTGAGTATATTCTGAT